>Ga0268386_10001703_pt1 | contig 15175 bp, 13 predicted proteins | sample RVTome_15_FD_200260 | JGI IMG/M metagenome (GOLD analysis project Ga0268386, IMG submission 200260) | Soil microbial communities from uranium-contaminated site in the Upper Colorado River Basin, Wyoming, United States - RVT150D86... ...
CGTCTTCGGGTAATTGCCCGCGCCGGCACCGGCGTGGACAACGTAGACCTCGCCGCCGCCACGGCTCGCGGGATCCTCGTGATCAACGCGCCGGGCGCGAACAGCGTCAGCGTCGCCGAGCACGCGCTCGCGCTGATGCTCTCGCTCTCGAGGGCAGTTCCCGCCGCCGATGCGGCGATGAAGCGTGCGGTGTGGGACAAGAAATCCCTGATGGGCGGCGAACTGCGCGGGAAAACCCTCGGCCTCGTCGGCCTGGGGCGCATCGGCCAGGAGGTGGCGACGCGGGCACGCGCGTTCGGCATGGAAGTTGTCGCGCACGACCCCTTCATCTCCGATCGGATTGCCTCCGGCCTCGGGATCGAACTGCTCCCGCTCGATGATCTCTGCGGCCGCGCCGACTACATCAGTCTTCACGTGCCGGCCACCGCCGACACGCGCGGCCTGTTCAACGCGGAGCGCTTCCGGCTGTGCAAACGCGGCGTCCGCATCGTGAACACGGCTCGCGGCGAGCTGATCGACGCCACGGCGCTTGCCGATGCGATCGAGAGCGGCCACGTGGGCGGCGCGGGCATCGACGTGTTCGAAATCGAGCCACCCTCCGAATGGCGGCTTGCGCAACTGCCCCAGGTCGTGGCGACTCCCCACATCGCGGCGTCCACGCTCGAGGCCCAGGAGCAGGTGGGGCTGGAAACGGTCGCGGGCGTCCGGGACTTCCTGCTCGAAGGCACGGTGCGGAACGCGGTCAATTTTCCGGCGATCTCGAGCGAGGAAATGTCGCAGCTCCGGCCGTTCCTCGCGTTGGCCGACCGCATGGGCGCGCTCGTCGCGCAGCTGGCCGACGGCCGCACGGCGGCGCTGGGCGTCCGGCACTACGGACCGCTGGTGAGCACCCATGCCGGGCTGATCGTCAGTTCCGCGGTCGCGGGCATGCTCCGCCCGATGCTGTCGTCCGCCGTCACGTTCGTCAACGCGCGCGAAGTGGCCGCCCAGCGCGGCATCGAGATCATCGAATCGCACAGTTCGCGGTCGCGGACGTTCGCGAACCTGCTCTCGATCAAACTGCATACCAGCGCAGGTGAACGATGGATCGAAGGCACGGTCTTCGAACCCGGACGACCGCGTTTGACGATGATCGATGGAGTGGACCTCGAGGTGCCCCTCGAAGGCACGCTCCTCGTGGTGCACAACGAGGATCAGCCCGGCGTGATTGGCGAGGTCGGGACGATTCTCGGACGCCACGGCGTCAACATCGCGTCGTTCACGCTCGGCCGAAACGAACACGGCGCGACGGGGGTGGTCAATCTGGATGCCGGTCCGGCCGACAACCGGCTGATCGGCGCGGTCAGGGACATTGCCGGCGTGCCGGCGGTGCGCGACGTGCGGGTGGCGGCGGTGGGGTGAGGGGGATCACGTGCTACGTGCTACGTGCTGGGTGCTACGTGCGGCGCCTACGGTTCTCAGCGAAGTGCCAGGCGGCGGATTGAGGCGTTGGCCAGATCGGTAAGCTCGACGGTATCGGCGCCGACGGATTCGACACGGTAGCGGCCGCCGATGAACTCCCCCGCCTTGACCACGAAAATTTCCCCGCTCTCGGCGGTGATGATCGCGGTGCGGGCGATGCCGGTCGGCAGTCGATCGGCGGCGATGCCGACGAGCGTCAGGACCGGTTCCGCCACAACCGGCGGCGGCACCACCGGCTGGCTCCTGGCGGCCGGGGCCGTGCGGGCGGCAGGCGCCGCGGCGCGGGGCGCGAATGCGAAAGGATTTCTGATGGGCCGGCGGGGTGCCGGCGCAGCCGCGAGGCGCTCCCGCAACCGCACCGCCTGCTCCTGCACGTCGTCGGCAAGCGTCTCCGTGCCGGTGCTCGGGACGGGCTGCGGCTCCGGCGCACGAATCGGCGGGGGGGTGCCCAGACCGGCCGCCGACGCGAGCCAGGCCGCGAGCAACGTCGCGCAACCGAGATACGCCGCCGCGCGCGTCGGGGTCATGGGATCTGATCGACCGCACATGGTACCACACGGCCGCGCCGATCCGCGTCAGGTTTGTTCCGGCGCCGTGCAGTTGTGGTAATATTTGCCGTGCCCCCTGTTTCTTCCCCTGGGCCCTCGGTCCGTCCGGTTCAGCTCTCCGCAATCGCTGTCATCCCCGCCCGGTTTCACTCGACGCGGCTCCCCGGCAAGGCGCTCGCCGAGATCGACGGCCGTCCGATGATCGAGCACGTGTATCGCCGCGCCTCGGCCGCGCGGCTGGTGTCGGCGGTGATTGTCGCAACCGACGACGAGCGCATCGCGCGGGCGGTCGAAGCCTTTGGCGGGGAGGCGAGATTGACCTCCGCGTCGCATCAGAGCGGCACGGATCGTCTGGCGGAGGTTGCGCGGTCGCTCTCCTGCGACCTCGTCGTGAACGTCCAGGGAGACGAGCCGCTGATCGAGCCGGCGATGATAGACGAGGCGATCGCGCCGTTCGGGCCCGACCCCTCGCTCGCGATGAGCACGCTCCGGCGGCTCGTGGACGATCCACACGACCTCCAGAACCCGAACGTGACGAAAGTCGTCGTCGATCGCGAGGGCTACGCGCTCTACTTCTCGCGCGCGGCAGTTCCGTTCGTTCGCGACGGCTGTCCGCCGGCGCCCGCCTGGCGGCACATCGGCCTGTACGTGTACCGGCGCGAGTGCCTGCTCCGGCTCGCCGGCCTGGCGCCGACGGCCCTCGAACGCTCGGAAGCGCTCGAACAGCTGCGCGCGCTCGAACACGGCATCCGAATCAAGGCGGTTGAAACCCGGCACGACTCGATCGGCGTGGACACGCCGGCGGATCTGGAACGCGTCCGGCGGCTGTTCAGACCGTCGGTGGTGACGTGAGTTCCGGGGTCGGGCGGATCGCCCAGGGCAGGCCATTCGTAGCGCAGGCCTTCAGGCCTGCCATTCGTAGCGCAGGCCTTCAGGCCTGCCGTTCGTAGCGCAGGCCTTCAGGCCTGCCTTCGGCGGCACCGGATAGACGGAGGACACGGAAAAGATGGGCGGCAGACCCGTGAAGTACATCCTGGTAACCGGCGGCGTGGTCTCCTCCCTTGGAAAAGGGCTGGCCGCGGCGTCGATTGGCGCGCTGCTCGAAGGGCACGGCTACAAGGTCGCGCTCCAGAAGTTCGACCCGTATATCAACGTCGACCCGGGCACGATGAGCCCGTACCAGCACGGCGAGGTGTATGTCACGGACGACGGGGCCGAGACGGACCTGGACCTGGGGCATTACGAGCGCTTCACGAACCAGATCACCACGCGCAACAACAACTGGACGACCGGCAAAATCTACCTCTCCGTCATCCAGAAAGAGCGGCGCGGCGACTATCTCGGTCGCACGGTGCAGGTGATCCCCCACATCACCAACGAGATCAAGGACAGCATCCGCAGCGTCGCCAAAAACGTGGACATCGTCCTGGTGGAGATCGGCGGGACGGTCGGCGACATCGAGAGCCTCCCCTTCCTCGAGGCGATCCGCCAGCTGCGGCAGGACGTGGGCCGGGAGAACACGCTCTACATCCACCTCACGCTCGTGCCCTTCATCGGCGCCGCCGGGGAGCTGAAGACGAAGCCGACGCAGCACAGCGTGCGCGATCTCCGGGCGATCGGCATCCAGCCCGACATCCTGCTCTGCCGGACGGACCGGTTCCTGGATCAGGACATCAAGCGCAAGATCGCGCTGTTCTGCGACGTGGACGAGGAAGCGGTCATCACGGCCAAGGACGTGGCGAGCATCTACGAGGTCCCGCTCGTGCTCGCGGCCGAAGGGCTCGATCGCATCCTGCTCGAGCGGCTGAAGCTTCCCAGCACGGAAGCGCGGATGGATGCCTGGGTGGATCTGGGCGATCGCATCCGGAATCCGTCCGACGACATCACGATCCACGTGGTGGGCAAGTACGTCGGGTACGAGGACTCGTACAAGAGCCTGAACGAGGCGCTCTACCACGGGGGCTTCAAGCACCGGCTGCGCGTCAACATCCGGTGGGTCGAGGCCGAGGCGCTCGAGCAGCCGGGCGGCGAATCCCTGCTGGACGGCGCGCACGGGATCCTCGTGCCGGGCGGGTTCGGGGACCGGGGCACGCGCGGCATGATGCGCGCCGCGCAGATCGCGCGCGAGCGCAGCATCCCCTACTTCGGCATCTGCTACGGGTTCCAGTGGGCGGCCGTCGAGTACGCGCGCCATGTCTGCGGCATCGCGGACGCGGACTCCACGGAGTGCGCGCCGGACACGGCGAGCAACATCATCTACAAGCTGCGCGACCTGCTGGGCGTCGACGACCTCGGCGGCACGATGCGCCTCGGCTCGTATGCGTGCGAGTTGAAGCCCGGGTCGAAGGCGCGCGAGCTCTACGGCGAACCGGTCATCCACGAGCGCCACCGCCACCGGTACGAGTTCAACTGCCTGTACGAAAAGACGTTGACTGAACAGGGGCTCCAAATCGTCGGCCGGTCGCGGGACGGCAAGTTCGTGGAAATCATCGAGCTTCCCACGCACCCGTGGTACGTGGCGGTGCAGTTCCATCCCGAGTTCAAATCCAAGCCGCTCAAGCCGCATCCGCTCTTCGCCGGTTTCGTCGAAGCCAGCTACCGTCGCAAACGGGCATCGAAGCCACAGCCGGCCGAGTCCGTGGTAGGTTAAGCGGCGTGAAGCCGATCCAGGTCGGAGGCTTGACGGTCGGGAGCGGCGCGCCGCTGCTCCTGATTGCCGGCCCCTGCGTGATCGAGAGCGAAGCGCACGCGCTCGGACTGGCGCTCGCGCTCGGCGACATCGCCCGGCGCGCGGGCGTCCAGTACGTCTTCAAGGCGTCGTACGACAAGGCCAACCGGACATCCGGCCGCTCGTTCCGCGGGCCGGGGCTCGAGGAAGGGCTGCGGATCCTGGCTCGCGTGCGCGAGGAAGCCGGCGTGCCCATCCTGACGGACATCCACGAGCCGGGCCACGCGGCGCGGGCCGCCGACGTCGCCGACGTCCTTCAGATTCCCGCCTTTCTCTCGCGTCAGACCGACCTGCTCCTTGCCGCGGCGAAAACCGGCCGCGTCGTCAACATCAAGAAGGGGCAGTTCCTCGCGCCGGCCGACATCCGCCACGCCATTGCGAAGGTGACGAGCGCCGGCAACGACCGCGTCATCGTCACCGAACGCGGCGTGAGCTTCGGCTACAACAACCTCGTGGTGGACATGCGGGCCTTCCCGATCATGCGCGCGCTGGGTCACCCGGTCGTCTACGATGTGACGCACAGCCTGCAGCTGCCCGGCGGCGGCGACGGCGTCACGGCCGGGCAGGCGGAGTTCATCGAGCCGATGGCCGCGGCGGGAGTCGCCGCGGGCGTGGACGGCGTGTTTCTGGAAGTGCACGAACAGCCGTCGGAAGCCAGGAGCGATGCGCAGAACGCGCTGCGCCTCGATCGGCTGGAGCCTCTCCTCCACCGGCTCGCGCGCATCCACGCCATTGCCGCCGAATCGGCGCTGGCCGAGAGCCGATGATGGGATCGGACACGGTATCGGCGCTCGATCTGGCCCGCAAGGTCCTCCGGACGGAAGCGGCCGCCATCCTCGGGCTGGTCGAGCGCATCGACGGGCAGTTCGAGAGGGCCGTCCAGCTGCTCTTCGAGTGCCGCGGCCGCGTCATCGTCACGGGCATGGGCAAATCCGGCATCATCTGCCGGAAGATCGCCGCCACGCTGACGAGCACCGGCACGTCCGCGTGGTTCCTGCACCCCGCCGAGGCGATTCACGGCGACCTCGGCGCCATCCGGGAGGAGGACGTGGTGCTCGCGCTCTCGCACAGCGGCGAGACGGACGAGCTGATCCGGCTGCTCGAGTCTATTCGGCGGCTCGGTGCGCGGCTGATTGCCATCACGGGCGACGCGAGGTCCACGCTCGCGCGAGCCGCCGACGTGACCCTCGACTGCTCGATTGCCGAAGAAGCGTGTCCGATGAACCTGGTCCCAACGGCGAGCACGACGGCGGCCCTGGCCCTCGGCGACGCGCTCGCGATGACGCTGCTCGTCCGGAAGGGATTCCGCGAGGAGCAGTTCGCCTCCCTGCACCCGGGCGGGAAGCTCGGCCGCCGGCTCATGCGCGTCGAGAACGTGATGCAGAGCGGCAGCGCCGCCCCCGTCGTCACCATCGACACCCGCATGCCGGATGTGGTCCACGAGATGTCGAGCAAGCGGCTCGGCATGACCTGTGTGGTCGACGGCGCCGGAAAGCTGGTGGGTGTCGTCACGGACGGAGACCTGCGAAGGCTCATGTCCCGCACGAGCGACGTGCTCGGAAAGAGCGCCGGCGAGGTCATGACGCCGCGGCCGATCACCATCGCGCGCAACCTCCTCGCCGTCGAGGCGCTGAAGACCATGGAAACCCACAAGATCACGTCTGTGATCGTGACCGACGCGGACGGCAACGTCGAAGGCGTGGTCCACCTGCACGACCTGCTGCGCACGCAGATGGTCTGACGCGTCGATGACACTCGATGACAAGGCCTCCAGAATCCGCCTGGTGCTGTTCGACGTCGACGGCGTCCTGACCGACGGGGTCGTCATCATGCACGCGGACGGTTCGGAGTCGAAAGGGTTTCACATCCGCGACGGCGCCGCCATGGTCTGGGCCCAGCGCGCCGGACTGTCGGTCGGCCTGCTGTCGGCGCGCGCCTCCGGGGCGACCACGCAGCGCGCCGCGCAGCTTGCCGTGCGAATCGTGTCGCAGGGCGTCGCGAACAAGCTCAACGCGTACGAACAGATCCTCCAGGAGGCCGGCCTCGACGACGGCGCGGTGGCGTATATGGGAGACGACCTGCTGGATCTGCCGGTGCTTCGGCGCGTCGGGCTGTCGGCGGCCCCCGCCGACGCCGCAGCCGAGGTACGATCGGCCGTGGACTGGGTGAGCACGGCTTCCGGCGGGCGCGGCGCGGCCCGAGAGCTCATCGAGCTCGTGCTCCGCGCCCAGCAGCGCTGGGACGACGTCGTGCAGCAGCACGCCTGATGGGAGACATACTGCCACTGCTGAGCGCGCTGGTCGCGCTCCTTCTGGGCCTGGCCATCGGCAAGGCCTGGGAGCGTTACAAACTCCAGGACGGCCGCTGGATCGATCGCCGGCGCGCCCGCGAGTCGCCCCACTACCTGCTCGGGCTCAATTTCCTGGTCGCCGGCCAGATCGATCCCGCGATCGACGAGCTGACCCGCGCCGCGGAGATCGCGGGAGACGCGCTCGAGATCCGCCTGATCGTGGGAAACCTGTATCGCGAAAAAGGGCAGGTCGGCCGCGCCATCCAGGAGCACCAGGCCCTCCTGCAGCGCTCCGACCTGCGGAAGCTCGAACACGCCAACGTCCTCCTGTGCCTGGGGCTCGACTATAAACACGGCGGCTTCGTGGACCGCGCGATGGAGGCCTTCACCGAAGTGCTCCGGCTCGATCCGGGCAACCCTTACGCCCTCACGAATCTGGAGAAGCTGCACGAAGAGCAGCACCAGTGGCTCGATGCCTACGCCACCCGGCAGAAGCTCGCCTCAGCCGGCGGCAGCGGCTCGCAGCGCCACGAGCAGATTCTCGGGTTCCTCGAGAACGAGCTCGGGCTCGAGGCGGTGAAACGCGGCGATCCGGGCGAAGCCCTCAAGCGATTCGAGGCCGCGATCGACCTCGATCAGCGCACCGTGCCCGCGTACCTCAATCTTGGCGATCTACGCCTCCGGCAGGGAGACGTCGCGGCGGCGATCGCCATCTGGGAACAGCTGATCGACCGCTCGCCCGAGCGCGCGTATCTCACCTTCCCCCGGCTCGAGAGCGCGTATGGACAGCTGGGGCTGGCGTCGAAGTTCCCCGAACTGTGCCGCCGCCTGATTGCCGCCAACCCGCAGGACTGGCGCGCCCGCCTCGCGCTCGGCCGCCACCAGGGCGCGCTGGGCAGCCCGCGCGACGCGCTCGAAATGCTCTTCGATGCGCTCGTGCAGAACCCGCACGCCCTCATCCTGCACCAGGCCATCTGGCAGACGCTGTCGCACCTCGACTTCTCGCGCTCGCTCGTCACCCGCTACATCGACCTGACCCGGGATGCCGTGTTCTACCTCGACGCGCACGTCTGCATCCGCTGCCGCTACCGCAGCACAGAGCTGCTCTGGCAGTGCCCGCACTGCCACGAGTGGGACTCGTTCGTGGAGGAACGTATCGCGCCCGCGAAGGACAGCGAGGCGACGTTGACGAGCTAGTTTTGAAGTTTGAAGTTTGAAGTTTGAAAAGCTGGCAGCGCGAGGCCAGCGAACTCGTCGCGATATTCACCGCCGCGCAGAAAACTGCCAAGGCGAAACACCAGAACAAGAAGAAGAGGAACGGGAGTATGAAGCACGGAACCTCAAATTCCTAGCCAGACGTCAAACTTCACACTTCAAACTTCAGACTTCAGACTTTCATATACCCTCCGCACCTGCTCCCTCGTCTCCTCCACCGACCCATCCGTCCTGATCACGTAGTTGGCGCGCGCGACTTTCTCCTCGATTGGCCACTGTGCGTTCAGGCGATCCCGGGCTTCCGGTTCGCTCAGGCCGTCGCGCGCCATGATGCGGCGGATCTGCTCGGCCGGGCCGCATGCGCAGACGATCACGGTGTCGAACAGGTGCTCCTGGCCGGTCTCGAACAGCAGCGGGATGTCGGCGATCGCCACGCGGATTCCGCCGGGCAGGTTGGCTGACCAGTCCTGGATGCGCCGGTAGACTTCGGGATGGATGATCGCTTCGAGGTCGGCGCGGGCGCCGCGGTCCGCAAACACGATGCGGCCCAGCGCGCCGCGGTCGAGGGAGCCATCCGGCCGGAGGACCTGCGGGCCGAAGCGCCGCACGACCTGCGCGAGGCCCGGGCTCTGGGCGGCCACGGCTTCGCGCGCGAGGATGTCGGCGTCCAGAGTGGCGGCGCCGAGCGCAGCAAACGCCCCCAGGCAGAACGACTTGCCAGTGGCGATGCCGCCGGTGAGCGCCGCCCGGACCATGGCCTCAGCGCGTGTCGAGACGCGCCTGCGCGGCGGCAACCGTGTTCTTCAACAGCATTGCGATCGTGAGCGGCCCGACGCCCCCCGGAACGGGTGTGAGCGCGCCGGCTACCTCCGCGACCGCCGGATGCACATCTCCAACGAGCACCGAACCCTTTTTCTCGAATTCCGCGAGCCGCGGCGATCCCGGCGGAAAAACGCGGTCCGCGACCTCCCGCTGGCTGACGCGATTGATCCCCACGTCGATGACGGTGGCGCCGGGCTTGACGAACTCCGGCGTGACGAACGCCGCGCGGCCGAGGGCAGCCACGAGAATGTCCGCGGCGGCGGCCACTGCCGGCAGCCCCGGCGTTTTCGAGTGGCAGATGGTCACGGTCGCATCCCGCTGCAGCAGCAGCAGCGCCATGGGCTTCCCGACGATGTCGCTGCGCCCGATGACGACGGCGCGGGCGCCCGCTATCGGGATACCGCTTCGATCGAGCATCTCGATGATGCCCGACGGCGTGCACGGCGCGAGAATCGCGCGGCCCTGCACCAGCTTTCCGACGTTCACCGGGTGGAAGCCGTCCACGTCCTTGCCCGGGTCGATCGCATCGAACACCCGCTGCGTGGCGCCGCGACCCATCGAGGCGGGCAGCGGCGCCTGCACCAGGATGCCGTCGTGGCGCTCGCTGCGGTTGAGCGCGTCCACGAGCGCAAGCAGATCGTCGAGCGTCGCGGTGCCGGGGAGGCGCTGGAGATCGACCAGGAGCCCCGAGCCGGCGCCGGCGCGCATCTTGTTGCGCACGTAGACTTCCGAGGCGGCGTTCTCGCCGACGAGAACGATGCCGAGGCCGGGCGGGCGCCCTGCCGCCGCGGTGAACGCCTCCACGTCCGGCCGGACGGACTCGCGAATGGCAGCGGCGACGGCATTCCCGTCGAGCAGTGTCGCCGTCATGCCTCTCAAGACCGGCCCGCCGATTCCATCTGCAGCTTGCTGTGGTGGCGGCTGTATCCGAAGTAGATGACGATGCCGATAGCCATCCAGATGATGAGGCGCAGCCAGGTGTCGAATGGCAGGCTCGACATCAGATAGAGGCAGCTCAGCACGCCGAGCGCCGGCACCACCGGCGAACCGGGCGTACGGAACGGGCGCGGCAGCTCCGGACGCGTCCTCCGCAGCACGATGATGCCCGCGCACACGATCACAAAGGCGAAAAGCGTCCCGATGCTCACCAGCTCCCCGAGCAGCGCGATCGGCGCCAGGCCCGCCGCCACGGCGACGAGTACTCCGGTCACGATCGTCGTCAGGTGCGGCGTCCGGTACTTGGGATGGATAGTGGCGGCCCAGGCCGGCAGGAGCCCGTCTCTCGCCATCGTGTAGAAGATGCGCGGCTGGGCCAGGAGCATGACGAGAATCACCGAGCTCAGACCGGCAATCGCTCCGATTTTGACGATCGGCGAGAGCCAGGTCAGGCCGATGGCATCGATGCCGACGGCGATCGGATCGGGCACGTTGAGCTGCGTGTAATGGACGATGCCCGTCAGGACTCCGGCAACCAGTATGTAGAGGATCGTGCAGACCACCAGCGAGCCGAGAATCCCGATCGGCATGTCGCGCTGGGGGTTCTTCGCCTCCTGAGCGGCGGTCGAGACCGCGTCAAAGCCGATGTAGGCGAAGAAGACGACTCCCGCCCCCCGCACGACGCCGCTCCACCCATAAACCCCATACTCGCCGGTGTTCTCCGGAATGAACGGGGTCCAGTTGGCGGGGTTGACGTAAGCCGCACCCGCGGCGATGAAGGCCAGGACCACCGCAACTTTCACGATAACGATCACGGCATTCGCCGTCGCAGACTCCTGGATCCCCACGACGAGCAGCGCCGTCACGAGCAGCACGATGACGATGGCGGGCAGATTGACGATCGCGGTGACCTGCGTCAGCGTCGCGGGATCGACGCCCTGCGCCGCGAGCCGCTGCGACACGTTCGCATAGACTTCCCAGTGCCCGGCAGACGTTTCGATCAGCCCCGTCCCCGGCGAGGCGGTCAGCGCCGGCGGGATGACGATCCCGAAATCACGCAGAAAGCTGACGACGTAGCCGGACCAGCCGACGGCCACCGTCGCCGCGCCGACCGAGTACTCGAGAATGAGGTCCCATCCAATAATCCAGGCGAAGAATTCGCCCAGGGTCGCATACCCGTACGTATAGGCGGAGCCGGCGATCGGGATCATCGACGCGAACTCCGAATAGCACAGGCCGGCGAACGCGCACGCGGTGCCGGCGAGCACGAAGGAGAGCAGGATCCCGGGGCCGGCGTACTGCGCGGCCGCCAGCCCCGTCAGCACGAAGATCCCCGCGCCGATGATCGCGCCCACGCCGAGGGTGGTGAGGTTCAGCGGCCCCAGGACCCGCTTCAGCGCGTGTTCACCGGTCGTCCGAGCCTCGGCCTCGAGACGCTCGATGGACTTCGTTGCAAGAATGGACATGCGATGCTCCCGGATAAGTAGGGCGGTGGACTGGGCACGAGCGAGACATTCTACACCGCTGGTTGGATGGCCCTTCGATTTGGGCCGGCACGCCGCCTTGTATAGAATGCCCGGACCGGTGAGCCGGCCTTTCAGTGTAACCAGGACCTCAGTATGGCCATAGAACGCGGAGCGTGGGGATCCCGCGCAGGGTTCATCCTCGCCGCCGCGGGGTCGGCGGTCGGTCCTGGAAACATCTGGGGATTTCCAACACCCAGCTGTGGGCGATCGTCCATCGCCACGGTCTGGAACAACTTCGCCCCGCCCCTCGGCGGGCTCCTGATCGCGCTGTTCGTCGGTCACGTGTGGCGTATCGACGAAGCCCTGCGCGAGCTGCGCGCCGACGGGGCGTGGTTTCCGGCGCCGGGCCTGTGGGGCTTCCTCATCAGGTACGTCTGTCCGGCTGCAATCCTGTTGATCCTCTTCTTCACCATCCGCGACCTCGCCGGCTGACGGCGGGCCGCCCAAGGGAACCTGCATGGACATCGACACGATTACAGAACGTATCCTCGCGCTCGACGGCTTCGTCTGGCAGCCCTTCGTCATGCCGCTCGTGCTCGTCGTCGTCGGCGGGCTGCTGACGCTGGTCACCGGCTTCGTGCAGATCCGGCGCTTTCCGCTCGCCGCGCGGACCGTGTTCAGGGGAGCGTTCGGCGAGCGCGTGGAGACCGGCAAGACCATCACGCCGTTTCAGGCGCTGTCCACCGCGCTCGCCGCAACCGTCGGCAACGGCAACATCGGAGGGGTCGCCACCGCGATCCTGATAGGCGGGGCTGGCGCGGTGTTCTGGATGTGGGTCACCGCCACGGTCGGCATGGCCACGAAGTTCGCCGAAGCCCTTCTCGGCGTGCACTTCCGGGTCACGCGCGAGACCGGCGAGCTGGCCAGCGGGCCGATGTACTACATCAGCCGCGGACTGCCGCACAAGGGCCTCGGCCGGGCGCTGGCGCTCGCCTTCGCGTTCTTCGGCACCTTCACCGCCCTCATCGGCACCGGGAACATGGCGCAGTCGAACACGGTCGCGCGCACCGCGGTGGAAGCCGCGCGCACGCTCGGCGGATTCGAAATGGCCAACTGGATCCCGGGGCTGGTGATTGCGGTGCTGGTCGGGCTCGTGCTCCTCGGCGGCCTTCGCCGGATCGCCACCACTGCCGAAGCGATCGTTCCGACGATGATTGTGGTCTACGTCGGGGCCGGGCTTGCCTACATCATCCTGAACGCCAGCCAGCTGCCCACCGTGTTCGGCTTGATTTTCGAGGAAGCCTTCACGCCGACCGCGGCGATCGGCGGGTTCGCGGGGGCAACCGTGGCGCAGTCGATTGCCGCCGGCGTGAGCCGCGGCGTGCTCTCGAACGAGGCCGGGCTGGGGAGCGCGCCGATCGCGCACGGCGTGGCCGACGTCCGCCACCCCGTCGAGCAGGGCATGGTCGGGATCTTCGAGGTCTTCATCGACACGATTGTCGTCTGCTCGATGACCGCCTTCATCATCATCTCGTCGGGGCTGTGGACCGATCCGGCCTACCAGAAGGCCAGCGGCGACCTGACGGCGGCGGCCATGTCCACGACGATCCCGTTCGCCACGGCGATCGTGGCGTTGAGCTCGTTCCTGTTTGGATTTTCGACGCTGATCGCCTGGTACTACTATGGCGAGAAGTGCTTCGAATACATTTTCGGCTCTCGCGCAATCACCCTTTACAAGACGGTCTTCATCATCCTCATCTTCCTGGGCGCCGTCATCGAGGTGCGGCTGGCCTGGGCCATCGGCACGCTGCTCAACGGGTTCATGGCGCTGCCCAACCTGATCGGCCTGGCCTTCCTGCTCCCGACGGTGAGCCGGATTACGGCGGACTATTTCAGGGGCGGCGGACGGCAGTACTCGGTCGAGCACGCGATGACGGGGGCGCGAATCGATCAGGCGGCGCAGGCGCGCAGGTAGTCGCGCGCGCGCCCTTCGGGATCGCCGGTCCGCAGCAGATCGGTGATGACGGCCAGCCCCCACGCGCCTGCTGCCAGCACGTCCGGCACGCGCTCCAGCGTGATGCCGCCGATGGCGACAATAGGCTTCCCTCGCCCGGCCGCATACCGGACGAGATCGAGCCCTCGCGGCTCGTAGCCCGTCTCCTTCGTCGCCGTCGCGAACACCGGCCCGACAGCCACATAGGAGGCATCCCCGCCGAGCGCGGCATCGATCTGGGCGCGGTCGTGTGTCGATACGCCCACGATCGACGAGCCCCCCACCACCGATCGAACCTGTTCGACGCTCAGATCCTCCTGACCCACGTGGACGCCGTCGGCGCCCGCCATCAGGGCCAGGTCCGCGCGATCGTTGACCACGACGCGAGCGCCCTGCGGGCGCGAGATCCGGACGGCGCGGTCGAGCAGGGCGAGGAAGTCGGCGTCCGGCAGGTCCTTGGCGCGCACCTGCAGCAGCCGCGCTCCGGCGCCAATCACGGCACGGGCCAGATCGACGGGATCGATCCCCCGCGCTGCACAGACCGTGGCGTCGACGATGGGGTAGAGGGAATGCTGAATGTTGAATGCTGAATGCTGACTCACGGCGTCCCGTTCAGCGCCCGGCATTCCACAGCCGGCCTTGCGCTACACCGCTTCCGCCAGGTTGCCGTCCGCCTTCTTCTTCTCGGTGAGATACCGATCCATGAAGGACGTGCTGAGGCGCCCGGCGACGAAATCCGGGTCCGCGAGGATCTTCAGGTGCATGGGAATCGACGTCTTGATGCCTTCGATGACGGTCATCTCGAGGGTGCGCCGCATCCGGGCGATCGCTTCGACCCGATCCCGGCCGTGGACGATGATCTTGGCGATCATCGAGTCGTAGTACGGCGGAATCGTGCACTCGGAGTGCGCGAAGGTGTCGATGCGGACGCCGGGGCCTCCCGGGACGCTGAACGCATGAATGACGCCCGGCGACGGCGCGAACGTCTCGGGGTCCTCGGCGTTGATGCGGCACTCGATCGCGTGGCCGGTGAAGGCCACGTCTCCCTGCTTGAACGACAGCCGCTCCCCTGCCGCAATCCGGATCTGTTCCTTCACGATGTCGATGCCGGTAATCGATTCGGTGACCGGGTGCTCGACCTGCACCCGGGTGTTCACCTCGAGGAAATAGAAATTGTTCTTGTCGTCGAGGAGGAACTCGAACGTGCCGGCGTTCGTGTACTGCACGGCGCGCGCGGCGTCCACGACCGTGCTTCCCATCTTGCGGCGCATCTTCTCGGTGACGGCCACCGACGGCCCTTCTTCGAGCAGCTTCTGGTGCCGGCGCTGAATCGAGCACTCACGTTCGCCGAGGTGCACCACCGCGCCGTGATGGTCGCCGAGAATTTGGAACTCGATGTGCCGCGGATTCTCGACGTACTTCTCCAGGTACACGTCGCCCACGCCGAAGGCGGCTTCCGCCTCGCGCTGCGCGGTCTTGAGCGCCCTGCCGAGTTCGGCGGGGTTCCGGATGACGCGCATGCCGCGCCCGCCGCCGCCCGCGACCGCCTTGATGATGACCGGATACCCCAGATCGCGGGCGATCTTCAGCGCCCGCTCCTCGCCGTCGACGGGCCCGTCGCTGCCCGGCAGAATCGGCACGCCCGCCTTCTTCATCGCGCGGCGCGCGCGGGCCTTGTCGCCGAGCAGCCGGATGATGTTCGGCGCGGGGCCGATG
>Ga0268386_10001704_pt1 | contig 15175 bp, 11 predicted proteins | sample RVTome_15_FD_200260 | JGI IMG/M metagenome (GOLD analysis project Ga0268386, IMG submission 200260) | Soil microbial communities from uranium-contaminated site in the Upper Colorado River Basin, Wyoming, United States - RVT150D86... ...
CTGGCTGCTGCGCATCGAGGACATCGATCCGCCGCGCGAGCAACCGGGAGCCGCGGACGTCATCGTGGCCGCACTGGCTTCTTATGGCTTCCAGTGGGACGGCGACGTCGTCTACCAGAGCCGAAGGACGGCTCGCCACCGGGAAGCCGCTGCGTACCTGGTCGACTCCGGCCTGGCCTACCGCTGCGGGTGCTCGCGGCAGGATCTGGCCGGTGTCCGACAGGGGCCACTCGGCCCCATTTATCCTGGCACCTGTCGCGCGGCGACTGAATCGAAACGTACCTCCTTACGCGTCCGCACCGATAATGAGCCGATCGAGTTTCACGACCTGCTGCAGGGCCCTCAGTCGCAGCGGCTGGAGGGAGAATCCGGCGATTTCGTGATCAAACGTCGCGATGGCCTCGTGGCATACCACCTGGCGGTCGTCGTAGACGATTTCGAGCAGGGCGTAACCCAGGTCGTGCGAGGGATCGACCTGCTCGACTCGACGCCCCGCCATATCCATCTGCAGCGGCTGCTGGGCTACGCCACTCCCGAATATGCCCATATTCCCGTGGCGTTGAACGCGTCCGGCCAGAAACTGAGCAAGACCACCGGCGCGGCTCCCATCCCTCGCGACCGGCCGGGCCCGGTTCTCGTTGCAGCACTGCGAGCGCTCGAGCAGAGCCCGCCCGAGGCCCTGGCCTTTGGCAGCGTGGCGGAGATCTGGCAATGGGCGATAGAGCACTGGACCCTGGATACGCTGCTACAGCGGCGCTGCATTGATCAGCCGGCAAACCCGATGGCCGAGTCCGGAAATCCGCTATCGTAGCCCGGCCCGGGTCACACCGGCCGGACCGAGACCTGTAAATGAGTACCGCCCGCGTCATCAGGAATACCCCAATCGTCGCCTGTACGATAGCGAAGACAGTTGCTACATCACCTTGTCGGACGTCCGGGACCTTGTCCTGAACGAAGTGGAATTCGTCGTCATCGACAAGAAGAACGGGCACGGGAGAAAGGCGATCTAAAAGCCTGTTCCGCCCCTGGTGTCGCCCTCCAACGACGCTTGACACATGGGTGGCGAATATCCTATTTTGTGCACTGCAGCAGGGATACGCTCCCCCGCCCCCTGTTGCAGATGCCTGAAGGAGTTAACACTCCACGGCCGGCCCCCTGCGCAAGCAGGGGGCCATTTTTTTGCGCGTCCTGATCGGTCAGCGGTCAGGCAATCGTCAGGCAATCGTCAGGCGATCGTCGGGCGATGGGTCAGGCGATCGTCAGGCGCCGGCACGGCGCAACAGCGGCGCTGGGCGGTACCATTCACGGTCCCTTTGAAGGTTTCCTGAAATTCAAACGACCCCAGTGACCAGCGAAGCCTCCACAGACCGCCGCATACGCGAGAGCAGCTTTCAGCCGGCCGGCTGGCTCAGGAACCGGCACTTACAGACGGTATTCCCATCCATTCCGTTTCTCGGGGTGCCCCGGCCGCGGCTGTTCCGGGAAATGCTCGAGCTACCGGACGGCGATATAACGGCGGTCGACTGGCTCAAGGAGACGCCGAAAACGAATGAATCGTCGCCGCTGCTGGTCGTGTTGCACGGTCTCGAAAGTTCGGCGAAGTCCACCTACGCGCGCCAGCTCCTGCACGCCGCGGCTGAACGCGGCTGGCGCGCGGCCGTCCTTCACTTCCGGGACTGCGGAGACTATCGAAACCGGCTACCCCGCCGCTACCACGCCGGCGAAACCAGCGACATCCGCTACTTCCTGCGCAAGCTGCGGACGGACGGTCATGAGGGTCCGCTGATGGCCGCCGGCTATTCACTCGGCGGTAACGTCCTGCTCAAGTACCTGGGTGAGAGCGGCGCAGACACGCCGTTGCTGGCGGCGGCGGCGGTCAGCGTGCCCTTGAATCTGCACCTGTCAGCGTTTGCGCTAAGCAGAGGATTATCAAGGTTTTACCAGAGACACCTCTTACGTCGCATGAAACGATCCGTACGGCGCAAGTTCAGCCGGCACACCGCCGCATTCGACTGGGACCGGGCCATGAGTGCAACTACCTTCGCGGATTTCGACGATGCGGTGACTGCCCCGCTGCACGGCTTCGCGAACAAGGACGATTACTACGATCGATGCAGCTCGATCGGCTTCCTGGGGGCCATCGCTCGCCCCACATTGATCATCAATGCGCTGGACGATCCGTTCATGACAGCGGATGTCATCCCCGCAGAAGAACGGCTGTCCGCGAGCGTCACGCTCGAGGTGAGCGAGCGCGGCGGGCACGTGGGATTCATCGAAGGCGGGATGCCGTGGCGGCCGCGATACTACCTGCCAAAACGGATCATCGAATTCCTGGAGACGGAACTCGCGAACTCACGCCCCGAGGCATACGCGATTCCAGGGCTGTGATGCGAACGCAGGACCGGTATGCGCCGGTCCCGTTCTTGCGCGCGCGCCGGGCTTTACGGTCAGGCGGCCTCGACTTCCTTCATGGAGAGGCGGACGCGACCCTGCCGGTCCACTTCGAGCACCTTGACCCTGACCACATCGCCTTCGGCCAGCTTGTCGCTCACCTTCTCGACGCGTTCGTTGGAGATCTGCGAGATATGGACAAGGCCGTCCTTCCCCGGAAGGATGGTCACGAATGCGCCGAAATCCATCAGGCGCGCAACCTTGCCCTCATAAACACGGCCGACTTCGACGTCGGCCGTTATCAGGTCGATGCGCCGGCGCGCTTCCCGGCCGGAGGCCGCGTCGACCGACGCAATACGCACCGTGCCGTCGTTTTCGATATCGATGGTTGCGCCGGTTTCCTCTGTCATCGCTCGAATGACCGCGCCTCCCTTGCCGATGACGTCCCGGATCTTCTCGGGATCGATCTTGAAGGTCATGATGGTCGGCGCCCATTCGGACATCTTTTCACGCGGTGCACCGATCACCCGATTCATTTCGGAAAGTATGTGCAGGCGCGCTTCCTTCGCCTGGTCCAGCGCCCGGCCCATGATCTCCCGGGTAATGCCCTGGATCTTGATGTCCATTTGCAGCGCGGTGATGCCGTCCCCGGTGCCTGCGACCTTGAAGTCCATGTCGCCGAGATGGTCTTCGTCGCCGAGGATATCTGTCAGGACTGCAAAACTGTCGCCTTCCTTGACCAGTCCCATTGCAACGCCCGCTACCGGTGCCCTGGTCGGTACGCCGGCGTCCATCAGCGCCAGGCTGGTGCCACACACGGACGCCATGGAACTCGAACCGTTGGATTCGGTGATCTCGGAGACCACGCGAATGACATACGGGAATTCATCGGTTGTTGGCATGACGGACTGGATGCCGCGGCGCGCCAGCTTGCCATGGCCGATCTCGCGGCGTTTCGGCGACCCTACGAAGCCGGTTTCGCCGACGCAGTAAGGCGGGAAATTGTAGTGCAACATGAACGGCTCTTTGCGCTCGCCTTCGATCGCGTCGATGATCTGCGCGTCCCGCCCGGTGCCCAGGGTCGTCACGACCAGGGCCTGCGTTTCGCCTCTCGTGAAAAGGGCAGAACCGTGGGCCCGCGGCAGCACGCCCACCTGGATGTCTATGGGACGTACGGTTTTCTGATCGCGCCCGTCGATGCGCGGCTCACCCGCCAGCACGCGGCTGCGAACGATCCGCTTCTCGAGTTTAGACAGCGCGTTTTTGACTTCTTCCTCGGACCATCGGGAAGCGTCGCCGGCCACGAGCGGCAGGATAGCGGCGTTCTTGACTTCCGCTACCGTCAACTGCCGTTGCTGTTTGTCGGTGATGCGGTACGCCGCAGCGAGGCCGCTCTCCGCGGCTGTGGCAACCGCCGAGTCGAGCCCCGAATCCGCCGCGGCCGGTTGCCAGTCCCAGGCTGGCTTGCCCGCTTCTGCCGCCAGCTCGTTAATTGCATTGATTGCTTTTTGCATCTGCTCATGGCCGAACATGACGGCTCCGAGCATGACGTCTTCGGCAAGGCCTTTGGCCTCCGATTCGACCATCAGCACCGCGTCCGCGGTACCCGCGACCACGAGCTCCAGTTGCGATTCTGCCAGTGACGCGACGCCGGGATTCAGAAGGTAGTTCCCGTCCCGGTAGCCTACCTTGGCGGCTCCGATGGGACCGGCGAACGGCATTCCCGATATGGCCAACGCGGCCGACGCCCCGAGCAGCGCCGGAATGTCCGGATCGACGTCGGGATTGAGGGAAATGACGGTTGCGATAACCTGGACTTCGTTGGTGAAGCCCTTCGGAAACAGCGGACGCAACGGCCGGTCGATCAGCCGCGACACGAGCGTTTCCTTTTCACTCGGTCGCCCTTCCCGCTTGAAGAACCCGCCCGGGATCTTGCCGGCGGAGTAGGTGCGCTCCTGGTAGTTTACGGTGAGCGGGAAAAAATCCCGTCCCGGCTCTGCGGTTTTACGACCGACGGCGGTGACGAGAACGACCGTCTCCGCCATGTCGACAATCACGGCACCGTCCGCCTGACGCGCCACGCCGCCTGTTTCGATAGATACTTCGTGCTCGCCGTACTGGAACGTCTTTTTGATAGATTTCACTTGATTACTCGAATATTGATAAGGAGGCCTGGACTGCTCGACAGTCCTGAAACCAGGGGCCGAAGCGCCGCGGCGCAGCCCGGCATGCGGGCCGATACGTCGGTTCATTCATAGCCAGTGGCGCCGCTTTTCGTGGCTAGCGGCGAAGACCGAGCCGATCGATCAGCTCGCGATAACGGTTCGGGTCCTTTGCTTTCAGGTAGTCGAGCAACTTGCGTCGCTTGTTCACCATCTTCAACAGCCCTTGCCGGGAATGATGATCCTTTACGTGCTGGCCAAAATGCCCGGTGAGCTCGGAAATACGCGCAGAAAGCAACGCAACCTGTACTTCGGGCGAGCCGGTATCAGCATCTCCTCGGGAGTATTCCTCAATGATGCTGCTCTTCATTTCACTCGACAGTGACATCTCTCAACTTCTCCAATCGTTCCCATGTCCCGGCCTTTTGGCAGCCCGCTATTCTAGCGTCTGGGAAGGTCCAGTAACAGCCATGACGACCTAAAAAATCAGGGATCCCTGGCACGTTGTTGAAAAAGGTCATCCTGACCTTTTTCACCAACCGGCGTCAGTTCCCTGCCCTGAATATACGGCGCGGCGTCAGCATCCCGTCTCCGGTCAGCTCACCCACGCCGAGAAACCCGTTCGTACCTTCATACACCCTGACGTGGCCACTGCCGCCGCCGGCGCCGGCTGCGCCGACGATGACGGCCTGGCCGTCATTGAAGCGGCGGGCGGCATCCGCGCCGATGCGTTGCTCGGGCCATTGCCGCAACGCGCGGTCCGCAGGTATCAGATGCTCAAGCAGCGCGTCCGGCCCGGAGGCGGCGATTCTTTCGGCGGCCGGCAGGTCCAGCATGTCCTGCGTCAGGAAATCGCCAACCGTTTCACGATGCAGTGCCGCGGTATGCGCCACGGTGCCCGCCGCTTTCGCGAGGTCCTCGACCAGCGTCCTGACGTAGGTGCCTTTGGAACAGCGGACGCGAAAAACCAGCCTGGTGCCCTGCACCTCCAGCAGCTGCATCTCGTAGATGCGTATTCTGCGCGGCTCCCGATCGACGACCTGCCCCTGCCGCGCAAGCTCGTACAGGCGTTTGCCGTCTTTCTTGAGAGCGGAGTACATCGGCGGCACCTGCTCGATCTCGCCCGTAAACCGCAGGAAAATCCGCTCCCAGTCTTGAGCAGCCAGGTCCGGCACCGCTCTAGTTTCGACGATCGTGCCGTCCGCATCTCCGGTATCCGTCGCCTCTCCAAGTCGCGCCGCGACCCGGTACGACTTGTCGGCTTCCAGCAAATACGCGCATATCTTGGTCGCTTCACCGAAGCACAGGGGCAGCATTCCCGTCGCTGCCGGGTCGAGACTGCCGGTATGACCTGCCTTCCTGGCATTCAGCAGACGCTTTACTCGTTGCAGCGCCTGGTTCGACGTAATGCCGGCTGGCTTGTTCAGCAGCAGCAGACCACTGACGGCTGCTGCGTGGCGTCTCGGCTCGGGTGCGGCGGTCATTCCGCACCCTCGCTGCCGGACTTTGCGGCACTGTCGATCAAGCGGCTCATTTCCACGCCATGCGCGATGCTGTCATCGTGCAGGAAACGCAGCTCGGGAACATGGCGGATCTCCAGCGACTTGCCGAGCCTGCCGCGCAGAAAGCCCGAGGCTCTTTCTAAACCTTCCTGTACCGGTTGCGGATCGTCATCCGGATTGAGCAGACTGAAATAAACTTTGGCCACGCCAAGATCACGCGACAGGTCCACTGCGGTGAGAGACACGCCGGAAAGGCTCGGATCCTTGGTCTCGAAGCGCAGCAGTTGGCTTAAGGTGCGCAATACCTGCGCCCCCAGCCTCTGGCTGCGTGAAAACTCGCGTGGCATAGACGTTTAATCCCTGACGCGCGGCGCACGGAACGCGCCTGGCAGGGCTTTTAGCTTATTCAAGGGTGCGGGCAACTTCGACTCGCTCATAGCATTCGATCTGGTCGCCGACCTTGATGTCATTATAGTTCCTGACGCCGATGCCGCACTCCGTGCCGGCACGAACCTCGTTGACGTCGTCCTTGAATCGACGCAGCGATTCCAGCTCGCCCTCGTAAATCACCACGTTATCGCGCAGCACCCGGATGGGGTTGGCGCGCTTCACGAAGCCCTCGACCACGATGCACCCCGCGACGTTCCCGAACTTCGGCGACGGGAATACCTCCTTGACCTGAGCCAGGCCGACGATGGTTTCGCGGATCTCCGGCCGCAGCAGACCGCTGATCGCCGACTTCACGTCGTCGATTGCCTCGTAAATAATGCTGTAGTAGCGGATGTCGACGCCGGCTTCCTTGATCGCGGCCCTGGCGGCGCTGTCCGCCCGCACGTTGAAGCCGATGATCGTCGCCTTGGATGCGGCCGCAAGGGTCGCGTCCGATTCGGTGATGCCTCCGACGCCGGAGCTGATCACCTTGACCTTGACCTCGTCGTTCGACAGTTTGGTCAGCGCATCGCGCAGTGCCTCGGCGCTGCCATGCACGTCCGACTTGATCAGCAAGGGCACGACCGCGCCTTCGGCTTCGCTCATCTGGCTGAACATGTCCTCGAGCCGCGATGCCTGCTGATGAGCAAGTTTCGTTTCGCGCGATTTGCTCTGGCGGAATTCGGCAACCTCACGCGCCTTGCGCTCGCTCTTGACGACCAGGAAGTCGTCGCCGGCGCTCGGGGTTTTCGACAACCCGAGCACGACTACCGGGGTCGACGGGCCGGCGGCCTCGATGGACTTCTGCGTCTCATCGAACATGTTACGCACCCGGCCATACTCTTCGCCGGCGATGATCATGTCGCCCTGTTTCAGAGTGCCGGACTGGACCAGCAGGGTTGCAACGGCGCCGCGGCCTTTTTCGAGGCTCGACTCGATCACGATTCCCTGCGCGGGACCCTCGGCGACCGCGGTGAGATCCATGACCTCCGCTTGCAGCAGGATCGAATCGAGCAGCGCTTCAATGCCTTCACCGGTATGCGCCGACACGTTGACGAAAAGCGTGTCGCCACCCCAATCCTCGGAAATCACCTCGCGCTGTGACAATTCGTTCTTCACGCGATCAATGTCGGCGCCTTCCTTGTCGATCTTGTTGATGGCAACGACGATCGGTACTTCCGCCGCGCGGGCATGCTGGATCGCTTCCACCGTTTGCGGCTTGACGCCGTCGTCGGCGGCCACGACCAGGATGACGATGTCCGTTGCCTGGGCGCCGCGCGCGCGCATTGCGGTGAACGCCGCATGGCCCGGCGTGTCGAGGAACGTTACTCCGCCTTTTGCCGTTTCCACGTGATACGCGCCGATGTGCTGGGTGATGCCACCAGCTTCGCCAGCCGCTACTTTCGTACGCCGAATGTAGTCGAGCAGTGACGTCTTGCCATGATCTACGTGGCCCATGATGGTGACGACCGGCGCGCGAGGTACCTGCTCGCCCTCCACCTGCTGTTCGTCGGCGAGCAGGCTTTCGTCCCTGTCCGCGCCGCTCACCGGCTTCGCCGTATGCCCCAGTTCCTCGACCACGAGCGTCGCCGTATCCTGATCGATGACCTGGTTGATGGTCACCATCGCGCCCATGTTGAACAGGATCTTGATGACTTCGTTGGCTTTCACCGCCATGCGCTGCGCGAGTTCCGAAACGGCGATGCTTTCGGGTACTTCCACTTCGCGCACCACCGGTGCCGTCGGCTTCTCGAAGCCGTGCTGCCCGTCTGTGGTAATCGAAACCGGCCGGCGGCGGGCCGGCTGCTTGCGTTTGCGGCGCCCGCTCTTGTCGCCGGCCACGTGGAGTTCCTTGCGGCCGTAACGTGTCTCCGGCTGCTTGCCCTTGACCTTCTCCTTCTGGCGCCGGTCGCGCGCATCCTGCTCGGCTTTTTCGAGCCGCGCTTTCTCGTCGGCCGCGGCGGCTGCCGCCTTCTGCGCGGCTTCACGCGCTTCGGCTTGCGCCTGCTGTTCGGCTTCGTTTTGCTTGCGCTTGCTTTCCTCGGCCAGTCGAGCCTGTTCTTCCTGCTCGGCCTGCAGGCGTTCCTGTTCGCGGTTCTCGGCGTCGATGCGCTCCTGCTCTGCCTGACGCTGACGGTCGAGCTCTTCCTGTTCTTTCTGTGCCTGCTGTTCCAGCACGTCGCGCTTGATGTAGGTTCGCTGGCGCCGTACCTCGACGTTCACCGTGCGCGAGCGACCCTGCGCACCGGCCAGCCTCAGTTCAGACTGCGATTTGCGCTTGAGCGTGATGCGACGCGGAGCGCCCGATACCGCCGAGCTTTCCTGCTGGCCGTGACTGCGGCGCAGGTGCGTCAACAGCTCGAGCTTCGCATCCTCGCTAATCGTGTCATCCGACCCGTTGACCTTGATGCCGGCCTCGTCGAGCTGCGACAGCAGTCGCTCGACCGGTACTTTCAGCACGTGTGCGAATTGTTCGACGGTGACGTCAGCCATTCTTCAACTCCACAAATATCATCGCTCAGGCTTGCTGCTCCGCTTCGAACCAATGCGCACGTGCTTTCATGATCAGCGCGGCGGCGGCGTCCTGATCCATTTCGTTGATATCGAGCAGATCGTCTACAGCCAGTTCGGCCAGGTCTTCGCGCGTGACCACGCCTTCGCTCGCAAGCTTGAACGCCAGCCCTTTATCCATCCCTTCGAGATTGAGCAGGTCGTCCGCCGGCTCCGCCTCGTCGATTTTCTCTTCCTGGACGATGGCCTGGGTCAGCAACACGTCGCGCGCGCGGTTCCTCAATTCGTTTACGATGTCTTCGTCGAACTCCTCGATCTCCACCAGTTCCGAAGTCGGGACGTAGGCTACTTCCTCGATGGTCGAAAAGCCTTCCTGAACCAGGATCAGCGCAACCTCCTCGTCCACGTCCAGTTGTTTCGTGAACAGTTCCAGCAGATCGCGGGTTTCGGACTCGCTCTTCTGCTCGGCGTCCGTCTCGGTCATCACGTTCAGCTCCCAGCCGGACAACTCGCTGGCCAGCCGGATGTTCTGTCCGCCGCGGCCGATGGCCTGCGACAGCTTGTCTTCCTCGACCGCGATATCCATGCTGTGCGCGTCCTCGTCGACGACGATCGACAGCACTTCCGCGGGCGACATCGCGTTGACCACGAACTGCGCAGGATTCTCGTCCCAGAGGATGATGTCCACGCGCTCGCCAGCGAGTTCGTTGGACACGGCCTGCACGCGTGAACCGCGCATGCCGACGCAGGCGCCGACCGGGTCGATGCGCGGATCGTTGCTCTTGACCGCGATCTTGGCGCGCAGTCCGGGGTCACGGGCAGCACCGAGGATGTCGATCAGGCCCTGGCCGACTTCCGGCACCTCGATCTTGAACAGTTCGATCAAAAACTTGGGCGACGTCCGGGTCATGAAAAGCTGCGGACCGCGCGGCTCGGAGCGAACTTCCGTCAGCAGGGCCTTCATCCGGTCCTGCGGGCGCGCGGGTTCGCGCGGCACCATCTGGTCGCGCGGCACGAAGCCTTCGGCGTTGCCGCCCAGGTCGATGTACACGCCGTTGCGGTCAACCCGCTTTACCAGGCCCGACAGCAGCTCGCCTTCGCGTTCCTTGTATTCCTCGACGACCTGCTCACGCTCGGCTTCGCGAACTTTCTGCACGATGACCTGCTTGGCGGTCTGCGCGGCGATACGGCCGAACTCGACCGACTCCATTGGAACCTCGACGTAGTCGCCGGGCTTTGCGTTCTCGTCGATTTCCAGCGCATCGATCATCCGCAGTTCGCGATCCGGAAATTCCAGCTCCGTCGAATCGTCCGAAAACACCAGCCAGCGACGGAACGTCTCGTAGTCGCCGGACTGACGATCGATGGCGACACGCACGTCAATGTCCTCGCCGTGGCGCCTGCGCGTCGCGGACGCAAGCGCGGCTTCGATGGCCTCGAATATGATTTCCTTGTCGACGCCCTTCTCGTTCGAGACGGCGTCGACCACCATCAGAATCTCTTTGCTCATTAGCCTTTCTGCTCCGCAGCCGTCAGGCGCCACCGTCTAAAGCGACGGCACCAGCCGGGCTGTGTCAATTGTTGCGAGCGGCAGTTCATGCGACTGTCCGTCCACCTCGATCCTTATCGATTCCTCGTTCGCAGCCATCAACTTGCCGCGAAACTTCCTGCGCCCGTCTACGGGTAAGCGCAACTGCACGCGAATATCGTCCCCGATGTAGCGCCGGTAATGCGCGGGCTTGGTCAGCTTGCGATCCAACCCGGGAGACGACACCTCGAGTACGTAGTGACCTGGCACCGGATCCTCTACGTCGAGCACCGCGCTCACCTGGCGACTGACGGTCTCGCAGTCTTCGAGGCCGACGCCCTCCGGCTTGTCGATAAACACGCGTACGACGCTGTCGCGCCCCGCAAGGCGCAATTCCAGGTCGGCGAGCTCGTAGCCCAGTCGTTCGATGGTGGGCTCGAGCAGCCTGGACAGCTCCTCACCGTTCATTTAACTATCCAACGTAAAGCTATGTATCAAAATAAAAAATGGGCCTTCGGCCCATTCTTATTCAGTGCGATTCCTGCCACCTGGACCAAGACTCCGGGCAACAAAAAACCCCGTAGCGGGGTTTCTCTGTCTACCAAAGGGTCTGGTAGCGGGGCAGGATTTTCGCGTGTCCTACACGAACCTGGCCTGAACCCCTGCTCGCAATCGCGGGATTATAGGGAAGGAGCACCGCAGGTGCAATGCCGGCCGGCCACGCACCTACCCGGCCATGTAATCCAGCACCGGGTATCGCCCGCTCCTTGCCAGAACCGCCTGCCGTTCGAAATCCGCGGCACCGTTGTCGGGGCGCTCGGTGTTGATGCGTTGGCGTACCCGGTCCGCCTGCTTCCGCGTGAGGTTCATAATCGGCGTCATCGCCTCCGCGCAATCGCGGTCCCTGGCCCCTGCCACATAGCAGTACAGGCCGAAGTAGCGCGCATAGATTGTTTCGTACTCCGCCAGCAGTTTCTTACTGACCGGATCGCTCATTACATCGATCAGGTGATCCGCCGAAACCCTGCTCGACACCGCGAGCATGTACTGGCGATGCTCGGCCAACACGGCGTCCTGGAATTCGCGCGGCCCGTAGAATACCCGGAACAGGCGTTCACGTTGCTCACCGCGAAGCTCGTGTTCGCGAATGTGATCGAACAACGCACGCCGGTGTACCAGGCGAACCTCGACATCCCGAAGGGCGATGACCTGGGGTGTCCGGCCGGTGTGCTCGGCGACCGGACGCACGAGTTCGGCATGACGTGCTTCCCAGAGGCCATGGGTCTTCGAATCGCTGATAATCTGTTTGGCAATCCTTGAATCAGCACCCGACTCTTGCTGTGCCGCCACGTACAGCGCCTGTTCGGATTCGTCCATGAGGGTTTTGTGCCGGCGCGACAAATATCGCAGCATCTTCACCTTCTCATGCATCTTTCGGTCATTTTGACCGTTGTTGTTATGGCATAAAGTACTGCCTGGACACGCGTTTTTCCAAGTTAAGTTTTCGTGAATCCGCTTTCACCCGCGCGACCTGGCCCATCATGTTTCTCGCAACAGCTGCGGTCGCATGCTTCATTCTCCAGCCGTTTTCGTTGCTTAGTTCGGGATCCGAGAAACGACGTTAAGAACTGCCGATGGTGTTTCCAATCTGCATCCGACGATCGCATGCGAACCTGCAACGGTCATTTTGCGCAACTTCGGAGACATTGACCCACTTGATCGCGCACCGGAAAGGGCCATTCAAAACAGCGGGTGGCCCTACCGCGGCGCGTGAGGCTTGATCGAAGTTTGGTCGACGGTGTGGATATGCAGGCATGGCTGTGCTCCAGGATCAGGTCTCTCCTGAACTGATATCATTCTGGCCCGCCTCTGGTCTTGGAGAGAAAGTTGTCTGCGGTAGTGCGGGCCGACTTCAGATGTCGGCTATGTGCGGGAGATGATCTGGAGCTTTACTACCGATACGGCGCTGAGGGCCAGTTTCGTTATTACCGGTGTACGAACTGCCACCTGGTTAACCTGGACCTCAAAGCAGGACTGGACCAGACCCAATACACTGACGAATGGGTTGACCCCACCGACGATAACGCAAGTCGAAATCGTGACAATGATGCAACGTACGAGTTTATCCGCCGCAGAATCTCAACACCCGGACGGCTCCTGGATCTCGGCTGCGGTAACGGTCGCCTGCTCTACCGCGCCAGGAAAGACGGCTGGGAGGTAAAGGGGGTAGAACTCTCGGCACAAACGGCTGTTCGTGTGCAAGCAGAGATCGGCGTCCCCGTCGTAGCCGTCAATTTCCTCGAGATGACACCCGCGGAGCAGGATCTCTCCCATTTCGATCTGGTGTGCTTGCGGCACGTGCTCGAGCACCTTCCTGAATCCCTGCTTGCCATGAACAAAATCCGCGAGATGCTCGCCCCAGGTGGCATGGTTTTGCTGGAGATGCCCAATATCGAAGGCATCGACACGAAGCTGAAGCGCTGGATGGCTGATGCGGGTCTTCATCGAAAGAAATTTGCCAGCAGCTACGTCGTCGGACACTGCAATGAATTTTGCCGGGAATCCTTCCAATACCTTGCCGCAGAGACAGGCTTTCGCCTGCTGAGGTGGGAAACCTATTCGAAGAAGCGGCTCACCAACTTCATCTACAACCGCATTCCGATCGGCAACAAGGCGCGGGCGCTGATCCAGCGCAGCGAATAACCGACGCTCGTCGCGCGGACGTGGGCGAATCCGTAGAGCGCCGTAGATAGAAGCCGCCGCGAATGTCGAACCACGACGACGGACGCCAGGTGAGTCCCACCGAGCCCCAACGTGCCGGCCCGACGCCCAGCCAGAGGTCGTTGTCGGCGTGCGACGTCGATCTTACGCAAGCTTCTGGACGCCGTCCGACTTACGAAGGCGGTGATCGGGCCTGTGCAAGGGGCGTGACGGTTCCCTACCGACCTGAATCACGTTGCTGAGCGTCTGCTTGCGACATTCGCTCCTTAATTCGCATCTGCGCTGCTTCGAACTGTTGATCAAGATGCTCACTAAAGTGTCCATACTGCCCGGGGGAAAGATAGGGCTGCGCCGCCTCGCGCATGCGCTCATGGTATCTCGCAAGCTGTTCCAGCCCCGTGGGAGAAGCGTATTTTCCCCGCTCAGCGACGTAGCGCTGTTGGCCTTCAGCAACCGCCCTGGCCAAGGGTAGGAATTGCTCTTCAGCCAGCGCATCCGGAGTTCCTGCAAGCGTGCCTTGCAGCTCCCTCATCAGCCTGCGTGCCTCGAGGCTGTCCATGTAGTCCATAAACAAGGCGTATCGGCGCTCGCCAAAAAATGCGGCAATTTCAGCATTCTTTCGACGCTCTTCTTCTTCCTGCCCTAGCACCCACTCCGGCTTGTCGTATTCCCTCCATTCCAGCTCACCTGCCGGAACGAATGGTGGGTTCTCCCTGGATTCCAGGAGATGTTCAGAGAGGAGCGTCATCAGGCGCTTGGCCGTCTCTGCGTCGAGTTCGAGCGCGGAGACCAGTTCGGAGAACATATAGCCGGACTCGATCATTGGCCGAAGCGCTGCAAGTTTCGCGCGGCGAACGTCGGCCGAATCAGTGGACGGGTTTGCCTCCGAGCGGTATTTATCTTCCGCAGACGGATGGTCCCCTGTAGCTCCCGCCCTACTCTCCGTCGACGCTCTCGCTTCGACCGGTTTCACCTTTGAAGCACTGGCCGAAATAAGTTCGAGTCCAGCTTTGGCCTTGTCGGAACTGTGTTCGAGAAGCCAACCAGCAGTTACACCGACGATTGCGCCACAGGCGGCGACGAAAATGAATGCCCTTGAGTCCATGCCTGGCTCACCAACCAGTAGTAGTCAACGCATAGTCCGACGGCCCGCACGGGTCAGTAGCGGGAATTGTATCTCAGCAAGCACCACAGGCCGCGTTCCGGCTAGAAGCGGAGGCTCATGGCCGCGCCGAAGGAGCATCGTCGGCGTAGAATACACTCGCTGCGCCGCCGCACGCGGGCGCCGTCCTCTACCTGCTCGCCGGGGTAGAGTACGACGGTCTCTCCCGGCTCGATGCCCGACAGAATCTGCGCGTCAGAGTGAACTCGCGAGCGGATCCGTCCGAGCGCCCGTCTCGCTTCTCGGTGCTTATTCTCTGGCGCTCCGGGGCCGCTACAACCGTTCGTCGAACGAGAACGGCTCCGGCCCCGCGACCCGCAGCCGTACGAATTGCGTATGTCGGACGTTCAGCACGTAATTCGCCTCTTGCGGGACGACAACCGAGGGTACCACCAGCGCCAGCGCCGTTCCGTCATCGAGCCATGCGCGGCCTGCTTCCTGTCTCGAAGCGGGTGGGTGCGGATGGTGCGATGCGTCCTCACGGTGTCGCCTCAATCGAGCCCTCCGTGGCAGCGTAATCTCGTAAAGCAGGAAGCGCATCGCGCGTGCTTCCAGGGTGAGATGCACGAACACTTCCAGGACTGCGAGCGCGCGGGATTCGGAAGCGTAGACGACCGGGCATCCAGGTGGATTCCAGCGGCCCCCATAGAGCCGCGCCCCTTCGCCTGAAAGGGCAGCGTCCGCCCGCTCAGCCTTGACCAGGCGGTAGACTTCCGTCACGTGTACACGCCGTAGTCAATACGGCGCAGCAACGTTTCGACTTGATCGG
>Ga0268386_10001705_pt1 | contig 15170 bp, 16 predicted proteins | sample RVTome_15_FD_200260 | JGI IMG/M metagenome (GOLD analysis project Ga0268386, IMG submission 200260) | Soil microbial communities from uranium-contaminated site in the Upper Colorado River Basin, Wyoming, United States - RVT150D86... ...
CCGATGCGAACCTGTTGCCCTCCGGTCGAATACGCATTACGACGCTGCATCTTGTCCTCACCGGCAGGGATGACCCGGCCTTCCGTCTGGATCTGGTAACAGCAGTAACGCACGACGGACGGGCGATTGACGCGTCGATCAGCCTTGAATCACAGACAGAGAGTAAACAATGAATATGCGGCGGTTCACTCCTCGGATAAAGCTATTGACAGCAGTAGCCATTGGTACCGTGACTCTCTCGAGCTGCGTCATTCCGCTGCACCGGGACGGCACGTCACCGACCTTACCGGAATCGTTCGGTGTTCCCGAAGAGATCGTCGTTACAGGAGCGAGGAACCCCGGTCTGATCCCCGTGCCACAGTTCGGTGTGACGCAGCGTAGCGCTCCTTTTGAGGTGCATGCCGCGGCGAGCGACAACGCTCTCGCATCGGTCGATCCCGGCGAAGAGCTCTGGATCATCGCAACAGCGTCCTCTGCACCAGGCCGGGACAGGCGTGAGGACGATTCACCCGGATCCGGCGCAATGCTGGCGAGTTTCGCGGATGACATCGACGAGGAAACGGGCAGCGCGAGGGAAATCCCCCTTCCCTTGAAGCACACCGAAGTCCAGGCGTCGATCAGCGGGTACATAAGCACAGTCAATGTTCGCCAGAAATTCGAGAACCCGTTCAACGAGAAGATCGAAGCCGTTTACATGTTCCCCCTTCCGCAGAAGGCGGCCGTCAGCGAGTTTCTGATGATCATCGGCGACCGCCGAATTCGTGGCATTCTGCGCGAGAAGGAGGAAGCGGAAGCCATGTACAACGAGGCCCGTTCACGGGGCTACCGCGCCAGCCTGCTCGTGCAGCATCGTCCGAATATTTTCGAACAGAAAGTCGCCAACATCGAACCCGGCAAGTCCATCGACGTGGACATCAGATACTTTCACACGCTGTCCTACAGCGACGGCTGGTATTCGTTCGTTTTTCCGACCGTGGTCGGTCCGCGCTACAACCCAAGCGGCCACCAGGATCCGATTGTCCCCGTACCGCGCGGCACTATTCTGCTGGGTGCTGACACGGCGGTCCGGTACCTGCGTCCGAAGGAGAGGTCGGCACACAACCTGAGCATCAACGTCGCGATCGATGCCGGCGTGGCGATCGAAGAACTGAAGTCGTCTCACAAAGTTGTTGCATCGCGGGATACGGCCGAATCCGCGACCATCGCACTCGCGAATCAGGCAACGATTCCCAACAGGGACTTCATTCTGGAATTCCGCGTGGCAGGCGATACGATCAAATCGAACCTGCTGACGTACGAAGATCCCGACACGTACCAGGGCTACTTCACGCTGATGATCTATCCGCCGCAGGGACTCGAGTCACTGGCTCGCCGACCGATGGAAATGGTATTCGTCATCGACTGCTCGGGATCGATGAGTGGCCGGCCGCTGGAGCAGGCCAGGAATGCCGTCGCGACCGCCCTGGACCATCTGGAAGAGGGCGATACCTTTCAGATCATTCGCTTTTCGGACGACTCGAGTCAGTTCGGGGCAACGCCGGTGCCGGCGACGCGGCAGAACCTCGAACAGGCACGGCGCTACCTGGAACGGCTGGACGGCACCGGGGGCACGCAGATGATCGAAGGCGTCAAGGCCGCTCTCGACTTTCCGCACGATCCGGCGCGGCTTCGCTTCGTCTCCTTCATGACTGATGGCTACATCGGCAATGAGGCGGACATTCTTGCGGAGGTACATCGTCGAATCGGCAGCTCTCGCATTTTCAGTTTCGGCGTCGGATCGTCCGTCAATCGATACCTGCTGGAGCGGATGGCCAGAGAAGGCCGCGGGGCCGTCGCGTATCTGGGTGCCCGGGACAGTGCAGAGGAAATCATGGCCAATTTCTTCAATCGCATCAGTCACCCCGCTCTGACTGACGTTCGCATTGACTGGGGCAGCATGGCTGTTACGGATGTTTACCCGGCGAAACTTCCGGACCTGTTTGTCGGCAGGCCCGTGGTGGTGACCGGGAAATACCTGGGCGCCGCAGCCGAGATCACGGTCAGCGGCATGGCCGATACGGTGAGCCACAGTTTTGGCATCGGTGCCGACGGCACGGAGGCCCAAAACGCCTATATCCCCAAGATCTGGGCACGGCTGCGAATCGCCGAGCTGGCCGACCGTCAGGCCTGGGAGCGGGATCCCACCGGCGAGATCGAGACCGCCATCAGGACCACGGCACTCGAGTACCAGTTGATGTCGGCGTTTACCTCGTTTGTTGCTGTAGATAGTTCGTACCGCACCGAGGGAGCCCACGGCACCACGGTGCACCAGGCCTTACCCGTGCCGGAGGGCGTGCGTTATGAAACAACGGTTGATCCACAGAACGAGCGCTGACGTGCAACGGTGTTGCGGTGGACTTGCTGCAGCAGCTCAAGTCCGGCTGAAAGCCAGGAGCCAACCCCAATAAATTCGGGACGAAAACGTGCGACCGCAGACTCGAATGATGCGATCCCCGTTGTCCTTTGGCACCTGCGTCCTGGTGGCGTTTCTCTTCGCTATGGCCGGGTGTCACAGCGGGGGTGCGGCAACGGGTAATGCGCCCGCGCCCGATGAGGTAGCCGCGGCTCAGCCTCTCGATCCGACGACCAGGAAGGACACCGGGTTGAGCCGCATCACGGAAGGGCTTTTGGCTGGCTTGCGTCTGATGACACGATCTCAGGGGCGCTTGTCGACCTGTCGTCCCGTCATTCGACTATCGGGTGCTACTCCCATTTCGAGAAGGAACAAGGGTGATGAGCAAACTTGACAAGTCCTTCACGGCAAAGCTTCGGAAGAGCCCGAACAAGGGAGGCTGGATCTACGTCATCATGCCCGGATCCGCCAACTACTTCGGCACCCGAGGCCTCGTCAAGGTCGCGGGAACGGTCGATGGCCACCGCTTTCGCAGTTCCTTCATGGCGCTCGGAGACGGCACCCACAAACTGCCGATCAAAGCCGAACTTCGGAAGGTAATCGGGAAGGGCGAAGGCGACAGCGTCACGATCCACCTCACCCAACGACTCGACAGCTGATTGAGGAGATAAGGAGAGCGACAGCGGGACCACCGCGTTGCGATCCCGCACGAAGATTCGCTCGAGCGGTGTTGCGCCTTCCATTCGAGGAGCACGGCACGAGCGCGTTCGATCAGTTCGGCACCCTGGCGCATTCTCGACGGCAGCGAGGAATCGGCGTTGCCCGAAAGGCTTGAGCAGATAATCGACGGCTTCGAGCTCGAAGGCCGTGACCGCGTACTGATCGAAAGCCGTCGTGAATACGACGGCGGGCGGCGGCTGCATCAGCCGCAACCGTTCCAGTCCCTCTATTCCGGACAGTTCCGGCATTCGGATGTCCAGAAACACGACATCCGGCCTCTGGCGTCGTACGATCTGCAGGCCCAGCCCCTGCGAGCCGCGCCACGCTCCCACAAATCCTCCGGACGAACCATCCGGCCGATCCCCACAACCCAGGAAGCCCGCCATGTCCTTGACGCTCTATGCTGCCCCGATGTCCAGCGCCACCCCGGTCGTGTGCGCGCTGGCCGAACTCGATATCCCTTGCGAGATCGTGATGTTGGATCTCAAGGCCGGCGACCAGAAAAAGCCCGACTACCTGGCGCTCAACCCGAATGGCGTCGTACCCACGCTGGTCGTGGACGGCACGCCGCTGTTCGAGGCGATCGCGATCGTGCAATGGCTCGGCGACCGCTACGGCGTCGAGCGCGGCCTTTGGCCGCCGACGCGCCGGAACGGCTGACCGCCCTGTCCTGGACCACCTGGGCGTACGTCACCTACGGTACGCTGATCAACGTGCTGAATTTCGCACAGGGCCCGATGGTCGATCCCGCGCTGCACCATCCGCCTCTGGCCGCCCATGCGCTGCAACAGTTCGACGCGCTGCTTGCTCGTCTCGAAACCCGCCTCGCCGGGCGCTCCTGTCTGCTCGGCGACGACTATTCGCTTGCCGATCTGATTCTCGCCTGCGTCGTTACCTACAGCACCTACTGCGGCGTCTCCGTGGACGAGCACGCGCACATCGAGGATTGGCTGCAGCGGTTCTACGCCCGCCCAGCGTACCGGAAGGCTTGGGGCGAAGCGCCGACGACGGCTTGAGAACGAAGGTGCAGCATGAGTGGGCTTCGTCTCATGTATGAGGCCAGCGCACCGGCGCCCGGTCTACTAGAACCTATCTCAATATTCCCCGTGGCCGCGTTGCGTCCCAGATGGCCGAGGCAAGGAGCGAAGTTTGGCCGTTCCAAATGAGCGACGAGCAACGTACATGGAGGCTTGGATGTCGAACGACCTGGAGGCGGTAATGGCGACCTTCGAATCCGAGCCTGTCCTCCGCGCGCCGCGTTGCGGGCTGGTACACTTCGTCAGCCCGTGTCGCTTCGCAGTCACGGGAATCCAGCAAACCAGGCCCGGGTGGCGGAACTGGTAGACGCAACGGACTTAAAATCCGTTGGCCGAAAGGCCGTGCCGGTTCGAGTCCGGCCCCGGGCACCAAACAACCGTAGTCTGTCCTTGTGGACCACAAACCTCGCCTCGAACCCGCGGACGTATGCCGCGCTTGCGCGCCCATCGCGCCCCGCGATGTGTCAGAATGGCTTCCCAGGTCTGCGGCACGAGGCCGCGGGCGGCGCAAATATTAACCTGGGCTGTAAATGCGGACTGCAGTTACAGCCTGAAGCAACGGTCATGGCGAAGCTCTATTTCTACTACTCTTCGATGAACGCCGGGAAATCCACCTCGCTCCTGCAATCGAGCTATAACTACAGGGAGCGTGGCATGAACACGCTCATTCTGGCGCCCAATTTCGACAACCGTTACGGCGTAGGCAAAGTAATGTCGCGTATCGGCCTGGAAGCGCGCGCAACCACGTTCGGCAAGGCGGACAACCTGTTCGACATCGTATCCGCGTGCTGCGCCGAGGACCCGCTGCACTGTGTCCTCGTCGACGAAGCGCAGTTTCTAACCAAAATGCAGGTATTCCAGCTTGGGCAGGTAACGGACGACCTGGAGATTCCGGTGCTCGCCTACGGCATTCGCACCGACTTTCAGGGTGAGCCATTCGAAGGCAGCCTTTATCTGCTTGCGTGGGCGGACAACCTTACGGAACTGAAGGCGATCTGCGATTGCGGCCGCAAGGCGACGATGGTTATCCGCCTGGACGAGAACGGCAACGCGGTCACCGAAGGGTCGCAGGTAGAGATCGGCGGCAACGATCGCTACGTGTCGATGTGCCGGAAGCATTTCAAGGAGAACTTCTACCGCGAGATAGCGGCCGAGGCGCAGAAGGCGAGGATTGCGAGGGTGGTTGGCGCGGCGAGCTAGTGTCCTGTCCCGTAAATAACTACGCCATTTACGGGACAGGACACTAGCTTTCTGCCGCCTTCCTGATCTGCTCGCGCGCCAGCAGTTGCCGGACATCTTCCAGGTTCTTCATCACGATCGTCTCGCTGAATCCCGCATCGTCTAGCGGGGTTCGTTCGGTCGCGGTGGGATCCACGAACTTGATGCGGTGATTACCTACCATGATGATGTCATCGTCCTTCAGCATCAAGTTTGAGATTCGCCGCGAATTGACGAACGTCCCGTTGGTGCTGTTCAGGTCCATGAGGAACGTCGACTTCCCGTGCCGCACGAACAACGCATGGTGACGGCTGATGAACCGGCTACTGATGCGAAGCTCGTTGTGTTCGGAACGGCCAACCAGCAGGCGCTCACCCTTCATGGTCAATTCGGCGATCGTTTCCCCGTTGTACGTCACGTAGAGTTTTGGTGGCTCGTGTCCGTCCTCGGGGCGCCATTTGTCTTCGCCGCCGCCCGGGTGCGAGCGGAGGTCCTGCGGTTTCGGCGGCTGGTCTATGAGATCGGCCGTGACCGGAAACTTCGCAGCCTTGCGCAATGCCTGCAGCGCAAGCTGATCCATCATCCCCGGCCATCCTCCCGCCGCCTCGTGCAGCGCCACGCAGACATCGGCGGGGAAAACCGTTTGCGGCGCGGGACAGCCGGCGGCCCGCAATTTTTCATGCACGTAGTTCTTCGCCTCGAAATCCGCCAGGGGCTCGACGAAGAAACTGCCTGTCATGCGCGCGGCGATACATGACATGGCGGGCGCCTTGACCATCGCCGCCATGGAACGATCGCTTGCCAGAAGCACACGCAGCGCGCTCTTTTCATGTACCTTTAGCGCCACCAGCTCGCAGAGAATGCTGAGCGCGGCGGGATTCATTGCGTGCGTGTTTTCGACAACCAACAACGGCGCACGATTCGATACCGTCTGTTGCATGACGAAAACCTTCAGCATGTTGATCAATTCCTTGACCGTGTCGAACTCAAGGTCGTAACCGAACTGGCGGAGTATGTCCCGGAGAAGCGCATCGGTCTCGGCACCGGCACCGTCAACGACAGCAAACGCGGTGTCTTCGTGCAAAGAATTTGTGAATTGCTGAATGATTGTGGACTTGCCGGACAGCGGAGGCCCCTGCAACAGGCCGAGGCCGTGTTCGTGTTCGTAAGTGGCCGCGAGAAAATCGAGTGCTGCGACCTGCGCCGCATATGCGACCACCGTTTGCGGTTTACCATGCGCACGAAAAGGTGTGTGCCGGAGGCCGGCGTCGCTCAGTTCCATGGTTTTTGAACCCGGGTTCTTAGATCAGGGAAATTGTCATTCTGATACAGTTACTTTCCCGTTCTTCTTAAAGTTCAAAGGTAGCAACCAGGGCAAGTCTAAGGCGGTTGCGGCTCGCTTGTAAACTTTTTCGGCGGGTATCCGCAGAATCAGTCATTAATTGTTGATTCGACATAATTCGCTTTCAATTTGAAACATAAGTGAATGTATTTACAATAAAAACCTCTTCCTACTCCGGGTGCGTCCCGGCTGCGGCAGCGAGTATCTGACCGGGTGTTTCATTCACTGTCAGGACAGGGCCTCACGCTGATCCGCGGCGATCGCTGCCTTTTCCAGGACCTCGGGTTCTGCATCGCGAGCGGCGAGCTGCTCACGATCGAGGGGGCGAACGGCATCGGGAAGACGAGTCTTCTCCGCGCCATTGCCGGGCTCACCGATCTCGAGCAGGGGCAGGTTCGCTGGGATAATGCAGATGTTAAACGGAACCGCCAGGCGTTTCATGCAAACCTCGTCTGGATGGGCCACCGACCCGGTTTCAAGGGCGACCTGACCCTGATCGAGAATCTCCGCTTCGAGGCCGGCTTGAGGGCGATGACGATGTCGACCGCCGAGCATCGCCTTGTACGGCTTGGAGTTGCATCGGTCAGCGACTTACCCTTCCGGGCATTGTCCGCCGGCCAGCAGCGACGGGTTGCATTGGCGCGAATGATCCTCGCCGATGCGCCGCTCTGGCTGATGGACGAGCCCTTCACCAATCTCGATGCGGACGGCCAGGATCTCGTCATTGAGCTGCTCAGGGAACACCTGGGCGACGGGGGCCTTTGCGTCATGGCTACGCATCGGCGATTCGAACTCGACGCCGCCGTGCAGCGGGTCACCCTCGGATGAGCAACGCGGAACTCAAACTGCCCGGACTATCCGGCGGACTCGTTGCAGTCGTCCGGCGGGACCTTCAACTGGCCTGGCGGCGCCCGGGCGACGTTCTGAATCCGCTTTTTTTCTTCGCGATCGTCAGTACGCTTTTCCCGCTCGCCGTCGGCCCGGACGCGGAGCAACTGGCGCAAAATGGCCCCGGCGTTCTCTGGATGGCGGCTTTGCTGGCGGCGTTACTGTCGCTGAACAGCCTGTTCCTCAATGATTATGAGGATGGCACCCTCGAGCAGATGCTGTTGAGTCCACAGCCCCTGCCGATGCTGGCGCTCGCGAAATCCGTTGCGCACTGGCTGGTGAGCGGCTTGCCACTCGTCCTCGTGTCGCCGCTGATCGCGATGTCCTTCCAAATGCCGGTGCGTTCGACAACCGTTATGATGCTTACTCTCGCACTTGGAACTTTCTGCCTGAGCCTGCTCGGCTCCATCGGCGCCGGGCTGACGGTCGGCCTCAACCGCGGCAATGCGCTGTTGAGCCTGCTGATACTGCCTCTCGCAATGCCGATCCTGATCTTCGGCGCGCGCACGGTGTCGCTGGCCGCGGCCGAGGACGCAGTGTCGGCGGGCCTTTATTTCCTGGGCGCGTATTGCATGCTTGCGTTGACGCTAGCACCATTCGCCACCGCGGCGGCGCTCAAGATCAGCAATGAATAGCGTGGATTAACACCGCATGTGGACGTTCCTGCACAGGCTTTCGTCGCCTCCTTATTTTTACGGCCTGGCGGCGCAGATGATTCCGTGGTTCGCGGGCGCGGGCGTCCTGTTGATCGCTTACGGCACCGTGGCGGGACTGTTTTTCGCGCCCCCGGATTACCAGCAGGGGGATGCGTTTCGTATCATCTATGTGCACGTGCCGGCGGCCTACCTGTCGATGCTCGCCTACATCGTGATGGCGGCAGCGGCGGGCATCGGGCTGATCTGGCGAATGAAGCTCGCGCACGCCGTCGCGGCCGCAGCCGCGCCGCTCGGCGCGTGGTTTACGTTTCTCGCCCTGGTGACCGGGTCGATCTGGGGTCGCCCGATGTGGGGCACGTGGTGGGAATGGGGCGACCCGCGCCTGACGTCGGAACTGATTCTCCTGTTCCTGTATTTCGGCTACATGGCGTTGCGGGCGGCCATCGACGACCCGACGCGCGCCGACCGCGCCAGCGCCGTGCTGGCGCTGGTCGGCGCGGTGAACGTGCCGATCATTCATTTTTCGGTGGAATGGTGGAGTTCGCTGCACCAGGGCCCCACACTCGTACGCGAGGGCGGACCCGCGATCGAGCCCGCGATGATGTGGCCGTTGCTTGCGATGATTCTCGGATTCTCATTGCTGTTCGGCGCGCTGCTGCTCGGCCGGGTGCGCACGGAGGTACTGATCCGGGAGCGGCGGGCCAGGTGGGTGCGCAAACTGGTATATCCTGAGGAAACCGCGTGATGGAGCTTTTGTCTATGGGTGGGTACGGCGCCTACGTGTGGACGGCCTATGCGCTGACCTTCGGGGTCCTGATCCTTTGCGTGGCACAGGGCAGGCGGCGTCACCGCAGGGTTTTCAGCGACCTTCGCGCGCGTCTCAGGGCCGCGGCAGAGAGGGGTAAATGAAACCAAGACAGCAACGCATGCTCGCGGTCGGGTTGGCTGCGGTCGGGCTGGTTATTGCCACGGCGCTGACGCTCCGCGCGTTTCAGGAAAACATGATGTTCTACGTCGAGATCTCCGAGGTTGCGGCCGGCAACGTGCCGGAAGACCGCAACTTTCGTGTCGGCGGCCTGGTGGTGGAAAACAGTGTGAAGCGTGCCGCAGGAGCGCTCGACGTCGAGTTCACCCTGACGGATACGGTGAACGAGCTGCCAATCGTTTACAGCGGTGTATTGCCGGACCTGTTCCGCGAAGGGCAGGGCATCATCGCGCACGGCAGACTGGATGAGGACGGACGCTTCGTCGCCGACACCGTGCTCGCAAAACACGACGAGAATTACATGCCGCCCGAGGTAGCCGATTCACTCGCGAAACACGCGGAAGCAAAAGCCGCTGCGGCCGAGGCCGCCGGTACCGAAAAATGATTCCCGAGTTGGGCCATTTCGCGCTCGTCCTCGCCCTGTCGCTCGCGATCTGCCAGGCGGTGATGCCGCTGCTCGGCGCTCACCGGGGCGACGCGGCACTGATGTCAGTCGCGCGACCAGCAGCTCTCGGGCAATTCGTGTTCGTCGTGATCGCGTTCATGTGCCTCGCTTTCGCGTTTCTCACCAGCGACTTCTCCGTTCTTTACGTCGCGAACAACTCGCAGCTCGCGCTCCCTGATCATTACAAGTTCTCGGCGATCTGGGGCGCACACGAAGGTTCGTTGCTCCTCTGGATTCTGATTCTCTCGGCATGGACAGTCGCCGTCAGCCGCTTCAGCCAGGACCTGACTGAACCCTTCGCCGCTCGAGTCATCGGTATCCTCGGGCTCCTGAGTTGCGGTTTCCTGCTGTTCACCCTGCTGACGTCGAACCCGTTCGAGCGAATGTTCCCGGCCCCGGCCGACGGCGCCGATCTCAATCCGCTGCTGCAGGACCCGGGTCTCGCAATTCACCCCCCGATCCTCTACACAGGCTATGTCGGCTTCTCGGTTGCGTTTGCGTTTGCCGTTGCCGCGATGCTGAGCGGCCAGTTGGACAAGGAATGGGCGCGCTGGACGCGTCCATGGACGACGTGGGCCTGGCTGTTCCTGACCGTGGGCATAGCGCTCGGGAGCTGGTGGGCCTATTACGAACTCGGCTGGGGCGGTTGGTGGTTCTGGGATCCGGTCGAGAACGCGTCATTCATGCCGTGGCTCGTCGGAACGGCACTTATTCATTCGCTCGCCGTTACCGAGAAGCGCGGGCTTTTCAAGAGCTGGACGCTGTTGCTCGCGATCTCCGCGTTTTCACTGAGCCTGCTCGGCACGTTCCTCGTGAGGAGCGGCATCCTGGTGTCGGTGCATGCCTTCGCCACCGACCCGGCGCGCGGTCTTTTCATCCTGATCTTTCTTGGCGTCGTCATCGGCGGAGCGCTCGCGCTTTATGCGTGGCGCGCACCGGCGCTGGATTCCTCCGCGGGCTTCCGGCCGCTGTCGAGGGAAACGTTCCTGCTTCTCAACAACGTCCTGCTGGTGATAGCTGCGACGCTCATTCTCATCGGTACCTTGTCGCCTCTGGTCATCGAAGTTGCAACCGGCGGCAAGATTTCCGTGGGGCCGCCCTGGTTCGAGATCGCGTTCGCCATACCCATGCTGCCGCTTTTGTTCCTGGCCGGCATCGGCATGCACAGCGCGTGGAAAATGCAGGCGGCGTCGGGACTGTTCCGGTTGTTGAAGTGGCCGGCCATCATCGCTGTGGCGGGCGGCATCGCAATACCGGCATTCGTCTACGCGCGTTCCGGCGCGCTGGTAACGGTCGGAACCATAGCGGCACTCTGGATCGTTGCAAGCTCACTGATTCACCCGCTGCGCTCCTGGCGTCGCTCGCCCGGCGCCGCCGGCATGACCAGGGGCGTGTTAGGAATGTCGGTCGCCCACATGGGGGTCGGCATTTTCGTTCTCGGCGTTACCATCGTCTCGGCATACACCGTCGAGGCCGACGTGCGCATGACCCCGGGTGAGAAAGTCGAGGTCGCGGGATACGAATTCGAGTTGCGCGACCTGCGCAACGTCCAGGGCCCCAACTACCGCGCACTGGAGGCTGAAGTCGAGGCGCGCAGGAACGGAAAGTTCATCGCAACACTTCGGCCGCAGAAGCGAACCTATCTCGTGCAACAAAGCCCGATGACCGAGGCCGGCATCGATTCCGCATGGAACCGCGACCTGTTCGTCGCACTGGGCGACCCGCTGGGCAACGGAGCATGGAGCGTACGCCTGCAATACCGGCCAATGATCGGCTTCATCTGGTTCGGGGCGCTGATCATGGCCATCGGTGGAGTTGTCGCTGCGAGCGACCGGCGTTACCGGGTCAACGTGGTCGTGCGCGAGCGCCGGCGAGCGGCGGCGGCGAAACCGGCATGAAATTGCGTTTTCTACTGCCGATCGCTGCGTTCGCCGTTCTGATTCCCGTATTCCTGATCAGCCTAAACCGCGATCCATCCAAGATCCCTTCGCCGTATCTGAACAAGCCGGCACCCGCGTTCGAACTACCGAGTCTCGAGGATCCGGGTGTAACGGTCGGAAACAGCGACTACGCCGGCGAGTTCGCGCTGATCAATGCCTGGGCGACCTGGTGCGTCGGTTGCCGTCACGAGCACGAATTTCTGCTCACACTTGCCGAACGCGACGACATTCCGATCTACGGATTGAACTGGCGCGATAACCGTGCAGATGCCCTTCGATGGCTCGATCAACTGGGCAATCCTTACGTCGCATCAGCATACGATGCTGATGGCAAAGTCGGAATTGACTGGGGGGTCTACATGGCGCCGGAGACCTTCTTGGTGGGCCCGGATGGCACCGTTCTGCATAAGCATCTCGGTCCGCTGACGCCGGAAATCTGGGAGCGGGACTTCGTGCCCAAAATGCACGCGGCGAGGGGACAATAGCGTGACCAGACCTGTCCTTGTCCTGGCGCTGCTTTTTTTCGCGCCATTCTCGTTGGCGATCGATGCAAGCAAAGCGTTTGACGATCCTGAGCTGCAGGCGCGCTACGAGCGTATCGTCTCCGAGGTGCGTTGCCTGCAATGCCAGAATGAGAGCCTCAAGGACTCCAACGCGTTTCTCGCTGCAGATTTGCGCCGGGAAATTCGACGCTTGCTCAGCGAAGGGAAATCGGACGCTGAAGTTTTTGACTTTCTTGTGCAACGCTACGGCGAGTTCGCGTTGTACCGTCCGCGCATGAGCGGCAAGACGATTCTGTTGTGGATCGCGCCGCTGGTGCTGCTCGGCGTTGGCGCATTCGCCGCTGTTTCCATAGTCCGCGGCCGCATGGCCTTGCCACTGGACGATGACGATGATGAAACGGACGGCGATGTTCGAGTGACGAGGCGCACGTGATCTGGCTCATGTTCGGCCTCATGCTGCTGGCGGCGGCGCTGGTGGCGACGTGGCCAATGTATCGCAGGGTAAAGCGCCTGACGCCGGCCATCCTCGCATCCGCGGTAATCGTGCTGGGAGTGTCGGGGCTCGTGTACTCGACGGTCGGCACACCTGTGCCGCCAACGCCGGCCGCAAGCCTGGAGGACGCGGTCGCGTCGCTTGACCAGCGCCTGCAGGAGAATCCCGAGGATCTCGAAGGCTGGAAAATGCTCGGCCGGTCGTACATGCAGTTGCAGAACTATGCGAAAGCGATTGCTGCATACGAACGGGTCGTTGCAATGGAAAAGCCGGCGACGGCGCAGTCCCTGGCCTCGCTGGGCGAAGCGCTGCTCATCGCGGAGGGAAGTGCCGCATCCGGCCGCACGGGACAGCTCTTCGAGTCCGCGCTGGCTTCCGAACCGACGAACCCGAAGGCGCTTTTCTATGGAGGCGTTGTCGCTATGGAGCGCGGCGACCGCGGACTGGCGGCCGATCGCTGGGAAGCGCTGCTCGCGCTCTCACCGCCACCGGAAATCGAAGAGATATTGCGGCAGCGGGTCGCCGAGTGGCGCGGCGAGGCGGCTCCTCAGGCGCAGGCAACGGCTGCAGCACCCGCCGAACTCATCGCCGTCAACGTTTCGCTGGGCCCCGGAGCAGCGGCCGCCGTGGCGCCGGAGGCAACCGTCTTCATCATCGCAAGGGATCCGGCGCAGCCGTCACCACCGATCGCGGCGACCAGGCGGACCGTGTCTGAATTGCCCGCGCGGGTGTCGCTTGGCGATGCCGATGCGATGATCCCCGGTCGACTGTTGTCCGCGTTCGACCAGGTGGAAATCGTCGCGCGGGTCTCCGTGTCGGGTGGCCCGATCGCGCAGCCGGGCGACTGGTACGGCGAACATACGGTATCGAGTCCAGCTACAGCGCCGATCGACATCGTGATCGAAAAACAGGTTCCCTAGAAGGAATGGCACTTACTTAAGGCTAATGGCGGGAGCAACCACGACCTTAGGCCTCTGCCTCCGGGTGGGCCTTTGGCGCAATGGCTCCCTTCGGTCCGCTTTATTTGCGCCAAAGGCCCACCCGGAGGCAGAGGCCGAAATGCTGGCACCCCCCGCCTGAGCCCAGCCGCGGCACGACCATTGTCCTTAAGCAAGTGCCATTGCCCCTAGAATCCGGATGGAAACGGGGATGGGTGTTTCTATGTCCGCTTGTCGAAGCCCGGCCGCGGCAGGTTTACGGTGTCACCGGACAAACCTCCATCGGTACGCCGCAGCGTCTCCTGTTCCACATCCTCGCGGGCATGTGTGAGGGCGGCGTAAAGCCGGCGAAGCTGCATGTAGGACAGCACCTTGACGTCGACCATCGCCAGGGCGTGGATGACGCTCAGAGACAAGTCGTGTATGTCGGTCTCGCGTGTGCTGTTGGTCATGGCCGCTTCCATGCGCAAGTTTGCGGGCGCCGGGGTGAACCCGTTTTCGAGGTCGGCCTTGCAAGTCTAGCAGCGGCAAAACACGCGAAGTGTGACCTCCGTCACGTCCGGTCCGCGGCAAGCAGGACCAGCGTCCCATATATGTCTTCCACCTGCTCGAGATGCTCCGGCTTCATGAGACAGGACCGGAGACAGGTCACCGTGTCGCGATTCAGTTCGAGTTCCGCCCAATAGTGGCCAACCATGTCCGACGGCAGCTCGATCATCGCGAGGTGCAGGTTCTGCGAAGCGGCGCGATCGAATAAATCGCGCGCGCGGCGGCTGGCGGTTGCCGCATCGGCCGCGCGCGCGCCGTACACGATGATGTCCAGTTCCGGCTCCATCAGCGCGACGTAATCGCTGCCCGCTTCGATGTGAGTCCGGAGCTGTCGCGCTGCCAGCAGTGACCGATCGAGGTCGGCCGCGAAAACGCCACCGCGTTCCATCGGCAGCAATTGCTGAGTCGCCCAAAGCGCAACCGCGGCCGCGCCGGGTCGCGAACATTCGAGGCTGATCTCCCCGAGGTGCAGTTCCGCGGACGTAAAGTAGGTGTAGCGCGAATCGTGCTTGTAGAGCGTCCCCACCGCCGGATCGCGAAACAGGATACAGCCGCATCCATACGGCTGAAGGCCGTGCTTGTGGGGGTCGATGACGATCGAGTCGGCTTCCGCGAGGCGGTCGTAGTGACGGCGTGCCTCGGCGCCGAGCGCCGACGCGATGTGAAAGTAGCCGCCGTAGGCCGCATCCACATGAACGCGAAAGCCGAACTGGCCGCGAAGGTCCAGAATCTCCGCCAGCGGGTCAACCGCGCCGACGCCGGTGGTGCCGATGGTGACGACCACGGTTCCTACGTCGCCCTGTTCCAGCAGCACACACAGCGCTTCGAGATCCATGCGCCCGGAGGGCGTGACCGGTACCGGCGCGAAGTCCAGTTTCAGAACCTCGCTGAGCCTTGTGTGGGTGTAATGCGCCTGTTCGGACGCGAGGATTCGACCCGGTCGCAGGCGCGAGGCCGCCCACAGCGCTTCGAGATTCGCCATCGTACCGCCGCCACACAGGTGGCCCAGCCATTGCGGCAGTCCGAGCATTCGCGCCAGCGCCGCGACGCACTCCAGTTCCATC
>Ga0268386_10001707_pt1 | contig 15160 bp, 12 predicted proteins | sample RVTome_15_FD_200260 | JGI IMG/M metagenome (GOLD analysis project Ga0268386, IMG submission 200260) | Soil microbial communities from uranium-contaminated site in the Upper Colorado River Basin, Wyoming, United States - RVT150D86... ...
CTTCCTGGCCGACGATGGGAGTGACGCGTGCATGAAAGCTGTTCGGTCCGACGATCCCGTCGTCGCTCGAGGTCCAGCGGACGCCGCCGTCGATGCCAACGGCCCCGAACCTCGAACCGAAGCCCTCCCACCCTGCGAACCACAGCGTGTCCGGGTCCAGCCATCCGATCGAGGTGATGTCGCTGATCCCCGGGTCGAACGTCAACCGCTCGCCCGAGGCCAGGTCGACGATGCGGATGTCGCCGGCCACGAGACCCCGGTCGCTCGACCATCCCTCGAGGACGGCGACGCGCCTGCCCGACGGGTCGGCGACGGGTCCCTGCAACTGTCGATCGGGGATCCACAGATCCTGCGCGGTCCTGGTCTCGAGGTCGAGGAGCACGAGCCGAGCCCGGTACCAACCGCGCTCCGACGGGTCGTCCGAGGCGAGTGCGACCGCCCGCGACGCGTCGAGGAGGTCGAACTCCCACACGGCCATGCCTTCAGGCCCAACCTCCTCCGTGGCTCCGTTCCGCGCGTCTACCCGGAGGAGGCGGCGCCATCCCTGATCTGGCCGGAACACGTGCGGGTCGGGTCCGGGCTCGCTCCATCGGAGCCGCACGGCTCCATCGGTCGCCGCCCCGAACCCTCCCTCGTCGACCGCGAGCGCGAGGACCGAGCTCCCGTCGCTCGACCACGCCGCATCCTGGACCGAGCCCTCGATCGTTCCGAGCTGCGTCGGGTCAACACCGGGCCGTAGCGCGAAGAGCGACATCCGTCCGGCGACTGGGGCCTCGGAGGCGAAGACGAGGAGGTCCTCGGTCGGCGACCACCTCGGCATCGCGTCCGTGCGCGGGCCGAACGTCAGCTGCTCGGCCTCGCCGCCATCCAGGCTCACCCGCCAGATGCGGCTCTCGTAGCTCGCCCCAACATCGTGGTGAGCCGGGAACACCGCCACGGCGAGCGTGCGGGCTCGACGGTCGATGGAAAGGTCGGCCGGATAGCGGACACGGTCCAGAACGGCCAGCATCCGGTCGGATCGGTCACGATCGGCCATCGGCGACCTCCCGACCCCTTCCGACGAGCGCCCACCGGGGCCGAGGGACGAGCGCCCGGATCGGACCCTACGCCGTCCCGAACCCCCGGGTCGCCCAAGGGATGTTGTACCAGAAGGCGGTGTAGCCATCGAGACGCAGGTCGGAGCTGATCGCCATCGCCGAGTCCGGCCAGTGGATCGGAACCGTGGCCACGTCCTCGTTCGCCTGCGCGATCACCTGTTGCAGCGCCTCCGCCCGCGCCGCCGTGTCCGTGGACTGGAGCGCCTCGTCGATCTGCGCGTCCACGTCGGCGTTGCTGTAGTTCGAGCCGTTCAGCCCGTTCGGGACGGCGTTGCCGCTGAAGTAGAAGAGGTAGGGGTAGTTCGCGGGGTCGGCGTAGTCGGGGAAGTACGACATGAACTGCGCGCCGAGATCCTCGTGCGCGAAGTACACGTCGAGCCATTCACCCGGATCGACTTGCTGCACGTTCATCGTGATCCCGATCTGGGCCAGGGTCTCGGAGATCGTGAGGAACGAGTTGATCGCGACCGGGTCGGTGTTCGGTACCGGGACCGAGAACTCGAACCCGTCCGGCACGGACGACTGAGCGAGCTCCGCCCGAGCCGCATCGAGGTCGAAGGCGTAGGTCGGCAGCGTCTCGTAGAAGGAGTTGACGGAGGCCTCGTCGAGCACATCCCCCCAGATGCCCGGCGGGTTGATCGCGAGCGCGGGCTGGCCCTTGCCGTTCAGCACGGCCTGGACGATGCCCTCCCGGTCGACGGCGAACGCGATCGCCTTCCGGACGTGGATATCGTCGAAGGGCGGGGTCTCCTGGTCGAGGATCAGCTGGTAGACGCCGTTCGAGGGCGCCGTGATCACCGTCACGCCGTCGAGGCCCTCCCACTGGTTGACCTCGGAGATCGGCACGTCGAACGTCCCGTCGATCTCGCCGCTCTGCATCGCCAGCAGGCGCGTCTGGGAGTCGGGGATCTGGCGGATCACGATCGTCTGCGCGGCGCCGGGCTCACCCCAGTAGTCGTCGTAGCGTTCGAGCGTGACGTGATCGTCGGGGACGAACTCCACGAGTCGGTAGGGGCCGGTCCCGAGCGGGAGCACGTCCGGCGTCCCGAAGGTCTCGCCCGAGGACTCGAGCTGGGCCTTGTTCATGATGAACCCGGACATGTGGGCCATCGAGTACTGGAACTGCGCGTCCGGCTTGCTGAGGGTGACCGTCACCTCGTTGTCGGCGGTGGCCTCGATGCTCTCCACCGACGCGAAGAACGCAGCCAGCTGCGATGCGCTGTCGGGGTCCATGTTCCACTCGATCGAGTAGACGACGTCCTCGGCCGTGAGCGGACTGCCGTCGTGGAAGGTGACGCCCTCTCGGAGCGTGAACACGTAGTGCGTGGGATCGACCGCCTCGAAGCTCTCCGCGATCGCCGGCTGAAGGCTGAGGTCGTCGCCGAACGCGAGCGCTCCCTCCTCGACGAGGGACATGACCGCGCCGGAATACGTCGTCCAGTCGTGGGGGACGAGCAGCACATCGGGAAGGTCCGGAAGCGCCCAGGTCACCTCTTCGATGTCGCCGGTTCCGGTCGCTCCGGTGCCGTCGCCCTCCCCCTCGTCCCCGTCGTCGCCATTGCAGGCGGCAGCGATCAGGGCCAGCGACAGGAGCGAGGCAGCGAGCCACGTGCGAGCGTGATGGCGTCGTTCCATGCTCGTCCCTCCTCGGTCGGCACGCCACACAGGGCCCCGGGTGCGGCGGAACCCCGATATTCATCTGGTTGTCTTACGATGTCAAGGCAACGGCGGGAGGGGAGGATGCCGTGCGCGATCGAAGGCCTCGCCGGCGCCCGACCGGGACGTATTCCATCGTCGCGACCGATGGTTCCGGATCGTTCGGGGCGGCCGTGCAGTCCCATTGGTTCAACGTCGGCGCGGTGGTTCCATGGGTCCAGCCGGGAGTCGGCGCCGTCGTGGTTCAATCGATCAGCGATCCCGCGACGGGCGAACGAGCGCTCGATCTGTTGCGATCGGGATCGGACGCGGCGGCGGCGCTCGCGGCCCTGGTGGACGACGACGACGACGCGGGGTATCGACAGATCGCGCTCGTCGATGCACGTGGAGATGTCGCGACCCACACGGGCAACCTGTGCATTGCGGAAGCGGGCCATCGGAGCGGCGACGGCTACTCGACGCAGGCCAACATCATGGATCGATCGACGGTGTGGACGGCCATGGCCGGCGCGTTCGAGCGGTCGGGTGGCGACCTCGGCGATCGACTGCTCGCGTCGCTCGACGCCGCCGAGGCCGAGGGCGGAGACCTTCGAGGGCGTCAATCCGCGGCGCTCATCGTCGTGCCGGGCGTCGACGGCGGTGATCGGTTCGATCTGCGGGTCGAGGACTCGCCCGATCCCCTCGGCGAGCTCCGTCGCCTCGTGTCATTGCAGCGCGTGTACCTCGAGCTCAACCGAGGCGACGCGATGATGGCGCGGGGCGAGTTCGATGGCGCGCTCGCCGCTTACGAGCACGCAGCTGGGATGGTGCCCGACGGAGCGACCGGTGGGGAGGCGGCGTTCTGGGCGGGGGTCGCCAACGCGACGACCGGTCGCGCCGACGAGGCGGTTCCGTTCCTCGCCCGGGCGGCGGACGTGGACGAGGGGTGGGCCCGACTACTGCCCCGGCTGGTGAGGTCCGGGCTCTTCCCCGACGACCGGCCGCTGCTCGATCAGCTCCTCGCCGCGATGCGGCCACCGGTCACGCGTCCTGGTTGAACGACAGGTCGGCCGTCCAGGACAGGTGCGATGACATCGCTCGGCGTGCGGCCGAGGCGGACCCGTCGCCGATGGCCTTCAAGATCGCCCGATGCTCGCGAGTCGAACGTTCCAGGCGGGACGGTTCGCTCAGGCTCAACGTCCTGGCCGCGAGGAGGGCGGGTTCGATGGATCGCAGCAGGCTGCGCAGCGGCCGGTTGGCCGTCGCCGCGAGGATCGCGTCGTGGAAACCGACGTCGATCGCGGCGAACGCCGCGGCGTCGTTCCCCGCCTCGCCCATCTCGTCGAGGAACGATCGGATCGCGTCGATGTCGGCCGCGGTCGCACGCTGCGCCGCGAGCGCCGCCGCCTCGATCTCGATGATGCGGCGGAGCTCGAGGAGGTGGATCAGGAACGCGTCGACGGTCTGCAGCTCGCGGCGCGCCTCCAGGACCTCCGGCGCGAACTCGTTCCAGTTCTCGTCGGGGAGGACCTCGGTGCCGCGACCCTGTCTGCTGCGAAGCATGCCGAGCATCGTCACGGCCTTCGTCGCTTCGCGCACGACGGGTCGGCTGACCCCGAGCTGGTTCGACAGCTCCTCTTCGGTGGGCAGCAGGTCACCCGGTTGGTAGTGCCCCTCGACGATGCTGCCGATGATCTCCCGGGCGATCTTCCTGGACAGCGTCTCGGTGGCGACAGACGGAAAGCGATGGGCGACATCGTGGCGTGGAGGCGCGTCGGCCGCCGTCGGATCTCCGGCCTCCGTGACGGGAGCCCGACCGCGTTCGCGCGACACGTCTGCACCACCTCGAGGCCCGGGGCGGGCCGGATGCGCCGAGCCTACACGATTCGTCTACTCTTCAGACAAGTGGCGCCGCGGGTGTTCCCGGCTAGAGGGCGGGCGAGGGACGATCCGTTCGTGGATCGGCCCCGGCCGGTCCTTCAGGAACCCGGCACCGCGGCCGCGTTTGACGGCGACGATCTCGGCGACGATCGCCGCGGCGATCTCCTCCGGTCCTTCGGCGCCGAGGTCTAGGCCGGCGGGCCCCCGGATCCTGCCGACGGTCTCGTCCGGGAGCTCCACGCCCTCGCCCCGAAGCTCGGTGAGGAGCCTGTTGGTCCGCACCGCGGGGCCGAGCATCGCGATGAAGCGCGCCGGCGAGCTCACCAGCGAACGGACGTAGTCCTTGTCGCGGAGGAAGTTGTGGCTCATCACCACGACGTAGGTCCTCGCGTCGATCGGTGCGACCTCGGTCACCTTGTCGGGGCGCTCGACGAGGACGAAGTCCGCGGCGTTCGGGAACCGCTCCCGGTTGAGGAACTCGGCCCGATCGTCCACGACGATGGGGGCCCAGCCGAGGGCCGCGGCCGCGTCGGTGAGCGGCGCGGCGTCGTGCCCGGCCCCACAGACGACGAGCTGGAGCGGGGGCTCGAGCACCTCGACGAACGCGCGCGCCTCCCCGCGCGTTCCCGCCAGCGTCCGGATCTCGCTGCGCTCGTCCGCGAGCAGCTCGAGCGCAACCTCGCGGGCCGCGGCCGCGACGCGCTCGTCCCCGAGCGGGCCCTCGGTCGAGCCGTCGGGCCGGACGAGGAGCCGGTCGCCCTGTTCGACGTTCGGCACGCTCGAGTCGAGCACCGTGATCATCGCGATCGGCCGCTCCTCCTCGAGCGCGATCCGCAGCGCGCCCGCCACCTCGGCGGCCTTGCCCGCGGGCTCGACGACCAGCTCGAACGCCCCGTTGCAGCCGAGGCCCCACCCCCACACCTCGTCGTCGTCGGCGGTGAGGTCGAACGAGACGATCCGCGCCATGCCCTCGCGCATCACGATCCTTGCGACGTCGGCGACGTCGTTCTCGAGGCAGCCCCCGGAGATGTTGCCGACCATCTCCCCCTCCTCCGGGACGAGGAGCCGGGCGCCGGGACGCCGATACGTCGAGCCCCGGACCGCGACGATCGTCGCGAGCGCGAGCCTCTCGCCGCGAGCCGAGAGCGACTCGATCGCCGACAGGACGTCGGTGAGCTCGCTCATGGGTCGAATGGTACGCGCGACATGCGGTTTCAGGCGGGCGCCGCGGCGAACCGGGCCGGGTCCTGCTCGAACCGGTGCAGGCAGCCGGCCGAGCAGAAGTAGAACGTGGTTCCCTCGAAGGTCGCGCTGTACTTCGCGCCGGCGACGTCCACCGTCATGCCGCAGACGGGGTCGAGCGCCTCGTGTCGCGGGATCTCGGCTGGCGGCGCGGCCGCGAGCCGGCCCGCCGCGCGCTCGCGCACGAGCTCGGCGAGGATCGCCACCGCGATCTCCTCGTGCGCCACCTTGCCGAGGTCCAGGCCCGCGGGCGCGTGCGCGCGGGCGAGGCCCTCCTCGGGCATCCCACGGTCCCGCAGGTACCCCAGGACCGACTCCGCCCGCTTGCGGGAGGCGACCAGGCCGACATAGGGGGCAGGCGTGGCGAGCGCCGCCTCCAGCGCCGCCTCGTCGTAGTGCCCCTGCGTCGCGACCACGACGATCGACCGGTCCGTGACGCCCGCCTGCTCGAGATCGAGCGTCGTCACCACGTCCCCGGCGCCCGGGTAGTCCTCGGCGAGCCCACCGTCGTCGACGACAACGGTGCGCCACCCGAGCACGCCCGCCATCGAGGCGAGCGCCCCCACGGCGGGCGATCGCCCGATCACGACGAGATGCGGCTGCGGCAGGACGGGTTCCACGTACACCTCCAGCGCTCCCTCACTCTGACACGCGATCGGCACCGTGACGACGCCCTCGCGTCCGCGCGCCGCGAGCTCCTCGGGCGGGCCGAGGAACAGCAGCCGGGGTGTGCCCTCGTCGAGCGCCTTCAGGGCCTCGCGGATCACCGTCGGCTCCGCGCACGCCCCGCCGAGCCACCCCCGGACGCGTCGGTCGGGCGTGACGAGCGCAGTCGAGCCCTCCTTGCCCGAGGACGGCGCGCGCCGCCAGACCACGGTGGCCAGCACGAACGGCTCACCGCGCCGGGTCAGCTCGTTCGCGAGCTGCAGGACCTCGGGTCGCATGCTCCGGCCTACGCGTTCGCCTTGGCCGCCTGGATCGCGTCCCAGACCTTCGCGCTCGTGAGCGGCATGTCGATGTTCCGAACGCCGAGGTGCCACAGGGCGTCCACCACCGCGTTCACGTATGCCGCCGGGGACCCCACCGTCGCCGACTCGCCGACGCCCTTGGCGCCGATCGGGTGGTGCGGGGACGGCGTCACGGTCTCGCCGAGCTCGAACTTCGGCGTCTCCCACGCGGTGGGGAGGAGGTAGTCGGTGAAGTTCGCCCCGATGCAGTTCCCCTCCTCGTCGAACGTGATCTGCTCCATCTTCGCCATGCCGAACCCCTCGCACAGCCCTCCGTGGATCTGTCCCTCGACGATCATCGGGTTGATCCGGACGCCGCAGTCGTCGACAGCGACCATCCGATCGACCTTCCAGTCGCCGGTGTCCGGGTCGACCTCGACGACCACCGCGTACGTCCCGAACGGGAACGTGAGGTTCGGCGGGTCGTAGTAGGTCACGCCCTCGAGGCCGGCCTCCATCCCCTGGGGGAAGTTCGTGTACGCGGCGAACGCGACGTCCTGGATCGTCTTCGCGTTCTCGGGCGCGCCCTTCACGAAGTACTTCCCCTTCTCGAACTCGACGTCCTCCTCGGAGACCTCGAGCAGGTGGGCGGCGAGCTTGCGGCCCTTGTCACGGAGCTTGCGCGCGACGAGCGCCGTCGCCGCCCCGACCGTCGGCGTCGAACGCGACGCGTAGGTCCCCAGCCCGTACGGCGTGTTGTCCGTGTCGCCGTGCATGACCTTGATGTCCTCGGGCTGGATGCCGAGCTCCTCGGCGACGATCTGCGCGAACGTCGTCTCGTGCCCCTGTCCCTGGGTCTTCGAGCTGATCTTCAGGATCGCCTTGCCGGTCGGATGGACCCGGAGCTCGGCGCCGTCGTTCATCTTCAGGCCGAGGATGTCGTAGTCGTGGCTCGGGCCGGCGCCCACGATCTCGGTGAAGCTCGCGAGCCCGATACCGAGTAGGCGCCCCTGCTTGCGCGCCTCCTCCTGCTCCTTGCGCAGCTGGTCGTACCCGACGGTCTCGAGCGCGAGGTCCATCGCCCCGTGGTAGTCGCCAGAGTCGTATTCGAACCCGGTCGCGCTCTTGTAAGGGAACTGCTCCTTCTTGATGAAGTTCTTCTTCCGGAGCTCGGCCGGGTCCATCCCGATCTCATACGCCGCGTTCTGCACGAGGCGTTCGATCATGTACGAGGCCTCGGTGACGCGGAACGAGCAGCGGTAGGCCACCCCGCCCGGCGCCTTGTTCGTGTAGTACCCCTCGGCCGAGACGTGCGCTGCCGGCAGGTCGTAGGACCCGGTCACGACGTGGAACAGGCCCACCTTCAGCTTCGAGGGCTGAGCGTCCGCGTGGAACGCGCCCTCGTCGGCGAGGAGCGAGACGCGCAGGCCCTTCATCGTCCCGTCCTTCGACAGCGCCATCTCGCCGTGCATGTGGAAGTCGCGCGCGAAGCCGGTCGAGATCAGGTTCTCGTACCGCTCCTCGATCCACTTCACCGGCCGGCCGATCAGGAGCGAGGCCGCGGTGGCGACGACGTACCCGGGGTACACGGGCACCTTGTTGCCGAATCCGCCCCCGATGTCCGGCGAGATGATCCGGATGTTCTCCTCGGGCAAGCCGGTGACGAGCGCGAACACGGTGCGGATCGCGTGCGGCGCCTGCGAGGTCATGTAGATCGTCGTCTGGCCGGTCGCCGGGTTCACGTCGGCGACGCATCCGCAGGTCTCGACCGGTGCCGGATGGGAGCGTGGGTAGAACGTGTCCAACGACACGACGACCTCCGCATCCGAGAACGCCTTGTCCGTCGCGTCCTTGTCGCCGCTCTCCCACGAGTAGATGTGGTTGTCCTTCTGGTCCTCCTTGTCCGAGCGGATCACCGGCGCGTCGGACTCGGCCGCCCGCTGCGGCGTCACGATGGCCGGCAGCGGGTCGTAGTCGACCTCGATCAGCTCGAGCGCGTCCTTGGCGACGTAGGGGTCCTCGGCGACGACGCCGGCCACCTCTTGGCCTTGGAACCGGACCTTGTCGGTCGCGAGCACGGCCTGGGTGTCGCCCGACATCGTGGGCATCCATGCGAGGTTGTGCTGCGCCATGAGCTCGCCGGTCACCACCGCGACCACGCCGGGCAGTGCCGCCGCGGCCGAGGTGTCGATGCCGTTGATCGTCGCGTGCGCGTACGGGCTGCGCAGGAGCGCGAGGTAGAGCATGTTCGGCAGCTTCACGTCGTCGATGTAGGTGCCCTTGCCCTGGATGAAGCGGTCGTCCTCCTTCCGCCTGATGCTGTGTCCGATGCCGCGGATCTCCTCAGCCTCCGTCGCCATGTCGCCTCCTCGTGTTCCCTCGAACTCAGCTTCCGACGGGCGTCTCGGCGCCCTCGGCCATCGTGCGTCCCGCGGCCTGGATCGCCTTCACGATGTTCATGTAGCCGGTGCAGCGGCAGATGTTGCCCGAGATCGCCCAGCGCACCTCGTCGTCGGAGGGCGACGCGTTCTCCTTCAGCAGCGCCACGCCGGTCAGCATCATCCCCGGCGTGCAGAACCCGCACTGCAGGCCGTGCTCCTCCTTGAACGCCGCCTGGATCGGGTGGAGCTGGCCGTCCTGTTTCAGGCCCTCCACCGTCGTGACCTCGCGGCCGTCGGCCTGGACCGCGAACATCGTGCACGACTTCACCGGCGTCCCGTCCAGCAGCACCGTGCAGGCGCCGCAGCCCGTCGTGTCGCATCCGACGTGGGTGCCGGTCAGGCCGAGCACCTCGCGCAGGAAGTGGACGAGGAGCACGCGGGGCTCGACGTCCGCCGAATGCTCGGCGCCGTTCACCGTGACCGTGACGTTCATCGGCCGTCCTCCTCTTCGACTCGCTCGCGGTCGCTCACGCCGCCATCTCGGCGGCCTTGGTCAGGCCCCGCAGGACGTAGACCTCGGCTACGTGGCGCTTGTACTCGGCCGACCCCCGCACGTCGGAGACCGGGTTCGTGGACGCCGCCGCGAGCCTCGCGGCCTCGGCGAAGGCCTCCTCCGTGGCCTCGGCGCCCGCGAGCGAGGCCTCGGCCTCGGTCGCGTGCACGTTCGTGCTGCCGACGCCGGTGAGCGCGATCCCCGCCCGGCCGATCGTCCCGTTCGACAGTTCCAGCTGGACGGCCGCGCCGACGGTGGCGAAGTCGCCCACCTTGCGTTCGAGCTTGAGGTAGGTGCCGCCGGCGCGCCCCGAGGGCTTGGGCACACGGACCTCGGTGAGGATCTCGTCGGGCTCGAGGCTCGTCGTGAAGACGTCGACCAGGAACTCGGTCATCGGGATCTCACGCTCCCCGCGCGCGCTCCGCACCACGACGCTCGCGCCCGCGGCCAGCATCACCGCCCCCCAGTCGCCGGCCGGGTCGGCGTGCGCAAGTGACCCGCCGATCGTCCCGAGGTTGCGGACGATCGGGTCCGCGATCTGAGGCGCCGCGGCGGCGAGCATCGGGTACCCGGCGACAGCATCGGAGCCCGCGACCTGGTTGTGACGGGCGAGCGCCCCGATCCGCAGGCCGTCGCCGGACCCGTCGATCCCGTCCAGTCCCGGTACACGGTTGATGTCGACGAGGTGCGCGGGGGCCGCGAGCCGGAGCTTCATCACCGGGATCAGGCTCTGTCCCCCGGCGAGGACCTTCGCGTCGTCGAGCTCCGCCAGCGATCGCAATGCTTCGTCCAGTGACCCCGGCCGGTGGTAGTCGAACTTCGATGCCAGCATCCATCGACCTCCTCGATCGCGGCCGGCGGGCGCGGCGGGTGTTCGGTCGAACCGCAACCGAACGACGACTATCTCTCCGGGCTCCGAAACGGTCAAGTCAGACTGAACACCCGCTCGGTATCGTCGGATCCGTGGCCGGCAATCGCGGCTTCTGGAAGGTCTTCGCCTGGCTCGCCGTGGGTGGGATCCTGCTGGTCGCGCTCGTGATCGCGTTCCGTCCCGTGGCGAGGACCGGCGCCGTGGCCTATGCGCAGTCGAACCTCCGCAAGGTCGCCGCCGCGGCCGAACGGGTTCAGGCGCAGGCGGGGACGTTCGGGGACGCGACGCGGCAGCGGCTCGAGCTCGACCGGGACCTCGAGGACCTGTTGCTCATCGACCCGGACCAGAGCTCGAACGACTCCGAGATCGTGAGCGTGCTCGCGGCGGACGGCTCCTGGACCGGCAGCGCGAGGGCCGACACCGGTCGGTGCTTCTGGATCCGGTTGGAGGTCGCCGGCGGGGACGCCTCCACGACCGTCCTCGGCACCGGAACGGACTGTTCGGCCGAGGAGGCGAGCGTCGCGGACCCGGGGAGCTGGCCGGTGCCCTAGGCGTTGCGGGGGAATCGAACTCGCGCGAGCACGTGGCCCGGTCTACGATCGAGGTTCCTACCCGTTGGAAAGGGGGACCCGTGACCAACGTGTCGGTCACCGTCAACGGGGTCGCGCGCGAAGCCGAGGTCGAGCCGCGCACGCTCCTCGTGTACTTCCTCCGGGAGACCCTCGGGCTCACCGGGACCAACGTCGGGTGTGACACCTCGTCGTGCGGGTCGTGCACGGTCCTGCTCGACGGGGAGTCGGTGAAGGCGTGCACGCTGCTCGCCGCCCAGGTCGACGGCCGCGAGGTCACGACGATCGAGGGGATGGCGTCCGACGGCGATCTGCATCCGATCCAGGAGGCGTTCCGCCGCAACCACGGGCTCCAGTGCGGCTACTGCACACCCGGGATGATCATGGCCGCGGCGAGCTACCTGCAGGAGAACCCGAGTCCCACCGAGGAGGAGGTTCGCCACGCGCTCGAGGGCAACCTGTGCCGCTGCACCGGCTACCACAACATCGTGAAGTCGATCCTCGACGCCGCCGGCCAGACGGCCGGGGCGAAGGCGTAGGAGGTCGAGATGGCCATCACCGAGAGATTCGTCGGGCAACCCGTGCTCCGCAAGGAAGACCCCGCGTTGCTGCGGGGCGAAGGCAGCTTCGTCGACAACATGGTCGTGCCGGGCATGCTGCATATGGCGGTCGTCCGCAGCCCGTACGCCCATGCGCGCGTGGTCGGGGTCGACGCGTCGAAGGCGCTCGAGATGCCCGGCGTGATGGGCGCCTGGAGCGGCGCCGACCTCGCCGACGCGTGGGCCGGGCCGCTGCCGATGGTGTGGCCGATCACCGAGGACATCAAGACCTCCGATCACTGGCCGCTGACGAAGGACAAGGCTCGGTTCCAGGGCGACGGCGTCGCCGTGGTGGTGGCCGAGTCGCGGGGCGAGGCGCACGATGCCGTCGAGGCCGTGGAGGTCGACTACGACCCGCTCCCGGCGGTCCTGGACATCGAGGAGGCGGGCAAGGACGGGGCGCCCCTCGTGCACGAGGAGCTCGGGACGAACGCGGTCGTCCACTGGAGCCACGGCGGCGGTGGCGACCAGAGCCTGTTCGAGAGCGCGCCGGTCAAGCTGCAGCTGCGGTACGAGGCGCCTCGCAACACGCCGAGCGCGATCGAGCCCCGCGGCGCCCTCGCCTCGCCCGTGCCCTCGCTCGGCGAGTTCACCCTGTGGACGTCCACGCAGATCCCGCACATCGCTCGGTTCACGCTCGCCGGCACGACCGGCATCCCCGAGCACAAGCTCCGGATCGTGGCGCCCGACGTGGGCGGCTCGTTCGGCGGGAAACTGAACGTCTACGCCGAGGAGGCCCTCTGCCTCGTGCTCGCCCGGATGACCGGCCGCCCGGTCAAGTGGATCGAGAGCCGGTCGGAGAACTACGCGGTCACGATCCACGGACGCGGCGTGATCCACGACGTGGAGGTCGCGGCGACCGAGGAGGGCAAGATCCTCGGATTCAAGGTGACCGAGCTCTGCGACATGGGCGCGTACTTCCAGCTGCTCACGCCCGGGATCCCCGAGCTCGGTGGCTGGGTGTACATGGGCCCCTACGACACGCAGGCCTACTGGTACGAGTTCACCGGGGTGATGACGAACATGACCCCGACCGACGCCGTCCGCGGGGCCGGGCGACCGGAGGCCACGTACGTGATCGAACGCGCGGTGGACGCGCTCGCAGGTCACCTCGGCAAGGATCCGGCCGAGATACGCCGGATGAACTTCGTCCCGAAGTTCCTGGAGGACCGGCCGTCCCTCATGGGGCTGAACGTCGACTCCGGTGACTACCTACCGGCATTCGAGCGCGCGCTCGAGCTCGCCGACTTCGAGCAGTACCGCAAGGAGCAGGCGGCGCGGCGCGAGAACGGCGAGCGGCGTCAGATCGGGATCGGGCTCTCGAGCTACATCGAGATGTGCGGTCTCGCGCCGTCGAACATCCTCGGCGCGCTCCGGTACGCCGCGGGGGGATGGGAGGCGGCCCAGGTTCGCTGCCAGCCGAGCGGCAAGGTCACGCTCTACATCGGGACGTCGCCGCACGGCCAGGGCCACGAGACCGTGTGGGCACAGATCGCGGCCGACGAGCTCGGCGTGACGCCCGACGACGTCGAGGTCCTGCACGGCGACACGTCGACGACACCGCTCGGGATGGACACGTACGGGTCGCGCTCGATCGCGATCGGGGGGGCGGCGCTGCACTTCGCCCTCGAGAAGGTGAAGGCGAGGGCGCGGACGCTCGCGGCCCACGAGCTCGAGGTCGCCGAGGACGATCTCGAGTTCGAGAACGGGTCGTTCCGGGTGAAGGGGGCGCCGGACAAGGTCCGCACGATCCCCGAGCTCGCCGTGTCGGCCTGGACCGCGCACGACCTGCCTGACGGGTTCGAGCCCGACCTCACGGCGACCGCCACCTGGGACCCGAAGAACTTCACGTGGCCGTACGGGACCCACGTGTGCGTCGCCGAGGTCGACACGGAGACCGGCGCGACCGAGCTCCTGCGCTACGTCGCGGTCGACGACTGCGGGGTCGTGATCAACCCGATGATCGTCGACGGGCAGGTGCACGGCGGGGTCGCGTTCGGGATCGCCGAGGCGCTCTACGAGGAGGTCCAGTACGACGAGCAGGGCAACCTCGTCACGGGGACGCTCACCCAGTACCTCGTGCCGTCGGCCGCCGAGATGCCGTCCTTCGAGCTCGACCGCACCGAGACGCCGTCGCCGTCGAATCCGCTCGGCGCGAAGGGGATCGGCGAGGCCGGGACGATCGCGGCGCCGCCCGCAGTAGTCAACGCGGTCGTCGACGCGCTGTCTCATCTCGGGGTGACCGAGGTCGGCAAGCCGGCGACGCCCGAACGTGTCTGGCGAGCGATCCGCGACGCGCAGGCCAAGGGGCCGCCCGGAGAACGCACAGGCGGGTCCACGGCGGCGGCCCCGGAGACCCAGGGAGGTGCCTCGTGATCCCCGCGCCGTTCGAGTACCAGCGCGTCGAGTCGGTGGACCACGCGATCCAGGTCCTGTCCGACGATCCGGAGGCGAAGATCCTGGCCGGCGGTCACTCGCTCCTGCCGCTGATGCGCCTCCGGCTGGCGAGGCCGTCGAAGCTCGTGGACATCACGCGCATGCAGGATCTGAAGTACGTGAAGGAGGAGGGGGACCACGTGGCGATCGGCGCGCTGACGCGCCACCACGACGTCGCGAACAGCGAGGCGCTGAAGGAGCTCTGCCCGATCGTGGCGCACACGGCCGCGGGCATCGGCGACCCGCAGGTCCGTCACGTCGGCACGATCGGCGGCTCGGTGGCCCACGCGGATCCGGCGTCGGATATGCCGTCGGTGCTCGTGGCGCTCGACGCGGAGCTGATCGTCCGCGGGCCCGACGGCGCCTCGCGGACGGTCGCGGCCCCCAACTTCTTCAAGGGCCTGTTCGAGCCAGACCTGGCGCACAACGAGATCCTGACCGAGATCCGCGTGCGGAAGACCGGGGACCGGGGCTGGAGCTACGTGAAGTTCCACCGGCGCGCGCAGGACTGGGCCCTCGTCGGGGTCGCGGCTCTGGCCGCCAACGGCGGGGGACCGTCGGTCGCGCTCACGAACATGGCCGACCGCCCGTTGCGGGCGACCGGCGTCGAGGAGGCGCTGGCCGGAGGGGCCGACCCGGCATCCGCCGGCGAACGGGCGGCCGAGGGGACGAGCCCACCGACCGACGCGTTCGGCAGCTCGGAATATCGGCGGGAGCTCGTGAAGGTGCTCGCGCGCCGTGCGATCGAGGAGGCGCAGGCGCGGTAGGCGTCGGGGAGACGCCCCGCACGGCAGACGAGGGGCCGGGCGCGAAGCGCCCGGCCCTGGTCTTTGACTGAGCCACGCTCGTCTGCCTAGATGAAGGGCGTGTTGGGGATCCTTGAAGAGGGCACGTGGCTGCGCGACGTCGGACTTCCGATCATCGTCACGATCGTCGTCGCGTCGGTCGC
>Ga0268386_10001708_pt1 | contig 15156 bp, 17 predicted proteins | sample RVTome_15_FD_200260 | JGI IMG/M metagenome (GOLD analysis project Ga0268386, IMG submission 200260) | Soil microbial communities from uranium-contaminated site in the Upper Colorado River Basin, Wyoming, United States - RVT150D86... ...
GTCTAGGCAAATCTATGCCTACACCTAGAACAGAGATAGCAGTTTGAATGATAAAAGTGTAGGGATAATAATTTATTATTAATCAATATTTTACCTAATTATTAGGATTACCTTTTTCAAGGATTAACTTTTCAAATAATCATATAATTAGAAAGTACAAGAGATTTTTATTCTCTAGTATTGAAAATTTCATTAACATTAGTCACGCTCAATCCAGGTTCAGGTCCTCCACCTATTACATATATTTTATCATTAACAGAAGATGCCGACAATCCATGACGAGCAGTAGGCAAAGGTGCTTTAGATTGCCATTTGTTATCTTTAACATTATATTTTTCATTCTTGTTATATGTTTTAGTAATATCTTCTCCTCCAAATACATAGATAGTATTATTGATTGATGCTGCACTAATTCCGCTTCTTTCTGAGGGCATTGGGTCAAGTGTCATCCATTTATCCATTTTAGGATCATACATCTCATTAACATTCACATTGGTAATGGGTAAAGATCCTTCTATTCTTCCCCCAATTACGTACACATTTCCATCAACAACTGCAGATGCAACATGATGTCTTGCAGTAGGCATTGGTGATTTTGATATCCAGGTCCTTGCTTTTGAATTGTATGCTTCATTAGTATCCATTATTCCATTTTCCCCTTCCCCTCCAATGGCGTAAAGTATTCCATCTATAAATACGGCTGTTAATGCACCTCTAGCAGTAGGCATAGGAAATCCCTCAGTCCAAGTATCATTTTTGGGATCATAAATATATAATTTATCTGAAGGCAGCCAATTATTATTTGTATATCCTCCTATAACATATACACTGCCATTAAATGTTGTTGCGGCCGTATGATGAACAGGTTGTGGTAAAGGTGCTATTGTGTTCCAAGAATCATTCTTAATATTATAAACTTCTACAGTATCTAGTACTTTGCCAGATTTGTCAAAACCACCTATGACATAAATATTATCACTAATGATAGTAGCAGTAACTTCTGTTCTAGGTGTAGGCATAGATTTTCCAATGGACCAGATAGATTCAGCAGTTTCTGTAAATACTTGTTGTTGTATTTGTCCAAACATTGACAGAATCGAAAAAAACAACAGTAAAGGTAAAACTGATAATATAAATAAAGTATATTTCATATGAAAATATAATTTTCTTCAGTAAATAAGATTATCGTTCTAATGTAATATTTCTAAATGTTCCATAGTTGGAAAGGGAATGGGCAGACTTGAAAACTAAAATAGAAGAGTTACAGATAATAAAGCAATCATTATGAGAGCCCTTGTTCTCACGTCTGTCTTTCGCTTGCTCTTGTTATTCAACTACTTCACCAGTTATTATTTGATTATATGATATATACTGATCATTTAAGATATGAATATATCTTTTATAATATTTTTAGATATGAAAAGATATATTAATATACAAGACAAGCATATAAAGATACGTGGGTATACAATATGATATGACTGTATCAGAAATTAAGTTTATTTCATCAATAGGTACTTTAGGTCAAGACCGAATGATAATCAATATCCCTAAAAAATACCATAGACTAGCAAAAGAGATGAAAGGAAAAGAAGTAATTGTGTTCATAAAAGAGGCATTAGAATAACAAGATATGAGATGTCAAGATTATACTGATGATTATAATGCTAGAAGATGTAAAAGGACAGCAAGTAAAATAGCAATAGTAAAACAGACCATTAATGAAAAACAATCAAAACTATGGATATGTGATGACTGTTTTAACGAAAAAATGTATAGTAATCAGGTGTTTAAGAAAGATCTTATTCAAGTAACAGAATTAAATAAAAATATAAATGAGTTTTTCTTCCAATCTTAATTCAAAACCTTGTGCCTATGGTTGTAATATCCAGATTTTCTAGAATACTTTAGTAAATAAGCAAACATTGGGAGGTTTCCTCAAAGAAAAAGCATATTTGTCCAAATAGATTAATTAATATTTATAATAATAATAATAATAATGAGACCCGAAGTAATATCACTTCCACCATCAACAAGTTTTTATACATTAGTATGGTTTTCACAAAAATTCAAATAAGGTATTTTGTATCGGCATTCTAGTGGGAAAGATATGAAAATAATTAATACTTCAATATCATTGAAAGTGTGAAGGTTATAGAAACAATTTAGATGAAATTTGCTTATTCATTATTATTTTACTCACTTGCAATTGTCATAACACTATAATTATTAATTTAATAAAAAGAGATATCAACTTATTTAAATCGATTTTAGAGCCTAAAAATATTATTATATTGAGTAAACTATCAGATATCATGCATTTTTCCATAAATGATTTAAAATTATTGTTAATGTCACTAATTATATCCTCAATTATTTCATCTATTATAGTTTATATTTTAACCTCTACCTTTAATCTTGAACTACAGTTTATGTTTAGTAATTGGGTAATCGATATTAGTGCAGGATTAGCATTAATATTTTCACTCATACTCATAATACGAGAGAGAAATCGGAAAATCGAAGGGAAAAAATATGTATCACTATTTATTGCAATATCGCTTTGGTTTTCAGCCGAAATTATATATACATATTATCAAAGCATATTAAGAGTTGATGTACCATATCCTTCTTATGCAGATAGTTTATGGTTATTAGGATATATTTTTATGGCTTACCATTTGTATTCATCTTTCTACTATTGGAATAAAAAGAAGAAATTTAGCGAAAGTTCAGTATTTATAATTACCATTTTTTCAGTACTACTAATTCTTTTTTTAGTTCAGTCAAGTGCAATAACATATTCAACTGATATCTATTTAATATTAGTTGATATATTATATCACATAGCAGATGGGATCATATTAATACCTGCACTTGTTTTGTTATGGAACTTACGTCACAAAAAAATTTTATATATTCATAGAGCCTTGATTTCAATATTTGTAATATTGAATACATTTGCAAATGTAGGATATATTTTCACTTTTAATTCAGGAATAAATATTATTATAGAGCATGCATGGATTTGGGATTTGATATATAATCTTTCTTATATTCTTCTTGCTGGAGCATTATTTTGGTATGATAAGTTAATAAAGATATTAAATAAAAAAATAGACCAAAGTGTCATATTAAATAAAAAACAATTTCAATTGATGGAAAAACAGAATAAATTCGAATCAATAGGAAATAATTCTTATTTATGTATAGATAAAGAAAATATAAAAGATACAATAAATAAATTGATAACTAATGCAAAAACTAAAATTTCGTTACTAATATTCATTAGAAATAAATATAGCCATAACTTAATTACAAATTTAAATTTATCATTGACTAATTTTAAGATTAGTAATAACCCAAAAATACGAATTTTATTTGATAATTTAGATAACCTAAAACTTTTATTATCTACAACGCCTGCTAACCTGGACATAAAATATGAAAAGATAGCTAAAATATTAAGAGCTGATATGATTATTCTTATAACAGATAACCAACATTTACTTTATATAGATTTGACAAATAAAATCAATTCTGATAGGATTTTAGCTATTTACTCGACAGATAATAATATTATTCTTCACTTTTGTAACCTATTTGAGTACTTAAGAGATCTATCAGAATTAAGAGAACAATCATCTGAATATGATGAAGAATGAAATTTTATTATCTTATCTATATTACAACAAGTAAATCTTCAATGAATAATAAAATACTAATGCTAGCAAGGATGTCATTACAGAAACTCAGATTATGATTTTGAATTTAGAATTATATATTTATTGACTTTCATCTTATACACCTTGTGAAGGGACGACGACTAATTTCTCAAATGCTGATCTTGCAAGAGCTGGTTTCAGTTATAACATTCTACATTATCACATAGAAATATAGTTTTGTTATTGCTCATACAATTTATTTTTCTTCGTAAATTTAATCCATGGCTACATTTAAGCATCGTTATTAATACGAACTAGGATGGCTTTGAATTCTTATTATATCAGGTTAGGTAACATAATATAATAATAATTTATCTTTGCTCAAAATCAGTAAATATACCGTCCAATCAATAAAGACATAAAATAAAGTTCTAAATTAGTCAAAAATGAAAAAAATAATAGTAAATATTATCCAAGAAGCTAAGTATTACTCTTCACACTATCTACAAAGAACATTTTAAATTTTATTAATAGATGATGTTTCATAATTTTGATCTATGTCACTTTTCTTTAGTTTGAGAGTAATTGATCCATCAATTATACTTACAATGTCGAGCCTTGGAATTTCATATTTAACCTCTTTGTTTTCCATTTCATTCTTTACAATGAAAGATTCTGCAAATGCTGCTTCCACCTTGCCAATTCTTATCCTATCAGATGAATAAACAGTACTATAGTTTACTTTATCATCACTATGAATCTTACCTTCATAAGGATACTCTGACATTAATTATCAATGTAATTCATTTAAAATAAGGATTTAATATAATTTAGTCAATGTGAAAGTTATTAAAAATTATAAGATTATATTCGTTAGTATAGAGGACTTCGAGTATCGCATGTAATTGGGCTAGATAAACAGATATTTTACGATTGTAACTTAGAAACAGAAGCTATATTTTTATTAGAGAATAGATTATAAAGATATACTTTGAGATATCCAAAACCGCTAAACGAAAAAGAGTGGGCGTATCTTATGAAAAAACTCGATGAACCACTAACTACAGAACAAAAAATGAATATTGAAGAAATGGTGAAAATTGGTAGCAAGATCAAAGTATATTCAGATTAAAAATTTTTTAGTTGAAAAAAGAAGACAATAATAATAAATTATTATCAGATCAAGATATTAAAGTTTACAATTTAACCAAGGCTGTAAACGAATCTGTTAATCTAGACGATTTCAAATGTGAAAAACAATATTTTGCAGATTACCTGCGTCTATGTGCAAAGGATAATGATAATAAAGGAATATGTAAGGTATGGTTATTTGTAACTAGCAACAATAAAGTAATTGGTTATGTAACCTTAGCAATGAGTCAATTGTCAAGATCTCAGCATTTAACATTAGGTCGATTGACTACCCGTAATTATGTACCAGGAATTTTAATTGGTGAAATGGCTAGACATTTAGATTGTAGAGGTAAAGGTGTGGGTAAAATTATGATTAACTGGGTGACTTCTAAAGTTAGAGACGTATCAAAAGAAGTTGCTTGTAAAATAATAATCGTTGAAGCAGAGGAAGATAAAATAGATATATACAAGCAATGGGGTTTTGAACCAATAGAAAATTTTGAAGAAAAAAGAAATACAATGTTTCTAAGAATTAGATAGTTAATAATAAACTTATTAGTGAGCGTACAAACGGAGAGGCTTAGAGTAGAACATGTAATTGGGAGTAATAAACTTGTATGTTAGCTGTTTAGTAACTTATTTCAAATTTCGCCTATTATTTCGATAGAATATTAAAAAAAAGTTAAGGCAATAAGTAGTAAAATTTGAATCTTTATACTAAGTAGAGTGAATACTTTACTACTTACATTTTCATACTATACTGAGATCAATATTATATAGTTCCTGAATTAGACTATACAATTTAATACTCTTAACATTTGGAAACATATTTAGCCAGCATTTTTAAATAAACCTTTTACTGAATCTACTAGATTAAGATAGCATAGAAAAAATGTGGGTCAGTCAAAGACAATAGCTAGATTTGTGCCGCACCTCCATCGACGAACAGTTCGATACCGGTGACATAACTGCTCTCATCAGACGCGAGGAACGTGGCGACTTTTGCGACTTCATCAGGAGTGCCCATCCTCCTCAGCGGCACGTTGCTTACAAGGTCTTTTTTGAGTTGTCTGCTATGTTCCTCATTCTGCATCAAGTCACTGAAGGCCGGTGTGTCGATCGCACCAGGACTTATTGCGTTGACGCGGATGTTGTGGTGCCTCAGATCGACTGTCCATGTTCGAGCGAAAGAGCGTACGGCGGCCTTGCTTGCGCTGTAAACACTAAATCCCTCAACTCCTTTGGATGCAGCGATCGATGAATTCAGAATGATCGAACCACCATCCCTAAACAACGGAACTGCTTTTTGCACAGTGAATAGAAGCCCTTTGACGTTGACATCGAACGTTTTGTCAAAGTGAGCTTCAGAAATTTTCTCTAATGTAGCAAATTCCCCAAGACCTGCATTGGCGAACAGAATGTCTATGTGTCCCTTTTGTTGCTTTACTATAGAGTACAAGCGATCAAGATCTGCAAGATTTGAGACATCACCCTGAACATCGGTGACATTTTTACCTATGTCCCTTACTGCTACCTTAAGTTCGGTTTGACGTCGACCAGTGATGAAAACATATGCACCCTCAGTGACGAACCGCTTTGCCGTGGCAAGGCCTATACCACTACTTCCTCCTGTAATAACTGCGATTTTTCCTTCAAGTTTATTCATGAGTTTTACTTCGGTTTAGTAGGTTTTAAGTTTATGAGACTATGAGTTAATGGAATCTTAGGCTCTTGTTAATCTTGGAATAAGTTCCACATTAACTATTCGGAGAATGACCATGTAAGGTGATATAGATGATTTCTTATGAATTAGACAATAGATTGTAGAATATGATAATTTTACTTGCCAACATAGCGTTATCAAATAAAGTTAATTATTACATGTTCATTGTATATGCCAAAGAATATCTTTATGATAATCTGTTAATAATAATTAAACATCTTAAATTAAGTGAAAGTAGATGACTACAACAGACTTTAATACTATATCCATTTCAAATAACAATTAATGAGATACTTTTGACACAGATCCATAGACTTATAATTATGTTAACCAACAATTAAAAAGACAAACATGTTTCAAAATTTGAAATTATTGAAAAAGTTATGACCCAATAGGCCTCTCATCACTATGAAATTGAATATACATCTCTATTTATAATAAAATGTATTTTTGAGAAATCGTTATACAAATAGATTAAAAAGTCTAATCTACTTATACTTTTAAATTAATAAATGATTTTACTTAAAATAGTATTCTAATATTTATAGGTAAATTTACATATTATGATAACGTATTATTATATATGGATATGTCTAGTTGTTGTGCCAATTGTGGCAGAAAGACTCAAGATTATCCTATTTTCTGTCATATGTGCAATGACTATTATTGTTCAGAGAAATGTCACTTTGAAAAGCATAAACTACAATATCAGAAATTTTGAATGGAAATAAGGAAGTTAGAAAAGAGAGAGGCATTAACAAATAACAATTTCCTAACTTATAAAATGATTTCACTTAATTAACAATGACTATTATTATGGTAGAATGATTCAATTGAGGATGGTGAGATTTAAAATATCATTTTGTTGTCAATATATTTCAAAGAATCATAAGTTTTTTTAGTTAGAATCTATATTAGATAGTATTGTATGCCTAAGGCATATATTCTAATCAATTGCGAATCAGGCTATGAAAGTCTTGTTGCTAAAAGTATTAAATCAATAGATAATGTATTAACATGTAGCATTGTTTATGGAGTGTATGATATCCTAATTGAAATAATATATGATACTTTAAAACAATTAGAATATATAATTAAAAAAAGGATTAGAAAAATTAGCAAAATACAATCTACGATGACATTGATTCCTTTTGAATTTTAACTGAAATAAAGATATCCCTTTATTTAGCAAATAAAAAATACTAGCCGTTAGGTTGGCAAATTATATTGAAAATAATCTTCTTTATCTCATAATCACATTTAATATATCTAACAAATATAAATACTAGGCTACTTTTCTTTGATATGAAATGCTTATCCTGTAATGATCATTTTCATCCACAAATGGGATTTCACTTTTTGGGATTCAACAAAAGACAAAACTCTATATGTATATTATCAACTATGCCCATCTTGTAAAGAACCCGTTGTAGGAATATATGAATCACAAAAATTAGAACTTATGCCTCCTGTTACTCCAGATGATATAAACAATAAGGTATCAGTATTGAAAAAGAATAAGAATGATAGTATGTAAAAATATAATTTTTGCACTTAACTATTAAAATTTACTTTTTTTTCACAATATTAATTATAAAAATATTCATATAATTCATTAAATGTGTTACTATACTATAAAATAATCATTCTAAATCGGTAGAATCTAAGGAATGATATGAAATTACTTTATTAATAATCATTTCATTTAGTTAATTTTCTTCTTCTTCTTCTTCTTCTTCTTCTGTTTGGTATTTATTAACTGTAGTACTAATTTTGTTAGGCACTATCTATTAATGTATAATATACTTTATAGGATAATTAAATTAAATACTATTATGAGTTATGGATATGAGATGGATGCTGGAGAAAACCAAGGTATCTCAAACAGACAACTTGCGTTGATATTTGGAATTAGTATAGTAGGAATTTTTATAGTCTTTGCTTTATTTATTTTTCCGATACAAAATCTATTCCCTGAAACGATTACCGAACAAGTCACAATAATCAGTAAAAGTGATGGGGAATGTGTTGTTAACAGTCAAGATCATCCTAGAGGAATTTTAAACTGTAACTATAATATGGGCGATAAATTGCAGATTACATACAAGTATGGAACTGCTCCAATCGAAACCCACAAGAAAATAAATTAAAATTAGATATTTTTAATTTTGAAAATGGTATCTATCTTATAGTATGATTATACGATACCATTAATATGTTAAACAGATGAAGATTTTATTATGGTATTAGAGGATGATGAATTTACCAGAATATTATTAGACAAGTTAATACAAAATGTTACTTCATGTCTACCAATAATAGAAAATTACTCCAAGGTACAACACGAAAAAATCAAAGAACGTACAGGAGTCAATAATATGCGAGATTTTGTTTTAGGAGCCGTATGGTGTACTGTACTAGAAAAATTTCTCGTCTCCTCATATCTTTACACAGGAAAAACTATAACCTATGAACAGGGTTTAAAAATAAGTGAATATGTATTGGACCGAATGTCCAAGTTATCACTTGATGAAATGAAAAAATAATTGTAGAATACACTGATCATTATCTAATTAATAATTTAATGCAACAAATGACTAAAAATGAAAACCAGAATCTTCTTTTGCAAGTAACTTTTACACATAAATTATGAACTATCAATAAGAATAAAAGTCCGCATATAGTTCCAATATGGTTTATCTTAGATGATGAAGATAATGTTTTGTTAACTATGGTGACAAATCAGTAAAGCCAAAAAATATTCAATGTGAAAATCGAGTCCGTTTATTTGTAGAAGACCGAGTTCATCTTTTCTCATTTGTTACTATGATGGTATTGCAGAAATAGTTAGTGATGAGTCAACCGAAATTTTCTAATGGGCTAAAATAATAGCAGCAAGAAAGAAATAGAGATAATGATAAAACAGAAGAATATGAGAAGTTCAGAGAGAACTATTGATAAAAATAAAACCAACCAAAGTTATTAGTCAAAAAGATATAGTAGGATAATAAACCAATTCAAAATTTCTTAAATCAAGTACTAAGTTAAAGGTTAAAAATTATATGTCATTGGTAGAAAAAGGGTTCTGAGGGCTTAATAGGGTATGTAATTGGGATCTACTTTCGGTTATTTGTATTTACTTATATTAAGAATGTAAAAGAGGATTTGATTTTACAATAAAATAACCTAGAAGGTAGGATTGGTTCAATTTAGAACATTACTTATAATATCTTGGAAAAGCCCTAAGGATATCAGTTTTTGTTACTATTCCCTTTAGTTTATCATTCTTATCTACGACTGGAAGTCCACTTATTCTATTTCTAATCATTATCTTGCCTGCAACTGCGAGATCTTCAGTACTCAAAATAGTAATCAATGAACTTCTCATGATATCACCTACAAAAAGTATGCCCTTGAGACTAATCATAGCCATGTTTGGACCGAATTGATTTTTCTTATCATATTTTTCAAAGCCGGAACTCACTAGGCTAGTTATAGGTAGCAAGTCCCTTCCAGTAATTATTCCAATAGCTTTATCATTTTTTATTACCACGATTCTTGCAACTTTGTTCTCAAGTAAAAGTCTCATTGCTTCAATAACTAATTCATCTGATGAGATTGAAAATACAGAAATAGTCATATAATCTCTGACTTTGTTTAATCGTTTATAAAATTTGGAATAATAGTCAACTATATCTGTCTTTGTTATGATTCCGACGTCTGTTGAATTCTTGTGAGTTACAATTAATGAGCTAATACCTTTATCCAACATCAATTTTGCGCATGATGTTAAACTCATGCTATCTTCCACAGTAATCGGTGCTTTGTTGCCCATGACCTGACCTAATCTTATTTCGTGAGCTGGTCTACTTGAATTGAAAGAATATACAAAACATACAATATCCTTTTCTGTAACCATTCCCACAGGCATATTGTCATCCGTTATAATCACTCGACTGATATTATATTTCATCATAACATTTCTTGCATCCAGTATATTATTGCTAACATCTAACGTGATTGCATTATCAGAAACATCACCAACTGTAACCTTAAGCGGGTTCATAATATTTCTCATAATGTAATTCTTAATACATATAAGTTATTGTTTTAGATTAATTAATTTGTAAACAATATCTTTGTAATTTGCAATCTATTATATAGAACATAAAGTAAATGTTTATCATCATATGTAGTTGATCATCATAAAAAAGTTCCTTTAAAAACCTTTTATTGTTAAAATTTGGTCTCCTACTAATTTCTCTTATAGTAGAGGATTTTAATAAAACCAAATTACTATAAAAAGAAATTTAGCATTATTATCAATTTTAGATAAAGTATGAAAATTGAATATTTCTATTTATTCTTCCATTTAGAATTAGTGAGATTAGTTTCATTCCCATACTTTATAGATAATATTACCATTTTTTTGTCTACTGAGGCTTCATGAATTCCCATTATCTTATTCAGAGTTATATGGATGGTGAAAAAATCTAGGCTAGCTCAGAGGGCTTTGAATTCTAATTAAAAAAAGATTTGGTAACATAATATTTTAAGTTTTTGTTTTTAAAATAAAACTACTAAAATTAAATAATTGGTAATTATTACCACTTGAAAAGAAAACTAAACTTAATATCCTTTAATATGTAATTCTTCCTCATTATTATATACAATATCTTTCATCTGAAAAATTTTGTATCCATTTTCAAACAAGTATTTCATTTCTTTTTCAAATAAATTTGGATTTATACTGTAATCATCCTGAGAGTAATCTACCATATGATAAATAAGAATTGGAATTGCTCCAATTGAATTTTCAGTGTTGTATTTGGTTTGGCTTTCTACTATTTATATAAATTGTTCATACATCTCATCATCATCAGAATATTCGCCAGATTTTTTATATGCTTCATGACTTAGCCCAGTTATTGTATATCTTTTGAAACTTGATTGTACTTCATTTTTGTTATTTTTAGTTGAATAATGACATTGATTTTCATATTTATCATTACCTTCTACAAAACCATTGTCACTTCTAGATTGAAAGAACATTAGTGGTTCAGAAGCCGTTCGGGCAATATAGTAATTGTCAGCAATATTTTTTAGTATATTTTTATTATCATCGCCATCATTATATGGAAATGAGAAACTGGTTACATTAAATCCCTTATTTTCCAAACATCTTTTGAACTCAATAATCTCGTATGTCATTTCTTCATCTGATAATTTGCTAAGTTTTTTATGGTTCATTGAATGAGAACCTATTTCATGCCCTCTTCTTCAAGTGTCTGGATATTATTCCAATTCATTCTATTTTCTTTATCTACTGAATTACAAATTATATAGAATGTTGTCTTAAAATTGTATTTATCTAAAATTGGTTTTGCATAAGTGTACTGGCTTAACATTCCATCATCCAATGTTATAATTGCTGCTTTTATTGGTTCAGCCAATGAATAATAAATAAAAACAGGAGAAGAAAATAATAGTATTATTATTAAAAGTGAGAATACTGTTAAACAATACATAGTAAGAATTTCAAAAAAGTGCAATATATTTAGATATTGCTTTAAATTGATTATGTAAAGTTACAACATGATTTAATGTTATGCTATTATTGTAGATAAAAATATTATTCATTTTATCTTTGTCATTTACTATTATATTTATTAGTTAGTACCAAAACAGAGGATAGTCAACTGGTTTTGACACAATTTTGTAGTTTATAACACATATCTAAAAAATAATAATACCTTTTTAATTTAATATTTTTTTTACAGTATTTGTAAATAACTTTTTATCAACCGGTTTTCTCATTATTTGTTCTTTTGATATTCCTGGAACTATGGTTAATACCTCATCTAATATATCTAAAGCTGTTACAAAAAGAATCTTAATTGTGGGGTCTATAGATTTTATTTGTTGATGTAACTGAAACCCATTTAAATTTTTCATTCTAATGTCAAGTATTATTAATAAATCATTAAAATTCGGAAGGTCTTTAATATAATTAAGTGTAAGAGCAGGATCTGTTAAACAAGCAATACGATAACCATAATCTTTTAGAAAACTTCTATAAGTAAAAAGAACATCTTCATCATCATCAACTATAATTATTCTTTTGTTTTTATTTTTTTTATGGAAAAAGAAGCCTTCTCTTTTTTCATTTTTATTTTCTATAAAATCTTCTTCAGCAAATAAGTTTGGTTGTTTCTCCATCATCATAGAGTGTGTACTATTAGTATCATCATCATTATTCTGTAACAAAGTATTATCATCTCTTCTTTTTATATTGTATGTAGGATATCCAATGTTTTCTGTTACCTTGAATTCACCATTATTTATAAAATTATATTTGTTTAGAATAGTAGGAAAAGATTTTAAAATTCTATAAAAATTATTTCCAATAATTATTTCATTATGAGCAGATAAAGAAGAATTTATCTTTGAACAAAGATTTACTGCCGAACCAAATATATCTACTTGATAATTATCTCCAGCTAAGGCTAAGTCTATTACACCATAATCTATACTAATCTTGTAGTTCTCTACTGTTTGTAAATTATTCTTTATCAACAATTCTTTATTTATATCCTCTCGTTTTTCTAAAATCTCTAATCCACATTCAATTACCTCTTCAAATGCTTTTTCCTTATTAAGATCTGAGAAGTTCAAGAAATAACACAATAAACGATCACCAAAACTCTTTACAATCTTACCGTTATTACGTTTAATTATTTGCGATAATGAGTTTATAACAGTAGAATAGTATTCTCGTAGCTGTAAATGATCCTCTGCTATAGTAGTATTGTTTATAGAACTTTGAAATTCTAAAAAGCATACGCAACACTTTAGTGAATCATCTGTAAATTTAATGCTTTTATTGCCTTTATTGCTATGATGCCACATTTTATTTTCTACCGTCTACTACTATTGCGAAATAGAAGAAAATTATACATCTTCTACATTTATCCTTAGAAATAGTGTTTTTACTACAGCAGCATTTTTCCTATTTTTTTGTTTAGGAATTCTGTTATTTGGTAAAAGGTTTACCATCATTTTTTTCTCAAATAAAGGAATAAATGCACCATTCATAAAATATTCATTTATTTAATGAAATTTAAAGAAGTTGGTCTAATTGGAAGCTATAAAATTAAAAAGATAAAAAAAATCAATAATTTTCGGCGCCGAAAAATTTTATAATTTATTACTTGATAATTATTACTGGTATTTCATCTTTATTACAGCAAAAATATTGATAAAAAACCTTTTATAATTTTAAATTGTTAATGTTATATGAGAACTTTAAGATTATTAACTCTTTACTGTAATAAAACTGATGATGATAATAATAATACAAAAGTAGCTGAGACTTTTCTTACTGTTGATAACGGTAAATTTCAAGGATTTGGACCAGAATCTATGAGCAATGGAAGTAATTGGAACATCAATGCAAATATTCAATTCAATGTTGAGGCTATAATAAGTTTCTATGATGAAAATTTGATACGTAAACAAAGTAATACTAAACACTTTAGATCACACATTGTTGAGGAAAATGAAGTTCTTAAAGGACCAAAAAAAGTTAGTTTCGCTTCGAATAATGCAAATTACGTTTTAACCTATGAAATAATATAAAAACAAATAATTCCATGGATGTTATTATATTAAATACTAAAAATTATTCATTTGCGTCAAATTTTGTTATAATATTAAATAGCATATTTATCAATTATACTTACAACTGCTGCTTGTTGAAAATATGTTTAAAGTATATTCTGTTTATCTTATTTTTATCAACTATCCTCCACCCTTGCTGAGTTTGATATGTCTTAATGTCATTTCTGTTTATATGAGCTGCTGTATCGTATATTTGAGTGAGTCAAATTGTAACTTATAGATATTAAAGTTTTGTTCAGCTGATTGGTTGTTAGTATAATAATATTTTAAAGAATAGAAAGAAGGTGAAATAAAAAATAATAAAACGGATGAAATAATTACTACCACAAATTTATTATATCATTCCATTCACCAAATTGTTTAATACTTATAAGTATTAAGTATTTTTCAAATATGAAAGAGGTTACTCAATATACCATGCTTGTTGCAATTTTAGCTGTTCTTATCTATATTGCTGTACTTAGTACTGGATCAATAGCTACAACTAACGCAAATAAAAATTCGCTATCTCAAATACAAGATTCTAATTTAGCCTCTTATGAATTAGTATCAAGTAATTTAGATTATGTTCATACTGCAGATATGAATAGAGCTACTCAGACAATACTATTAAATGGAATAACTCTCAATTCGAGTGAGTTTATTATAATGTATGATTCAACGCCTTATGCAAGTAAAGGACATATAGCATTAAATTTACCGTGTGATCCAAAAGATCCTCAAGACCGTCTTTTAGATGTTCTTATAGGAAGAGCTCCTGATATGATTACAATGGCTCTTGGATATATTCCACAATTGTCATCTCCTCCTGACATGTGTGTTTATCACGGTCAATTTGGATTTGGAGATCCTGTAACTGATATTGTTCTAAAATCGGTATCAGAAGATCCAATAACATTAAGAGGTCCACATTCAGTGGCAATAGCCAGTCATGAATCGTACATACCAGAACAA
>Ga0268386_10001709_pt1 | contig 15154 bp, 14 predicted proteins | sample RVTome_15_FD_200260 | JGI IMG/M metagenome (GOLD analysis project Ga0268386, IMG submission 200260) | Soil microbial communities from uranium-contaminated site in the Upper Colorado River Basin, Wyoming, United States - RVT150D86... ...
TGTACGCGGCGTCACCGCTCGCGCGGATGAGATGCCGGCGCAGCTGATAAATGCACCGCGCGAGCGCATCGTCGGTGACCGCGACATTCGGCCAGATGCGTTGCAATAGCTGATCGCGCGTGACGAGCTCGTCCGGCCGTTCCGCAAGCAGCCGCAGCACGGCCATGACTTTCGGGTCGACCCGTTCCCGACCGCCGGGCCCCACGATCTCGCCGATCACTGGATCGATGGTCAGCGTCTCGAGCCGGAAACCGTGATCCAGCCCTGCCGCTTGTTCTTCCGCTGGAACAGCGTTCATTGTGCGGTGCAGCGCGAAACGACAATGTCAGAAGAATATCAGCCTTTGGTCGGGTTTTTATGACCGCCGGAGATCTTTGCTCCGCCGACGGGCAGGTCGGCTCCTGCCGCGACCTGTACCACCGCCAAACACCGAAAAGAATGCAAGAAACCATGGAGGCGTCAATGAAGGCTCAAATTCTCACCGCGCTCACGTTCAGCGCAGTCGTATCCGCAACGCCGCAGGCTGCCGGGGCCGACGCCGTCACCGATTGGAACGAGAAGGCCGGTAATGCCGCGATCGCGGCCTGCATCTCGCCGGCCGCGAATCCGTTCCATGAATCGCGGATGTACGCGATGGTGCATATCGCCGTACACGATGCCTTGAACGCCATTCAGCGCCGCTCGCGCCCCTATGCGTACGACGGCCTCGCGGCACCGGGCGCCTCGCCCGAAGCGGCGGTCGCGGCTGCGGCTCGAGGCGTGCTGGTCGCCGAAATCCCCGGCATTCCGCAGGACGTGTTCCCGTTCGCCTTCTGTGGCGGACCGGCGATCGCAGGCGTCGAGGCCGAGTATGCGGCGGCGCTCGCAGCGATTCCCGAGGGCGCGGCCAGGGACGCCGGCATCGCCGCCGGCGAAGCGGCGGCCGCGGCGATCGTCGCGCTGCGTCAGGGCGACGGCTCGGATACGCCGTTTCTTGCCTTCGACTTTGTCGAGGGCACCGAGCCGGGCGAGTATCGCTTCACACCCGGCACGCCCTTCGCCGCGGCCCCGGGCTGGGGCGAGGTCAACCCGTTCGTGCTGCAGGACGCCGCGCAGTTCAGGCCGCGACCGCCCTTCGCGGTGAGCTGCGGGCAGCCCTCGCCCGACATGCACGCGGGCAGTTGCAAGAAGTACGCGGCGGACTTGAACGACGTGAAGGCCTACGGCGCCCGCACGGGCAGTGCGCGCAGTGCCGATGAGACACAGATCGCGACGTTCTGGATCGAGAGCTCCCCGCTCGCCTGGAATCGTCTCGGCCGGGATTTGTCGGGCGAGGCCGGTCTCGATCTGTGGGAGAACGCGCGGCTGTTCGGTTACCTGAACATCGGGCTCGCCGATGGCTACATTGCCTCGCTGGACACGAAGTACCACTACAACTTCTGGCGTCCGGTCACGGCGATCCACAACGGCGACACGGACGGCAATCCGGACACCGTCGGGGATCCGGCCTGGCAGCCGCTCGTCGATACCCCGCCGGTTCCGGACTACGACTCGGCGCACGCCGTGGAGGGCGCGGTGGCCGCGGAGGTCTTTCGCCAGTATTTCGGCACGGACGCCTGGAGCTTCACGACCTGCAGCCGCTCGCTGCCCGATCCGAACGAGCACTGTGGCGGGCCGGCCGAGGTGCGCCGCGCCTACACCACCTTCTCGCAGGCGGCTCGCGAGAACGGCCGCTCACGCGTCCTGAATGGCTTTCATTTCCAGGACGCCGTGAACCAGGGCCTGAAGCACGGCAAGAAGATCGGCGCCGCGGCAGTGCGCGGTTACTTCAAGCCGGCCGGCCAGTAGGCGCCGAGCGTCCCGCCCCGTCCGGGGCGGGACGCGCCCGTCCCGCTCCTCTACCTTGCGCCGGACCGGTCCGCCGCAGCGCCGCCGCACTTCGGTCATCGTCGTGCCGGCGCGTGCCAGGCTTGGCACCCCGTGTAACATCGGGCCGCCTGACAGATGCGGGGGCCTTCATGAATCGTTCGGTGGTGCTGAGTTTCACCTGGCTCGCGATTGCTATGGTCTGCGTGGCATCGCTGCTCATGCCCGCGGATCGCTCGGGTGCCGCCGTCGATCCGCTCGACGACGACGCGAGGGACGTCAACGAGTTCACGCGTTCCATGGAGGCAAAGGACGAAGGCGCTCTCGACCGCGACAGCCTGCCCGGTGCCACCGTGTACGCCGCGCACTGCGCACATTGCCATGAGGGGCAGGTGCCGAAGGCGCCGTCGCGGACGTTCCTGCAGTTCATGCGGCCCGAAGCAATTTACGAGGCCCTCACGAGCGGCATCATGCAGCCGCAAGCCGCCGAGCTGTCCGACGATGAGCGTGAGCACGTCGCGGAGTATCTCTCCGGGATCGCGCTCGGCGCGCCGCGCGTGGCGGCGGCGCCGCGCTGCACGGGCGAGGCGGCACGCTTCGATCTCACCGCGGCGCCACGCATTCACGGCTGGGGCTTCGATGCACGCAACTCGCATTTCATTCCCGCCGCCGTCGCAAGGCTGCCTGTCGAGGACGTACCGAAGCTCGAGCTGAAATGGGCGCTCGCCTATCCGAGCGCACTGCGCGCGCGCTCCCGTCCGACGTTTGCAATGGGCGCGCTGTACGTCGGCTCCCAGGACGGCACCGTGTATGCGCTCGATGCGAAAACCGGCTGCATCCGCTGGACGTTCGAGACCAGCGCCGAAGTGCGCACACCGGTATTCATTCAGCCCTGGCACCCGGGAACGAAGCCGCAGGAACGTCCGCTCGCGTTCTTCGGGGACCTGATCGGCCGCGCTTACGCGGTCGATGCTGCGACCGGCGAGCTCGTCTGGCAGGTCAAGGCGGACGATCACCCGAGTGCCACGATCACCGGCTCACCCGTCTATCACGCGGGCGTCGTCTACGTGCCCGTGTCGTCACTCGAGGAAGCCGTTGCCGATGAGGGTTATGCGTGCTGCACGTTCCGCGGCTCGATCCTTGCGCTCGAGGCGCGCACGGGCAAAGTCCTCTGGAAGACCCATACGATCGACGAGCCCGCGCGCGAGGTCGGGACGACCGCCTCCGGTACCCGAATCTTTGCGCCGTCCGGTGCGCCGATCTGGAACACGCCGACGCTCGATGCGAAGCGCGGCCTGATGTACGTCGGCACGGGCAATAATTATTCGGCGCCTGCGAATGACCGCAGCAACGCGATCATCGCGTTCGACCTGAAATCGGGTGAGATCCGCTGGACCTGGCAGGTCGTGCCGAACGACGCGTGGAACGTCGGCTGCATGATCGGCAATGACAACTGCCCGGAGGATCCGGGCCCGGACTACGACATCGGCGCGGGCACGATGCTGCTCCAAGGCGCTGATGGTCGCGAGCGCATTCACGTTGGCCTCAAAAGCGGCGCGGCGGTCGCGATCGATGCCGAGAAGCACGACGAGCGACTCTGGGAGAACCGTGTCGGGCGCGGCAGCATTCAGGGCGGTATTCAATTCGGTATGGCGAGCGACGGCAAGCGCTTGTACGTGCCGATCGCCGACATGAAGCAAACGTACGATGCGTCTTCCGCCGAGCGTGAGGCGGCCGAGCCGCGGCCCGGTCTGTACGCGCTCGATCCGGTGACCGGGAAGCAGTTGTGGGCCAGGCCGGCCAACGACGTCTGCAACGGACGCGAATTCTGCGATCCGGGCATCCTCGCGTCGATTGCGGCGATTCCCGGGGCCATTTTCGCGGGCCACATGGACGGGCGCATTCGGGCGTACGACGCTGCAGATGGGGATGTGCTCTGGGAGTTCGACTCCTCCGAGGAGATCAAGACGGTGTCGGGCGGAACAGGCCAGGGCGGGTCGGTGGGTGGAGGTGGCCCAGTGATACATGACGGCATGGTCTATGTGAATTCCGGCTACGGTCTGTATTTCCACATGCCGGGCAACCTGCTGCTCGCGTTTTCGGTGGAGGGGAAATGACCCGAAGCCGACCCGGGCTGCGCCCCCGCCGCGCATGTGGCCTGCGGAACTCGGCGCGGCCGGCGTGCATTTGTCTCTGTTAGATGCGTCACTTCGAGGGCGTTCCTTGATCCGCAGTTCGCGCTTCACAGGCCCGCGCAGGTCGCGGGCGAGCCCGTGACCGAAACCGCAGGAGGCGATTTCCGCGAGCTGCTCGCTGCTAACGAGCGGCTGCAGAGGGAGTTGCTGCGTGCACGAGAGGAGAACGCCCGGCTGGCAGCGGCCGCGCACGCAGCGCAGGAGCAGCTTGCGCGGCTCAGCGAGACACTCGAGGCCCGGATTGCCGAGCGCACGGCCGAGCTTTTTGAAAGCGAACGGCAGTTTCGCCAGCTCGTAGCTGGAGTCAAAGACTGTGCGATCTACATGCTCGACACCACCGGGCATGTGATGACCTGGAACGCCGGTGCGCAGCGGATCAAGGGATACAGCGCCGACGAAATCCTCGGCAGGCATTTCAGCGCGTTCTACACGCCCGAGGATCGTGCCCGCGGCGCACCGGACAAGGCGCTCGCGATCGCGCTCGAAGCCGGCAAATACGAGGCCGAGACCTGGCGATTGCACAAGGACGGCACGCGCTTCTGGGCCAGTGTGCTGATTGACCCGATCGCGTCGGCCGAGGGCAAAATCGTTGGCTTCGCGAAGATCACCCGCGACATGACCGAACGGCGCGCGATCCAGGAGCAGTTGCACCAGGCTCAGAAGATGGAAGCGATAGGTCAGCTGACGGGCGGAGTCGCTCACGACTTCAATAATCTGCTCACGGTCATTCTGGGAAATCTGGGGACGCTGTCGCGGCACATCCTGGCGGAGGACCCGGCAGAGGAGGCGCGTCTGCGCAGGGCAGTCGATCTCGCCACGCGCGGAGCACAACGGGCTGCCGTTCTGACCAGCCAGCTGCTGTCGTTTGCACGCCGTCAGCCGCTGAACCCGAAACCGACCGATGTGAACCAGCTCGTGACCCGGATGTCGGACCTGATCCACCGCGCACTCGGTGAGGACATCGAGGTCCGTACCGTGCTGGACCCGGACTTGTGGCGTACCGAGCTCGATCCGCACCAGCTCGAAAGCGCGCTGCTGAATCTCGCGGTCAATGCCCGAGATGCGATGCCGCAGGGCGGAAAGCTGACGATCGACACGGCGAACGCAGACGTCGACGCACGGTACGTCGCGCTGTACCCCGATATCTCGCCCGGCCAGTACATCGTGATCTGCGTGAGTGACAACGGCATCGGCATGACGAGCGAGGTCATGCAGCGTGCGATCGATCCGTTCTATACGACGAAACCACTCGGTGAAGGGACGGGTCTCGGCCTGAGCCAGGTGTTCGGCTTCGTCCGGCAGTCGGGCGGTTGCCTGAAGCTGTACAGCGAGCCCGGGCAGGGCACGACCGTCAAGCTCTATTTCCCGCGACTCGCCAGCACGGAGTCGGTGGACGAGCCGCCGCAGACGAACGTCGAGCCGCGCGGGGATCCGAGTGAAACGATCCTCGTCGTCGAAGATGAGGAGAACGTGCGGGCGTACAGCACAGAAAGTCTACGCGAGCTCGGTTTTTCCGTGCTCGAGGCGTGTGACGGCCCATCGGCGCTGCGCCTGCTCGATAAGCACCCGGAGGTGGATCTGCTGTTCACCGATGTCGGACTGCCGGGCATGAATGGCCGGCAGCTCGTCAGCGAGGCGTGTCGACGGCTGCCCGGACTCAAGGTCCTGTACACGACCGGGTATGCGCGCAATGCCATCGTGCACCAGGGCCGGCTCGATTCAGACGTCGAGCTGCTGCCAAAACCGTTCACGCGTGAAGAGCTCGCCGTGCGCATCCACGCCGTTCTCAACGGGTGAGCCAAGTTGTCGGGTGCAGCTACTTGAGCGTCGGCATTTCGATCGCAACGACGCGATCGTCAGCGATGCGCACGCTGCCGCTCAGGAATGCGCCGACATCGAGCTTGAGTGTATAGATCAGCAGGCGTTCATTCGCGCTCTCACCGGGTCGCACCGCTGTGGGCAATCCGAGCGTGCTGAGCACTTCAGCTGCAGATGTACCGACTTTGAGCGCACGCCAGCGGTCGGCCACCAGCCAGCGGGCGTCCGGTTCTTCACGAACACTGCCATTCGGAGCGCTCCGGATCGATGATGGCGTGCCGCCGCCGCGCAACGCACGCTCCAGGTCGTCGATCCGCCGCGACTGCGTGCGCACCGTACGCTCGAGTTCGCGCACGTCACGACGCAGCTGCTCGACCTCGAGGTCGGTAGCCGCCGTAGCCGCGGGCGCAGCGCCAGCCAACAGCAGCAGCAGTGCCGTGCAGCAGAGGGTGCGCATGCGGCCAACGGCGGTCATGCTCGATCGTACAGGCGACGCAGCTCGTCTTTCGCCTGCTCCTCGAGCGTCAGGGCATCGCTCTTCTCGGTGACTTGCTGCGACCATCGCGACCCCTTCTTCGAGCTCGATCGTTGCCACCCGTGGCCTGCTGGATCCTGATGTCTTACCGGACTTGCGACTGGATTTCTCCGCCATGGTTCCATTCTCTGCGAGGTAGCTGGACGTGCCTCGGGCTGGCCGGCGCCGCGGCCATGTGATGAGATCGCGAGCGGAGCGGTCCCGATCCGCGGAGGAGACACCATGCAGACATGGAGAGACGTGATGCGTCTGGCGCGCTCGGGCAATCCGGCCCCACCGCGCCGTGTCGAGAAGACCGACGCGCAGTGGCGCGCCGTTCTGAGCCCCGAGCAGTTCCGCGTCACGCGCGGCAAAGGCACGGAGCGGCCGTTCACCGGCGAGTACTGCGAGCGGCACGAACCTGGCCGCTACGCGTGCATCTGCTGCGGCACCGAGCTGTTCGCATCGACGACGAAGTTCGAGTCGGGCTCGGGCTGGCCGAGTTTCACACAGGTGGCGACCGATAGCGTGATTCGTTACGAGCTCGATGAGTCGCTTGGCATGCAGCGCGTCGAGACGGTGTGCAACGTCTGCGATGCCCATCTCGGTCATGTTTTCCCGGACGGGCCTGAGCCAAGCGGGCTGCGCTACTGCATCAATTCGGTGTCGCTGCGATTGTTGCCGGACGAGAAAATATGAGCGCAGCCGTGCGAGGTGAGCTCTGCGAATGAGGGCCTGGCTTACGCACGGCTGGGGCGATATGCGGCTCGAGGAAATACCTGAGCCGCAGGTGCGGCCGGGTTGGGTCAAGGTCAAGATCCGCGTCGTCCAACCGAGCATCACGGAGACGCTGCTGCTCGCGGGCCATCGCACCTACGGGCACGCGCTGGTCGAGCGAGCGCTCGCGGGCGGGCCTGCGCAGCTGTTCGGACACGAGTTTTCGGCCGAGGTCGTCGACGCAGGGCCCGAAGTCGCGAGCCTGCAGCCGGGAGATCGTGTGGCGGCACGCGGCTCTCATCCCGAAGGCATCGTCGGATTCGATTATCCCGGCGCACTCGCGGAGTACGGCGTCTTCCCGGCGAGCCTGTTTGCGGTGCTTCCCGATCATGTCAGCGACAGCGAAGGCGCTGCGATCCAGCCTTTGACCGACGCCGTGGCCGCCGTACACGCGGCGGACATTCACCTCGGAGAGGTCGTTGTCGTGATCGGGCAGGGTTCGATGGGGCTCGCCTGTCTGCAGGTTGCGCGTACGGCGGGTGCGGGGAGTGTCATTGCGGTTGCCCGGCGCGACAGCGTGCTTGCGATCTCACGTGAACTGGGCGCCGACGTTATCGTGAACGCGACGGCCGAGGATCCCGTTGCGGTAGTTCGCGAGCTGACCGGAGGCAGAGGCGCCGATGTCGTGTTCGAAACGGCGGGCGGACCGCGGGAGCATGGTCTCGCGGGCAACGCCACTTTGATTCAGGCTGCCCGGATGCTGCGCGACCAGGGGCGGGTCGTCGGCGTCGCGTTCGACGGTGAAGCGGCCGTCCTGCCTTATGCCGAATTCCGATCCCGAAGTCTCAAGTTCCTGTTTCCCTCGATGCTCGATCGACGCCTGTTCGAGAGCACTGTGCATCTCGTCAGCTCGGGCCGCGTCAAATTGAGACCCATGATCACATGCGTGCTCGACGGGCTCGATAAAGTCCCCGAAGCGTTCGCGTTGACGGCGAACAAGGCAAGGTACGGTCTCATCAGTCCGGCTCAGGTGATCGTATCTCGATGACCCGGGATACGCCGGAGGTCCGCATGTGTACGAAAGAACAGGCTTACATTCTGCTCCAGATGACCTACTACGACGGGATCGACGCAGGTGACATGGCACTCGCGGCGTCCGCCCTGCACGAAGACATCGAATGGTCGCATGCCCAGGTGTGGGCGCATCACGAATTCAAACGCGGTGAACCTTCGATGCTCCGCGGCCGCGCTGCCGTGCAGGCGTTCCTGAGCGAGCGTGTCGAGCAACTGCGCGAAGCCCGCATTCGCCACAAGGTGCGCGAGCTCGTGTTCGAGGAGAACCACGGCGCCTTTATCGGCGACGTGTTCGGCGAGGACGGCTCGCACAAACCGTTCATGGTCTGGTTCGAGATCCGCGATGACCGGATCGCTCGCTATTTCCTGCGGCCGCTCTGATGCGCAGGCTCCTGCTCGGGCTCGCGTTCGGTTTCATGCTGGGGGGCATCGGTGGGTTCGGCGCCGGGATCTTCTTTTTCCCGTATCTGTTTCCGCCGCCGGAAGTCAATGAGGTCGCAGCAGACAGGACGGGTGCCGAGGTCGTTGCACGCGGCGTGTTCATCCATGCTGATCCGTCGGACGCCGTGCACTACGGCCGCGGTACGGCCACGGTCTATGTCGACCTGGTGCAACTTGAATCCGATTTTGCCGTCGGGCCGGGGCCGAAGTATCACGTCTATCTCGTGCCGCTTTCCGACGTGACGCCGGACACGCGTGTCGAGACGACGATGTTCGTCGATCTCGGCCGCCTGAAGGCGTTCAGCGGCAGTCAGATTTATCCGATCCCTGACGGCGTCGACCTCGCCGCTTATGGGTCGCTCGTGATCTGGTGCGAGCAGTTCGATGTCCTGATTTCGCCGTCCCGGCTCCAACTCCAGTCGATGGATGAGAGTGCGTCCGCACGGTGAGCGGCTGCGCAGCCTGCAAGGGGATCCGCCCGGGCTGGACCCCTGCAGCGATCAATCACTTCTCGAATTTGATGTCCCAGATGTAATCGGCATGCGAAAAACAGATATCGTCGAAGGCCGGGCCCAGGTCTTCGTCCTCCAGCGCCTCGACGGCGGCGGAGCGGGCACTCATCAGGCTCGGCATGTCCTTCGCCGTCATCGTGGCGAGTCGTCGGTATTCGCCACCCACGATGTGCTCCGACCAGCCCCACGACACCAGCTTGCCTTCGGTTACCAGGCGGTCGTAGATCGGCGCGAAGATGGTCTTGACGAGCGCATCCGCCTGCGCTTCGCGATTGTCACACACGTAGTAGACGGAAAACCCGGCTGAGCCGCGCGGCCCGGCCTCGTTGCCTGCCAGCATCCGCCAGATGTAATCCTCGTGCGCGTTGCAGATGGCACCGGATTCGTCGGCCATTTTCTTGTTTTTCGCCTCGATCTGGTCACCGATCGTCGACTGCGCCGACAGCAGTGATTCGATATCAGGTGCCATGTAGTACTGTGCTCGACGCCACTTGCCGCCCGTATGGTGCACGAGCCAACCCCATCCGGTGATCGTTCCGTCATCCACGGCAGCGTCGTAGATGGGCTTGTCGAGCTTCTCGACGATCTCGTCCGCGCGATCCTGCCGGGTGACGTCGCAGTAAAAGTAAGTCGAGTAGATGTACGACCCCGCGGCATCCTCCTGCCCCATGACGTTCGCAGTAGTTGCCAGGCACGCGGCGAGTGCCCCGAGCATTTTGATTCTGGTTTTCATCGTCATCCCCTGGATGCCAGACAGTGCTGGTCCGGCGGCAGCGCGTGGAGTATGGGGCTCGGCCCCGAGGAAAGCGAAGCTTCATGCAGCTTTTTGCGACGCAGTATCGCGGATAGGTTTTCTGCCGGTGCGGATGGCCGCACGTTACATCTTCGGGCAAGATTCCCGTCCGCATGACGGGTGACCGTTCCTTTTCATCGATCGGGGCACACGATGAAAATCACGCTGAGTTTCGCGTTGCTGTTGCTGGTGGTGCTGTCCGTTGCCGCGCGAGCCGAGGTCGAATCGGTCGCGCCCGACGGATTCCTGGTCGAGCATCGCTACGAGCTGCCGACGACGCCGCAGCGGGCCTGGAACATCCTGATTCATCCAGAGCGCTATTGGCCGAGTGATCACACCTGGTCGGGCAGCGCAGGCAATCTGAGCCTGCGGGTGGAAGCCGGAGGTTGCTTTTGTGAAGCGTGGGACAGCTCGAGTGTCGAGCACGGGCGGGTCGTGATGGCGGTGCCTGGCAAGGTTCTGCGCATCCGCGCATCGCTCGGACCGCTGCAGGAGCTGGCGCTGACCGGCGTGCTCAACATCTCGTTGAAACCGATAAGCAACGGGACAGAAGCTGTCGTGACTTATCGCGTCAGTGGGGACTCGTTGCACGAACTGACTGATTTCGCCCCAGTGGTGGACGAGGTCATCGGTCTGCAGCTCGGTGGCTTCGCAAAACTCGCATCACAGCCCGCGGCGGAGTGACTCGGATGATCGATTCGGCCGCGACCCGGAGGTTTCGCTGCGCTCTTTTTGCCATCACATTTGCTGTCCATTCGCTGGGGTTCGCCGACATCGACAGGGCTGCGATTGCCGACGATGCGCAAGGTGACGACTGGCCGGCCTACGGCCGCACCTACAGCGAGAACCATGCGAGCCCGCTCTTGCAGATCGACGCAGGCAACGTCGAAAAGCTAGGTCTGGCGTGGTCGCTCGAACTGCCGGACGTGCACAACGGCGCCACCGTGCCGCTCGCGGTCGACGGCGTCATTTACTTCACGGTCGATCAGAGCCTGGTGCACGCAGTGGACGCCGCGAACGGTCGTCTGCTCTGGCGCTACGATCCCGAGGTCGCGAAGGTCGCGGGCCGAAAGCTTCGCTACACGTGGGGGCCGCGCGGACTCGGATTCTTCGCGGGCATGGTTTATGTCGGCACAACGGACGGCCGTCTGATCGCGCTCGATGCGAAGAGCGGCAAACCGGTCTGGAGCGTGTTGACCGTCGACCGGGATGACGCTCTGACGATCACGGCGCCGCCGCGGATCTTCGACGGGAAGGTGATCATCGGCAATGCGGGGTCGGAATGGGGCCCGAGTCGTGGCTATGTCACGACGTACGATGCGGCGACCGGTGAGCAACTCTGGCGTTTCTACGTCGTGCCCGGCAACCCCGCCGAGGGCTTCGAGAACGAGGCGATGGCAAGAGCTGCGAAGACCTGGACCGGCGAATGGTGGAAGCTTGGTGGTGGCGGGCAGGTGTGGAATGCGATCACCTACGATCCTGAGTTCGAGCGCGTCTATATCGGCACCGGCAACGGCTCGCCCTGGAACCGCAAAGTTCGCAGTCCCGGCGGTGGGGACAATCTGTTCCTGTGCTCGATCGTTGCGCTCGATGCCGCGACCGGCGAGTACGTCTGGCATTACCAGACGACTCCCGGCGATACCTGGGATTACAACTCGGCGATGGACATCACGCTCGCGACGATCGAGATCGAGGGCAAACCGCGGCGCGTGATTCTGCACGCACCGAAGAACGGTTTCTTTTACGTGCTCGACCGCGAGTCCGGCAAAGTGATCTCCGCGGAGAAGTTTGCAAAAGTGACCTGGGCCGAGCGCATCGATCTCGCGACGGGCCGGCCGGTCGAGAATCCTGAGGCGCGCTACGAGACCGGCCCTGCACTGGTGTGGCCGTCGACGCTCGGCGCGCACAATTGGCAGCCGATGTCGTTCAACCGCTGGACCGGCTTCGTCTACATCCCGACGACCGCGATGCCTGGCCGTTTTGACGATCAGGGAGTCGATCCGCGCGCGTTTCGCTCGATACCGGGCGAGCTCAATACCGGTCTCAACGCCAATACGGCAGATGCGCCGGTCGATGCAGGCACGAGCGCTTTGCTCGCGTGGGACCCGGTTGTGCAGAAGGCCGTCTGGGAGGTCGACACGCCCGGGTTCTGGAATGGCGGAACGATGACCACTGCGGGCGGACTCGTTTTCCAGGGACATGCCGACGGCACCTTCAACGCGTACTCGGCGCAGACCGGCGCGCGGCTCTGGACGTTCGACGCAGCGATGGGCATCACGGGCGCGCCGATCACGTATCTGGCGCGGGGCAGGCAATACGTCTCGGTGGTTGCCGGGTGGGGCGCATCCGGTGCGGCGTATCTCGGGTCGCTGGTCGCACAGCATGGCTGGCGGGCGCGCACTCACCAGCATCGATTGCTCACGTTTACGCTCGGCGGTGACGCGGAATTGCCTGACGTAACGCCGCCTGCGCGCGCACGCCCGATCGACGATCCCGACTTCAGCGTCGATGCCGATAAACGGCGGCGCGGCGAGTTGCTCTATGCGAGTCGGTGCGTCGCCTGTCATGGTGTCGGCGCCGTCGCGGCGGGTTACGCGCCCGATCTGCGTGCCTCATCGATCGGTCTGTCGGTCGAGGCGTTCAGCGAAGTCGTGCGCGACGGTTCGCTGGAGCACCGTGGCATGCCGCGTTTCGAGGAACTCGGTGCCACCGAGATCGAGGCGCTGCAACATTATCTGCGCGCGCGCGCCCGCGAGTGATGGCGGTGCGACGCGCGTCGCGACCGTCTTCCGGACTCAATCGCCGCTGCCGTAGGGGCGTGTGATCACTTCGAGCAGATGCCCGTTCGGATCCTTGAAGTACACGCCACGGCCGCCGCCGTGGGTGTTGATCTGCCCTTTTTGCGTGCGTGCCGGGTCGGCCCAGTAGTCGAGTCCCTCGGCCTGAATCCGGTCGAAAATCTGATCGAACTCCGCTTCGCTGACCAGGAAGGCGTAGTGCTGAGTTGAAATCGTGCCTTCCTTCTCCATGAAATCGACGCTGACGCCGTTGGCGGTCGCGAGGATCTCGAAGTGACCCCACGGCCGCGGCGGTGAGAGGCCCAGAATCCGGGCGAGAAAGGCGGCCGAGGCCTTGCGGTCGTGCGACCAGATGATCGTGTGGTTGAAGTGCACTGCCATGACTGCGATGTCCTCTGCGGCCGCGCGCGAACGGTAGCACGCGCGGTGCACTGCAGAGAAAGCAGGCGACCCCGCGCTCGCCGCGCAGGGGCCGCCCCGATGAATCACTTTTCCGGTATTACTCGTCGGTATCGAGCGCGTCCTCATCGCCCTCTGCGGCGCGGACGCTGCGGTTCTCTAAGCCAGGGCGATCCCGTTCCCGTTCGACTCGCTCGAGCTCTTCGTCCGAAGCACGCTCGACTGCGCGCTCGAGACCCTCATCGGCGTTCTCGTTCGCTCGCTCCTGCGCACGCTCGAGGCCTTTCTCCTCAGGCGGCTCGCGGCGCACAGGCACCGGTTCGGTCTCGACCGTCCGGTTGCTCTCGTCGCGCACCCAGTCGTTGCTGAGCCCGCTCGAAGGCTCGTTACTGCGTCGCTCGAAGGCCGGATCCGCAGGATCAGCCGGTGTCGCGGGCTGGGCTGGGGACGGTGAACGCACGAAGTCGTCGTCCACACGATCTTCCTGCGCAACCGCCGTCGCTGTCAGCGCCAGCGCACCGCATGCCGCCCACACGAACTTCCTGAACTGCAACACGTCTCTCATGCGAATCTCCTCAATCCTTTGCAGGGACAACGACACAAGAACGGTTGCGCGAACCGGTAGTTCCTGCATGTCGCAGGACCGCGACGCCTATGCGACCGAGCAGTTTCAGTCCTGCTCGAACACCTTGCCGTCCTTCATCACGAGCTCGACTTCCTTGAGCACAGTCACATCCTCGAGCGGATTGCCGTCCACCGCGATCAGGTCGGCCTGCTTGCCCGGCTCGAGTGTGCCGACGAGCTGCGCGATTCCCAGCAGATCGGCGGCATTCACGGTCGCAGCCACGATGGCCTGCTCCGGCGTCATGCCGTGCTTGACCATCAGTTCGAACTCATCCGCATTGCGGCCGTGCATGCTGACACCGGCGTCGGTACCGAACGCGATCTTCACACCGCGAGGCACTGCCTGTTCGAGCGACTTGCCGGTGATCCCGATGCGCCACTCGATTTTCGAGCGCACTTCCGGTGTGTACGCGTCGGGGTTCCTCCCGAGTCTTTCGATGTAACCGTTGACGGTCGACAGGGTCGGGACGTAATAGGCGCCGGTCCTGCGGAAGAGCTCGATGCCTGCGTCATCGAGCAGCGTGCCGTGCTCGATCGAGTCCGCGCCGGCCGCGAGCGCGAGCGCGATGCCGTCGGCGCCGTGCGCGTGCACTGCGACTTTCTTGCCATAAAGGTGCGCGGTCTCGACGATCGCACGGGCCTCGTCGTCGAACATCTGGCGTCCCAGACCGAGTCCGATCGGGCTGTTCACGCCGCCGGTCGTCGCGATCTTGATCAGGTCCGCACCTCGAGCAATCTGTTTGCGCACGGCACGTCGGCACGCATCCGCGCCGTCGCACGTGTTCGCGCGTTCCTCGATCATCGGATGGAGTTCCTCTCGATAGCCGAGGGTGCCATCCATATGTCCCGACGTCGTCGAAATCGAGCGACCGGAATCGAGGATGCGCGGTCCCGGCAGCTTGTCCCCGGCGATCGCATCGCGCAGCGCCAGGATCACGCCCTCCGGATCGCCCAGATTGCGGACGGTCGTGAATCCTGCGGCGAGCGTCTTGCGCGCGTTGACGGCGGCCTCGTATGCGGCATCCGCAGTGCTCTCCGCAACCCTGGCCAGCTGCCGTTCGATGCCTGCGCGATCCGTGTTCAGATGCACATGGCTGTCGATCAAGCCCGGCAGCACGAAGCGGTGGCTCAGGTCGAGCACGGTCACGTCGGCAGGGACGCCGGCAAACGCACTCGAATCGCGCAGTCCGTCGCGAACGGCCTCGATCCTCTCGTTCCTGATCAGCAGGGTCGCCGGTGAACGGGGCGTTCGACCCGGCCGGTCGAGCAGCTGACCCGCGTGCACGAGGACCCATCGGTCCGTCGTCTGCGCCACGGTCGACTCGAACGCGAGGCTCCAGATCGTACCGATCGAGAGGGCTGCGACTGGAAGCAAGGAAGATCGCGAGAGCATAGTATTCATCCCGTCTGCGGAAGAGCGGACG
>Ga0268386_10001710_pt1 | contig 15154 bp, 8 predicted proteins | sample RVTome_15_FD_200260 | JGI IMG/M metagenome (GOLD analysis project Ga0268386, IMG submission 200260) | Soil microbial communities from uranium-contaminated site in the Upper Colorado River Basin, Wyoming, United States - RVT150D86... ...
TTGGTGAGTTCCATACCATACAGGATGTCGTCATCGCGGTATTTCTGCAGTGCCGCCTCGGATGCCACTTTTAACGTTTGCGATGCCAGTTGGTATTGATCGGTAAGTTCATACAGGGTCGACAAGTGATTCAGTATTTCAAGGATGTCCTTGTGCCGCAGCGAAATTTGTTTTTCTACGACCCCCGAATAAGACGCTTTATAAATAGCCTGTGCTTCGTCGATCTTGTTCGTATAATCCAGAAAATAATTGGCCAGGTAAATCCGGGTGAGGTGATACTGCGGGGCATCCTCACCGTACAGTTCCTTCGAAACTTCTGTTATCCGGGTCAAATAAGTTTCTGCATTGGCATATCGTTTGTCAATGATGGAGATATCGTACAAAAAGGAAAGAATGCGCAGTCTGGTCTTATAATTCGGGGGCAAGTCAGGACTGTTCAGTATCAGGATTGCCCTGTTCTCCAGGTTCTTTGTCTTATCCCGGTTTAGACGCGCATCAAATTCAACGGCGTCCATGTTGATGTGCAGGAGACTGTTCTTCGGAAAGTATTTGGTAAGCGCCTTCTGATATTCCAGCTTGGCGTTGTTGTATCTCGCCCGGTTGCTGTTTTGCATGAGCTCCTTAAGCCATGTCAGGTATGCGGTATGGGCGAGTTCATTCGTGGGACTGATCCGACGTTTCAGGTCATTCAGTATAGCATCCATTTGAAGTTCCTTCGGGCGGCTCCCCGTATTCCCGTTCTCAATCATGTAATCTGCCCAACGAAAACGATTCTCGATACCCACAACATTGGTTTCTCCCAGGTATCGCGTCTTGCCGCGCAACCAGGAATCAACTGCGTTGAAGGCAGAGTCGGCGCTGATCAGCATCCCGCCCTTGTTGTAGGCAGCGCCGATCAGCATCAGGCATTTGGCATAGTCGCCATAACGGGTTGCGAGCTCCTGCTGGGGAACACGCCGCGTTTTTATTGTACCGTTCTCTGCTGTCGTTTCTTTTTCAACAGCGCGCATGGCGAGTACTGACTCCTGGTTTCGAAGCAGCTCCAGCGCCTCATGGGCAAATCCCTGTTCGATCATTGCCTCGGCCCTGACCAGCGCAATCCGGATTGCCAATCCTTCCGTCATGGCATCGGTCTTTTCTATGAGTTGAGCTGCCCGTTCCAGGTGCCCCCTGCTCAGGTGAAAATTCCCGTAGCGATTGTAGATCTCTGCCACATCAAGCAGCAGCATGCCGTGGTCCGCACTTTCTTCACCGGCAGCGGCAATGCTTCCCGCGATAGCGCTTTTCAGACTTGCATCAAACCCGGCCAGTAGGCCCTGGGCAAGATTAATTTTTGCTTCGCGCAAATAGTAAGCTGCCAGGTGACTATCCGCACCGCTCTTAGGGATCGACCTTTTGTATTTGACAAGCGCCTTCATTGCCTTGGCGTAGTTGCCGCCATTGTAATAAGTGTCAGCCTTGCTCAAGTGCTTTAACTTTTGGGGGAAAACTTCCGTGTAAATCAAAAAGAGGCTTCCGCAGAATAGTGATCGAAAAAAAACAGAGGCACACGACCTCACCGCGGGCGAAAAAGCAGCAGACTTCCCGACTTTCATAATGCTGGCAGGTTTGTGTTGGTTTGGGACATTAAAACTAATCAATTTAACCGTATGCGGCTTGAACTTCACAGATTCATGCCTGCTGTTCACAGAAGAATACCATTCATTGAACCACTAAACGACCGCTTCCGCGTGATCACCGCGCCTCTTGCAGCAGTCTTTCGAGAATTGTTCGTGCTCCCTGCGTAACGGCGGTACCAGGACCGAAGATAAATGCGACCCCCGCTTCGTGTAAAAAATCATGATCACGGGTGGGAATGACGCCGCCTGCAATGATCAGAATGTCTGATCGGCCCAATTGCTTCAATGCTTTGATCAGCTCCGGTACCAGGGTTTTATGTCCTCCTGCCAGGCTTGAAACGCCCACGACATGCACATCATTCTCAGCCGCCTGCCTGGCTACCTCCTGGGGGGTCTGAAAGAGCGGACCGATATCGACGTCAAATCCCATGTCCGCAAACCCGGTGGCTATAACCTTGGCGCCGCGATCGTGACCATCCTGGCCCATCTTGGCCACCAGTATCCTTGGCCTGCGTCCATCCCGTGAAGCAAACGTATCCGACAATGAACGTATGCGTTCTAACTCCTTGTTGTTTTTCATCGCACCGGAATATACGCCTGAAATTGATCTTATTGTGGCCGTATAGCGACCGAAAACTTTTTCCATTGCGTCGGATATCTCCCCGAGCGTGGCGCGGGCGCGTGCGGCCCTGACAGCGCATTCCAGCAGGTTGCCTTCGCCGGAGGAAGCACACTCGGTAAGGCTTGTCAGCGCTGTTTTCACAGCTTCCTCATCGCGTTCCGATCGCAATTTGGTAAGCCGGGCGATCTGCTCGTTGCGAACAGCGGTGTTGTCCACCTCCAGAATATCAAAATCGGGTACTTCGATAACCTGGTATTTGTTTACCCCGGTAATAACATCGATTCCGGAATCTATCCTGGCTTGTTTGGCGGCGGCCGCCTCTTCAATCCGCATTTTAGGAAGGCCGTGCTCGATGGCGCGTGTCATGCCTCCCAGTGCCTCCACTTCCAGTATCAGCACGTGCGCCTTTTCAGCAAGCTCAGCGGTCAGCCGCTCGACCAGATAGGAGCCCCCCAGCGGATCCACGACACGGACTATTCCGGTTTCTTTTTCGATGAAGAGCTGTGTATTGCGCGCAATGGCTGCAGAAAAATCAGTGGGAAGAGCTATCGCCTCATCCAATGCATTGGTGTGCAGGGATTGCGTGTGTCCCAGTACAGCGGCAAGTGCCTCCGTACAGGTACGGGTGACATTGTTGTAGGGGTCCTGTTGAGTAAGGCTCCAGCCTGAAGTCTGACAGTGAGCGCGCAAAGCCATGGATCTTGGATTTGCGGGATTGAACTTTTGCACCAGTGATGCCCAGAGCAATCGTGCTGCCCGCAGCTTTGCAATCTCCATGAAGAAATTCATTCCAATCCCCCAGAAGAAAGACATCCTGGGAGCAAAATCGTCAATTGGAATTCCGGCGCCAATGCCTGCGCGAACGTATTCAAGACCATCGGCCAGCGTGTATGCCAGCTCCATGTGTGCCGGTGCGCCGGCCTCATGCATGTGATAGCCGCTGATGCTTATGGAATTATAGCGGGGCATGTGCCGGGTGGTATACGAAAGAATATCGGTGACAATGCGCATGGATGGCGCCGGCGGGTAGATGTACGTATTGCGCACCATGAACTCTTTCAGAATATCATTCTGAATTGTACCACTGAGTTGCGCCGAATCGACGCCTTGTTCCTCGGCGGCCACTATATAAAATGCCAGGATGGGGATTACGGCGCCGTTCATTGTCATCGAAACCGACATCTTGTCCAGCGGAATCCGGTCGAAAAGAATTTTCATGTCGAGCACGGAGTCGATAGCAACGCCGGCCTTTCCTACGTCGCCTGTTACGCGCGGATGATCGGAATCATATCCGCGATGGGTTGCAAGGTCGAAGGCAACGGACAAGCCGCGCTGGCCGGCCGCAAGATTCCTCTTGTAAAACGCGTTCGAATCCCTGGCGGTAGAAAAACCGGCGTATTGCCGTATGGTCCACGGCCTGGTCGTGTACATCGTTGCATGCGGGCCGCGCAAAAATGGTGGTATGCCTGCAGTAAAGTCCATGTGAAGGAATCCACGCAAATCGTCGCGTGCGTAGGAAGGCTGAACCGCAATGGTTTCAGGGCTCATCCAGGGATGCATTTTCCCTGCACCTTTTTTCCCGGGGTTGAACGCATCGAATGCGATGGTTGAGAAGTCGGGTCTCATTCTGGTTTTGACATGTTCGTAAAGACTTCCCAGGCGGCTTTGCTTGCATCATAAATGAGCGATTCAACGAAGTAGGAGCCGGCAACCGGGTCGGCAACAGTGTTCAGATGTGCTTCCTCACCGAGTATAGCGGATACGTTACGGGCGGTGCGTCCTGCATGGCCTTCAGTTTTGTCCGCAAAAACCGTCAGGGCGTTGCATCCACCGCAAATGGCAGCAATGGAAGACACCGTGTTGCTTAGCAGGGAGCCGCGGGGCTCGTAACGATCATTCGTCAAAGGCTCACACCGGCAGTGGATAAAAATCCGATCATGGCCGGTGTCATCTACGCCGTATGCACGGGTAATCTGGTACCACAGCCTCCTCAGCGCTTTAAGTTTTGCGATGCCTGCGAAGAAATCGGTGCCGGGCTTCATGGAAAAATGGATATGCGGCATGACTTCATGCGGAGAGAGGCCGGCATCGGTAAGATTGTCTAATAATGTTACGCCATCGAATAGTGCGTTTGCGATCTCTGAGACCACGTCGTCCCGATTGGGGACGATCAAGCCGAGTGCACGTACGCCCTTTATGCCACGCCATTCATTTATTTGAAGGTCGGGTCGGAAGGGTGCGCGTTCCCACATGAGGTTGATGTTAACCGGTGTTCGGTGGTGGCTGCAGTAGTCCCGCAATTCGCTGATCCCTTCTTTCCGGCCAAGCTGAAAAGATACGTTGCAGATGGATAGATCAATATGGTCCAGCAGAACACGAGGGTCCGGATCGCCGGAAGGAAGAAAAAGTATTCCATTTGCGCCTTCCCGGAGATGAGCAAGCGCCATTTGATTTGCGGTTGCTGCGTCGTCAACCTCTACGGCCGGCAGATTGTACCAGAACCGTGCACCCTGGTGTTCGTCACCCGACGGAGTGAGATCAAAACCTTCTGTATCGTTGCGTTGGTTTAAATCACTTCTGTCGTAAATGGGCAGAAACGAGAGTTCTTTGGTCGCTTTCCATGTTAACAGTTGCAGCGGATCAGTGCGGCCCGTTTCCTTGACGGCTGCCTTTATCCAGTCGCCCTTCGAAGGGATTGGGAAATTAGTCAATAAGGAATTGATTGATAATTCATTGGCCATGCTGATGCGCTAATCGTCTTCAATTTTAGTTAAAGTTTTTGCAGCCTATTGCCTTTTTTTGAGATTTTATTAACGGAATTATTTTGATAAAATCAAGTCGATTTTGGCTTGATTTCTTAACGTCTTTTTCCCCATCTTTGTCTCCCTTGCCCCCTAACCTGATGCCCATACCAAAATGAATGTACAATCAATGGAAGTTACCTACGGCACTGTTTGGAATGATTGTCTCGAAGTAATTCGCGAACAGGTCGAAGATGAGAATTTTTCTATATGGTTTAAGCCGATTGTTCCGCTTCGTGTCGACGGAGATGTCTTAACCATTCAGGTGCCTTCTCAGTTCTTTTATGAATGGCTTGAAGAGAACTATGTTCCTGTGCTGAAGAAAGCCATTCACACGGTTCTTGGTCCTACGGGAAGACTTGAGTATTCCGTAATTGTTGACAGTGGGAATCTTACCAATCCTCCCGTAGCGGTTAACTATCCCAACGGGCTGAGAAGAAGCGCAGTCAACAGCGTTCCGGGATCGGAGGATTATTCTCCGTTTACCTTCAAAGCGCTTAATCCGCAGACAGTCAATTCAAGACTGAACCACAATTATACATTCGACAATTTTGTGGAAGGAGATTGCAACAGGCTGGCACGTTCTGCAGGTGTTGCCGTGGCCAAGAAGCCCGGCGTTACATCCTTTAACCCCTTGATGCTTTACGGTGGCGTAGGTGTTGGAAAAACACATCTGGTTCAGGCGGTGGGAAATGAGATCAAAAGCAATCTTCCCGATAAGATCGTGTTGTACGTGGATCAGAACGATTTCACGAATCAGTTTCTCGGCGCCCTTCAGAACAATAAACTGCAGGAATTCCAGAATTTTTATCTGCAGGTAGACCTGCTGATCCTTGATGATGTCCAGTTCCTGGCCGGGCGTGAAAAAACCCAGGAAATGTTCTTTCATATTTTCAATCAGCTTCATCAAAGCGGCAAGCAGATCATTATGACCAGCGATTGTCCGCCGCGTGATATGAAAGGATTTCAGGAAAGGCTGTTATCCCGCTTCAAATGGGGTTTGACTGCTGATCTGCAGGAACCCGATTTCGAAACGAAGCTGGTAATAATTAACCGGAAAATGCAGGCCGACGGTATCGAAATACCTACCGAAGTAGCGGAATACCTCGCCTATTCGGTGGATACCAACCTTCGTGATATGGAAGGTGTTCTGAACTCGCTGATCTTTCACGCCACGCTGCTGAAGAAAGAGATCGATCTTGAGCTGGCCAAAGAGGTGATGAAGAACATCATCAAAGAAATTCAGTCGGATGTAAGTGTTGATTTTATTCAGAAGACCGTTTCCGAATACTTTAAGATCGACCTGGATGCCCTGAAAGGAAAGATCAAGAAACGCGAATTCGTTATTCCCCGTCAGGTAGCCATGTATTTTTGCAAGCGATATACGCAGCTTACCCTTGCGCTTATCGGAGAAAATTTCGGAGGCAGGGATCACAGCACAGTAATCCACGCCCTGGAATCGGTGGAGGATATGATGAAAACCGATCTTAACTTTAAGTCTTCGGTTGACGAACTCGGCAAGAAGCTCAAGATGCGGATGTAGAAGCTGTATTGGTTGGGCAAATCCGCTTTACCGGAGGGCGAACTGAAGTTCCACTTGCTGACCCGAGCTGTTTATGCCGTAGATGTAACCACGTCCCCGGTATTTGTCAAAGAATTCAATGACTTCATTCGGATCCTTTACGCGAACGCGGTTGATGGCAACGATCGTGAAATTTTCCGGAACGCCGATTTGCCTGAGCACGCTGCTTTGTTCCATATGAAATACCTTCACACCGTATTCCGTGGCTTCCAGGTTAGCCCCCAGCGTTGATGATTTGACAATATTTCGTTTGATAATGTCAGTCGTCCCATTCTTGTTTACGAGGGTTACTACGGCTGAGTAAGGTTTTCCGTCCCGTATGTAGTGCACCGTGATCTTGTCGCCCGGGTAATGGTAACTCAGTTCTTCCTCGAAAGCGCTTTGGGTAGCGACGGGGGTGTCATTGATCCGGGTGATGATATCACCGGGTTTAAGGTTTGCCCTTACGGCCGGACCGTCGCGCTCCAGGCTTTCGATCAGTACCCCATCGAACGGGTTTCCATTGGTGCTCAGGTTATATTTCCGCGCATTCTCATAATTGTATTCAATAGCCTTCCCGCCGAATATGGCCTTCTGAACAACACCGTACTTAACCAGGTCGTCATAGACTTTCTTCACGATATCCACGGGTATGGCAAACGCGTATCCGGTGTATGATCCCGTCCGGGAAAGAATGGCTGAATTGATACCCACCAGCTCGCCGTTCTTGTTCACCAGGGCACCGCCGGAGTTACCGGGATTGATGGCAGCGTCGGTTTGAATGAAGGATTCAATTGGAAATTTGTCTTCCAGTATCCCAATCCGTCGCCCCTTGGCGCTGACGATACCAGCCGTAACCGTTGAAGACAAGGTAAACGGATTACCCACTGCAATTACCCATTCCCCAACCTGCAAGGTTTCGGAACTTCCCAACGTAATGGCAGGAAGATTTTTTGCGTCGATCTTAAGTACCGCGAGATCGGTAGATGGATCGGTGCCGATCAGGGCCGCAGGGTAAACGCGCTTGTTGTAGATTACCTCCAGTCTTTCGGCGGACTCCACTACGTGATTATTGGTAATAATATATCCGTCGCCGTTAAAAATAACACCGGAACCGCTGCTTACCTGGGTGCGGTTTCCCGGGCTTTCACCGAAGAACCAATCCCAATACGAATACGTGACTCCCTTGGAAATGCTGTTTATATACACAACACTCGATACGGCCCTGGCAGCCGCATCACTGAAGTCAACAGGCACCGCACTTGCCAGGGTTCGCGACGAGGATGGAATACGGGCAGCCGCAGGCGGGTTGTAGCCTGTCCCCGGAGCCGAGGCAAAATTACCCGACTCTACAGAGGCTTCGAGGAGATCATCGAAATAGTAATTGCAATAGGAATAGGCGCCAGCCAACCCGGCGATGAACCCCACAATGATGACGGTTATCGTGCTTCTCATGGCAAATTGATCAAGATTTTAACCCTGTAATGCGGAGATCCCTCCGGATCAAAAATATGATTTCATAACGGCTTTATTCACAAAAAGTTCCTCGTTTGTACAACGTCGATACCCTCCTTATCCCGAACGTCAGCAAATTGCTAAATTGCGCTCTTATGGGAATCCGATCAGTCCTGGCAAAGCCGTTTGCGGCTTTTGTAGCGTCCGAAACAAAAAAATGGTCACTTACACCACAGCGTTGTCAGGAAAGGATATTTCAGTCGCTTCTCCGGCGGGCAAAGAATACCGCATTCGGCAGGGATCACGGCTTTGAAGATATACACGCGTACGATGAATTCAGGAAGCAGGTGCCGGTTCGCGATTATGAGGGACTGAAATCCTACATCGAACGCGTAATCAACGGCGAAGAAGATGTCTTGTGGCAAGGGAGGCCTGAATACTTCGCCAAAACTTCAGGCACTACATCGGGAACCAAGTATATACCAATCACCCGGGACTCCATACCCAATCACATCAACAGCGCGCGCAATGCCCTGCTCAGTTACATACATGAAACCGGCAGGTCGTCGTTTCTCGACGGCGGCCTTATTTTTCTGTCGGGCAGCCCTGCATTGAGCGAGACGGCCGGTATCCGGACCGGGAGGTTGTCGGGTATAGTCAACCATCATGTGCCGGGTTACCTGCAATCGAATCAACTCCCATCGTATGAGACCAACTGCATTGAAGACTGGGAGGAAAAACTCGAGAGGATCATTGACGAAACACTGTCCGCTAACATGACCCTGATCTCCGGAATTCCTCCCTGGGTGCAGATGTACTTTGACCGGAAAAAGGATAAAGGAAGTGTTTCCGGGCTTTTCCATGTTCGTATATGGAGGGGTCAATTTTGAACCCTACAGGGCTAAACTTTTTGATACCATTGGTGCAACGATCGATTCGATAGAAACCTATCCTGCGTCGGAAGGTTTCCTTGCTTACCAGGACGCGCAGCATGAAGAGGGATTGCTGCTGCTTCTTGACAGTGGCATATTTTTCGAATTTATTCCTCAGGAGGAATATTTCAACGAACACCCTACCCGACTGGGAATCGGAGAGGTAGCGTTAAACCGGCAGTACGCTGTTGTGCTCAGCAGCAATGCAGGGTTATGGTGCTACTCGATTGGCGATACGGTAAAGTTTGTATCGAAAAACCCCTATCGCATCCTCGTTACAGGACGGATCAGCCATTTTATCTCGGCCTTCGGGGAGCACGTGATCGGCGAAGAAGTGGAGAAGGCCATGAAGCGGGCAATGGAAAAATTTCCCTCGGCCGGGCTGGTGGAATACACCGTTGCACCCCAGGTCACACCGACCGAGGGACTGCCTCATCACGAGTGGCTGACGGAATTTTCAGTGCATCCCGATGATCCGGACGGCTTTGCCCTGGAACTGGACAACCAATTGCGCCGGTTGAATGTTTACTACGACGACCTGATAAAGGGAAGCATTCTTCAGCCGCTTAAGCTTGTCGGATTAAGAAGGAATTCTTTCATTGATTATATGAGATCCCAGGGGAAACTCGGTGGGCAAAACAAAGTACCCCGGTTGTCGAATGACAGGACGATCGCGGAGGGGCTCTTAAAAATAAATCAACAGACGACCAGCCGTTAATCGGCCCGTCAATTGAAACGATGCGGGTGGAACGAACTAAGAGGAACATTGCCATACTTGGATCAACCGGTTCGATCGGTACGCAGGCACTTGAAGTCATTGCCGCGCAGAAGGATCACTTCCAGGTGGAAGTGCTTACTGCGCAAAGGAATGCCGACCTGCTCATCGAGCAGGCAAGACAGTTTCTGCCCAATGCAGTAGTCATCACCGGGAAAGAATATATTTCCAGGGTTAAGTCCACTCTTGAGCCGCTCGGTATCAAAGTTTATTCCGGTGATGACGCATTGGCCTCCATTGTGGAAATGGAGTCGATCGATCTGGTGCTTACGGCACTGGTAGGTTACTCCGGCTTACGTCCCACCCTCCGGGCCATTGAAGCTGGAAAGACCGTGGCACTGGCCAATAAGGAGACCCTGGTGGTTGCCGGAGAACTGGTTACCCGCACTGCGCGGGAGAAAGGGGTAAGCATTTACCCGATCGATTCGGAACATTCGGCCATTTTTCAGTGTATTACCGGGGAGTTTCATAACCGCATTGAGAAGGTTATTCTGACCGCTTCGGGCGGACCGTTCCGGGGAAAGACGCGGCAAGAATTGATGCATGTTACAAAGGAGGAGGCCCTGAAGCATCCCAATTGGAGTATGGGTTCAAAAGTTACCATCGATTCCGCCACGCTGATGAACAAAGGCCTGGAGGTCATCGAAGCAAAATGGCTTTTTGGGTTAACGCCATCCCAGGTTGAGGTCGTGGTACATCCCCAGTCCATTATCCATTCAATGGTCCAGTTTGAAGACGGCTCAATAAAAGCCCAGCTCGGATTACCGGATATGCGGGGGCCAATACAGTTCGCGTTGGCATATCCAACCCGTCTGAAGGCCGATTTTCCACGATTTGATATTTCCAGATACCCCGCCCTGACATTTGAGCAGCCGGATACAAAAACTTTCCGTAATCTTGCACTGGCGTTCGAAGCGCTCAACCGGGGCGGGAATATGCCCTGCGTACTCAATGCCGCAAACGAAGTCGCCGTGTACAGCTTTTTGGAGGAGAAGATAGGATTCACGGAAATGCCGGACCTCGTGGAACAATGTTTGATAAAAATGGCTTATATCAGAAATCCTTGTTATGAGGATTATATGGAAACGGATAAGGAAACAAGGATTAAGGCTTTAGAATTGATTAACTAATGGATGTAATGGTCTCGGTAGCTCAGCTTTTGCTGAGCCTTTCTTTTCTGGTAGCAGTGCACGAATTCGGCCATCTGCTCGCAGCAAAATATTTCGGCATGCGTGTCGAGCAGTTTTCTATAGGCTTTCCGCCCAAGCTATGGTCATTCAAAAAAGGTGGAACCGAGTATGCGGTAAGTGCCATTCCGCTTGGCGGATACGTCAAGATCTCGGGCATGATTGACGAGTCGCTGGATACGGCGGCAATGAAAGAGCCGCCCAAGCCCTGGGAGTTCAGAAGCAAGCCCGCCTGGCAACGTCTTATTGTCATGCTTGGTGGAATAACGGTCAACGTCCTTGTTGGGATACTTATCTTTATTGGATTGACGTATTTTCTGGGTGAGGTTTATCTTTCAAAGGATGACATCAACCGCGCGGGAAAGGTAGAAATTGGAACCCTGGCCAAAGAACTTGGCTTTCAGGATGGCGACAAGATCGTCCGGATAAATGGAAAGGAATTCCAGGACTACCTGGATGTACTGGAGCCGAAAAATCTGATCGCATCCAACGCCTCCTTTACCGTAGACCGTGGCGGTGAATTGGTAGAGATCCAGGTGCCCGATAACTTTATCGAGGGCTTTAACAAGGATTTGGAATTCATTTCATTCCGACTCCCCGCAGAGGTGGGCGAAGTGGTTAAAGGTTCAATTGCTGAAAAGGTCGGATTGCAACACGGCGACCGGATAGTGGAGATCCAGGGACAGCCGGTACATTATTGGGACGATGTGACCAAGGCGATCAAGGAAGGAGACAGCAAGACGATCAGCTTTGCTGTCGAACGTGACGGCAAGGTGATGCGGTTCACTGAACAGTTTGGTGAAGAGAGAATGATAGGCTTCAGTCCAAAGGCGCAAGTGGCGGTCGATTACAGCCTGCTCAGTTCCATAGGAGTCGGCACAAAAAGAGCCTTCACGACACTTTACACACAGATCCTTGCGTTCGGAAAGATATTCAGGGGGGAACTGTCGTTTCAAAAGAATATTTCCGGCCCGATCGGCATGGTTCAGGCCTATGGCGCGACTTGGAACTGGCCACGATTCTGGATGATTACCGGCCTGTTATCCCTGATGCTTGCTTTCATGAACCTGTTACCGATACCCGCGCTCGATGGCGGTCATGTCATGTTCCTCAGCTTTGAAATGATCTCCGGGCGAAAACCGTCCGACAAGTTCCTGGAGAATGCCCAAAAGATCGGCATGGTATTCCTGCTTGCCCTGATGGTGTTCATCTTTGCTAATGACATCTTCAAGATTTTCGTGAATTAGGGATCGTAGGAGAAATTCTTCACCGGGGGGATTACGGTCTGCGGGATCGTATGATCTCAAACTCCACCCTGCGGTTAAGCCTGCGGTCCCGGTCCGTTTTTTCTTCCACAATGGGCAGTGCGCTTCCGTGGCCGCGCGCTTCGACACGGTCAGGGTCAATCTTAAACGTGTAGGTCAGGTAAGCCTTGATGGCATCTGCTCTTGCCTGTGAAAGGCGGAGATTGGCATCCGTGTTTCCCTGCGAATCCGTATGTCCGGAAATGCTGATATCAAAATCCGGGTGATCGATCATGAAATTCGCCACCTTGTTCAGGTCGTTCTCCATTTCGGGTAAGATATCTGCCTTGCCGTTTTCAAATTCCAGCGACTGAAATGCGATCTTGCTTTCGATCGGTTCAGTCTCCTTGTGAATTTCCATATCCCCGTCCATAAAAAAGAGTTCTTCAATCCGGAAAAAATCGTCCCCCTGGATGACGAGAAGATAATTTCGTTTATTGATCAGGTTAAAATCAAACGATCCGTCCGGACGCAGAAACCGGGGAGCGACTTCAACTCCCTTGTCAAGATCGATTATGGAAACAATTCCGCGCATGGGCTCTTTTGTTTCCGAATTCATCAGCGAACCTTTGAGGCTTGCCACCGCTTCCGGCTGCGCCTCCATGGGAACCGGAAAAGAAAAGATATCAAGGTTATTGATGTCATCCGAAGCAGAACGAGCATAAAACAGTTCCCTCGATTCGGAATCGATAGTGAAGTAATATTCGCTGCCTTCGCCGTTTACGAGGGGCCCGACATTGCGGGGTTCGCCCCACACATTCCCCTGGCGGTACGATTTGTATATATCAAAATCGCCAAAGTTCAACGGCTGACCGTTGGAACTGAAGTACAATACATTGAAGCGGTGGTGGAAGAAAGGACTGACTTCAAAACCCTGCGTGTTGATGATGGGCCCTGCATTTTGTGCCTTTTGCCAAACACCGTTCAGGTCCTTCACCGAATAGTAGATGTCAGACAACCCGAATCCTCCAAGCCTGTCGGATGCAAAGAATAATGTGTCACCGTTGTGTGACAACGACGGGTGGGAGTCCCAGGATGAAGTATTGACATTGGGTCCCAGGTTTCGCGTATTACCCCAGGTTCCGTCCGACAGCAGATGCGAAACGAAAAGATCGCAGTTGCCCTGCGAATCAGGCGAGTTGCAGCGGGCAAAGTAGAGCGTCTTCCCATCATTGCTTATGCAGGCGGATCCCTCGTTGTAGACTGTATTTATGGTGGCGAATTCCCTGGCTTCCGCCCAGGAGCCGTCCGACCTGACCGTATAAAAAAGATCTTCATCAAAACCCTGTTCGGTGTAGTGAATGTTCCGGTTCCTCTTTGAAGTGAACAACAGCACCGTATCGATGTGACCAATAGTAGGACCGTAATCAGCCTTCGACGAGTTTACCCACTCGCCGATGTTAAGCAACACGCCCTGAGGCGGTCGAAGGGTATCCACCTCTTTTCGGTACTCGACAAGTTCATAGTAGTAATCCAGCGGCACGTAGTAATCCTTTTGATACTGAGAAAGCGAATCAAACTCATTCCTTATCTGATTCCGGTCTCCTGGCTGACGGTGATGCTTCAATACCAGCTTGTAAAGCAGAATGGACTCTCCCGGCGGCCCGTATTTTTCGGAGAGCCGGGCGAGTTGCCAGATCATTTGGGTGTTTGCGACAAAGTTTTCAATACCGAAATTGCGGACATAGTCGCGGAGCGTTGTATACGCCTGTTCATCGGATGAGCTGAGTTCCAGTTGCCTGATTCGGGCGAGTTGCTTTTCATCGTGAAAGGCCCTGTTCCGGTTCACGTTGGGAAAATTAAAGATGTCAGATTGGCTGTAGTTTGTCAGACTATCGTCAAGCTGAATCACTCCTCCTTTTTTGAATTTATTTTTTGGTTTTTGTGCCGAAAGAGGAGCAATTAGCAGCAGGTAAAATACCGCTATACAGATTAAAAAGTAAGGTTTCACGAGCCTACGTTTAGTAAAAAGTCCGGCCAGCAATACTAAAGTTGGTACAATTTTGCTTCTTTTACAACTCTCTTGGCATTACTATTGTCAATTAAACGCGACTTATACACAGGTATTACGTTGCAGGCGTGTGTGCCAAATTGGCAACTTGGTTTATGTATAGAGCATTTCCCATTCAACTTGTTCAGGATGATTCGGATGATCTGATCCAGATGATCAACCCGGAGCAGGATTCGGACCTCAAACCGGAGGATCTCCCGAAAGAGTTGTCCATTCTTCCCATAAAGAACACCGTATTGTTTCCGGGAGTCGTGATACCTATTACGGTGGGGCGGCAGAAGTCAATCAAACTGGTAAAGAAGGCCTACCAGGGCAACCGGATAATTGGTGTTGTGGCACAAAAGAATTCGCAGGCCGAGGAACCGCTCACGGAAGATCTCTACCGCACAGGCACGGTAGCCCGGATCATCAAGATGCTGGTGCTCCCGGATGGCAACACAACCATTATCATTCAGGGGAAGAACCGCTTTAATGTTCGCGAGTTCGTTCAGGAAGATCCCTTCCTTACCGCCAGCGTTACGCTGCTTACCGAGCCGGCGATCAGCATCAACAGCCGTGAAACAAAAGCGCTGATCCAGTCATTGAAAGAAGCAGCATCGAAAATCCTGAAGCTGAATCCCGAAATACCCCAGGAAGCGCAGGTTGCGTTGGATAACATCCAGAGTATGTCGTTCCTCGTTCACTTCCTCGCATCAAACCTCAACGTTGACGTTATCGACAAGCAAAAGATCCTGGAAACCGAAAATCTGGTCGAAAGGGGTACGGTGTTGCTCCAGTATATGTCACGCGAAATCCAGATGCTGGAAATCAAGCAGGAAATTCAGAAGAAAGTTCATACGGATATTGATCAGCAGCAACGCGACTACTTTCTAAGGCAGCAGATCAAG
>Ga0268386_10001711_pt1 | contig 15151 bp, 12 predicted proteins | sample RVTome_15_FD_200260 | JGI IMG/M metagenome (GOLD analysis project Ga0268386, IMG submission 200260) | Soil microbial communities from uranium-contaminated site in the Upper Colorado River Basin, Wyoming, United States - RVT150D86... ...
CTCACAACGGATCCACGCGACCCGAGCCACTTGCCGGCGCCCCACGGTAGGACGACCACCCCGCTGCTTGCCCTAACTGCTTCGATTACCTGGTCAATCCGAGCACCGTCTTCGATACGAGCGCTGGTCGCGAGCGCCAGCACCTCGAGGTTCTCCGCGGTTATTATTTGCCGCCCGGCAACTACGGCCATCGAGTGCTTACCCGCGCGTCTTGCGATGACGGAGCAGTCCTCCTCGGTTCGATCAAAGATCCACTGTCCTTGCGACCTGAGTGCCTGATCGGCTGCTTGCCGCAATCGGGCGAAGCAGTTTGAGTCGGAGTCCTCGCTCAACAACAACGCACAATCGAACTCATCTGCCTTTCCACGGCGCGCAGCCTCGACGCTGAAATTGGAGCTCGCCGAGTCAAGGAAGATCGAAAGGTTAAAGCAGGCGTACACATGCACATGGCTGTCGACGAGTATCAGCCTATCCCCGGACATCATAAGCCACCCTAACCGATTTCATCGTCCCATAACAGAGTACACAGGCGGTTCGCAGTATCCCAGCAAACCACATGATCCTCAATGGACGTTCCGTGGCATCTGCGCTGCGATCTGCGATCTGGCAAACGAATTCCGCTCCTATGGGATGTATCGACTACCGGAAACGGTAGAGCAGGCCCATAATGCCGCTCGACTTTACGGCTGATCGGTTTGATCGTGGAGACGATGCCGACGGCACGTCTAGCGTTTCTCGCAGAGTAGCCCAAGCTGCGCCAAGCCATCTCTCGCCGTACCGAAGCGGAACTCGCGAAGGATCGCCTCCAATCTGTGCTCGCTCTTGTCGAGGTTCGTGTAGTGGCGATATCGGGACAACCAGCTCGCGGAAACGCGGGGTTGCTCGGGATCGATTTCCCACGGATGCAGGTAAAAGATAAAGGGCTGTTTGCCGCGGTTGATGGATTTCAGCCCCCACCGGGTCAACCAGAAAGGCAGGATTCGAAAATACCCACCGCCCGACACCGGGATGTTGAGGCCGAAGGCCTGTACCGTAGACAGCGGCCATTCCACGATGACCTTGCCGCCGGGCGTCGAGAGACGGTGCGGAGACCGCTCCGCGTCCGCGATGCCGTAACGGTCATGGCGCACCGGAAAAATGCTCGAATCGTAGGCAAATTCCAAGTCGACGAGAATATCCAGGGCCCAGAGCGACCGGCGCACGATCGAATAGCTCGCTGCGCGATATCCGAGAACTGCGGACCCAATTACATCTTCGAGCAGGCTTTTGGCGCGTGCAGTTTCCTGACGGAATTCTTCCGGCGACTGATCATAAACAAGGCGGTGCGATAAGCCGTGGCAGGCGATCTCATGGCCGCATTGCGCGATTTCCTTCACCAACTGCGGGTGCCGCTCGGCAACCCATCCCAATACGAAGAACGTCGCCCGTGCGTCGAATTTCTCGAAGATCGCAAGCAGTTTCTGAACGTTTCCGGCCACGCGCGACTCACGCGTGGCCCACGTGTCACGGCCTATCGACTCAGCCAGCGCAGACACGTGGAAGTAGTCCTCCACGTCAACCGTAAGCGCGTTGACTATGCTCATCGCGAAGTGATCATTGAAGATGCTGGAGACCGTGCCGTATCCCGCAACCGGTTCGATGCCCGAAACGGTACGTAGTGTCGGCGGGTAGACGCATTTGACCACGCACCGTAGAAGGATTCACCTACACACCAATCTCGGAAACACCTTGGATGTCGCGGCTAGCCAAACTACTCCCCCCACGCGATGGTGAACGCTGACCGTAGATTGGTCAAGGAAGCAGGTCGCACCTCTGCGATCTGATCCGATGGCACCGTGACGTTGAGCGGCAGTTTGCCAACGGCATTTTAAGTGGTTCCTTGAGACGCTGTAGCCACTGCTGGGATAATGCCTGGGTCTTCATTGGCGGTCGATAGCCCAACATGGGCAACCAACACGCAGGGTCAACATGAGGGTACTGGTTACGGGTGCAGCAGGATTCATCGGAGCTGCGCTGGCACAACGCCTGCTAGAGCGCGGGGACGAAGTCGTGGGTGTCGACAATCTGAATGACTATTATGACGTCCGCCTCAAGCTGGCGCGGCTCGAACGGCTAAGGGGACATCGGGACTTCCGATTTCTGACGCTTGACATCGCCGAGCGCTCGCCCATGTCGGAGCTTTTCAAAACTGGAAAGTTCGAGGCAGTGGCGCACCTGGCTGCCCAGGTTGGCGTGCGCTACTCGGTCGAAAATCCCCATGCGTACGTGGATGCCAATGTAGTCGGTTTCATGAACGTACTTGAAGGCTGCCGTGATGCCAGAATCAAGCACCTGGTCTTCGCGTCGAGCAGTTCCGTCTATGGTGCCAACACCCGATTGCCGTTCTCCGAGCACGATAACGTTGATCATCCTGTATCGCTCTATGCAGCAAGCAAGAAGGCCAATGAGTTGATGGCACACAGCTACGCTCACCTCTACGGGTTGGCGTGTACCGGACTGCGGTTTTTTACGGTTTACGGGCCGTGGGGACGTCCCGACATGGCCCCAATCCGGTTCGCTGAGGGAATTGTGGCTGGGCGCCCGATACCGGTGTTCAACGCCGGAGACATGATGCGCGACTTCACGTACATAGACGACATCGTCGAAGGGGTCGTCAGGGTTATCAACCAACCAGCGGCGTCTGCACCGACATGGAGCGGCAGCGCCCCGGATCCAGCAACCAGTTACGCTCCGTGGCGCGTATTCAACATCGGGAACAGCGAACCGGTGAAGCTGATGCGATTCATTAATCTGCTTGAACAGGGTTTCGGCCGCACGGCGATCATCGATCTGCTGCCGATGCAGCCAGGCGATGTAAGGGCCACGACGGCGAACGTGAGCGATCTTGAGCAGGCGGTCGGCTTCCGACCGCGTACGTCGGTAGAGCAAGGTGTGGCGAAGTTTGTCGCCTGGTACAAAGACTATTACAAAGTCCGTGATGGGTGATGGGTGATGGGGCTACCCTACTCAAAAGGATAGAGGCAGCAGGACCATGCATGGTACAGTCCACTGACCACTCACCATTCACGCAGTTGAGGGATCGAGCTTCTGATCGATAAATAAGGGGCTGTGAATGAACGTCAGCATTTTCGGTGCCGGTTACGTAGGGCTTGTGACAGGCACGTGCTTCGCCGAAATGGGTAACAACATCACCTGTGCCGACAACGATGTCGCCAAGATTGAAGGCCTAAAGCAAGGACTAGTGCCCATACACGAGCCAGGGCTGGAGGCGATGGTGGCCAGCAACTTGCGCGAAGGCCGGCTGCGCTTTACGACCTCATTCGAGGAAGCGGTTGCAAGCTCAAGCATTCACTTCATAGCCGTTGGCACGCCCCCAAACGAGGATGGTTCAGCCGATTTGCGCCACGTTCTGGAGGTTGCGCGTGACCTGGGACGGCTGATCTCGGAACACTGCACGATAGTGGACAAGTCCACGGTTCCGGTCGGGACTGCGGATACCGTCAGGGCCACGATCCGCGCTGAGCTCGATCGTCGTGGAGCACAGATCAACTTCGATGTCGTCAGCAACCCTGAGTTTCTGAAGGAAGGCGATGCCATTAATGACTTCATGCGGCCCGATCGAGTCATCATAGGCACGGACAACGAGGATGCGGCTGAGCTGATGCGCCGTCTTTATGCACCGTACACACGCAGCCACGAGCGTATCCTGGTCATGGGCGTGCGCGACGCCGAAATGACGAAGTATGCGGCCAACTCGATGCTCGCGACCCGCATCTCTTTCATGAACGAGATCGCAAATCTTTGCGAGCGCTTGGGCGTCGACGTGGAGAACGTGCGCAAGGGTATTGGATCAGATCGACGCATCGGCTACTCGTTCATCTACCCCGGGTGCGGGTATGGCGGCTCGTGTTTTCCCAAGGATGTGAGGGCTCTCGTCCACACGGCGCGCGAGAATGGGGTCGAGCCACTAATCCTGACTTCGGTCGAGGCACGCAACAATGCGCAGAAACAACGCCTGTTCGAGCGAATAACAGCGCGTTTTGGTCGCGATCTCAGCGGGTCAGCATTTGGACTCTGGGGGCTCGCATTCAAGCCTGGCACCGATGACATGCGCGAAGCACCGTCGGTGGTGCTCCTAGGGCAGCTAATTCAGGCGGGCGCCACGGTGAAGGCCTATGACCCGGTGGCACTTGCAACCGCACAACGTGTCCTGCCCGCGGAATGGTACAAGAGCGGGCGGCTCACGTTGACGGAGCACCAGTACGACGCGTTGGACGGCGTCGCTGCGCTTGCGCTCGTTACGGAGTGGAAGCCGTTCCGTTATCCGGACTTCGGTGTGGTGAAGAAGCGGATGAAACAACCAATCATCTTTGATGGCCGTAATTTGTACGACCCGGTTGAACTGCGCGGTTTGGGGTTCGAGTACTTCGGGATCGGTCGGTGAGTGGCTCAATGACACCGCACAGGCCGTGAGCGAAAAGCAAACCATCCTCGTCACGGGGGGCACCGGTTATATCGGCTCTCATACGGTCGTCCAGCTCCTGGGCGCCGGACACGAAGTGGTCATTATTGACAACCTGTGTAACAGCAAAGCATCCGTTCTCGACCGGATCGAGCGCATAACTGGCCGAAAGCCGCAATTCCTGCAAATTGATCTTCGAGATCAATCCGCGCTCCGGAGACTTTTCACCGCACACCGATTCGCCGCGGTCGTGCACTTCGCTGGACTAAAGGCAGTGGGTGAATCAGTGGAAAAGCCCCTGGTGTATTACGACAACAACGTTACGGGCAGCATACGCCTCTTTGAGAGTATGGCTGAGGCGGGTGTCAGAACAATCGTTTTCTCCTCTTCCGCCACCGTCTACGGTCAACCGCCTTCGATACCCGTGCGCGAGAATTCGCCATTGTGCGTGACGAATCCGTATGGGCGCACGAAACAGATAATCGAGGACATCCTGCGGGACGTAGCTGCCATGGACGGAAACTGGCGAGTTGGCCTACTGCGCTACTTCAATCCGGTTGGGGCGCACTCGTCGGGGCTGATCGGAGAGGATCCGAACGGCATTCCCAACAACCTGATGCCCTACATCGCGCAGGTTGCGGCTGGCAAACTGAAAGAATTGCCGGTCTACGGCAATGACTACCCGACCCAGGATGGGACCGGCGTGCGCGATTATATTCATGTGGTCGACCTTGCACGGGGACATCTCGCGGCATTGAAAACGCTAAGGAAACAGCCCGGCGTTCTGACCGTCAATCTCGGAACGGGACGCGGCTATAGCGTGCTGGAGATGGTACGGGCGTTTGAAGCTACGAGTGGCAGGTCGGTGCCCTATCGCGTCGTCGGTCGACGGCCGGGGGACATTGCGGAATGCTACGCAGACCCTGCACTTGCATTCGAGACACTTGGGTGGCGCGCGGCGCTGGGCATTGAGGCGATGTGCGCAGACACCTGGCGCTGGCAGCAATGGGCGGCCAAAAATATCTAAACCCGAGAATCCAATTTAGCCGCAGATGAACGCAGATAAACACAGATATATCGTGACAAAATACCAAAACGCATTTGAGTTCCGACTTTCGCCTTCGCCTTGCTCGGCGTCGCCGCACGTAAACGCCGATAATTGCACTCGCATCGACCGTGTCAGCATTAACCGAGATAAAAACTGGGCGGATACGGCGGTCATACTAGCTAACTGAGATCTACGTTCATCTGAAGATCATCTAGCCGGTTTATCTGCGGCTCAAATATGAACTTGCAACCGGTCATTCTCTGCGGTGGGGCGGGCACGCGGCTATGGCCGTTGTCGCGCGAGCAGTATCCAAAGCAACTCCTCGCGCTCGCTGGCAATGATACGTTATTGCAGGCCACAGCGCGTCGCCTGGACAAGTCGCTCGCGATCCCAGGCGGGAAGGTTCTCGCCCCAATCGTGGTCGCTAATGAGGACTATCGCTTCATCACCGCCGAGCAACTGCGCCAGGCTGGAGTCGTGCCAGCAGCAATAGTTCTCGAGCCCGTTGGCCGCAATACCGCACCGGCGTTGGCGCTCGCGGCCCTGGTCGCTCTTCAAGGTGGGGACGACCCGGTGCTGGTCGTGATGCCCGCCGATCACGTCATTACCGACATCGAAGCGTTCCGTGCAGCTGTTCAGCTCGGGGCAGTTCACGCCGAGGCCGGCAAGGTCGTGACATTCGGCATCCATCCCGCGGCTCCGGAAACGGGCTATGGGTACATCCGCGCGGGCAAAGTACTACCAGCGCAAGGTGAGGCCCGTACAATGAGCGTCTTCGTGGAAAAGCCGGATGCCGCGACGGCCGGGCGCTATGTTTCTTCGGGGGAGTATTTCTGGAATTCGGGCATTTTCATGATGCGTGCCTCCGTCTGGATTTCACAGCTCGGCACAACGCGGTCGGACATCGTGCACGCGTGTCGTGCTGCGTTTGCAGCGCGGACCCCAGATCGGGATTTCCTGCGCGTCGGCAAGGAAGCGTTCGCCGTCTGCCCCGCCGATTCGATTGACTATGCGGTAATGGAGAAACTCTCGGCAGGTCTGGGGGTAGTTATCGCGCTTGATGCCGGATGGTCCGATGTCGGCGCCTGGGATGCGTTATGGCACTTGGGCAACAAGGACGTGGACAGCAACGTGTTGCAAGGTGACGTCATGGCTGTCGCGACACGCGACACGCTGGCTATCTCCCACTCTCGGCTTGTGACGTTGGTGGGTGTCACCGGGACTGTGGTAGTGGAAACGCCAGACGCCGTGCTGGTGGCACATAAGAGCCACATGCAACAAGTCAAGGACCTGGTTGCGCGGCTAAAGCGCGAGGGACGGACGGAAGCCGATACGCACCGCAAGGTCTATCGCCCATGGGGCTACTACGACGGCATCGATGCGGGTAATCGGTTCCAGGTGAAGCGCATCGTGGTCAACCCGGGGGCCTCGCTCTCACTACAGATGCACCATCATCGAGCAGAACACTGGGTCGTGGTGCGCGGCACCGCGCGCGTGACCCGGGGAGAGGAAACGTTCCTCGTATCCGAAAACGAATCAACGTACATCCCCATCGGGACCAAACATCGGCTTGCGAATCCGGGCAAGGTGCCACTCGAGATCATTGAAGTGCAGTCAGGCGCCTACTTGGGCGAGGACGACATCACTCGTTTCGATGACGCCTATGGCCGCAGCTAGATTCCGGCAAGACGAAAACGTCAGAACCTACGCAATCGGTTTCGTTAGCTTTGAGACTCAACCGTGTATCGGCCAGACGTTTCGTACAAGCTGCCGCCCAACATTATTCACGCCGCACATCCCTCTGGCTGCGCGGTCAATCAAGTTCAAACGCCGACTCGTAGTTTTGCTTCAGTGACGGATCCTGATGCTCCTTGCGCAAGTAGCAATTGCCGACCGCAAGAACGTCTAGTTCGTTCCCCATGAAGCAGCGGAACGCATCTTCCGGCGTGCACACGATGGGCTCACCGCGCACGTTGAAGCTCGTATTTACGATTACAGGACAACCGGTTTTGCGCTCGAACGCAGAGATTAATGCGTAATAGCGCGGATTGGTGTCTTCATGCACGGTCTGAATTCGCGCCGAATAGTCAACGTGCGTCACGGCCGGGATTTCGGAGCGCGGCACGTTGAGCTTGTCGATTCCAAAGAGTCGCTGCTCTTCCGGAGTCATCTCGCGGCGCCGGGAATGCACGACGTCGGCCACCAGGAGCATATACGGGCTGTCGCTGTCCATCTCGAACCATTCGCTCACGCGCTCGCGCAACACTGATGGCGCAAAGGGCCGGAAAGATTCGCGGTACTTGACCTTCAGGTTGAGCGTCTTCTGCATCGTCGGTGAGCGGGGATCGCCCAATATGGAGCGATTGCCAAGCGCCCTTGGACCAAATTCCATCCGTCCCTGGAACCAGGCGAGCGCCTTGCCCTGCGCGAGGTCCTCCGCGCACGTCGCTATCAACGCCGTATCCTCCAGGAGCTCAAAGCGCGCGCCACATTTCTTCAAGCGTTCTTCGTTCTCACGCTGGCTGAATTCCGGCCCCAAGTAGGCGCCCCGCATGCCATCACCATTCACCCGTCGCTCTTGGCCAAGTTGCATGTGATACCCGACCAGCGCGGCGCCCAAGGCTCCTCCCGCATCCCCGGCGGCAGGCTGAATGTAGATCTGGTCAAAGCTCCCGTCACGCAGGACCTTGCCATTCGCCACGCAGTTAAGGGCGACCCCGCCCGCCAAGCACAGATTCTTGATCCCGGTCTCCTTGCGTAGCGACCGCGTGAGCCGCAGCACGATCTCGTCAGTAACGGCCTGGACCGAGGCTGCCAGGTCCATGTGGTAGTCCGTAAGTAATTCGTCCTGCCGGCGCGGGTGTCCCTCGAAGAGGTCGTGGAACCGCTCGGAGGTCATGGTGAGCCCGGTGCAATAGTTGAAGTAACTCAGATCGAGACGAAACGAACCGTCGGCCTTGACGTCGATCAGGTTCTCCAGGATGCGGTCCTTGTAACGCGGCACGCCATAGGGTGCGAGCCCCATGACCTTGTATTCCCCGGAGTTGACCTTGAAGCCCGTGAAATAGGTGAAAGCCGAGTACAAGAATCCAAGCGAATGAGGGAAGTGGATCTCGTTATGGACTTCAATGTTTTTCCCCTTCCCGATCGCGGCCGAGGTCGTCGCCCACTCACCGACGCCGTCCATCGTCAGGATCACAGCCTCGTCAAACGGTGAGGGGAAAAAAGCGCTCGCCGCGTGGCTCAGATGGTGCTCGCTGAACAGCAGCTTTCCATTCCAGCCGTTACGCCCGTCCAGTTTCCCCAGCTCATTCTTCAGCAAATCCTTGAGGAAAAGTTTTTCCCTCAACCACAAGGGGATGGCCATGCGAAACGATTGATACCCGCGCGGCGCGAATGTCAGATACGTCTCGACCAGGCGCTCGAACTTGAGAAACGGCTTGTCATAGAAGATGACGTGGTCCACGCCGCCCAAGCCGGTTGCACCCTCGCTCAGGCAGTAGCGAATCGCGTTTACAGGAAACCGGGCATCGTGCTTCTTGCGCGAAAAGCGCTCTTCCTGCGCCGCGGCAATGATCTGGCCATTTTCGATCAAAGCCGCGGCGCTGTCGTGATAAAACGCCGATACTCCCAAAATACGCAACGGCGAGCTCCTCAGAACAGAGTGTAAATGAACGGCGCGACGGCCGAGCCCTGGGTAAGGACGATCAAGACTCCCAGCAAGGCCATCGTGAAAAAGATCGGCCACAACCAGTACTTCTTGCGGACGCGCATGAATGTCCAGAGTTCCTTGAGCATTTCCATTGTGGTTTCCTAGAATTGGTTTGTCATCGAATCAGGTGGAGGGCCAGGTGGCTTTCGTGGGATCCAGTATGAAGCGGCGGCGGCATCATGCTTGAGGCGCAGCGGATCCTTTCCTACGAGCCGCATCAATACGCCAATTGGCGCCAGTACGCCGAAAAAAAGAATGCCCAGCGCGATCGGGCTCACCACCTTTCCAAGCAAAATTCCAAACTTGAGCCATAGTCGGTTGAGCCCCGCCAGCAGCGTTGGCTTCACCACGGTAACAATGGCAAAGACCACACCTATGGCACCCGCCCACCACCGTGGCGTTGCTCCGTCCATTAGCGGCCACGCCGCGATCAAAAAGAAAACAATAGCAAACACCACACCAAAGGATCGATCGGACGATCCCTCTACTTCTTGATCTCTGGACAGATCTTCGTGTGCCATAGCGAATCCTCGGAAGGCCAATAGATCCTTCCACTGCGACCGCTGATTAACCTGTTGAGATTATGCGGTATACACGAAGAATTTGCCATCCTGGACCAGCGGCGCAGGGGTCGAAAATCACGCCCAAATGTCCAAAATATGCAACATCCATTCTTGAAGGCAATGTGTTTATTCGAATCCGCGCAGCTTGTAAAGCGGCTGTGGGAGGTTCTTCCCATTAAGATCAGGATACTCGTTTCATGCGTACAGGTATGCCGTGCTGGCGCCTGGAATCGGGCACTCACCGGGGATGCTCGATCTGCGCAGTTGCTACCTCGAGGGCCTCTGAACCTCCACGGGCATAGGCTTCTCAAACCGGGCGTCTTTCGACTGGTTCGCTGTTGTAATCTCTGTTCAAGAAATGGCTACGCGCGATTCGTTGCTAACGGTGGACCTCAAGGCCCGACGCCTTTGGCTCGCTTTGGGTTGGTTGCTCGTCCTTCTCCTTGTCTACCTGTCTCTGGCTCCCGCACCCATCGAACTCGAAATCGAACAGGGAGACAAGTACTCCCACGCCGTCGCCTACCTCGTACTCATGTCTTGGTTTTCGAATCTCTATGAAACGCCAAAACAGCGGCTAAGACTTGCCACGGCATTCGTTGCCATGGGGATTGCCTTGGAAGTTGTCCAGGGACTGATCGCGTATCGATCGTTCGAGATCGCCGATATGGGAGCTGGTGCAGCGGGCGTCATGCTCGGTTGGATTCTTGCGCCGCCGCGGATGCTAAACATTCTTGGCTTTGCGGAGAGGTTGTGGCGCACTCATCAATGATTCGTGCTGGGTAATGGGGCTGGACCATGGATAAGGGATGAAGCCCACCTAATTTCAGAAGGGGGATGGGTGAAGCAAGAAATCCAATGCGTCTGTGCAGAGCTTCTTCCGCCTCTCGTCTGTGGCCCTTTGTCTCGACCGGACTGTGTCTAGCTGAAGATCATCTAGCCGGTCTCCCACCGCCTTGCGGCGGTGGGGTTAAAGTGAGTTTGGGTAATTCGCTTAACTCTAAAGGAGACCGGGAATGACATGGTATAGCGGAATTGATTTGCATTCGACCAACAGCATGGTGGCAGTGATCGATGAAGCGGACCGGGTGGTTTACCGGCGGCGCCTGCCCAACGATTTGGGGATGATTGTGGCGGGACTCGAGCCGTATCGCTCTGAGCTCGCCGGGGTGGTGGTGGAGTCGACCTATAACTGGTATTGGCTGGTCGATGGTCTGCAGGCGGCGGGCTACCCGGTGCGCCTGGCGAACACCACGGCGATTAAACGCTACGCGGGGCTCAAGCACAGTGATGACGAGACCGACGCGGTGCATCTGGCGCATCTGCTGCGGCTGGGGATCCTGCCAACCGGCTACATCGACCCGACGGCTGAGCGCGCGCTGCGCGATCTCGCAAGAAAACGCCTGCAGCTGGTGAGGACCCGTAACACGCATGTCTTGGCGGTGGAGAACATTGTGGCGCGCCAGACCGGTGGGCACATCAGCGCCAACGCGGTGAAGCGGCTGCAAGCCGAGACGGTGGGGACGCCGGGCTTGCCCGAGGATGTGACGCGCGCGCTGGCGGCCAACGTGGCGGTGATCGGCACGCTCAGTGCCGAGATCGGCAAGCTCGAGGCGCGACTGCGCGAGCAGGTGCGCTTGCGCGCTGCCTTCCGGATGATTACCACCGCCCCCGGCATCGGCGAGGTGCTCGGCACCACCATCATGCTGGAGACGGGATCGATTGCGCGCTTTGCCGCGGTCGGCAACTTCGCCTCCTACGCGCGCTGCGTGGATTCGAAGCGGCTTTCCAACGGCAAGAAGAAGGGCGAGGGCAACGTCAAGAACGGCAATAAGTATCTGGCCTGGGCGTTCATCGAGGCGGCCAACTTCGCGCGGCGCTATTGCCCCGAGGCCAAACGCTTCTACGAGCGCAAGCGCGCGCAGAGCAACGGCATCGTTGCCACCAAGGCGCTCGCGCACAAGCTCGCGCGCGCCTGCTATCACATCATGAAACAGGAGCAGCCCTTCGATGTGAAGCGCTGCTTCGCGTAGCGCAGGGATCACGGCGAAGCCTGTCGAGCCAAGGTAAACGCTGGAGCTCAACCAAGGTATCTGAATGGACCACACGGCTTCGCCACCCGAGTTCATCGTTCCCGCATCGCCTGCGCCGCGAGCCACTGCAACGCTGGCGCCGAGCCATCGGCAGCCACAGCTCTGTGAGCTAGAGGATTGGACACGGCGCGGTACCAACGTTCTTCTGGGGTGGCACAGCCACCAGGGCGCCAGGCCCGAGCAGCACGCCTTGCGCTGGAACCCGATGGGTGCATGGCGCGATTCGGTTCGCAGCCTAGATACGCGAAGAAACGGGCGCGGTAACGGACGGTGAACATGGGCAGCAAAGAATTCAATCGTGCCGGGTGCACGAGAGTCTGGTTCTCACTCTTGACACCAGTCGGCTAATGGGTGCGTTTATCCGTATTGAACGTGGGATACGTTGCCTTCTTCGATCCCGGAATGATTGTTACTGGTTTAAATTGATCTACTAAACAGGTCATTCGTAGCGCAGCGCATCGATTGGCGTGAGCCGGGACGCTTTTCGTGCCGGGTAGACGCCAAAGAGGATGCCGATGATGGCGGCGAACCCAACAGCAAGGACGATTGACTCCAATTGCAGGACAATACGCCAGCCGGCGAAATGGCCGATCGCGTAGGAGCCCGCAACCCCCAGCACCACGCCAAGCAGTCCTCCGATCAGCGCGAGGGTCACAGCTTCCACGAGAAACTGGGCAAGAATATCGCGGGCGCGCGCGCCGACTGCCATCCTGAGGCCAATCTCCCGCGTGCGCTCCGTCACTGACACCAGCATGATGTTCATGACGCCGATGCCGCCGACCAACAACGAGACAGACGCCACGGCAGCGAGAAAAAGCGTCATGACGCGGCTGGACTCCCCTCGTGCACCCAGCGCTTCGGTCATATTACGCAGGTCAAAGTCGTCGCCCTGCCCCGGCCGCAGCCGATGCCGTTGCCGAAGCAGGGCGCGAATGTCTCGCTCCGCCTCTCCCATGCTGGCATCGTCGCGAACCTTGGCCACAATTAGTTGAACGGTCCGGCGCTTGGTCTGAGCCGCACCCATGATCCGGTTCCGTAGGGTCGAGATCGGGAAGAGGATCACGTCATCCTGGTTACGTCCCCCGACGCTCTGACCCTTGCGCTCCAGCACGCCGATGACAATCAGCGGCACCTTGTTAACCCGAATCACCTGGCCAACGGGATCTGCATCGCCGAACAGCTTCTTTGATACCGTCTCACCGATCACGGCGACTTTGGCCGAGTTCAGGACATCCGATTGTCCGAATGGTCTGCCGGCCGCGATTTTCCATTCCCTGACCTCGAAGTGCTTGTGCGAAGCGCCCCAGAACTCGGTGGACCAGTTCTTATCGCCGGCCACAACCTGTCCCCCTCCCCCGATGCCCGGGTCTGCTGCCCGCACTGCCGGCACCTCGCGGTCGATTGCATAGGCGTCGTCTTCGGTAATCGTGCGCTGCGAGCCAAAGCCCAGCCACGCTCCCCTTGAGCTGACCGAACCGGACCGGATCATGATCTGGTTCGACCCCAGGGTTCGGATCTGTTCCGCGATCCGCGCCTCGGCTCCAGCACCGATTGCGATCATGACAATTACCGCGCCAACACCGATGATAATGCCCAGCGTGGTGAGCGAGCTGCGCAGCCCGTTGACTGACAGAGCACGCAACGCGGTACGTATCGCAGTCAAGAGATTCATGACTTCAGTTCTTGCAGCTCTTGGACGCCGTTGGAAGCCGATGAAGCTCAAAGAATGGACAGGATTTACAAGATTGGCAAGACTCAGAACATGCGCCACAAATCTCCACTATTTTCCATGGGCCGTGAGCAGTCAGCGGCGAGTAGACCGTCATTACGTCAGAGGATTGAAGTCGCAAGGATGAATGTTTTTGATTTTTGTACGGGATAATCTTTGTTCAACTGCATTTATCTGCGGTTAAATGTGTTTCGCGGGCGACGTTTTACGGGAATCAGTCATGAAGATTACACGCGTTCAGTCGCAAATCATTCAAGTCCCAGCTGATGAGCCACTGGCTGATGGGCCCTCCGTTCCCGGCGCCACGCGAAGTATGGTGACATTGCAGATGCAGACCGATCAGGGCATTGAAGGCATCGGCCTGACATTTTTCGGCAGCGCGCTGACCGCTACGCTTAAAAGCGCCGTCGATCAGCTCGGGGAGCTGACGATTGGCGAGGATCCGCTCCGAACTGAAGCCATTGTGGCCAAGCTGCGGAGCGCCGCGGGCACATCCGGTCCTGGGGGAATCTTCACGCTTGCCCTGTCAGCGATCGACCTGGCTCTTTGGGACATCCGCGGAAAGGCGTTGAACCTGCCCCTGTGGCAGCTCGTCGGTGGATACCGTGATCGCGTTCCGACTTATGCGAGTGGCGCGTTGATGCGCCACTTTCCGCTTGAGCATGTCGTCAACGCTGCACCGACGCTCGTCAAGAAGGGTTTCTGCCAGATGAAGATGCAGCTTGCGCTCCCGGGCGATACAACGCCTGTGCGCGAGGTGGAACGCGCATTCGCCATACGGCAGGCGATCGGCCCGGAGATCGATCTCATGTGTGATATAAACCAGCGCTGGAGCGTGCATCAGGCGATCGATATCGGCCAGCGCATCGAGGGCGTGCACCTCTTCTGGCTCGAGGACGTGACCGCGCATGACGACTGCGATGGTTTGGCGCGGGTCGCCGCGGCCCTCAAGACGCCGATTGCCGGCGGCGAGTACGTCTACGGCATCGCGCCTTTCCGGCAGCTGCTGGAGGCGCGCTCGGTCGATATCGTCATGATCGATATCCTGCGCGCGGGCGGCGTGACGCAGTGGCTAAAGATCGCGGGGATGGCGGAGGCGTTCAATCTGCCGGTGGTGAGTCACCTGGTGCCGGAGATTCACGTGCACCTTATTGCGGCGATTCCAAACGGGCTGACAGTGGAGTACATGCCGTGGACGTTCAGGTTGTACAAGGAGGTGCCGGTGCCGGAGAAGGGGGAGTTGGCGGTGCCGCGAAAACCGGGGCTGGGACTGGAGTTTGATGCCGCCGCGCTGCGGCGCTTCGCCATCGGCTAGAACGGAATCGAAAAAAGCCTCACTGCTGAGGCCGCGTCAGTACAAACCTGTAGTCCGCATGATTACGCTGCCGATGGCGAATCCGGGGTTTGTCTGCCTGGTCTGGTAGATTGCTTCTACCGCATCTAGTGTACCGATTCGTTAATTCGTGTACAGAAACGTGCTATAGAGGCAATGATTTCATCAGCAGTCTTGTGCCAAACAAATGGTTTGGGATCCTTGTTGTGGATGG
>Ga0268386_10001712_pt1 | contig 15146 bp, 11 predicted proteins | sample RVTome_15_FD_200260 | JGI IMG/M metagenome (GOLD analysis project Ga0268386, IMG submission 200260) | Soil microbial communities from uranium-contaminated site in the Upper Colorado River Basin, Wyoming, United States - RVT150D86... ...
CATACCGACGCCGCCGTACGAGGCCGTGGACGATGCCGCGACGCTGGCGACGGCAATCGGGCGCATCGGCCTCCCCGCCGTGCTGAAGACGCGCCGCCTCGGCTACGACGGCCGAGGGCAGCGCGTGCTGAGCGAGCCGGCGGACGTTGCCGGCGCGTTCGAGTCGCTCGGCTCCGTGCCGGCCATCCTGGAGGCCTTCGTCGACTTTGATCGCGAGCTGTCGCTGATCGGCGTGCGCTCGCGCTCGGGCCAGACGCTCTTCTATCCCCTCGCCGAGAACGTCCACACGGCCGGCATCCTGCGCCATTCGCGCGCGCCGTGGCCCGACGCGCGCCTGCAGCGCATCGCCGAGTCGCATGTGACCGCGCTCATGGATCGGTTCGACTATGCCGGCGTGCTGACGGTGGAATTCTTCGCGCGCGGCGCCGAACTGCTCGCCAACGAGATGGCGCCGCGCGTGCACAACTCCGGCCACTGGACGATCGAGGGCGCGACGACCAGCCAGTTCGAGAATCACATCCGGGCGATCCTGGACCTGCCGCTGGGTCCGACCGCACCGCTCGGCCATGCCGCGATGGTCAATTTCATCGGTCGTGTGCCGCCGCTGAAGGACGTGCTCGCCATTCCCGGCGTCCACTTCCACGACTACGGCAAGACGCCGCGCCCGGAGCGCAAGCTCGGCCATTGCACGGTGATCGCCGCGAGCGCGGAGGCACGCGACGCCACCCTGGCGCGCGTGCTCGCGCTGGCCTGATTTTGAGACCCGTGGCGCTTGCGCCACATCGGACACGTCGTATAGTGACGCAGGTTCGGATAGCCCCGCCGGTCGCCGGCGCCGTGATCGAGTAAGTATGTATCTCGAGAGTTTTGGCCTCGACGAGCACCCGTTTCGACTGAGCCCGGACCCGCGCTTTCTGTTCCTCAGCAGGCAGCACGCGCGTGCGCGCGCCTACATGCAGTCCACGGTCTGGTTCAGCGACGGCTTCGTCGTCATCACCGGCGAGATCGGCGCGGGCAAGACCACCCTGCTCGAGCAGTTCCTGACCGAGCTCGACAGCAGCGTCGCGGTCGCGCGCGTATCGCAGACGCAGGTCACGCCCGCGCAGTTCCTGCAGAGCCTGCTGGTCCAGTTCGGCGTGCGGCCGTTCAACATGCGCAAGGCCGAGCTCATCGACACGCTGAATCACCACCTCCAGGCGCTGCTCGCGGAGGGGCGCCGCGTGGTCATCGTCATCGACGAGGCGCAGAATCTCGATCCCGCCGTGCTAGAGGAAGTGCGCCTGCTGTCCGACATCGGCCCGGGCGGCGGGCGGGTCGTGAGCATGATCCTGTTCGGCCAGCCGGAGCTGAACGCGACGCTGGACTCGCCGGGGCTCGAGCAGCTCAAGCAGCGCACGCGGCTGCGTTTTCATCTGGAGGCGCTCAGCGAGGACGAAACGGGCGACTACATCTCGCACCGCCTCGCCGTCGCGGGCGCGCGCCGGGAAATTTTCGAGGAGGCGTGCTTCCCGCTCATTTATCGCTATACGGGCGGCATCCCGCGCCTGATCAATACGCTCTGCGACACCGCCATGCTGGTCGCGTTCGGCGAGGAGAAGGATCTCGTTACGGTGGCGGAACTGCACGAGGCGATCGACGAGCTGCAGTGGTCCGATTACGTCAGCCGCACCGGCCGCATGCGCACGGCGGCGGATCCGGCGGCCGAAACGCTCGGCCGGCTCGTCGTGACGTCGAGCGACGAAGAGGAACGCGAGTTTCCGCTGCTGCACGGACGCGTCATCATCGGCCGCACTCCGGACAACGACATCCAGCTCGACAGCCGCTTCGTCAGTCGGCATCACGCCCAGCTCACCGTCGCGCCGCGCTCTGCGGTCCTCGAGGACCTCAACAGCACGAACGGCGTCTACATCGGCGGCCGGCTCATCAAGCGGCACAACCTGCGCGACGGCGAGAAATTCGTGATCGGCGACCACGAGCTGCTGTTCCGCCTGGGCCGCGGGCCTGCACCGGGGCCCTGGACGAGCCAGGACGCCGCGGCGCTCGAGGCGGAGGACGAGGCGGAGGACGAGGCGCAAGAAGAGCATCACGAGGACTAGCCAGCGTCCCGTGCGCGCCGGCGTTCTGCCACATTTGGTCAGAAACGCCCAAATACGGATCAGGCCGTCCCGCCCACCGTGAGCGAATCGACCTTCAGCGTCGGCTGACCGACTCCGACGGGAACGCTCTGCCCGTCCTTGCCGCAGATCCCGATGCCGGCGTCCAGCTCGAGGTCGTTGCCAACCATGGACACCCGCGTCAGCACGTCCGGGCCGCTGCCGATCAGCGTCGCGCCGCGCACGGGGGTCGTCACGCGGCCATCCTCGATCAGGTAGGCCTCGCTCGCGGAGAACACGAACTTGCCGGAGGTGATGTCCACCTGACCGCCGCCGAAGTTCACCGCGTACAGTCCGCGCTTCACACTGGCAATGATCTCGCCCGGGTCGTGCGGCCCCGCGAGCATGTAGGTATTGGTCATGCGCGGCAGGGGCGGATAGGCGAAGCTTTCGCGGCGGCCGTTGCCGGTCGATTGCGTGCCCATGAGCCGCGAGTTCATCTTGTCCTGGATGTAGCCGGTGAGGACGCCGTTCTCGATCAGCGTCGTGCAACGCGTCGGCGTGCCTTCGTCGTCGACCGTGAGCGAGCCGCGCCGTCCCGGCAGCGTGCCGTCGTCCACGACGGTGCACAGCGGCGAGGCGACCTTCTGGCCCATGCGACCGGAGAACGCCGATGTCCCGCGCCGGTTGAAGTCGCCTTCCAGCCCGTGGCCGATCGCCTCGTGCAGCAGCACGCCCGGCCAGCCGGGGCCCAGCACGACCGGCATGGTGCCGGCGGGCGCCGCGACCGCCTCAAGGTTGATGAGCGCCTGGCGGGCCGCCTCGCGGGCGAACTCGATCGCCCGGTCCTCCTCGAGGAACCAGCCGTAGCCGAACCGCCCGCCGCCGCCCGAATAGCCCTGCTCGCGCCGGCCGTCCTGCTCGGCGATGACGGAAACGTTGACCCGCACGAGCGGGCGCACGTCGGCCGCCCTCGTGCCGTCGCTGGCGGCCACGAGCACGAGCTCGTGCACGCCCGCGAGCGTGACGATCACCTCGCGCACGCGCGGATCCACGGCGCGCGCGGCGCGATCGAGCCGTTCGAGGAGCGCCACCTTGGCCTCGTCCGACAGGGTGGCGAGGGGGTCGATGTCGGGATACAGCGCGCCCGTCCGGCTCGTGTGCCAGGCTTGGACGACGCCGTCGCCGCCCTGCCGCGTGATCGCGCGCGCCGCCTCCGTGGCGGCCGTGAGCGCCGGCATCACGAGCTCGTCGGAATAGGCGAAACCCGTTTTCTCGCCGCTGATGGCGCGCACGCCCGCGCCCTGCTCGATGACGTGGCCGGCGTCCTTCACGCGCCCGTCCTCGAGCGTCCACGCCTCGTGGCGCAGCGCCTGGAAATACAGATCGGCGGCGTCGACCGCGCGGCCCATGATGCGGCCGAGCAGTCGGTCGAGGTCGCCCTGCTGCAGGCCCGCCGGGGCAAGGATGCGGTCGCTGGCAAGCTGGAGCGGATCGGGTGTCATTGCGTTTCCTTGTTCGGCGGCAGGAGCGAGCCGGGCGGCAGCCTGTGCGCCAGCGCCGGAAAGCGGCGGCGCGCGGCGGACTGCGCCTCCGGATCGACGTCGGCGATCACCACTCCCGCACCCTCGCGGCGTCGGGCCAGCACCTCGCCCCAGTGATCCACGATCATGGAGTCGCCCCAGGTGCGGCGTCCGCCCTCGTGCACGCCCCATTGGGCCGCCGCCACGACGGCACAGAGGTTCTCCACGGCCCGCGCCCGCACCAGGAGTTCCCAGTGGGCGCGCCCGGTGGGCACGGTGAACGCCGACGGCAGGGCAATGCAATCCGCGCCGGCGGCAGCCTGCGCCCGGAACAGCTCCGGGAAGCGCACATCGTAGCAGACCCCCAGCCCCAGCCGCCCGAGCGGGGAATCCGCGACGACCACGCGTCGGCCGGGGCTCGTGGCCGCGGACTCGCGGTAGCCCTCGGTGGTGCCCGGGATGTCCACGTCGAACAGGTGGACCTTGTCGTAGCGGGCGACCAGCCGGCCGCGCGCATCGAAGAGCAGGCAGGCCGCGGCGGGGCGCCCCGCCCCCGGATCGAGGACCGGCACCGTGCCGCCGACGATCCACAGGTCCAGCCGCGCCGCCTGGTCGGCCAGGAAGGACTGCGCCGGCCCGTCGCCCGCCGGCTCGGCGGCCCGCAGCCTGTCGGCGTCCCGCGCCCCCAGAAATGCGAAGTTTTCCGGCAGTACGGCGAGCTTTGCCCCCGCACGGGCCGCCTCGGCGAGGAGCGCGGCCGCGGCCGCCAGGTTGGCCTCGCGGTCCGCGCCCGAGCACATCTGGATCGCCGCCGCGCGGACGCTCACGGAGGGCTCTCCCGGCCGGCTTCCGCTTCCGCCTCCTCCGGCGGCGCGGGCGCGTCCGGCTGCTTTTCGCTGCCGTCGGCATTGATGGTCACGCGCTCGACCTGCGGGTCGTCCCAGGGGCCGGTAATCCGGTAGCCGAGCTGCGCGCGCAAAGGCTTGTTCAGCACCTCCGAGAGCACATACAGGGCCGCGCCCACCGCGGGCCCGGCGACCACGGCGCCCGCGACCGGCAGCGTGATCCCGAAGTCGGTGCTGATGACCGCGGTCTGGTCGTAGTCGCGCTCGACCAGGCCGGTGCGCCCGACGATGGCGATGTTGACGGTCGGGCCGCGCAACACGAGGTTCTTCGTCCAGGCATCGCCGCCCCGCAGCTCGAAGTCGCCGCTGATCGAGTCGAACGACAGCCCCTGGCGGAACACGTCGCTGAAGTCCAGCTTCAGCCGGCGCGGGAGCGCCTGCAGGCTGAGGAGGCCGAACACCCGGCCGGCGCCCGGCTCGACGGCGGGCAGGGTCCCCTTGGCCATGCGCAGCGTGGCCGTGCCGGCGATGGCCTCGAGCCAGTCGCTCCGCAGGCCGCCCTCCCAGGTCACCTCGGAGGTGATCTCGACATCCATGGCCCTGACGGCGTCTCCGGCCCCCATCTGCCGCAATGCCGGGGCGAGGCGGGGAATGTTGAGCTGCTCCGCGAGGGAGGAGTCGTCGACGCTGTCGGACTGGCGCGAGTGGCCCTGCGCCGTATAGGTGAACAGCTCCGTGCCGCCCTCGAAGCGGTCCAGCCGGAATCCGTCTTCCAGGTGAGTCGCCGCGACCGTGACCGCGCCCAGGCGCAGGCCCCCGTACCGGAAATCCTCGACCTGCAGGTCCAGCGAAGGAACCACCGCCGGGCTGATGTGCGCCGGCGCGGCGTCCGGCTCCGCTTCCGCTTCCGCTTCGCCGCCGTCCGCGGCGCCCTCCACAGCCTCGTCGTCCTCCTCCCCGAGCCAGAGGCGCTGCAGGCGCGCCGTGACCGGCCGGCCGCCGTAGAGCTCGAACGGCAGCTCGATCGTGCCGGCGACCGCCTCCCCGTCCAGGGCGAGGGACCAGCTCCGCTCGCCGCGGCCGACCGTCGCCGAAACGTCGTGAAACGTGTTGCCGGCGGCGGTCAGCGCGCCGACCGAGACGGTGCCCCCGGCCCGCAGGTCCCGGAGGGACTGCTTCCCGTCCCCCTCAGGCAGCCCTACGCCCGCCCAACCGTCGAGATCCAGCGCCGGAATTGACCCCGCGAACACGACGCCGGGCGGCGCGGGGCCCGGATCAGGGCCGGGGACGGGGGCCAGCCTGGGCTCCGGGCCGCTCGTGTCGATGCGTGCCGACGCTTCGAGGCCGGGGCCCCAGCCGATCTGCCAGTCGGCGAGGCCCTCGCCGGGGAAGCTCACCATCACCTCACCGCGCCGCTGCTCGTCCGCGGTCTTGTAAAACGGCTGCGGCCAGTCGAGCGCCATGCCGGCCAACTCGCTCCAGATGTGCAGGTGCAACGGTTCCTCGGTGGCGGCGGCGGGAAAATGGAGGTAGCCCAGCCAGTCGGTCTCGCCGCGGGCCCGCCCCGCCAGGCGCACGCCGAACAGGCTGTCGATGGCCTCTGCCGAGACGCGGCCCCGCGCTGTGACCCGCGTGGCGCCGTCCTCGACCGGGGCGACCTCGGCCCGCACGGGGTAGCCCGCCAGCGTGGCGGTCAGGTCGTCGGAGGTGACCTCGGTGTTGCGGATGCGGATCGAGCCGCTGACGTCGCGGGCCGGCTGCTGCAGGAAGTCCCAGGCCACCACGCCCTGCTCGACGTCCAGGTCCACGTCGATGCGCCGCGCATCGAGATCCGCGAGCGGCAGCAGGACGTCGACGGCCGCGCGGCCCCGCCCGGACTCGATCCGCAGGGGCTCCAGACCCGGCCGCAGCAGCTTGGCCAGGTGCTCGGCCGACAGCGCCAGCGTGCGCATCGCCGCCAGCGAGCCCTGCGCCGCACCTTCGATGTGCACTTCGCGCTGCGCATGGTCGGGGATCGTCACGCTGACGGGGCCCGCATCCACGTCCAGCAGCCGCCCGGCCGTCGCCTGCGCGGAAAAGCCGGCGTTCTCGAACAGCCCCTGGCCGTCGACGGCGGTCGCAGCCGGCCACCCGGGCGCGAAGGCCAACTCCACCGCGCGCGCCTCGAAGGCGACGCGGAACACGCCCTCCCCGCCCCGGTAGGGAAAGCCCCGCGTCGGCCCGCGCAGCTCGAGCCGCGCCTCGGGAACCTCGCCGCCGACGAGCGCCCGGTCGAGCCACGCAACGACTCTCTCCGGCATGATGCCGGCCGGCAGATACCGCGGGCAGGCGGCAACCGCCACCTTGCGCGCCGTCGCCTGGATGTCGAGCTGCGGCGGCTGCCCGCCGCGCGGGAAGCGCAGTTCCGCCTGCCCGTCGACGGCCGCGTCCGCGTTCTCCGCGGCGAGCTCCGGCACCCGCAGCACGAGCCCGCCCGCGCCGTCCACCCATTCCACGCGCGCGTCCAGCTCGTCGAAGTCCAAGGGCTGGCGGAACAGGTAGGGCAGCGCCAGCGAGCCGCCGTCTCCCCGGATGCGGGCCGTGCCGGTCACGGAGCTTCCCTCGATCTCGCCGGAGAGCTGCCGCACGCCGGGAAGCCGCCGCCACGGTTCGGTCGCCACGCCTTCGAAGCGCGCGTCGAGCCGGATCTCCGGCGGGCCCTCGGGCTGCGTGGCAACACGGGCCGTCACGTCTCGCACCTCGCCGCGCGGGGCCATCGCCAGAACCGCCTCGCCCGCCGCATTTCTCAGCCACGCTCCGAGCGGCGCCACGTCCTCGAGCCGCAGGTACTCCGCCTGCACGTCCACCACGTCGCGCCCGTCGCGCCGGATGCGCTGCAGGCTGGCCGCCCGCGTCTGCCAGACGCGGTCTTCCCGGCGAATCGCCAGGTTGGTCAGCTCGGCGCGCCAGCCGTCGTCCATGCGCTGCCAGTCGATCTGCCCCGACACGCGCTCGTACGGCGCGGACGCCGGGGATTCCGGGGCGGGCGGCGCGGCGAAATTGGCGGCCGATGCCGTCGCGAGGACGCGCGTGGGCCGGTCGCCTTCGCCGTCGAGTGCCAGGGTGGCGTCCAGCACGCCGGCGCCGGGAAGCCAGGCCATGCCGTCCAGCGACTCGCGCACGCGCCTCAGGTCGAGCCCCTCCACGACGAGATCGGCCGACCAGTCGAGCGGGATGCCGCGCTCGGTCTCGCGCGACGCGCTCGCGGACAGGGTCAGCTCCTGGCCCAGCTCCGCCGGCAGGCGCGTGTCGGCCTCGATGCTCAGGCGCTCGCCGGCCAGACGGACGTCGAGCCGCCGGACCCCGAACCGCCAGGGACCCAGGTTGCGCTTGCGGTCGTGCACGTCGAGGCGCACGTCCTCCAGGCGAATCCACGCATCGGGCATGGCGTCCAGGCGGGGCGCGGCACCGTCCCCGTCACCCAGCTCCGGCCCGGCCGCGCCGAGCAGCCGCCAGTCGCCGCTTGTGCCGCGCTCGAGCCGGAGCGCCACGCCCGTCAGCCCCACCCGAGAGGGGCGCGGCCGGCCCGTAATCAGCGACCATGGAGCGAGCGTCAGCTCGCCCCGTGACGCGTTGATCAGCTCGCGCTCTCCGCCGCGCGTGAAGATCCGGGCGTCGCTGATGAGGAGCTGCGGGCCGGCGAACGTGAAGCGCAGATCGAGGGCGCCGACCTCCACGGGATAGCCGAGCGCGTCGCTGGCCCAGGCCTCGATCTGCTGCCGGTATTCCGGCGCCTGATTCACCGCAATCCGGAACAGGCCCACCGATACGGCGAGCAGGATCACGACCGCGGCGAATACGGCGGCGGCGAGCCGCCAGAGTCTGCGCATCAGTCCCGGCACGGAATCGCCAGTCCGGGACCCGGTTCAGATCGGCACGACATCGTACTGATCCTGCGCATAGCCGGACTCCGCCTGCAGCCGGATCGGCTTGCCGGTGGACGACTCGAGCTCTGCCAGGCCCGTGGATTCCTCGTCCACGAGCAGGTCCAGCACTTCCGGATGGGCCAGCACCAGCAACTCCTGGAAGTCGAACTGCCGGGACTGACGCAAGATGTCCCGGAATATCTCGTAGCAGACGGTTTCCGGTGTCTTCACCGAGCCCCGCCCACCGCAACTTGGACAGCTGCGGCACAACACGTGTTCCAGGCTCTCGCGCGTTCGCTTGCGCGTCATCTCCACGAGCCCCAGGCGCGACACCTCGGTAATCTGGTTGCGCGCGTGGTCCTTCTCGAGCGCGCGCTCCAGCGCCTGCAGCACCTGCTGGCGGTGCTCCTCCTCGTCCATGTCGATGAAGTCGACAATGATGATGCCGCCGAGGTTTCTGAGCCGGATCTGCCGTGCGATGGCCTGCGCCGCCTCCAGGTTCGTGCGAAAGATCGTTTCCTCGAGGTTCCGGTGCCCGACGTAGCCGCCCGTGTTCACGTCGATCGTCGTCATCGCTTCGGTCTGGTCGATGACGAGGTAGCCGCCGGACTTCAGCGGCACCTTCCGCTCCAGCGCCTTGCCGATCTCGTCCTCGATGCCGTACAGGTCGAAGATCGGGCGCGGCTCGGCATACGCCTCGATCTTCGGCTCCATTTCCGGGATGAAGCTGGCCGCGAAGCTCTTCATACGGCCGTAGATTTCGGCGCTGTCCACTCGCACGCGCTCGATGTCCGGGGAGAGGAGGTCGCGCAACAGCCGCTGCGGCAGGGCGAGATCCTCATGGACCAGGGTGCCCGCGGTGCTGCGCAGACCCTGCGCGCTGATGGCCTCCCACAGCTTGGCAAGAAACATCATGTCGGCGCGCAACGCATCGCGCGCCGCGGCCTCCGCCGCCGTGCGGACGATCCAGCCGCCGCCGCCGTCAGTCACGTCCTCCACGATTTCGCGCAGACGCGCGCGCTCCGCCTCGTCCTCGATGCGCGATGACACGCCCACTCCCTGCCCGAACGGCAGGTGCACGAGGTAGCGCGACGGAATGGTGATGAACGTGGTGAGCCGCGCTCCTTTCGAGCCGAGCGGATCCTTCAGCACCTGCGCGAGGATGTCGCGGCCTTCCGTCACCAGCTCGCGGATGTCCGGCGTGTGCGGCGCGGGCACCACCGCGGCGGGCTCGCGCAGCGCCATGATGTCGGACGCGTGCAGAAAGGCCGTGCGCTCCAGCCCGATGTCCACGAAGGCGGCCTGCATGCCGGGCAGCACGCGCTGCACGCGACCCTTGTAAATGTTGCTGGTCAGCCCGCGCCGGCTCGCGCGCTCGACGAATACCTCCTGCAAAACGCCGTTTTCCACCAGCGCGGCGCGGGTCTCGCGCGGCGTCACGTTGATCAGGATTTCCTCGCTCACGCCGGGGTCCCTGGCGACAACACGTCCACTCCCAATTCCCTGAGGATCAGCGCCGTCTCGCATAGCGGCAGGCCCACGACTCCCGTGTAGCTGCCGTGCAGCGCCTGTACGAAGATGGCGGCGCGGCCTTGTATGCCGTAGGCGCCCGCCTTGTCCAGCGGCTCACCGCTGGCGACGTACGCCGCGATCTCCGCCTCGGCGAGGCGCCGAAATTCGACCCGGGTCGTGGAGAGGCGTTCGCTCCGGCGGCCGGCATGGAGACCGACCACGGCCGTGATCACGCGGTGGCTGCGGCCCGACAGCGCCCGGAGCATGGCCGCGGCCTCCTGCGCATCCGCCGGCTTGCCGAAGGTCTCATCGCCCAGGGCCACGACCGTATCGGCGCCGAGCACGGGGCGCGATGGGGAGCCGGTCGCGCGCTCCCCGGCTTCCGCCTTCGCCGCGGCCAGGCGCGCCGCGAGGCCCTCCGGCGACTCCCCCGGCCGCCGGGACTCATCAATTTCGACGGGACACGGCTCGCAAGCGAGCCCGATCTGGGCGAGCAGCGCTCGCCTGCGGGGCGAGGCCGAGGCAAGGACGACGGGGGCAGGCATCGCGGCAGTGTCGTGGCCCGGACGCCGCCGTGCAAGGCCGCCTGCGGCGTCATTCCCGGTGGTAGGGATGGTTGGCCAGCACCGTCCAGGCCCGATAGAGCTGCTCGGCGGCCACCACGCGCACCAGCCCGTGCGGCAGCGTGAGCGGCGACAGCGACCAGCGCCAGTCGGCCGCGGCCAGGCATTCGTCCGCGAGACCGTCGGGGCCTCCCACCAGCAAGGCCACGTCCCGGCCGCCGGCCAGCCACCGCTGCAGCCTCGCCGCCAGGCCGGGCGTATCCAGAGCCTCGCCACGCACGTCCAGGCAGATACGCTCGCAGCCCTCGGATGCGGCCAGCATGCGCCGCCCTTCGTCGGCGACGGCGCGTGCGGTGTCCGTGCCGCGCGTGCGCCGCCCCAGCGGAATTTCCGTCAGCTCCAGCCGGCACTCGCGGGGCATCCGTGCCGCGTAGTCCCGGTAGCCGTCGGCCACCCAGCCGGGCACGCGCGTGCCGGCGGCGAGCAGCCGCAGGCGCAAGCTCAGCCCTTCGCCGCGGCCACGCTGCCCGCGGCGGGCGTCGACCAGAGTTTCTCCAGATTGTAGAAATCGCGGACCCGCGGCAGCATCACGTGCACGACCACGTCCTGCAGGTCCACGAGAACCCACTCGCCTTCTTTCAGGCCCTCCACGCCCATGGGGCGATGGCCGGCCTCCTTGCTTTTCTCCACCACGCTCTCGGCCACGGATCGCACGTGGCGATCCGACGTGCCGCTCGCAATGATCATGCTGTCGGTGATGCTGGTCACGCCTCTCACGTCGAGCACGACGACGTCCCTCGCCTTCATGTCCTCGAGAGCATTCAACACGGTGGTCTGCAAGGTTTCGTCCGCCATTAAGCCTCCTCTGCGGCTGCGTCGTAACACCCCGATTCGGCGATCAGCCGGCAAACCGGATCGGGCATCAGGAAGCGGGGCTCCCGCTTCTGACGAATGAGGTCGCGGATCGCGCTCGAGGAAATCTCGAGCTGCGTCACCGCATGGATGTAGATGCGCCCTGCCCGGGACTCATGCAAGTCGCGGACCCGCCCGGTGCCGCGGTCCACGAGCAACTCGCCCAGCGGACCCATGTCGGGCGCGCGCCAGCCCGGCCGATGCGCCACCACCACGTGGGCGAGCTGCAGGATCTCGCGCCAGTGGTACCACTGCGGCAGGCCGAGGAATGCATCCATGCCGACGATGAGGCAGATGGAGCGGTGCGCGAACTCGGCCCGCAGGTCGAGCAGCGTATCCACGGAATAGGACGGCCCCTCGCGCAGGAGCTCGCGGTCGTCGACGATGAAGCCGGGCTGGCCCGCCGTGGCGATGCGCACCATTTCCAGGCGCAACGGCCCGGGGGCGAGCGCCGCCTCGCGGTGCGGCGGTATGCCGGTCGGCAGGAAGCGGACTTCCGCCAGATGCGCGGCCTGCATCAGCTCGAAGGCTGTGCGCAGGTGGCCGTAGTGGATGGGATCGAAGGTGCCGCCGAAGATCCCCATCGGATTCAGATCAGTGAGGGCGCTCATGCGCTGCGGCGGCCCCCGGCGAGTCCGGCGACGAGCGCCGTCATTCCCTGCCAGGCGTCGCCGCGCTGCGAGCCCTTTGCGATGCGATCGACCTCGGCGGCCGTGCGGCACAGCGCCCGCAGGCGGCGCCCGTCGTGGCGCGCGATGGCGTGGCTGACGAGCGCCGTCCGGCCCCGCCAGACGCCGGCCTTCGCCATCGCCGCCTGCGGCGAATGGCCGTGGTCCACCAGCCACCTCACCCTGGCGACGGCGCGCAGCTCGCGCGCGACGGCCCACAGAATCGCCGGAACCTGCAGTCCCTCGGCGCGCAGGCCGGCGAGGATCCTGAGCGCCCGCGGCAGGTCGCCGCCGACGGCCGCGTCCGCCAGCTTGAAGACGTCGTAGCGTGCGCTGTCCGCGACCACCTCGCGCACGGCGTCCTCGTCCACGTCGCCGTCCTGCCACAGCAGTCGCAGCTTCTCGATTTCCTGGTGGGCCGCCAGCAGGTTGCCCTCGACCCGGTCCGCCAGCAGGCGGGCGGCGTCGCGGTCCGGCCGCAGGCCGGCGCGGCGCATCCTTGCCTCGATCCACGCCCGCAGCGCGGGCGCCTCCACGGGCCTCACCTCGACCACCTCGCCGGCGCGCGCGAAGGCCGACACCCACGGCGACTGCAGCACGCGCCGGTCGAGCTTCGGCGCGATGGCGAGCAAAACGGTGTCGTCCGGCGGCCGGGCGGCGTAGCGGCCGAGCACGTCGGCGCCGGCATCGGCCGCCTTGGGCGTCGACAGCCGTAGCTCGACGAGACGTCGGTCGGCAAACAGCGAGCGGCTCGCAAGCGCGCTCTCGAACGAAGGCCAGTCGAACTTGCGCTCCACGAAGTGCACTTCGCGCTCGGTATGGCCTGCCGCGCGGGCGGCGGCGCGCACGGCGTCGGCGCACTCCTGCATGAGCAGTGGTTCGTCTCCGGCAATGAGATAAGCGGGAGCGAGGCGACGACCGAGGCCGGCCTCAAGCTGTTCCGGCGACAGTGGCACGGGCTGGGGCGGGATTCCCGATGCAGTTCATCGCGGCGCCAGTGTAGCACGGTGATTCCGGGCGAAAGGCGCCTGAAGCAGGGCGTTCCTGAGAGGCGCCGCCGCGCTGCCGGTACGCTCGCAGGAGGCGGGATTCCGGGTCGGCTTCCGGTAGTCAGCGGGGGTCGGCGACGGGCGTCGGCGCAGGCAGTGCCTTGAGCACGAGCTCCGGGTCCAGACGCTCGTCGCCGAGGTTCATGCGCCAGTCGAGGTGCGGGCCGGTGACGCGGCCCGTTGCGCCGACCTCGGCCACGACCTGGCCGCGTCGCACGCGCTCGCCCGGGCGGACGAGAATCCGGTCCAGGTGCAGGAAGCTCGACGTGAGGCCCATGCCGTGGTCCATGACGAGTGTGCCGCCGGAGAAATACAGGTCCGGCTCCGCGAGCGTCACTACGCCGTCGGCCGGCGCGGCCACCGGGGCGCCGCGGGGCAGCGCGAGATCCACGCCGAAATGCGGCTGGCGCGGCTCGCCGTTGAGTATGCGCTGGCTGCCGTAAACGCCGCTGATCCTGGCCTTTGCCGGCCACGCGAAACCCTGCAGGAAATCGGTACGCTCATCGCGCTGGGCGCGCGCCGCCGCGACGCGCTCGCCCTCGACGCGAATCCGCTCCAGCACCTCGTCCGGCGGCGTCACCTGCGCCGCGGGCAGCCCGTCGATGCGCTGGATGTCGTACTCGCGCTGACGCACGGAGAGCGTCTGCGTGTGCGGCTCGCCGCCGCGCGGCACGATTTCCAGGCGCGCCTTCGTCGGCGCCTCGCGGCCGAAGCCGAGCAGGAAGTCCCCGCGCGGGCCGACCGGCACCGCCCTGCCATCGAGGCGCACCTCCGTGCCGGGCGCCACCCTGCCGGCGATCAGGCCGCCCTGCACCGGCTCTCCTGTCAGCTCGACGGGCGACCCGGCGTCGCACTGGCAGCCGCGGGCATCGGCGGGGAGGCCGCGCCCCGTCACCAGGTAGGTTGCAAAGCTGCCGAGCCAGTGGCCGCCCTCGTAGTGCTCGCCGTCTGCCCCGGCCAGCCCCGCCTCGGCGTGTGCATCGGCCGCCGCCCGCAAGGAGATGCGGCGCAGGTCGCCGATCGGCAGTCCCGCGGCGATGCCCTCCAGCATCCAGGCGCGGCTCAGGTTCAGGCCGTCGAGGTGCGCCAGCTTCGGGTCGGAGCGATCCGTGACGATGGCCACCGGCAACCATTCCGACCCGGCATCCTCGGGAATGCCCGGCAGGAACTTCGTCAGCCACGCTGCAAACCCATCCGGCGCGAGGACGCGCCTCAGCAGGTCGGCCTGCGCGAGACACGGCGAAAGAAAGTCCTGGCCGGAGGGCTCCCAGTCCAGCGGACAGCCGGCATCCGGCTCGTACAGCGCGCGCGACCGATCGATCAGCAGGCGCGCGAGCTCGTCGTCTCCCGCCGTGCGTGCCCAGTCCAGCGCAAGGCCAAAGGCAAAGGCGGTCTGCGAATGCTCCCCGGTGCGAATCGGGTAGGCGAGCTTCGGCAGCCATTCGCGAAATCGCCGCGCCGCCTCGGCCTCCAGCGGCGCCAGTGCCGCCGACCAGGCGCCCGCCTGCGGGTGGTCCCAGTCGCGCAGCTCGGCGCCGAGTTGCAGCAGCCACGCGAGCCCGTACGGCCGCTCAAAGGATTGCCGTCCGGCGCCGCGCAGGTAATCCACCTCGCCGCTGACGGCGGCAGGCGTCAGGCTGCGCGCGAGTGCCGCCTTCGCCCGCAGTGCGAACGCCTCGTCGGGATACAGGCGTGCCAGACGCGCCAGCATCCAGTGACCATGCACCGAAGAGTGCCAGTCGTAGCAACCCCAGAAGACCGGAGTGAGCGTACGCGGCGGGCGCACGTCGGATCCGGCGTTCAGCACGTGCGCGATCTTGTTCGGATATTCGCGGTGCACGCAGTCCAGCGCCAGGTCGGCGTAGCGCGTGACCGAAGCGGGATCGAGGGCGACGCCGGCGACCAGCGTCAGCGCCGCCAGGCTCATGCCGGCTGGATCATACGGCCGAGCGGCCTGCCGCCGAGCAGGTGCAGATGCAGGTGATACACCTCCTGCCCGCCGTGGCGATTGCAGTTCACGATGAGGCGGTAACCGTCTTCCGCGATGCCCTCCTGGCGCGCAAGGTCGCGCGCGAT
>Ga0268386_10001713_pt1 | contig 15145 bp, 8 predicted proteins | sample RVTome_15_FD_200260 | JGI IMG/M metagenome (GOLD analysis project Ga0268386, IMG submission 200260) | Soil microbial communities from uranium-contaminated site in the Upper Colorado River Basin, Wyoming, United States - RVT150D86... ...
GTCCTCCGTGCGGAGGACCTCGGCCGTGTCGTCGGCCTCCGAGCCGTACACCTCCGCCTCCTTCACCAGGATCCGGTAGAACCCGCGCGCGGCGGCGGGCAGAAGCCGCCGCCGGTGTTTGAGGCGTTCGGCCAGGACCTCGGCGCTGAGGGACCGGTACTCCGGGGGCATGCGGGCCACGGCCTCGTCGATGACCTCGTCCGTGAGGCGAGCCTGCAGCTCGGCGACCTCCTCCTGCCACGCCGTCCATTCCGCCTCCATCAGGTGCCGCCGGTCGAGGAAGCGCGACTGCCAGAGGAGGCCGACGACGCCGCCGTAGTCGCTCTGGAAGTCCACCAGCCGGAACTGCCGCTGTCGGACCAGCTTCATCACCGCGCCGTCGAACTTCACGAAGGCGAGGTCGCGGTCCTTGGGCACCGGCTCCCAGAGCGGCCGGCCGCGATGGCGCGCCCAGTCCCACTGGTCGACGTGCCGGTCGTAGTCGCCGATGAGGAGGTCGAGCAGCCGAGCCCGGAGCAGGGAGCGCGTGTTCACCCGCTCTCGGGGGTCGTGGTCCATCCGCTCCCACAGCTCCTTCGTGTCGTCGATCTCCTCGAACTCCTCGAACCCCGCGGTGGCGGGAGCCGTCACCTGGGGGTCCTCCTCCAGGAGGCCCAGCATGCCGCGGAACTCCGCTCGGAACTCGCCCAGCCGCGGGTCGTCCGGCAGCACGACCAGACGGTGCTCGACCCCGAGGAGGCCCGCCGCCCGCGACAGACGATCCACGACCAGCGCGCTGGCCGGGTGTTGCGAGCTGACCTGGTCCTGCGCCAGGCGGTCGACGAACGTCTCCTCGAGCCCGGAGGGGAGCGCGGCGCTCGGGTCCTTGTCGACGGATCGTACTTTCCATTCCCGCCCGTCACCCGCCTCCAGGGTGAGCGAGGTCGTCTGCTTTCCGCCGCCCTTCTTCTCGGGCTCCAGCCCCCCGGAGAATGACGCCAGGTCTAGGATGGGGACGCGGATGGGAGTGGTCCACAGGCCGCGGTAGTGGCGGCCGAAGAAGAAGCGCCTCAACGGGCCCGCGGCATAGTGCGGACCGGCCGCGACGGCGCGGTTGCCGTCGGCCAGGGCAGTGTCGTCAGGCTGCTCGCCCGCTCCGGCGACCGCCGCGGCCAGCAGCATCAAGAGGACCGGACCGGGCCGGAGGTGCCTCGGGATCGTTGCCATCGCGATGAGCAATTTGCAACCCACATGCCACGCACCGGGCCCAAACGGTGCCGCGGCCGCCGAGCTGAACCGCGCGTGCCGGCCCTGCCGGATCACTCCGATCGTCCCTCCCTTGACCGATCGGCGCTCCCGATGTTACCCTCATAAAATTGAAAATGGAATTCAATTTCATAATTGGCCCAGGCTCGGCTTTCCTCGTCCTCGGCGCCCTCGTGATCTCGAGCGCCGCCTGCGGCCGCGGCGCCACCTCCGGCATGGACGCGGAGGACGGGGGCGACGCCCAGCGCCTGGTCGCCGTCCTCGACTACGTCGGCGCCGACTACGGCCTGGCCGTTCGCGGCGGACGGGTCGTGAGCGGAGCCGAGTACGACGAGCAGCTCCTTTTCCTCGACGACGCCCGCAGGATGGCCGAGCGGCTGGTCGGGCCGGACGCTCCTCCGGATACCCTGCTGGAGGACATCGGCGCGATCGAGGCGCTGGTCCGCTCGTGCCAGGACGCCGAGAAGGTCCGCCGCTCCTGCCGCGCGGTCAGCGACCACGTGCTGGTCCGGTTCGGCCTGAGCACCATGCCCCGCGGGCGCCCCTCCCTGCCCCGGGCCGAGGCGCTCTACTCCGAAGCGTGCACGTCGTGCCACGGAGCCCGCGGCGACGCGCGCACCGAGCGCGCCCTCGAGCTGGACCCGCCTCCGGCCAGCTTCCGGGATCCCGAGAGGCTCGGCGACCTGTCGCCCTACCGCGTGTACAACGCGCTCACCTTCGGCGTGCCGGGAACCGCGATGGCCTCGTTCGACTCGCTCGCCCCGGCGGACCGCTGGAGCCTGGCGTTCTACGTGTTCCGGCTGGGCCACCGAGGCCGCGGCCCCGGCGCGGCCGCGGCCATGACCCTCGCCGACCTGGCCGCCCGGTCGGACCGCGAGGTCCTCGCCGCGCTCGCCGCCGAGGGCCATCCTTCGCCCGCCTCCGGGCTCGGCTACCTGCGGCGCGAGGCGGCCTTCCTCGAAGCCCCGACCGGCGTCGGCATCGAAGCCACCCGCCGGCGCGTGCGGGGCGCCCTCGACGCCCTCGCGGCGGGAAGGGCGACCGAGGCCGAACGGCTCGTCCTCGACGCGTACCTCGAGGGCTTCGAGCCGCTGGAGCCGCGGTTGCATGCCCGGCGACCTGAGGTGACCCGGGAGGTCGAGCAGTCCTTCCGCGACCTCCGGGCGGCGATGAGCCGCGGCGAAGCCGACCGCGCCCGCGCGGAGGGCTGCCGCCTGGACGGGCTTCTGGGCCGCCTCGGCGGGGGCCGCACCCGGCTTCCATCGGTCTCCGCGTTCGTCATCTATTTCCGCGAGGGGATCGAAGCCGCGCTCGTGGTCGGCGCCCTCCTCGCGGGCCTGCGGCGGCTCGGGCGGCACGACGCCGCGCGCTGGGTCCACCTCGGCTGGCTGCTGGCCCTGCCGGCGGGCGTGGCCACTTGGTGGCTCCTGGACCGGATCCTCGCGGTGAGCGCCTCCCACCGGGAGCTGATGGAGGCGGGTGTCGCGCTGACCGCCGCTGCCGTCCTCTTCTCCGTGAGCTTCTGGATGATCTCGAAGGCCGATTCCCGGCGCTGGATGGCCTACCTGAAGACGGGCCTGAACGTGGGCCTCGACCGGGGCAACCTCGCCCTCCTCAGCGGCGTGGCCTTCCTGGCCGTCTACCGTGAGGCAGCGGAAACGGTGCTCTTCACCCATGCCCTGATCCTGGACGCCCCCGGCGGGGCGGGTCCGGTCTGGGCGGGGGCGGCGGCGGGGCTCGCCTCGGTGGGAGCCGTCGGCGCGCTCGTGAGCCGCACGGTCCGGCGCCTGCCGATCGGACCCTTCTTCGCCGTGTCGGGCGTGCTCCTCTGCGGCCTCGCCGTCTCCTTCGCGGGATCGGGGATGTACGAGCTGGTCGCGGGCGGTTATCTTCCTCCGCGGCCGGTCCCGTTCCCGGAGGTTAGCTGGATGGGCATCCATCCGGACCTGACCGCGCTCCTGGTCCAGCTCGCGATCGTCGGGATCGTGGCGGCCGCCGGCATCTCGGCACTTCGCCGCCGAGGGCCCGCGGCCGGGCTGCGGCGCGAGCCGTGAGGGGGGGCCCGCCGCAGGTCTTCACGCTGCTGGGCCGGCCCGACTGCCATCTGTGCCACGTGATGGAGGAAGTCGCGGTCCGCGTCCTCCGGGAGCAGGGTGCGACGCTCGTGGTCAGGGACGTGCGGGAGGACCCCGAGACGGACCGCCGCTGGGGAGGCGAGATACCCGTCCTGCTGCTGGGCAGCCGTGAGGTCGCCCGTCACCGCGTGAGCGAGGGCGACCTGCGCGCGCGTGTCGACGCGCTGAGGGTAGCCGGGTCCGGGTCAGGGGGTGCCGAGGGATGACCGTACAGTCGCGCGACCGCCGAGCCCAAGCGATGCGACGAGCCACTGAGCGCTCGCGCCGGTCGTTTCGGCGCCCCCTCAGCGCCGGGTGCGGAAGGCGAACACCACGCGCTCGCCGGGGCGGCCGGTCAGCCGGAACACCACGCCGTCGCCGCTGATCGCTACGACTTCGCCGGCGATGACCCGCAGGCTGCCGACGTCGAGGCTCGCGGTGGTCGAGAGATCGAACCGCCAGGTGCCGGCACGGCCGGCGGCCTGGACGAGCTGGGCCTCCACGCGGTTCTCCCCGAGCCGCCCGGGTACCGCAGAGACCGAACGACCGGCAGCGGCGAACACCGCGGCCTCGCCGTTCACCACGACCTGGGCCGACGCCCCCGGCACCTCCAGCTCGCTGGTCCAGGCCAGGCGCCGGACGGGGTCGTCCGCGCCGGTCTCGACGAACGCGTCCGGGCAGACGAAGACACACCCCTCGAAGCACTCGAACTGCTCGTTCGCGGTGCCCTTGTTGTCGTAGATGCAGACGTTGTAGCAGAACGTCCGGCACCCGGGCATCGTGGGCGGCGCCTGGGCCGCGAGGCCGAAGAGCGAGAACCCGCCCTCGTTGTAGGCCACTTTCGACTGGCAGGGACCCTGGTGGTCGTTGGTGCCGTCGCCGTTGTAGTCGTAGAAGAACTTCAGGTTCTGGCCGGTGCTGCCGCAGGCGTTGAACGTGACCTGCAACGGCGGCGGACCCACCGCGGGGCTGGGGGTCACCACCAGGAAGGGCTTGAAGGCCGGCGGCGCGAGCGTGGTCGTGGTGGTGGTGGTGGTGGTCGTGGTCGCAGGCGCCGCCGTGGTCGGAGGCGTCGTGGGCACGAGCCCGGGCATGGTCGTGGTCGTGGAATCGTCGTCGCCGCTGACGGCGACCGCCACGCCCGCGGCCGCAGCTCCCACCCCGACGACACCGGCCGCCACCACTCCGGTGGAGAGCCCGCCCACTCCCACGATCCCCGCCGACGAGAACCCCGCGGGGACGGCCGGGGCCCCGGCCGCCGCGCCCACCGTCACGGTCGCGTTCCTCAGGCCCGGGGCCACCGGGAGGTCCTTGCGGCACTCACCGGCATCGCGGACCACGTCCGGGTGGAACTCAGCGGTCCGGCTCTCCGCGAAGGACTTGTCCACGACCTCGACGTAGTAATCGACGGTAGTGAGCGAAGGCTTCGGCTTCGGCAGCACGCCCGCGAAGCACGGCGCATCGGACTTCATGTCCACGAAATACCAGTGAAGCCCCCCGCCGCCGCGGAAGAACACCCGCGCCCGCGCCACGCTCGACGTGGGGTCGAAGCAGGCGTTCAGCTTCGGATACTCCCCGGCCACGATGCAGCCGATCGCGTCGTGGTCGATCGCCACTCCTTGCGCGTCCGCCAGGCGGGGAAGCAGGACGGCGACGGCCATCACCCCGAGCACGCTTCGGTTCAACATCGGTCCTCCCGCGGGCCGGGCGTCGACGCCCGTCGGCTGCAACTGGCACGTCTGGAACGGAAACCGTGGCGGGATCGTAGCACACCGGCCAGGCGTGGAGCCCGTCGGTGTGAGGAGCGTCACGTCCCGAGGCGGGACCGGACGCAGATCGTCAGCGCCCGGGCACGGGCTCGGCGGCAAGGGCCCTCGCCGCCCAGGGCGTGTCGGGGTACTCCGCGGCCAGACGGGCGCGTGCCCGGGCAGCCGGCTCGCCCTCGCCCATCCGGGCGTATGCCTCCGCGGAGCCGAAGAGCGACTGGGGAACGTAGGGACCGGTCGGGTCTTCGCGGAGGACTCCCTCGAAGGCCTCGGCGGCTGCCGCCGGCTGGCCGGACCGGAGGAGGCTCTCGCCCCGGAGGCAGAACAGCTCCGCGCGCAGGCGGGCGTCGTGGGCTCGGGTCATTGCGTGGCGGGCGTACTCGGCGGCGTCCCCGAACCGCTCGTCGGCGTAGGCGCGGGAGGCCCGCTCATAGAGGGGTGCCGGGTCGGGGGGCCGCCGGAGCGCCGCGTCGACGAAGCGGGCGCCGAGCAGCGATCCCAGCAGACAGACCGGAACCAGCGCCCCCCAACGACGACGACGCGGCTCGGCGGGCGGGCAGGCGGCAAGGGCCGCCGGGCTCGGCGCCGAGGTGCCGGCGGGACGGCGCCGGAGCCGTGACCACCCGGCGAAGAGGAGCCCGCTCGCGGTGGCGAGCAGGCCGGCCCGATCCGCCCAGGTGGCCGTGTAGGTGAGCCGGACCTCCGGCCGCCGCGGGACCACCGTCATGAGCGCCGGGGTCGTCAGGTACGGGCCGTCGGCGCCTTCGGCCCGCCATCGCGGATGGAACGAGACCTTGACCAGCAGCGGGTGGCCCACCCGGTCCGTCCGGATCGTGATGGACTCCCGCTCGACCTCGGCCCGCGCCTGCACGCCGACGGGCAGAGGGACGGCGGGAGGGGCGAGCCACTCGTCGATCTCGCGGACCTCGAAGCGGGGATCGTCGGTGAACACCAGGTGGGCCGCGCCCAGCGGCTTGCGGGTGAACCAGCGGTACGCCTTGTCGCGCCAACCGGACGGCGGCGTTCGCACGGGCGCGAAGGTGTGGGGCTCGACGTAGCCGGGACCCGGATCGCGCAGGCGGAAGACGGCGTACGGTTCGATGCGGCCGGCGGGCACCACGTCTGTGCGCGCGGAGAGAGACTCCACCAGGCGAGGACTGAGGGCGACTACCTCGGAGACGTTGAAGAGGCGCAGGTGCCGCAACGCCGACTCGGTGTCGAACCGGGAGTACTCGCGGCTGCGGAACGGGTTCGGCGACGTGGCCCCCAGCTCCGACGCGAGGTAGTAGACGGCGTGGGTCTGCACGCTCGCCTGGTTGTAGACCCCCTCCAGCGTGGAGCGGCCGGAGAAGAACGGAAGGGTCTCGTACATGCGGATCGATCCGGCCCTCTCGTGCTCCTGGCTGTACTCCACCGCCACCCTCGGGTCGGAGGGCGACCCGCGCAGCCTCGATGCCAGCTCCCGGAACTCCGGCCACAGCTCCTTGGCCTCCAGCCCCGTGTAGTTCCAGTCGATCCAGTGCCGGAGCACGCGGGAGTGGGCGTCTCCCCAAAGGAGCGCAGCGAGCACGAGCCCCAAGGCCGCCGGACCGGGCATCGCGAGCCGCTCGAGGACGAGGCCGGCCGCGGCACCGCCGGCCAGGCACAGCGCGAGCTGGGCGAATGGGACGAAGCGGACGTCGATGATTCCGAGCGCGGGACCGGCCGCCGCGAGGGCCGTGCCCACAACGGCGGCGTGGAGCAAGAAGAGCAGCCGTTGATCGGGGCCGCCCGTACGCCGCGCGCCCGCCACCGTCGCGCCGAAGGCGAGGAAGGCCGCGAGGAACAGGGGCCAGAGCAGCTCGGGTGCCAGGTTGCGCGCCAGCACGGTGATCCAGGCGTCGTCGTAGGGCGTCGTCCATCCCCAGTCGGCGAGGAGCGGGAGGATCCAGAACCCCACGAAAGCGAACGCCAGGCCGGCGACGGTCAGCAGGAAGCGCAGGGTCCGCTCCGGCCGCCGCGCCGAGTAGAGGAAGAAGGTCGCCGAGAGGCCGGCCCAGAGGACGGCGTAGCCGTGGGCGAGGGCGGTGAGGGCCAGGAGCGCCGCCGGCCCGGCCGGCGAGCCCCCGCGGGCGTACGTCCGGTAGACGGAGCCCAGGAAGAGCACGCCCAGGCCGATCCCGTACGTGTAGGAGAACTCGCCCGTGAGGGTGCTCGCGATCGTCCCCCCCCAGATCGGGTTCTCCTCCACGAACAGGAACACGACCGAAGCCGCCGCTCCGAGCAGCGGCGCCGGGAACCGGAACCCCAGGAGGCGCAGGCCACCGTAGGCGGCCAGCGGGAGCACGTACACCCCGGCCGCCGTACCGACCTTGAATGCGGCGGGCATCCCGGTGAGGGGCGCGAGCGCCGACATCAGGAGGAAGGGCAGCGGGAAGTAGTACAGGAGCAACGGGTGCCCGAGATAGGCCCCCGGGTACCACCCGTGGAGGCGCAGGTCCGGCAGGAGGTGCTGGTGGAAAAACGCGGCGGTGGGATAGTGGCAGGGAGTGTCGCCGCCTGCGGCCACGGTGGGGATCAGGAGCAGCGACGGCCGGAGGTAGTCGGCGAGGGCCGCCGCCATCGCGGCGAGGCCGAGGAGGTCCACCAGGAGAGAGCCGCGCCGCGGGGCCGACATCGAGGGAGCAGTCTACCGCAGCCGCGGCCGCGCCCGGGGGTGGTCGGGCCGCTCCGTGCTAGGATCTCTGGCCTCGTTCCCATGAGAGCCGCGCCGCGGGTCCTGGTCGTCGACGACGACCCCGAGATCGCCACCATGCTCGCGCGCGCCCTCGCGCGGCACGGCTACCGGATCGAGACGGCCCGCTCCGCCGAGGAGGCCCTGGCCCTGGTGCAGGCGGACCCGGACTACCAGGCCGCCTTCCTCGACCTCGTGATGCCTGAGCGGGACGGCGCCGCGCTGGCCGCCGCGCTCCGGCGGGTGATCCCGGGGCTCCCGATGGCGCTCCTCACCGGCTACACGCACTCGCCGTTGATAGAGCCGGCCGCCCGCTCCGGCGTGGCCGTCTTCACCAAGCCGGTATCGATCCACGACCTGGTGGACTTCCTCCGGGCGGAGGTCCTGGGCGCACCCCCCTAGCGCCCGATCTTGAGGGCCAGACGCGTCCGCCTGCGCTCGAACTCCCGGGCCGCACGAGTGGAGCCCCCGCCCGGGTGGGCGGCCTGGAGAAGGCCCAGGTCGACCGCGGCGAGCGCTGCTGCGAGGTCGCGCGTGCGGTGCTCGTGATGGACCGCCAGCTCCCGGAGCGCGTACCAGCTCCCCGCCCGGGCGGCCCGGTCCCAGAGCTCGCAGGCGGCAGTGAGGTCGCCGCCGCGCTTGGCACGGGCGGCCAGCCGGAGCAGCGCCGCGGTCCGGAGGGGTCCCGCGTCCTCACGCACGGCGCGGCGGTACTGGGCGTCGGAGCGCTCGTAGAGCTGCGCCCGCTCGAAGACCCTTCCCAGGGAGTAGGCGTCCCGGGGGTCCTCGGGTCCCTCGCCGTGGACCCACTGGCAGGCCAGGGCGGAGAGGGCGGCGAGCGAGAGGACGTCCAGGCGGTTGTGCTCGAGCACCCGCACGATCCCCCGGGCGTCCCGGCTCCGCACGTACTCGAAGTAGATGCGCGGGATCTCCTCGCCGGGGACGTCGCCCGCCCTGCTCACCCCGAGGAGCGCCGCCTCCAGCGACTGGAGCCGGCACGATTCGAGCCGGAGCTTCCAGAGCCGGCGGGCCGGCGGGAGCAGGTCCAGGTGCTGCGCGCGAGCGGCGGGGAACGCCTCCCGGTTCAGGCGATAGCGCGCTTCCAGCAGGGGGAGGTCGAACGCCTTGCCGTTGTAGGTAACCAGGTAGGGGAACGAAGCCAGCAGCGTGGACAGGCCGCAGAGCTGGGCCGCCTCCTCGTCGTAGTCGCGCATGAGGTACTGCCGCACGACGAAACGCTCCTCCTCCACGAAGCCGACGCCCACCACGAAGGCGGCCGTCCCCGTTCCGCCGGCCAGGCCGGTCGTCTCCGTATCCAGGAACGCGGCCCGGGTGAGGTCGAACGAGTGCATCTCCGGCTCTCCCGCCACCACCGCCACGCTGCCGGGCAGGACCGCCCGGAAGCGGCTGAGGGGCACGTCGCCGTGGCGGGAGTCCAGGTGACGCGAGTCCTCCACGAGGAAGAACGCCCCGCGGTCGTTCTCCACGCGGCGGCCCGGCACCAGCTCCTCGATCGGGGCGGCGGCCGCCGGGACGTCGCGGCGCATCCTGGCCCGGTCCGCGGCCGCCACGAGGCGCTCCAGGCGGGCCTTGATCGACAGGCCCTCGTCCCCGGGTGCGCCGAGCAGGCTCGTTTCGAGGCGCTCCAGCTCGGACGCACGGGCGCCGGCACGACCGGCGGGGACGGCGGGCGGCAGGCAGCGGCTGGCGGGGCCGCTCTCGGAGCCGAGCCCAGGCGTCACCGGGGGCCGCCGCAGGCCACGCAGGCGTTCGCGGAGATCCTGCACGCTCCTCCGAGCTTCAGACCGTGGCAGTGAGGCCGCGCAGCAGGGCCAGGGCGACCTCCTTTCCCCGGCTGCCGACCTCGCCCACGGGTCCGACGCAGGAGGGGCAGCCCTCGGGGCAGGGGCATGCGGCGATGAGCGCGCGGCTCTCGTCGAGGAGGCGCGCGTGCAGCCGGTAGAGCGGCTCCGACAGCCCGATGCCTCCGGGGTAGTTGTCGTAGACGAACACCTGCGGCTCGTAGTCGTCGCCGGGCGCGGGCCCCCGCCCCTGAACCGCCCGCCCCGGGCCGCGCCCCGGCCGCGCCTCCCCCTGGCCTCCGTCGCCCAGGGCCACGCCCAGGTCGTGGCGGTCGCACATCAGGAACAGCGCGGCCATCTGGCCCAGGGTGTACGAGAGCGCGACCACGCCGTCCCGGCGCTCCTCGGAGCCGAATTGCAGCGATGCCATCACCGCCCGCGGCACCGTGAGCCAGTACGAGGTCGTGTGCATCTCGTTCTCCGGCATCCGGAGCTCTCCGGCCCCGACGTTCTCGTTGGTGTGGAACTTGATCTTCTTGAAGCCCACGACCTGCGAGGTCACGTGGACCTCGCCGTGGCTGCGCCTGCCGGCCCCCACGGCCTGCTCCTGGAAGCGATCGAGCACCTTGACCTTCGTGTACGTGATGGCGTCGGTGTAGTAGTCCACGTCCGCCTCGCGCACGTGCGCGCGGCGCTCCTCGTGGTCGTACTTTTCCACGAAGTACGTCCGGCCCTCGAGGATGTAGACGGCCTTCTCGTGGAGCGTGGCGGGGGCGCTGTCGTAGTCCACCTCGGCGATGATCCGCGGGTCGCGGGTCACGTCCTGGACCACGAAGTTGTCCGAGGAGACGCTGCGGAGGCTGACCGCGTCGGCCGGATAGCTCTCGCTCGTCCAATGCCAGCGGTCGCCGGCGCGGTGCAGGAGGCGCTCCTCCTCCAGCCAGCGCAGGATCTCGCCGAGGTCCTCCGGGCCGAACGCGCCCGGCCGGGCCTCCTCGCGGGAGAACGGCAGCTCGAAGGCCGCGCACTTCACGTGGCTCACCAGGATGTGGAGGTTGTCCGGGTTCACCCGGCCTTCCTCGACGGGGGCGTCGAAGAAGTAGTCCGGGTGCCGGGCAAGGTACTGGTTCAGGGGCGTCGAGTTCGCCACCAGCACCGCCACCGAGGCGCCGGAGCGGCGGCCGGCCCGCCCGGCCTGCTGCCAGGTCGAAGCGACGCTGCCCGGGTAGCCCACGAGCACCGCCGCGTCCAGGCTGCCGATGTCGATGCCCAGCTCCAGGGCGTTGGTGGAGACGACCCCCAGCACCGACCCCTCCCGCAGCCCCTTCTCGATCTCGCGGCGCTTCAGCGGCAGGTAGCCGCCGCGGTACCCGCGGATCACCCCTTCCGACTCGGGCCGCGTCTCCAGCGCCTCCTTGAGATAGGTGACGAGCACCTCGGTGGCCAGGCGTGAGGGGGCGAACACGATCGTCTGGAGCCCCTTGTCGAGGAACGAGAGCGCGACGTCGCGCGCCGAGTTGAGGGCGGACCGGCGGATCCCGAGCTGTCGGTTCACCACCGGCGGGTTGTAGATGGCGAAGTAGCGCTCCGCCCGGGGGGCGCCGGTGCGGTCGATCGCCCTCATCTCGCGGCCAGTGAGGGCCTGGGCCAGCTCCCGGGGATTGCCGATGGTGGCCGACGAGCACAGGAAGGTCGGCTCGGAGCCGTAGAAGCGGCACAGGCGGCTCAGGCGGCGGAAGATGTTCGCCACGTGCGAGCCGTACACGCCACGGAGCGTGTGCAGCTCGTCCACCACCACGTATCGGAGGTTCTCGAACAGCTTCACCCACTTGGTGTGGTGCGGGAGGATCCCCTTGTGGAGCATGTCCGGGTTCGTCACCACGATGTGGGCTCGGGAACGGATGGCCTTGCGGGCGTCCTGGGGAGTGTCTCCGTCGTAGGTGAACGTTCCGATGTCCGCGTGCAGCGACTCCACCACGTCGTACAGCTCGGCCAGCTGGTCCTGGGCGAGGGCCTTCGTGGGAAACAGGTACAACGCCCGCGCGTCCGGGTCCTTCAGGATCCGGTCCAGCACCGGCAGGTTGTAGCAGAGGGTCTTGCCCGAGGCCGTGGGCGTCAGCACCACCGCGTGGCGGCCTTCTCGGGCCGCGTCGCAGGCCTCGCGCTGGTGGGTGTAGAGGCCCTCGTACCCGCGCCGGTGGAGGACGTCGAGGAGCCTGGGATCGAGGTCGGACGGGAACGGAGCGAAGCGGGCCGGCTCGGCGGGGAAGCACCTCACCGCGGCGAGGACCGGCTCGGTCCCCAGGGTCTTCTGGATCTCGAGGGCCTTCAGGACCGAAAGGAGGGCACCCGTCGTCTCTTCCCCCGTGCGCACCAGATCCTGGGACAGCATGTCGCCTCCGGCCTGTTTGTGCGGGGATCTTGGCTCAGGGGTGTGCCAGGCCGGGTCCGCCGGGGGTTGGGTCTCGCGACAGCCCGGCGGATGCCCCCGCCACCAGGCCGAAGAGCAGGTAGTGGCCGGTGAAGGCCAGCACGTAGTCCACGAGCCCGTGTGCGGCCACGCCGACGGCGAGCGCGAAAACCCCGGCGGCGACACGGCCGCGGTCGTCGGAGACACCCGTCGTCCCGCCCGGCGCGGACGGCTCCGCCTCCGGGCGCCCCGCCGCCGCCCGGGCGGCGCGCCAGGCCGCCGCCGCGGATGCGAGCAGCGCCCCCGCGAGCGCGACCAGCCCCAGCGTCCCGGTGGTCGCGGCCGCTTCGAGCAGGGTGTTGTTCGCGTAGACCCGGGGGTCGCCGACACGGCCGGCCCGGGCGGCGTAGAGGCGGCGGAAGTTGTCAGGGCCCATTCCCGTCAGCGGGCGCTCGCGCCACATGGAGGCGGCGAGCGCCCACAGCTCGGCGCGACGCGGGCGCCACCCCAAGTCCTCCCGCGGCGGCGGCGTGACGACGCCCGGAAGGGCGGCGGGTGCCTCGGACACGGTGGCCGGCACCACCGCCGGTGGCACGCCCTGCCCGCTGAACCAGGAGGCGTGCTCGTGCACCATGTCCCAGACGAGCAGGTAGCCACCGGGCGAGCGGGGGGCCCGGACCTCCGCCTCGAGGACGACGCTTTCGCCGCCGGCGACGTCTCGGGGCAGCACGGTGCGGCCGCCGTCCTCCAGCGTCCCGCGCTCCGGCTGGTACCAGTGGTACGAGAGGTGGAAGGCCTCGCGGGCCGTCCAGGTCTTGGTCCCCGTGTTCGTGACCCGCACGCGGGTGCGGCGGCCCTCTCCGGGCTGGAGCCTCAAGGTGGGCTCCTCGGGGGCGTAGTCGGCGCCGTACCAGGTGCCGGTACCCTCGGCGGCTAGGCGCAGCCGGAAGACCTCGCCCCCGCCAGCGAAGGCCGCGGCCGTTCCGAGGACCGCGGCGAGCGCCGCCGCGGCGGGCCGATGGACCAGCCGTCGCCGTGGCCGCGCCGCCAGCGAAAGGGCGGCCAGGGCCAGGGCACAGGAGACGAGCGCGCCGCGCGAGTAGGTGTGGAGCAGGCCGAAGCCGGCAAGCGCGCCGCCGGCGGCGGCGAGGCCGACGCCTCGCGCGTTGGACGAGGCCAGAGCGCAGCCCGCCACGAGGCCGTGCATGACGAAGGCGGCGGCGAGGTTGGGGTACTCCGAGCCCGCGGTGGCCCGGCGGACACCGCCCACGTTGAAGGGATTCTCGCGGAACAGCGCGAGGAACGGGTCGAGCGAGCGCCCCCCCACGCCCTCGGCCACCGCCAGCGCGGCGACGGCGGCGCCCGAGGCCGCCAGGGCGGCCAGGGCCTTCTTCCAGGCAGCGGTAGGCTGGGCCGCCACCAGGACGGCGAAGCCCGCCATCGCGACCATGCGGAGCGCAAACGTGAACGACGCCGCGCGGTGGGCGGGCGCCAGGGCGGCAGACAGGAGGTGGGCGCCCGCGTACGCCAGGACCAGGGCCACGGGCCACGGCGGCCGCCGGAGCACGGAGCCGACGCCACCCCGGCCCAGCCGCAACAGCGCCGTGGCGGCCACCGCCGCCGCGCCCTCCAGGAGCGTGACCTGCCCGGAGAACAGGGGCAGCGCGGGGGCTCGGGGCTCGAAGGGCAGCACCAGCGCGAGGGCGGCGAGCCAGAAGCCCCCGTCCCGGACCGACCGGCGCACGGCCTCCTGGAGGTCGCGGATCCCGTGCAAGGCGCGGGAGACTAGCGCCCGGCCCGGGAGGCTGTCAATGAAGCGTGCTTGACTCGCCTCTCGCCGGGGTATAGCTTCGACCACTCTCACACGTGGCGTTCGTGCGGGCCTCCACCCCGCCAGCAGCGGCGCGGGTCGGCCCGGGAGGTTCCATGCGAACGAAGGCCCTGATCGCCCTGACGGTGCTGATCGCCTCCTGGGCGGCCGAGGCGAGCGCTCAGGCACCGACGCTCGACCGCAAGCTCGCCCTGCTCATCCCGAACCTCTACGGCCCGGGGGGGCTGATCGTGGACAGCGAGGCGCGGCTCCCCGACGGCTCGACGCACTCCGCCCACTTCAACAGCGCGTTCCAGGCGGAGTTCACCCAGTTCAACATCGCCCTGGCCAGCCAGCTCGCCTCGGTATCGCTGCCCTCGCCCGCCTCGGGGTACACCTACACGTTCGATCCGACGCTGGGAGTGTTCAAACGCTCCACCCAGAGCTTCGGGCCCATCCTCTCGGACCGGGCCGAGACGATCGGGAAGAACAAGTTCACGTTCGGGTTCAACTTCCAGCGCTTCAGCTTCGACACGATCGAGGGGGTGGACCTCGGCGGCGTCCCGGCGGTCTTCACCCACGACGAGTTCCAGCTCGGCGGCGGCCGCGCGGACGTGGTGACGACGGTCAACGCGATCGACGCCACCGTGGGCCAGTTCAACCTGTTCTTCACGTACGGGCTGGCCAGCCGGCTCGACGTCTCCGTGGCCCTGCCGATCGTGAACGCGGACCTGCGGGTCGTCTCCAGCGCCACCGTGCAGCGGGTCGGGACCCAGGGCAGCCCGGCCACGCACTTCTTCGACGACGGCACGGGCGGCTTCGGATCGCGCCGCGACTTCACCGCCTCCGGGGCGGCCAGCGGGATCGGGGACGTGATCGTGCGGCTGAAGGGCGCGGCGCCCAAGAGCGGCAGCACGTCGCTGGCGCTCTCGGTCGACCTCAGGCTCCCCACCGGGGACGAGCGGGACCTCCTGGGGTCCGGGGCGGTGGGCGTGCGCCCTCTCGTGATCCTCTCCTGGGCGGTCAAACGCTTCTCGCCCCACGTGAACCTGGGATACCAGTGGAACGGGAGGAGCCTGCTCGGCGGTGACGTGACCACGGACGTCAAGGGCGAGCTGCCCGACCAGTTCCTCTACGGCGCCGGCGTGGACATCGGCATCTCGAACAGCGTGACGCTGGCGCTGGACGTCCTCGGACAGCGTGTCGTCGATTCCCCGCGGCTCCGCACCACGGACTTCGTCGCCGCCAACGGCGAGACCTTCCCCCAGATCGCGTTCGAGCGCGG
>Ga0268386_10001714_pt1 | contig 15143 bp, 15 predicted proteins | sample RVTome_15_FD_200260 | JGI IMG/M metagenome (GOLD analysis project Ga0268386, IMG submission 200260) | Soil microbial communities from uranium-contaminated site in the Upper Colorado River Basin, Wyoming, United States - RVT150D86... ...
CCCGCCGTGCCATTCGCCCGCCCCGCTCCGGCCGATTCAGGGCGGGGGGCCGCGAGCCGGGCGCCACGCTCATGGCGTTGTCGAGGTAGATGAGCATCGCGGGGCTCTTCGCCGTGGCGAGCAGCAGATCCTCGAAACGGCCGAGGGAGCGGGGCCGGATGGTGTGCTCGATGTATGCCGGCAAATAGGCGCGATCGAGGTTCTTACCGTAGAACACGTTGAAGTGATTGGTCCAGAAGTCTGCCATGATCTCGGCGAGCTGGTGCTCCGAGCGGGCCGCCCGGACCACCGCGAGCTGCTGGAGCTGACCGCCCAGCGCGCGAAGCTCGCGCATGGGTTCGGCGGCGGGCCTGCGGTCCTCGGGGGTCATGGATTGCGGATTCGCCCGCGCCGTCTGGCTGCGCCGCCGCTCGCGGCGCGCCTCCGTGAACGCCCGGACCATGTCCCGGGACGAATAGCCGAGGATGGGGAACCGACGCTCGACCTCCCGCAGCGCGGGATCGTTGGGTTCGCTCACCGCGAGCTGACGGTCGATCCAGGTCATCACGCCCTCGCGCGCCACCCGCGCGATCAGGCCGGGAGACGCGCCCAGGGCCAGGCGGTTGAGGGCGTGGACCGCGCTATCGCGCGGGGTACGCGGGGTCTGACCATGGGATCGGGCGGGAAGGGTCACCGCGGTGGCCAGGCCGAAGCCGAGGAGCAGGAGTGGTCGAGTCATGCGAGGGAGACGCCGTGAGGGGGGCGGCGTTAAGGAGGGAGCTAGGGAGCTAGGGAGCCAGAGGACTTTGTTATGCAAAGTACTTGACGTAGCCACCGACTTCCCCCATATTGCAGCCATGCCGTCGCGCTCGCCCGCCGAACCCATCCCGTTGCACACCAGGGCCCTCGAGGACCTGTCGTTCATCCGGGACACGATGGCCCGCGCGGGAACCGTCACCACCGTCCCGGGATGGGGCGGCGTGGCGATGGGAGGCACCGCCCTGGTGGCGAGCTGGATCGCCGCGCAGCGCGGCGACCCGGCCGAATGGATCGCCGTGTGGCTGGCGGAGGCGGTCCTGGCACTCGGCATCGGCGGGGTCGCAATGGTCCGGAAAGCCGACGCCACCAGAACCCCGCTCCTCAACCGGGCCGGCAAGCTGTTCCTCCGTGCCTTCGTGCCGCCGGTGCTGGCCGGTGCGGTCCTCACCGGCGTGTTCTACAGCGCCGGGCTGGTGCGGGAGCTTCCGGGCCTCTGGCTCCTGCTCTACGGGGCTGCGGTGACCGCTGCCGGCGCCTTGTCGATCACCGTCGTCCCGATGCTCGGGATGAGCTTCATGGTACTCGGTGTGCTGGCCTTTCTGGCACCGGCAAGCTGGGGCAACGTATTCATGGCACTGGGGTTTGGCGCACTGCAAATCGCCTTCGGGCTACTCATCGCAAGGAAACACGGTGGGTAAACGCGCGACCGCCCGATCGGGCAAGGCCGCGCCGGCCGCTCCTCGGCTGTCGGCGGTAGCCGGTAACGCGGCGCCGCGGGCGTCCCTCGGACTCGACCGGCTCATCCATGAACGGATGCGGCTCGCGATCGTGAGCGCACTGGCGGTCAACGAGTCGCTGAGCTTCATCGAGCTCCGGGATCTGATCGGCGCAACCGACGGCAACCTGAGCGTCCACGCGCGCAAGCTGGAGGAAGGCGGCTACGTCGACTGTCAGAAGTCGTTCGAGGGGCGCGTGCCGCGGACTGACTACCGGTTGACCCGGCAGGGACGCGAGGCGTTGGAGCGCTACCTCGCGCACATGGAGGGCATCATCCAGGCGGTAAGCGGTAAGCGGTAAGCGGTAAGCGGTAAGCGGTAAGCGGTAAACGGTAAGCGGTAAGCGGTAAGCGGTAAGCGGTAACCCGCGAGGACTGAGGACTGAGGACTGAGGACTGAGGACTACCCCGAGAGCGAAACCGGCTCTCCTTTTTTCGATGGAGCGACTTTGTGACACAAAGTAATTCACTGCACCTCGCCATCATCATGGACGGCAACGGCCGCTGGGCCGAAAGCCGAGGCTTGCCGCGCCGGGCCGGGCACCGGGAGGGCGCGCGCGCGGTCGAGCGCGTCGTCGAGGCCGCGCCGGGGCTCGGCGTCGGCGTCCTCTCGCTCTACGCCTTCTCCAGCGACAACTGGCAGCGCCCGATGCCCGAGGTAACCGGTCTCATGAGCCTCTTCCGCGCGTATCTCCGGAGCGAGCGCCACCGCGCCGTCGAGAACGGTGTCTCGGTCGAGGTGATCGGACGGCGAGACCGGCTTCCAGTGAGCGTCCTCGCCGAAGTGGCCGAGACCGAAGCTGCAACCGCCGCCGGCACCCGGCTCCGGCTCCGCCTGGCGATCGACTATTCCGCGCGTGACGCGATCCTCCGCGCGGCGGCGCGGCTCGCGGAGGGGCGGGACGAGCCGAGCCGCGAGCGGTTCGGCGAGCTGCTGGCCGCGGTCGATCACGGCCGGGGAGATGTTCCTCCGGTCGATCTGCTCATCCGGACCGGCGGCGAGCAGCGGCTTTCCGATTTCATGTTGTGGGAGAGTGCCTACGCGGAGCTCTTCTTCCGCACGGCGATGTGGCCCGACATGAGCGCGAAGGACCTGGCTCAGGTCGTCACCGAGTTTCGCGGGCGCGAACGAAGATACGGAGCCATTCTGCCCTCCCCGGCGCGAGGGCGTCTCCGGCTGACGCGTTGACGCACCATGCTTTCGAGATCCAGGAGCGACGGATGCTGAACAATCCCAATTGGCGGATCGCGGTATTGCTGATGACGGTCTACGGTGCCCTGGGGTACGGCGTGCTGCTGGGGCTCGCGTCGCTCACCAGCGTCGAGCGGACCCTCGAGCCGGGGGCGCGCTACGCTTTCTGCGGGTTCTATCTCGACTGTCACCTCGGGGTGGCGGTCGAGGGCGCTCGTGCCGAGGCGGCGCCGTCCGGCGCGGGGTATCGCTATGTCGTGCAGGTGCGGTTCGACAGCGACGCGGTCAGGGCGCGGCTCACGGTGAGGAACCCGAAGCTGCTCCTGACCGATGCCGGCGGGCGGCAGTTCCATGCCGTCTCCAGTCCGGCCAGCGTCACGCTGGCGCCCGGTGAGACCGCACGGGCGGAGGTCGTGTTCGAGACCGCGGGCCCGCTGCAGTCACCCCGGCTGCTAGTCCGCCAGGGACCGTGGTTCGAGCGGGTGCTGGAGACGTTCCTCGTGGGGGACGTGGACAGCGTGCTGCACAAGCGAGTGTATCTGGCGCTCAACTGACCTGCCGGCTACCCCTCGAGCTTGCCCTTGAGGACCGTCACCGCTTTCCCCCCGAGCCGGACCCGATCACCGGCCACCTCCACCCTAACCCGGCCGCCGCGCCGCGAGGCCTGGTACCCGGTCATTTCCGTCAGGTCGAGGCGCCCGCCCCAGTACGGCCCGAGCGTGCAGTGGGCCGATCCGGTGACGGAATCCTCGTCGACGCCGGACTGCGGGGCGAAGAAACGGCTGATGAAGTCCGCGTCGTCCTGGTCCGAAGGGGCGGTGACGATGACGCCGCGGGCCTCGATGGCGGACAGCAGCCGGTAGTCGGCCTTGATCCCCCGGACTTTCGCGGCGGTCGGCAGCACCACCATGTAGTCGGTGCCGTTGAAGAGCACCTCGGCGCCGGGCGACCTGAGGCTGTCGAGCAGATACGGCGGCGGCTCGACCACGGCCGCGGGCGTGGCGGGGAAGTCCAGCACGATCCAGTCCCCGGCCTTGGTGGCGGTCAGCAGACCGCTTCGGGTATGGAAGCGCGCCTTGGCCTTTGGCGTCAGCAGCTTCTTCTGCCAGAGAAAATGCGCGCTGGCCAATGTGGCGTGGCCGCAGAGGTCGACCTCGACCGCCGGGGTGAACCACCGGAGCCCGAAACCATCGTTGCGCCGGAGCAGGAACGCGGTCTCGGCCTGGTTCAGTTCGCCGGCGAGCTGCTGCATCCACGGGTCGGGGCGCTCGCTCTCGAGGAGGCACACCGCGGCGGGATTGCCCGCGAACGCGCGGTCGGTGAAGGCATCGATCAGCCAGAGCTCCAGGGCGGGGACCTTCGGCTTGGCCGCTCGGCGCGGGGACGGGTTAGGCATAGTGGCAGGCCGCCTGTGAGCCGTTGATGGGGCGGAGAAGCGGCAGCTCGCTGGTACAGCGAGGGCTCTTCTCGGGGTGGTCGCATCGGGAAAAATACGGGCAGCCGGGCGGTGGGGCGGTCGGCTTGGGGGGCTCGCCGGGGGCACGGATCCTGGCGTGCTGCCGGTCGGGGTCGGCCACCGGCACGGCCGAGAGCAGCGCGCGGGTGTACGGATGCCTGGGCGCCGAGACGATCGTCGTGGCATCGGCCAGCTCGACGATTCGCCCGAAGTACAGCACGGCGATGCGATGCGCCAGCTGGCGCACCACGGCGAGATCGTGCGCGATGAAGAGATAGGCCAGGCCGCGGGCGCGCTGCAGGTCGGCGAGCAGGTTGAGGACCTGCGCCTGGATGGACACATCGAGCGAGGACACCGGCTCGTCGCAGACGATGAACCCGGGGTCGACCGCGAGGGCCCGCGCGATGCCGATCCGTTGCCGCTGCCCACCGCTGAACTCGTGGGGATAGCGCCGGGCATAGGATGGGTCGAGCCCGACCTCGCCGAGGAGCGCGGCCACCCGGGCCGGAATCTCCCGGGTGGGCACCAGCTGGTGGATCTCGAGCCCTTCGGCCACCGAATCGCCGATGCGCATCCGCGGGTTAAGGGAGCCGTAGGGATCCTGGAACACGATCTGCATGCGCCGGCGGAGCGCGCGCAACTCCCGCCCCTCGAGCGCGAGGACGTCGGTCCCCGCGAACCGCACGGAGCCGGCTGTCGGCTGCTCGAGCTTGAGGATCGTCCGGCCGATGGTGGACTTGCCCGACCCCGATTCGCCCACCAGCCCGAGGGTTTCGCCCGCGAAGACCTCGAAGCTCACCCCGTTCACGGCGTGGACGACGCGCTTGGGACCGCGCAGCATCCCGCCCGATTCGAACCGGACGACCAGATCGCGCACCTCCACCAGGGGCGCGGTCATCCCGCGCCTCGATCGGCCACGAGCCAGCAGCGGCTCCGGTGATCCGGCCCGGCCTCCGCGACCGGCGGCACGTCCCGCGGACAACGCGCCAGCACCTCGGGGCATCTGGGGTGAAAGCGGCACCCGTCGGGCCACCGGCCCGGCACCGGCACGTTGCCCGGGATGGGCACCAGGCGCTCGGCGGTCTCGAGCTTCGGAATCGCGCGGAAGAGCGCCCGGGTATACGGATGGCCCGGCGACCGAAACAGGCGCCGGGTCTCCGCTTCCTCGACGATCTGGCCGGCGTACATCACCGCGACCCGGTCGGCCCGGCCCGCCACGACACCGAGGTCGTGGGTGATGAGCAGGACCGCCATGTCGTGGGACTCGCGGAGCCGGTCCAGGAGCTCGAGGATCTGAGCCTGCACCGTGACGTCCAGCGCCGTGGTCGGCTCGTCCGCGATGAGCAGGTCGGGCCCGCCGGCGAGTGCGATGGCGATCAGCACCCGCTGCCGCAGCCCTCCGGAGAGCTCGTGCGGGTACGAGTCGTAGCGCACGGCGGGGTCCGGAATGCCGGCCTCGGCGAGGAGCGCGATGGCGCGCTCCTTCGCGTCTTTCGCGGAGAGCGTGCGGTGCGCCGTCACCGCTTCGCGCACCTGCGCTCCGGCGGTGTACACCGGGTTCAGGCTCGACATGGGATCCTGGAACACGATCCCGATCCGCTGGCCCCGCACCGCGCGCAGCCCTTCCTCCGGGAGCGTCATCAGGTCCTGGCCGTCCAGGAGGATCCGGCTCTCGGGCTCGATCCGGCCCGGCGGCGGGATGAGACGAAGCAGGGCCAGCGCGGTGAGGCTCTTGCCGCTGCCGGATTCACCGACGAGCGCGAGGGTCTCTCCCGCGGCGATCCGGAAGGACACGCCATCGACCGGGTGGGCGGAACCGTCGCCGCGCTCGCCGGGGAAGGCGACGCGGAGGTCCCGCACCTCGAGCAGGGGAGGAGCCGTCATGCGCTGCGCGGGTCGAGGGCGGCCTGAAGCGCCTCCCCGACGAGGTTCACGGCGAGCACCGTGGCCAGAATGGCGCCTCCGGGAAAGAGCGCGGTCCACGGCGCGGACAGGATGAGTGGACGGGCTTCGAGAACCATCCCGCCCCAGGACGGCGTCGGCGGCTGCACGCCGAGACCCAGGAACGCCAGCCCCGCCTCGAGGAGGATCACGTCCCCCACCGCGAGCGTCGCCGCGACCAGGAGGGGGCCCGCGGCGTTGGGCAGCAGGTGGCGAACGATAGTGCGCCATCCGCCCGCTCCCAGGCCGCGCGCCGCGCGCACGAAATCCTCCTCGCGCAGCCGCAGCACTTCCGCGCGCACCAGCCGGCTGGTGGCGAACCAGCCCGTGGTGCCCAGGGCGAGGATGAGAGCGCCAAGGGGGATTTGCTCCCAGACCACCAGCAGCAGGAGAAGAATGAACAGCCGCGGAATGGCGAGCGCGCCGTCGACGAGTCGCATGAGAATGACGTCCACCCACCCACCCACCCAGGCGGAGACCACGCCGACGAGCGCGCCAAGGGTCGCGGAGAGGAGGACGGCCAGCCCGGCGATCGCGAGCGAGATACGGCCGCCGTGCATCACCCGGGAAAAAATGTCGCGATTCAGGTGGTCGGTGCCGAACCAGCTCTCGGATGACGGCGGGAGTGCGCCCGCGAGCACGTCCGGCATGGCGGCGGGGTCGGGGAGCGCGGGTGGGAGCAGTAGCGCCGCGAGGCTGAGCACCGCCAGGGCCAGCACCCCGGCACGTCCCGAGGGCCGGTGCCACGCGCGGAGCACCAGCGCGCCGTAGGAGCCGATCACGTGGCGCGCACCCGCGGGTCGGCGAGCCGGTAGCTCAGGTCGACGAGCGCGCCCGACGCGATGACCGTTCCGATCACCAGGACCGACGCGCCGACCAGCACGGGATAGTCACGCGCCGCGATGGCGCCGGCCGCGAGCGATCCGAGGCCCGGCCAGTTGAACACGGTCTCGACGAAGACCGATCCGGACACGAGCAGCGGAAGCCAGAGGCCGAACAGGGTGAGCATCGGCACCAGGGTGAGCCGCCAGCCGTGGGCCCAGAGCACCCGGCGCTCCGAGAATCCGCGTGCCGCGGCAGCACGCATGAAGTCGAGGCGGAGGACGCTGAGCAGCGCGGCGCGCTGATGGCGCATCGTCACGGCGATCGTGGTGATCGACAGCGTGAGCGCGGGGAGCGCGAGGTGCCGCAGCACGTCCAGGGCGCGGGTGAGCGTGCCGGCATCGTGGGGCAGGAGGGGGTCGGTCATCTGGGCGGCCGGGAACAGCCGCCAGCGCAGACTCAGGAACGCCACCAGCACGATGCCGAGCCAGAAGCTCGGCATCGCGTAGCCGGCGAGCGAGGCGCGGGTAAGCCACCGGTCGATGGCGGTGCCGCGGCGGCGTGCCTGGAGGACGCCGAGCCAGACGCCGAGGGTGAAATTGAGGAGGAGGACGGTCGCGCCGAGCAGCAGGGTGGCGGGGAGGCGCCGGGCGAGCAGGCTCGTCACCCGCTCGGGATAATGCTCGATGGAAACCCCCAGGTCGCCACGGACCAGCCCTGAGGTGAACGCGCCGAGCTGTGCGGCGAGCGGCTCATCCAGCCCGAACCGGGCTCGAAGCTGCGCGGTGGCTTCCGGCGACATGGGGCGATCGTCGGTCAATCGCTGGAGCGGGTCGCCGGGGGTCAGCCGAACGAGAATGAAGACGAAGACGACCGCAACCGCGAAGGTGACGGCCGCCTGAAGCGAACGGCGGACCAGCCAGGCGGTCACGGCATCGAGACGCCGGGTCCCGCCCCGTCGCGCGGAAGCCGGCGGCCGGGATCAACCGACCAGCGCCAGAGGTCGCCGTAGAACGATTCCGGCCGGATAGTCACGTGGCGGAACCGGGTGTGCACCGCGACCGGAATCGAGGGAGCAAAGAGGAACACGGCGGGCACGTCGGCCTGCAAGCGCGTGTACGCGTCGCGCCAGAGCCTCGGCTCCGGGGTGGGAGCGCCGATCGCGCGCTCGAGGAGGCTGTCGACCGCCGGATTGCAGTACTGGCCGACGTTCGAGCCCCGGCGGCCGGCGCAGGTCCAGCTCTGCACGATTCCCGAGGGCGACGGGTCCATGCTCGCCTGGGAAAAATCGATGTCGAACTCCCCGCGGTTTCTGCGCTCGTTCCACACCGGCCCATCGAGCCGCACCAGATCGAGGCGGATGCCGACCCGGCGGAGCTGTTCCTGGATCTGAGGGGCCATGGTGATACGGGGGGCATTCGAGCCGATCACGTTGAGCCGCAGCACGAGCGGTGCCCCGTCCTTCTCGAGGATCCCGTCGCGGTTGGTGTCCACCCAGCCGCGACTCCGCAGCAGCGCGCGCGCTCCCTCGGTGTCGTGGCGGATCCCTGCCGGCACGTGCGGCGACGTCCAGTGCGGGCGGGCGACCGGGGCGTTCGGGAGTGTGCCGAAGTACCCAAACGCCGAGCGAAGCAGGGTGGTCCGGTCGAGCGCCATCGCAATGGCCCGGCGCACCGCGACGTCACTCAGAATCGGATGGGAACGGCTTCGGTCGCCGTAGGCGCGCTGGTTGAAGAGCAGGTATCCGACCGAGAAGGATGTGACCGGAACGATCCGGATGGCGGGATTGGCGGCCACGCGCATCGGACCGGAGACCGGCGACAGGCCCTCGAGCAGATCCGCGGTGCCGTCGAGGATCAGGTTGATCTGCGCCTCGGGATCCCGCGCGACCAGCACCACGACGCGGTTGATCTGCGGCGCGCCAAGGAAAAAGTCCGTCACGGCCGCCAGCTCCAGCTGACGGCCCGACTCCCGGCGTACGAACCGGTACGGTCCGTTTCCGATGGGCCGCTGGACGTAGGACGAGGTCGCGAATCGCGTTGCCGGAATCGTATCGACGAGATGCGCGGGCAGCGGCTGCACGTGCCACACCGCATCGTAGATCTGCTCGGGGTAGCGCCGGCGAAAGCGGAAGACGACCTGGCTCCCTTCCGCCGTCACACTCGCCAGACGCCTGAGCAGCACACTGCGCTGCGGATCCACGGTGGAATCCCGCATGCGCGCGAAGCTCCAGACGACGTCGCGGGCGGTGACGGCGGTGCCGTCATGCCACCGGGCACGCGGATCCAGCTCGAACACGAGGGTGAGCGAGTCGCGCCGGGCCCAGCTTCGGGCGAGCTGCGGGACGTAGCGGCGCTCGTCGGTGAGCAGGGAGACGTCCGACGGGCGCGCGAGCCGGAGGAACAACAGATCGGCGATGTCGATGTTCGACTTGAGACCGAGCAGCGTCGGCACCGGCGTGCTGGGCTCGGCACCCATCACGATGACTGCCGTGCCTCCTGCGGGGGCAGGGACACGCTGCGCGACGCTCGCGGCCGGAATGCAGGCCAGCAGAGCCAGGACCAGTCTGGATGAGGAAGGCATGCACTTGGATAATAGGCGAGGCGGGAGGCAAGAGGCAGGAGGCAGACGGGAACGCGCCGGGCTACCTCGACCAGGTCCAGCCGGGATCGCGGCTCCGCTCGGCGTGGTCGTCGGTGCACGCGTCGAGGGCGGGGGAGGGGCTTTCGGTGATGCGCTCCGCCCCGACCCACTCGATCCACTCTGCACGCACCGCGGTCGCAGCCTCGTCGAAGGTCACGGGTCTCCCCAGCGCTTCGGCCAGCGTGATCTCGCTGCCCGGGGTGGGCGCCAATCCCGCGAGCTCGCTCACGAGCGACTGATTGTCCTCGAGCAGGACCGAGCCGTGCTGGAGGAATCCGGCACCCTGCCTGACCTGCGCGCTCCCGACGGCCTTTCGCCCCAGGAGCAGGACTTCTCCACCGACCGGCGCAGCGAAGCAGGGACCGGTGTGGGGAGGCAGGACGGAGGAGGCAGGAGCCAGGTGGGGCTGCGCGCCCAGGCGTTGAAGGGCCAGGGCCAGCAGCGCGTGGATCTGATGATAGGCCTCGCGAAGCCCGGCGAAGACCTGCAGGGGCGCGGCCACCGCGTAGGTGAGCTCCCGCGCGTGCCACACGGCTCTCCCGCCGGTCGGGCGCCGCACGCAATCGATGCCGAGCTCGGCGATGCGGTCTCGGCGATATCGCCGGCTGGCGGGCTCGTGGCGCCCGAAGGAGAGGCAGAACGGCTCCCACCGGTAGAGTCGGAGGCAGGCGGCACCGGTCGTGGCGGCGAGCGTGAGCATGGCCGCGTCGCGGGCCATGTTGGCCCAGCCCGGACGAGCCCCTTCGAGCAGGAGGGTCCAGGCCACCGGTGAGCAGTGAGCGGTGAGCGGCAAGCGGTACCGCGACACCGTCGTCAGATTGTCGCTTGCTCCCCGCTCACCGCTCACTGCTCACCGCTCACGCTGTACTCCTCGACCGGCGGGCAAACACAGACCAGGTTCCGGTCCCCGTAGGCGCCTTCGATCCGGCTCGTCGTCGGCCAGACCTTGTGAATGCGGGTCGCGGGTGAGGGGAACCCGGCCTGCTCCCGCGAATAGGGCCTGGTCCAGGTATCGGCGGAGAGCTGCTGCAGGGTGTGCGGCGCCCGCACCAGCACATTGTCGTCCTGCGCCGCCTGGCTGGTCTCGACCTGGCGGATCTCCTCGCGAATGGCGATCAGGGCATCGCAGAAGCGATCGAGCTCTTCCTTCGATTCGCTTTCGGTCGGCTCGACCATGAGCGTGCCCGCCACGGGGAACGAGACCGTCGGCGGGTGAAAGCTGAAATCGATCAGCCGCTTGGCGACGTCCTCCACCTCGATTCCGGCAGCGGTCTTGAAGGGCCGGAAGTCGAGGATGCATTCGTGGGCGATGAGCCCGTTCCGGCCGGTGTACAGCGTGCCGACGTGCCCTTCCAGACGACTGGCGATGTAGTTCGCGCTGAGAATGGCGTACCGGGTGGCCTCCGTCAGCCCGTCCGGGCCCATCATGGCGATGTACGCCCAGGAGATCGGAAGGATCGAGGCGCTTCCGTACGGCGCGGCCGACACCGCGCCGCTCGCCGTCGCGACGCTCCCGCCGACGGGACTCGCGGGGAGGTGGAGTGCCAGGTGCGCGGCGACTCCGATCGGGCCCATCCCGGGCCCGCCGCCTCCGTGCGGGATACAGAAGGTCTTGTGGAGGTTGAGATGGCACACATCGGCGCCGATGTCGCCCGGACGGCAGAGGCCGACCTGGGCGTTCATGTTGGCGCCATCCATGTACACCTGGCCGCCGTGCCGATGCACGATCTCACACACGTCGCGGATGCCGTCCTCGAAGACCCCGTGGGTCGAGGGATACGTCACCATGAGCGCTGCGAGGTTCGTCGCGTGCGCTTCGGCCTGGGCTCGCAGGTCGGCGAGGTCGATGTTGCCCTGCGCGTCGGTCTTCACCACTACCACCTTCATGCCCGCCATGACCGCGCTGGCCGGGTTGGTGCCGTGCGCGGACTGCGGAATGAGGCAGACACTGCGATGGTGATCGCCGCGGGCGCGGTGGTACGCTCGAATCACCAGCAGCCCGGCGAACTCTCCCTGCGACCCGGCGTTGGGCTGGAGCGATACCGCCGCGAAGCCGGTGATCTCCGCGAGCCATGCTTCGAGGTCCGCGAAGAGCTGGCGGTAGCCCTCGGCCTGACCCGCGGGGGCGAACGGGTGCAGGGCGCCGAAGCCCGGCCAGGACACGGGGTACATCTCGGCGGTGGCGTTGAGCTTCATCGTGCAGCTGCCGAGCGGAATCATCGCGGCGGTGAGCGACAGGTCCTTCGCCTCGAGCCGCCGGATGTAGCGCAGCATTTCCGTCTCGGAGCGATGGGTGCGGAAGACGGGATGAGTCAGGAACTCCGAGGTGCGCCGCAGGTCCTTCGGGATCGCGGCGCTGGTCGGCGGCCAGTGCGCTTCACCGGGCACCCCGCCGGCCCGGCGGTCCGCGCCGAAGACGTCCAGCAGGTCCGCGAGATCGGACGGGGTAACCGTTTCGTCGAGCGAGATTCCGATGCGCGTGGCCGAGTAGGCCCGGAAGTTGATCTTGCGCGCCACGGCCGCGGCCAGGATCCGTTCCGCGGTCTTCGCGTCGGTCTCGAACGCGAGCGTGTCGAAGAAGGCCTCGCTCAGGAGCTCGAATCCCGCACCGCGAAGGCCGTCGGCCAGCCGCACGGTGTAGTCGTGCACGCGCCCGGCGACGCGGGCGATTCCTTCCGGTCCGTGATAGACCGCATACATGCTGGCCATCACCGCGAGCAGCACCTGCGCGGTACACACGTTGCTGGTGGCCTTTTCCCGGCGGATGTGCTGCTCGCGGGTCTGCAGCGCCATGCGCAGCGCCGGCCTGCCGTCTGCGTCCCGGGAAACCCCGATGATGCGGCCCGGCACCAGCCGCTTGTACGCGTCCCGCGTGGCGAAGAACGCGGCGTGCGGTCCGCCGAATCCGAGCGGGACCCCGAATCGCTGCGAGTTGCCGACGGCGATATCGGCTCCCCATTCGCCGGGCGGGGCGAGGAGGGCCAGGGCCAGGAGATCCGTGGCGACGGTCACCAGGCCCTTGGCGGCGTGGCACTTCTCCACCACACCCCGGTAGTCGCGCACCGCGCCGAGCGTGTTCGGGTACTGGAGCAGGCAGCCGACCACGCCGGGCGCGAAGCTGAACGCGGACGGATCGCCCACGGTAACCCGCACGCCGCGGGCCTCCGCCCGGGTCTCGACGACCGCGATCGTCTGCGGATGGCACAGCTCGTCCACCAGGTATACCGGGTCGTCGTGCGCGGGCGCCGCACCCAGGGTGAGCGCCATCGCCTCGGCGGCGGCGGTGGCTTCGTCGAGCAGGGACGCGTTCGCGATGGGTAGTCCCGTGAGATCCGCGACCATGGTCTGAAAGTTCAGGAGCGCTTCCAGGCGGCCCTGGGCGATCTCCGGCTGGTACGGCGTATAGGCGGTGTACCAGCCCGGGTTCTCGAGCACGTTACGCTGGATGACGCCGGGCACATGGCAGGCCGAATAGCCCTGGCCCAGGTACGACCGGAACACCTGGTTCCGGTGGGCCATGGCCCCGAGCGCGGCGAGCGCCTCGGCCTCCGAGAGCGCAGCCGGAAGCGCGAGGGGCTTCCGGAGCCGGATCGCTTCCGGCACCACGGTGTCGATCAACGCGTCGAGCGTCGGGTAGCCAAGGACGCCAAGCATCGCGGCGACGTCGGCCTCGCGAGGGCCGAGGTGGCGGGTGACGAAGGGGCCGAATTCGCTATGGGGTCGGGTCGCGGACATGCGCAACGGTTGCTCCGGTGAAGTCACGAACGGCGATGCCCCGGAGCGCAACTCCGGGGCATCGCGGTTCACCGCATGGCGTGCGGACCCTCAGGCGCCGATGTGGGCGCGGTAGTCCGCCGCGTTGAGTAAGGTCGTCAGGTCGCCCCGGCTGGCCACCTTCAGACGGATCATCCAGCCGCCGCCGTAGGGCTCCCGATTGACCAGGGCCGGGTCCTTCTCGAGGTCCTCATTGACCGCCACGACCTGTCCGGCCACGGGCGCATAGAGGTCCGACACCGCCTTGACCGCCTCGATGGTGCCGAACGCCTGCTGGGCGGAGTACTTCTCGCCGACCTTCGGCAGATTCACGAAGACGACGTCGCCGAGCTCGCCCTGCGCATAGTCGGTGATTCCGACGTCCACGATCATCGGATCCTCGGTGGCGCGGAGATACTCGTGCTCGCTGGTGTACCAGAGGTCCTCGGGAACCTGCGCCACCAGAGCCACCAGGGAGAAAGACGGCTTGAGGATATCCCGGGCCCAGAGCGGGGTCAAGCGCGCGCACGCGCGCGCGAATGCAGTCGCCGCCACACCCGCCAGGCCCGATCGCGGAGCTCCACCCGACTGCTGTCATTATCGATGATGAATTCGCTCCGGGCGCGCTTGTCGGCCGCCGGGTGCTGGGCGCGGAACAGCCCGTCGGCCTCCTCCGAGGAGAGCCCGCGGTCCCGGATCAGGCGCTCCCGGCGGATCTGTTCCGGGGCGTCCACCAGGATCACGGCGTCGAACGCGTCCGGATCCATCGCCTCGAACAGCAGCGGGATGTCGCTCACGATGATCGTCTCCCCGCGCCGGCGGGCGTCGTCGATCAGGCGTTCCCGCTCGGCCGCGACGGCCGGGTGGACGATGGCCTCGAGATCCTGACGCGCGGCCGGGTCGGCGAGGACCAGCGTGCGCAGCCGGGCGCGGTCGAGCTCGCCGTCGGGCGCCACGACCTCCGGGCCGAACCGGGAAGCGATCCGCGCGAAGATCGGGGTGCCGGGCCGCTGCAGCTCGCGCACGATCGCGTCGGCATCGATCAGCGCGGCACCCCAGTCGGAGAAGAGGCGGGCCACGGAGGACTTGCCGGAGGCGACGTTGCCGGTCAGGGCGACGTGGAGCACGAGGGTCAGAGCATCGCCGTCTGGTCTTCGTCGGCCCGCGGCACGCGATGGCATCGCCGGCAGCGCGCCTCGTAGGCCTCGCTGCCGCCGATCAGGATCGTCGGCGAGTCGTACCGGGCGGGCCGGCCGTCGACCAGCCGCTGGTTGCGGCAGGCGAGGTCGCCGCAGACCACGCAGATGGCGCTGAGCTTCTCCACGTGCTCCGCGACGGCCATGAGGTTCGCCATCGGACCGAACGGTTCTCCCCGAAAGTCGGTGTCGGTGCCGGCGAGGATCACCCGGACGCCCCTCCCGGCAAGGTCGGTGACGACCTCCACGATGCCGCCGTCGAGGAACTGGGCCTCGTCGATCGCCACGAGCTCGGTCTCCTCCCGCGCGAGGCGGATGATTTCGGCGGCCGTATTGACCGGCACCGCCTCGAATTCCACGCCGCTGTGGCTGGAGACTCGCCACATGCCGCCATAGCGGTCGTCGAGGTGCGACTTGAAGACCTGAACCCGCCGGCGCGCAATGAGGGCGCGCCGAACGCGGCGGATCAGCTCTTCGCTCTTTCCGCTGAACATGACTCCGGCGATGACTTCGATCGTCCCCGGGCGCGCGAGGTGGTACATGGGCGACAGGGTCCCGGCGTGAATGATGGCGATGGCGAAACCCGACGATAGCGGCCCTTCGGGGCGCGGTCAAGCGAGGTGGAGG
>Ga0268386_10001715_pt1 | contig 15142 bp, 20 predicted proteins | sample RVTome_15_FD_200260 | JGI IMG/M metagenome (GOLD analysis project Ga0268386, IMG submission 200260) | Soil microbial communities from uranium-contaminated site in the Upper Colorado River Basin, Wyoming, United States - RVT150D86... ...
TCTGGGGGCCATGTCGGGGCCCGCCCTTCACGCGACTTCGAGGGGCGCCACGGCTCCGCCGGGGCGTCCCGAGCCGCCGGGGGGGTCTGGGGGCCATGTCGGGGCCCCCAGTTCAATCAGAGATCGTTGCCGGAGTAGGAAAGGTTGAAGCTCTTGTTGCAGAGCGGGAAGTCGGGAACGATGTTCCTGAGCACGGCGTACTCCAGGGCGGGCCAGTTGCGAAACGACGGGTCCACCACCTTGACGCGAGTCAGCGCGGCGGGGCCGCCGGCGAGCACCCAGTACCAGATCGGCCCGCGCCAGCCCTCCACCACGACGGTCGCGTGCCCGCCCGCGCGCAGGGCGCCCAGCGGGGCCGCCAGGTCGCCCTCCGGCAGGCCGCCGTCCAGGAGCGCGGCGATCAGGCGGGCGGACTCGCGCGCCTCGTCCAGGCGGACCATGGTCCGCGCCCAGACGTCTCCGGTGTCGTAGACGGCCACGCGCACGTCGAGCGCGTCGTAGGGGGCGAACGGGGCGTCGCGGCGCGCGTCGACCGCGATGCCGCTGGCACGGGCCACCATCCCGACGACCTGCATCTCGCGCGCGGTCTTCGTGGTGAGCCGCCCGGTGCCCTGCAGGCGCTCGAGGACCATCATGTTGTCGAGCGACAGGCGGGCCACCTCCTCGAAGTCCTCCACGAGACGGGCGACGTCGCGCGCCAGCGAGGCCGGCGGCGACGCCGTCGCGGCGGCGACGCCGCCCGGCACCACGGCCCCGCGCAGAAGACGGTGGCCGGTCAACTGTGCGTTCAGGCGCAGCAGCTCCTCGCGCAGCCGGAAGCAGTGGGCGTGGCCGAAGGCGTAGCCGGTGTCGTTGACGATCATGCCGACGTCGCCGACGTGGTTGTAGAGGCGCTCCAGCTCCAGCAGCACGGCCCGCAGCGCGGCCGCCCGGGGCGGCACCACGCAGCCGGCCAGCGCTTCGAGCGCCCGGCAGTAGGCCACGACGTGGCCGACGCTGGTGTCGCCGGAGATCCGCTCGGCCAGCTTCCAGGTCCGCGCGAACGGCAGCGTCTCGAACAGCTTCTCGATGCCCTTGTGCACGAACCCCATCCGCGTCTCGAGGTTGACGATGGTCTCGCCCTCGACGCTGAAGCGGAAGTGGCCGGGCTCGATGATGCCGGCGTGCACCGGCCCCACCGTGATCTCGAAGATCCCCTCACCGGCGACGGCCTGGAACGGGAACGGCTGCCCCTCGTCGTGGAAGTCCAGGTGCGCGGGCGCGTCGCGGCGGAGCGGATGGTACCCCCGGGGCCAGAACTGATGCAGCGCCAGCCGGCGCGGGTCGGGATGGCCCTCCGGCACGATCCCGAAGAGATCGTGCACCTCGCGCTCGAAGCGGCTGGCCGCGAACGAGCGGGTGGCCAGCGAGGCCACCCGCGGGTCGGACGGGGCGAGCGAGGCCAGGACGGTGACGGTGGGCCGGAGGGTCGGCGGCGCGAAGACGTACACGAGCGTGAAGTCGCCGCCGTCCCGGCGGGTGTCGGCCGCGGTGAAGAGCTGCAGCTCGAGACCGAGGCCGGCCAGGGCGGCGGCGAGCGACCCGACGTCGCCCGGGCGCACCCGCGCCCGCAGCGTGTCGCCGTCCTCGACGATCGCCGTCCCGCCGTGCTCGGCGAGCGAGCGCGCCACCTGGGGCGCCGTCATGGCCCGACCACCAGCGCGATGCTCTCGAGCGCCCGGGCCAGGCCCGGGGGCCACGCCAGGCCCGTCATGAGCAGCAGGAGGAGCGCCGCGACGAGGGGCGTCGAGGCCCATGCGCCGGGCTCGATCCCAGGCCCGGTGGCCTCGCCGTACAGCATCCGCTGCAGCGTGCGCAGCAGGCCGGCGAAGGCGATGACCAGCATCCCGAGGGCGACGACCGCGGCCACCGCGTGACCCGCTGCGAATCCGGCGCCGAGGATCATGACCTCGCTCACGAAGAGGCCGAACGGAGGCAGGCCCAGCAGGGCGAGCATCGCGGCGAAGAACAGCGGCCCGCTCACGGGCAGCCGGGCGAGCAGGCCGCGGACGTCCTCGACCTGCATCGAGGCGTAGGCGACGCGGATCCGCCCGGACAGCAGGAAGAGCACCGACTTGGCGAGCGCGTGGTTGGCGACGTGCAGGAGCGCGCCCGCCACCCCCCAGGGCCCGCCGAAGCCCAGGCCGAGCGTGACGAGCCCGAGGTGCTCGACGCTGGAGTAGGCGAGCATCCGCTTGTAATTGGTCGGGTTCCAGAGGAAGGCCGCCGCCACAGCCATCGAGGCGAGCCCCAGGCCCAGGAGCAGCCGTCGGGCGCCGGCGGGGCCGGCCGCGGCGTCCACGATGGGCTTGAAGCGCAGGATCGCGTACACGCCGATGGCCAGCAGGACGCCCGACATCATCGCGCTCACCGGTGCCGGCGCCTCGCTGTGCGCGTCCGGCAGCCAGGTGTGCATGGGCGCCAGCCCCGCCTTGGTGCCGTAGCCGACGAGCAGGAAGACGAAGGCCAGCTCCACGACCGGCGCCGGCAGGCCGGGGGCGAGGCGCTGCAGCGTGGTCCACCGCAGCGCGTGCTCGGCCTCGCCGAAGCGCGTCACGTCCGCGAAGTAGAGGAGCACGGTGCCCAGGAAGGCCACCGCGATCCCGACCGAGCAGATCAGGACGTACTTGTAGGACGCCTCCAGCGAGGCGCGGGTGCGCTCGAAGTTGACGAGGAAGACCGAGGCCAGCGTGGTGCCTTCGATGGCCACCCACATGAAGCCGAGGTCGTCGGTGGTGACGGCCAGCAGCATGGTGAAGACGAAGAGGTGGAAGAAGGGATAGAACCGCTGGCCCGCGCCGTGCGCGTAGCGCGGCGCCTCCACCGCCGCCAGCCCGGCGACCACGCCGACCAGGCCGACCATCCAGGCCGAGAGCGCGTCGGCGCGCAGGAAGCCGTCCAGGGCCTGCAGCTCGCGCTGCCGTACGACGGCGACACTGACGGCCAGGGCGAGGCCGACGGTCGCCACGGCCGTGAGGCCGTGCCCGGCCGTGGCCACGCGGCCGCGCACGCGGGTCAGCACGGCGGCGCCGGCCAGCGGGACGGCCAGGAGCGCGACGAGCAGCATCAGCCGCGCAGCTCCCGGAGCAGGTCCACGTCCAGCCCCGCGTGCTCCTGCCGGATCTGCATCACCAGGCCTTCCGTCACGAGCACGACCACCAGGACGTCGAGGAACACGCCGGCCTCCACGAGCCCGGGCAGGCCGTAGGCGGCCAGCAGACCGAGGGCGAAGATCCCGTTCTCGAGCATGAGGAAGCCCAGGATCTGGCCCATGATGTCCCGGCCGCTCACGCACGCGTAGAAGCCGACGAGGGCCATGGCGAAGGCCAGCGGGATGCCGCCGCGCGTCGGCAGGGCGCTGTTGGCGGTGACCGGGAGCATGAGCGCGTAGGCGCCGACCACGAGCGCCCCCGCGAGCAGGAGCTGCATGCCGGCCGAGCGGCCCGGCGCCACCGGCCGGGGCGGCGCGCCCCGGCCCATGCGCGCCAGCGCGCGCGGGATCCACCAGGCCTTCACCACCACCAGCGCGGCCGCGACCAGGAGCAGGCCGTAGCGCCCGGTGAAGGCGGCGATCGTCACCGCCTGCGCCGCCAGCAGCAGGGACTGCGCCGCGAGCAGCCGCACCCGGGCGGGGCGGCTCTGGCGCCACACCATGAGGAGCGTGGTCACCAGGCCGAGGAACGCCAGGAAGTTCGACAGCGCGCTCATTGCAGCAGGAACACCGAGAGGACCGACAGCAGCGCGAGCGCGAAGGAGCCGGCCAGGAGCTCGGGGACGCGGAAGAGCCGGAGCTTGGCCACGGAGGTCTCCAGGACGGCCAGGGCCACCGTGAGCACGGCGAGCTTGGCCGCGAACACGAGCAGCCCGACCAGGATGGCCAGCGGGGCCGCGGTGGCCGGCATGCCCCACGGCAGGAAGAGGTTGACCAGCAGCGTCATGAACAGGAAGAGCTTCATGGAGGCCGCCCATTCGACCAGCGCCAGGTAGTGGCCGGAGTACTCGAGCACCATGGCCTCGTGGATCATCGTCAGCTCGAGGTGCGTGGCGGGGTTGTCCACGGGCAGCCGGCCGGTCTCGGCCAGCATCACGATGAAGAACGCGCTGAACGCCAGCAGGTGGCCGGGATTGGCCGCCAGCAGCGGCTCGCGCGCGAAGCGCTCCACGATCCCGCCCAGGTTGGTCGTCCCCGCCCGCAGCGCCAGGGCGAGGATCGCCACCATGATGGTGGGCTCCGCCAGCGCCGCGACCGCGACCGCGCGGCTGGAGCCCATCCCGCCGAAGGCGCTGCCGGCGTCGAGACCGGCCAGCGCGAGGAAGAAGGTCCCGAGCACGAAGAGGTAGACCAGCAGCACCAGGCCGGCGAAGTCGAGCGCCGGGCGCGCCAGCAGCAGCGGCACGATGAGGGCGGCCACGACCATGGTGGAGAACAACACGTAGGGCGTGGCCCGGAAGACCCACGAGGTCGTGGTCGACACGACCGCCTCCTTGCGCAGGAGCTTGGCGAGGTCGGCGTAGGGCTGCAGCACGCGCGGGCCGCGGCGACCGACCAGGCGAGCCTGGAGCGTGCGCAGCGCGCCCACCAGCAACGGGGCGCCGGCCGCGACGACCAGCACCTGGAGCACGGCCAGGACGACCTCCGCGGTCATCGCAGCACCAGGAGCACGAGCAGGGTGACGAAGATGTACGCCAGGTACGCGGTGGCGCTGCCCGACTGCAGCCGCTGGGCCTGCGCGACGGCGCTCCGCAGGCCGGCGAGGACCGGCCGGTAGAGCCACTCCTCGAAGATCGAGCGGGCCGGGTTGGCGTAGGCGATGCGCTGCACGAAGAAGCGCGACTCCGGATGCACGTCGAGCTGCAGGCGCTTCACCGGCCGATAGAAGAAGCGGAACACGCGCTTGAAAGGATCGGCGAAGGCGGTCGCCGTATACTCCATCCGCGCCGTCTGCAGCATCCGCCCGCAGCCCCACGTCTCGTCGTACCGGCGCCGGCGGGAGGCGCCGGTGAGCGCGAGCACGACGAGCGGCGCCACCGCTCCGAGCCCCAGGGCGGCCGCGATCGCGGGGGGCGACAGCTGCGCGAAGCCCCCCGTGAGAGTCAGCGTGGTGAGGTCGCCCCACGCCCCGGGCGTGGCCGCGCCCACCATCGGGCCGGCGGCCCGGCCGAGCGCGGGCACGACCACCGTGGAGCCGAGGCCGAGCAGCACGCAGGCCAGCGCGAAGACGAGCATCCCCAGCCGCATCGCGGGCGTGGCATCGTCGGCCCGGCCGGCCGCCTCGCTGCGCGGCAGCGCCAGGAACGTGATCCCGAAGGCCTTCACGAAACAGGCCGCACCCAGCCCGGCGGTGAGCGCCAGCGCGGCAAGCGCGAGGACGAAGACCAGGTTGAGCGCGGGATCCGCGAGGCGGACGTTCTGCAGCAACGCCTGGAAGGTCAGCCACTCGCTCACGAAGCCGTTGAGCGGCGGCAGCCCCGCGATGGCCAGCGAGCCGAGGAGGAAGGCGCCGGCGGTCCACGGCATCCGCCTGATCAGGCCGCCCATCGCCTCCATGCTGCGCGTGCCCACGCCGTGCACCACCGCTCCCGCCCCGAGGAAGAGCAGCGCCTTGAACATCGCGTGATTCACCGCGTGGTAGAGCGCCGCCACCAGCGCCAGCAGGGCGAGCGCCTCGAGCCCGGCGTGACGGAAGACCATGGCGCCGCCGACCCCGATCAGCACGATGCCGATGTTCTCGATGCTGCAGAAGGCCAGCAGGCGCTTGAGGTCGGGATCGACCAGCGCGTAGAGGATGCCCACCACCGCCGACACCGCGCCGGCCAGGAGGATCACGACGCCCCACGCCAGGGGGGCGGGCCCCAGCCACTCGAAGCCCACGCGGATGAGGCCGTAGGCGCCGAGCTTGATCATCACGCCCGACATGAGCGCGGAGACGTGGCTGGGCGCCGCCGGATGCGCCAGCGGCAGCCACACGTGGAGCGGGATGACCCCGGCCTTGCCCGCGAAGCCGAGCGCCAGCAGCAGCCAGACGGTGCTGCGCACCGCCGGCGCCAGCGTCGGCGCGGCGGCGGACCAGTCGGCGAAGCGCAGGCTGCCGGTGTGCGCCCCGAGCAGCAGCATGCCGGCGAGCAGACAGGCCAGGCCCGCGTGCGTCATGACCGCGTAGACCCAGGCCGCGCGCCGCGTCGCGGCGTCGTCCCGACGGTCGAGGACGAGCATCCACGAGGCGAGGGACATGATCTCCCACGCGATGAGGAAGGTCATGGCGTTGGCGGCGAGCGGCACCACGCCGAGCGCGCCCACGAAGGCGAGGTAGGCGGCGGGATCGTCACGAGCCTCGTCGGCGGTGCCGATGGCGTAGAGCGAGGTCGCCGCCGTGGACACGCCGACGAGAGCCAGGAAGAGTCCGGCGAGCGGATCCAGGGTGAGCTCGAGGCCGCCGAGGGGCACCAGGCTCTCGACCCGCACGGTCCAGGTCGAGCCCAGCAGCCCTGCGATCCCGATCCACGCGCCACCGAGACCGGCCGCGACGGCGGCCGCGTAGGACAGCCTCGCTCTCACCGGGCGGCGCGCCCCCCACCGTGGCCGATCGCCGCGAGCAGCCCGGCCAGCAGTGCGGCCGGGGACGGCGGGCAGCCCGGGATCACCGCGTCGACGGGCACCACGGCGGCGACGCCGCCCACGACCGCGTAGGAGCCGGCGAAGATGCCGCAGTCACGTGCGCAGTCGCCGGCGGCGACGACGATCTTGGGATCGGGGGTCGCCGCCCACGTGCGCCGGAGCGCCTCGGCCATGTTGCGGGTGACCGGTCCGGTCACGAGCAGGCAGTCGGCGTGACGGGGGGAGGCCACGAAGTGCAGGCCGAAGCGCTCCAGATCGTAGTGGGGACCGGTCAGGCCGGCGATCTCCAGCTCGCACCCGTTGCAGGAGCCGGCGTCGACCTGGCGGATGTGCAGGGAGCGGCCGAACCGCCGCCGGACCTCCGCCCCGAGCTGCTGGCCCAGGCGCTCCAGGTCGGCGCCGGCCGGTCCCGGCTCGGTGACGATGCCGGTGCGGCGCGCGAGGCGGAGCTGGCGGATCACGCGGGCGAGGTCCTGGACCGGCGGGGGGATCGGCGTGTTTCACGCTGGAGCTCGCGCAGCATGGTCTGGCTGCCCGTGAGCTGCGCGTTGAAGATCGCGCGGGCGACGTCGAGCAGCTGGCCGACCCGGTCGTCGCGCACGCGGTAGCGTACGGTGGTGCCCTCCTTGCGGGCGGCCACGACGTGCTTGGCGCGCAGGATGGCCAGGTGCTGGGACACCGTCGACTGGTCCAGGGCGAGGGCGGCCTGCAGCTCCTGCACCGAGTGCTCGCCGTGGCGGAGCACCTCGAGGAGCCGGATCCGGACGGGGTGGGCGAGGGCCTTGAAGAACTCCGCCTTGAAGGTCTGGAGGTCCGAGGCCATAAACGACACTATATACTAATATTTGAATATAGACGACCAGAACGCAAGCATGTCGTCGCGGAACTGGGTGGCCTCCTGCTCCCGGCTGCCCAGGCTCGCGCCCCGCACGCCGTAGCCGGCCTTGAGGCCGTAGACGGCCACGTCGCGGTCGGTCAGCGCGGGATCGGCCCGGCCGGTCAGCGGATGGATGAACGCGCCGTCGTCGGCCAGGTAGCTCGTCGGCGCGCCGGGCGCCACCGCCGCATCGGGGACGCGCACGACGGGCGTGCCGCGATCGAAGCTGTGCGCGGCCCCGCCGAACAGGCGCAGGCTCACCACGCCGGCCGTGAGCCGGATGGCCTGCAGGTGCCCCTGCACCTGCTGCACCGAGCACCAGTCGTCGCGGTCGCCCATCAGCACGCGCACCCGCGTCGCGCCCACGCGGGGATCGAGGAACTGGTGCCCGCTCCAGGGATAGGCCGCCAGCACCGCCGCCAGCCCGTGGTCCGGACCGACGGCGGCATCGGCGAACCGGCGCGTCGCCGCCGTCAGCACCGCGGAGCCGCCGCGGCTGTGCCCCTGGGCGCCGATGCGCGCGGGATCGATCTCCGGCCGGCGCGCCAGCACGCGCCAGGCCGCGAGCACGTCCCAGGCGCTGGCCGCGAAGGAGTACTGCGTCTGGTTCGCGACCGTCGAGGTGACGCCGCGCGCCCCGAACGGGTCGAGGACGAAGGCGGCCAGCCCCGCGCTCGTGAGCGACTCGGCGTGGGCCAGGTGCGAGGCGGCGATGCCCAGGCTGCCCGGCACGACGATCACCAGCGGCACCCGGGCCGGGCCGGGGACGCCCGGCGGCAGGAACAGCTTGCCGTCGATCGTGGTGCGCGGCATCTCGGCGGCGGCGGACACCGCCTGGTGGTAGTTGCGCGGCGAGGCGGACGGGACGTCGAGGTTGCGGCCCGTCGTGCCGTTGGCCAGCGTGATGGCCTGGTCGCGGAAGCGCGGTGTCGTCACGGCGGCCTCAGCGGATCGTCGGCGCGAAGCGCTCCATCCGCTCGAGCGTGTCGGCCAGGTGCTCGCTGCGGAAGTCGAAGACCAGCTCGCTCACCCCGAGCTTCTCGTAGGTGGCGATGTCGTCGGCCACCTGCTGCCGCGTGCCCGAGAACGGCCGGCGCTCGGCGCCGCCCAGCGTCACAGCCGAGACGTCGTACACCGGCGCCTTGAAGGAGATGGTGAGCGCCGCGGGATCGCGTCCCTCGGCCTCGGTCAGCCGGAAGAGCTGCTCCAGCGAGTCGCGCAGCTCGGCCGGACGCAAGGGCACGGCGGCGTTGGCGCCGACCGGATGCCAGCCGTCGCCGTGACGCGCCACCCGGCGCAGGGCCGGCGCGCTGTGGCCACCGATCCAGATCGGCGGGTGGGGTTTCTGCACGGGCCGAGGGAGACAGCGGAGATCCGTGAAGCGGTAGAACTCGCCCGCGAAGCTCGCGGGGCTCTCGGTCCACAGCGTCTTGAAGATGCGCAGATACTCGTCGCTGGCCGCCCCCCGCCGCTCGAAGTCGGGAGCCGCGAGCGCCTCGAACTCCTCGCGCAGCCAGCCCACGCCCACGCCCACGGTGAGGCGGCCGTTCGACAGCACGTCGATCGTCGCCAGCATCTTCGCGGTCAGCACCGGGTTGCGGTAAGGCAGGATCATCACGCTGGTCACCAGTCGCAGCCGGTGCGTGCGGCCGGCGACGAAGGCCACGAGCGTGAGCTGCTCGAGGGCGTCGCCGCCGCCCGGGAACTCGCCCGACACCGTATACGGGTACTTCGACGCGATGGCGGCCGGAAAGACCACGTGGTCGGCGATCATCACCGAGTGGAAGCCGAGCGCCTCCCCGCGCTGCACGATGGTCTCCAGCGCCTCGGGGGTCGCGCAGCCGCCGCGGGTGGGCAGATAGAAACCGTAGCGCATGCTGGAAGACCTCCGTCGCCGGCGGCCGGCGGGCTCTCGGTGTGCTCCGGCCAGCGGGGCCTCGTCCCGGGGCCGGGCGAGGCGACCATACACAGGCTCCCGCGGGCCGGCAAGGCCGATGCCTCATGAGCCCGCTGCTCCGCTTCGTCGCGCTCTACGCGCTGATGTACGCCGCCTTCGGTGTGTCGTCGCCGTTCCTGCCCGCGTTCTTCGCCGCCCGCGGGCTGGCGCCCGAGCAGCTCGGGATGCTCCTGGCCGCCGGCACGGCCATCCGGCTCGTCTCCGGTCCCCTCTGCGGGCGCCTCGCCGACCTGGTGCGGGCGCTCCGCGCCGTGCTGGCCGCCTGCGCCGCGCTGGCCGCTCTGGTGGCCCTCGGCCTGGTGTCGGCGACGGGGTTCCCGGCGTTGCTGGCGGTCAGCGTCCTGCACGCCGCGGCACTGGCGCCGATCACGACGCTCGCTGACGCGCTCGCCCTGGCCGCGGCGGCGCCGCGCGCGGCCGGTGCGCGCTTCGAGTACGGCTGGGTTCGCGGAACCGGGTCGGCGGTCTTCGTCGCCGGCACGCTCGCCAGCGGGCTGGCCGTCGGCGCCTGGGGGCTCACCTCCATCGTCGTCGTCCATGCGGCCCTGCTCCTGGCCGCCGCCGGCGCGACGGTGCTGGTGCCGGCGCCCGGGCGGCCCGCGGCCGTGGGGCGCGTCCCGGCCACGGGGGTGGTCGAGCTCCTGCGCACACCGGTCTTCCGCCGCGTGATGCTCGTGTCCGCGCTGGTGCTCGGCAGCCACGCCATGCACGACGCCTTCGCGGTGATCCGCTGGAGTGCGGCCGGCATCACGCCGGCCCTGGCGAGCGTGCTGTGGGCGGAATCGGTGGCCGCCGAGGTCGTCGTCTTCTTCCTGCTCGGCCCCGCGCTGGTCGGGCGCCTGGGCCCGGCCGGCGTCGTGGCGCTCGCCGCCGGGGCCGGGGCGCTGCGCTGGGTGGTCATGGCGTGGACCACGGACGTGACGGCGCTGGCCCTGGTGCAGCCGCTGCACGGGCTGACCTTCGCGGCGCTGCATCTGGCCTGCATGCGCCTCATCGCGGCGAGCGTCGCGCCCCACCTCGCCGCGACGGCTCAGGCGATGTACGCACTCGGCGCCGGCGCGACGACGGCCCTGCTGACCCTGGCCTCCGGCCAGCTGTATGCGAGCCTCGGCCCCCGGGGATTCCTCGTGATGGCGCTGCTCTGCGCCGTGGTCCCGCCCATGACGCGGGGCTTGGCGTCCGCTCGTCGCTGACGCCGGCCGGCGGCGCTCAGCGGCCGACGAGTGGGGCGAGGTCGGTGATCGTGTGCACCACGCGCTCGGCCCCGAAGCCCAGCTCCTCGGGGGGCTCGGCGGCGCTGCGCTGGATCCAGAGCGTGGTGAGGCCGGCCGAGGCGGCGCCGGCGACGTCCCAGGCGTTCGACGACACGAAGCCCAGCTCGGCGTTGCACACGCCGAGACGCTCCGTCGCCAGGTTGTAGACACGCGGGCTCGGCTTGAAGATCTTGACCTCCTCCACGCTGACGATGTGGTCCAGCAGCGGCAGGATCCCGGCGCTCCGGGCGGCGGCCTCGAGCATGCGGGGCTCGCCGTTGGAGAGGACGGCGAGCCGCAGGCCCTGGCGCTTGAGCGCCTCGAGGCCCGGCTTCACGTCGGGAAAGGCGGCCAGGACGAGATAGGCGTCCAGCAGCGCCGCGCGCGCGTCGGCGGTCAGCTCGAGGCCCAGGCTCTTGCAGGCGTAGACGAGCCCGTCCTCGGTCAGCCGCCAGAAGTCCCGGTGACGCCCCATCAGGCTGCGCAGCATGCTGTACTGCAGCTGCTTCAGGCGCCAGAGCTGGGCCAGGGCCGCGCCCCGGCCCGGGAACAGCCGCTCGCACAGGGCGGTGACCGAGAGCACGTCGAAGAGCGTGCCGTACGCGTCGAACGCGAACGCCTTGAGGGAGTTCATGGGCGGTCCACGGCCTCCAGGATGACCTCGACGATGTCGGTGAGCGTGGCGCGATCGGGGCAGGCCTTGGCCATGACCGAGAGCCCCTGCGCGCTGCTCGTGAGGAACCGGGCCAGCGCCCGCGCATCGCGCGCGGGATCGATCTCGCCGGCCGCCTGTGCGCGGAGCACCGCGCGCAGGAAGGCCGCCTCGATCCGCGCCAGCGCGGCGACGATGCGGGTACCCGTCGCCCGGTCGCGCGAGGCGAGCTCGGCGGCGGAGTTCGTCACCAGGCAGCCGCGGGGCCGCCCCGATGCCAGGGCCGCCTGGAGCTTGAGCCGGAAGAACTCCCGGATGGCGGCCCGGCCCGAGGCCGGCCCGTCCAGGCTCGCCAGCAGTTTCGCGGTCACCACCCGGTCGTAGCGCTCGATGACCGCCAGGAAGAGCGTGCGCTTGTCGCCGAAGGCCTGGTAGAGGCTGCCGCGCTGGATGCCCATGCGGGCCACGAGGTGCTCGATCGACGTGGCCTCGTACCCGCGAGACCAGAAGACCTGCATCGCGCGGTCGAGGACCACGTCGCGGTCGAACTCCGGGGGCCGCCCCACGCCTCTTCCACTATCAGTTTCTGAACGACCGGTCAACAAATCGTGCTACCGTCCGCGCACGAGGAGGTGCGCGATGAGTCTTCAGGCGACGCTCGACACGATCCGGGCCGCGTCCAAGGCCCGGATTCCCCCCGAGGCCCAGGCGATCATGCAGCGCAGCGTCGACGACCTGCGGGCCTCCGGCATCCTGGACCGCATCGTGCCAGTTGGCCAGCCGGCGCCCGACTTCACGCTGCCCAACGCCGCCGGCACCCCGGTGAGCCTGGCCGACCTGCGCGCCCGCGGCCCCGTCGTGCTGTCGTTCTACCGCGGCCGCTGGTGACCGTACTGCAGCGCAGAGCTGGACGCTCTGCGGCAGGCGCTCCCCGACATCGCCGCCACCGGCGCATCGCTCGTGGTCGTCTCGCCCCAGGTCGCGCGCACGCCGCGCGAGACCGAGGAGCCCCGACCGCTGCCGTTCGAGGTGCTGCGCGACTACGGCAACCGGGTGGCCGAGAGCTATGGCCTGGTCTTCACGCTGCCGGACGACCTGCAGGCGCTCTATCAGAAGTTCGGGATCGACCTGGCCCGCGGCAATGGTGACGGCACCTGGCGGCTGCCGGTGCCGGCCCGCTTCGTGATCGATCGCCAGGGCGTGGTGCGCGCCGTCGACGCCGACCCCGACTACACCCGCCGGCCGGAGCCCGCCACGACGGTGGACGTCCTCAAGAGGTTGCCGCCGGCGGCCTCCGGGAAGGCCTGACCATGGCCAGCGTGCCCGAGGGGCTCGATCCGAGGATCCAGACCCGCGAGATCGTCTTCGAGGCCGACGTCGACCTGGTCACGCCGTTTCTCAAGCTCGCCACGGTGAGCCGGGGGGGGAGCGGCCACATGACCTTCGCCTCCGACGAGGGGCCGAGCCTCGGCGGCCTCGGGTCGGCGCCGACGCCGCTCATGTACTTCAGCGCCGCCCTGGCCTTCTGACTGATGACCCAGGTGTCCCGGTACGGGCACATGCTGAAGGTGACGGTGAAGGGCATGCGGATGCAGGTGACGGCGCGCTACCGCGTGGACGGCTCGGTGCTGAACGACACCATCGAGGGCCGGATGGTGGGCGCCGAGACCACGCTGGAGATCGACTCGCCCGATCCGCCCGAGCGCGTCGCCCGGGTCGTGCGCAACGCCGAGCGCGGCTGTTTCGTGATGCAGGCGCTGCAGCACCCGGTGCCCGTCACCGGCCGCACGCTGCTGAACGGCGCGCCGCTGGGCGCGTGACCGGCGTGGCCGCGGCTCGACCGGCCGCGGCCACGACTATCGGGGGCGTCCTACCAGCGCCCGCCCCGTGACGATCCCCCGAAGCCGCCGCGCGAGCCGCCGCTCCGGCTCCCGCCGGGCGCGGCCTTCTCCACCCGGAGCTGGCGGCCGTCGAGATCCTTGCCATTGAACGTGGCGATGGCGTGCTCGGCCTCCTCGAGGGTGGCCATTTCCACGAACCCGAAGCCCCGCGAGCGGCCGGTGTCACGATCGGTGACGACCGCGGCCGACTCGACCTGTCCGGCCTGCGCGAAGGTCTCGCGGAGCCGCTCGGTCGAGGTCGAGAAGGACAGGCCGCCGATGAACAGTTTCTGCACCATGGTGCGCCTCCTGATACGTCCACGCTGTGAATCGAGCATGCCCCAGAGAAGCGCGGATGACTCCGGAGTTCTGGTCCGCCGGGAAGGATGGCTCGGACGGTCCCACCCTACCAGAGTCGGGGGGCTTGCAATCTAATAATTTATAGCAATAATATATGTTATATAGCAAGCCTGGTCAGGAGGACCCCCCCATGTTCGCGGACGAGGCGCGTGTGCTCATCATCCTGCCGCAGGATCTCGTCGATCGTGCCCGAGGCGTTGCCGGCCGGGCGACGACGTCGATGAAGCTCCCCGTGAGCCTGCAGATCGTGCTGCGAGCCCTGATCGAGGAGGGCCTGAAGCGGCCCGGGGATGAAACGCTGCTGGCCAATGTCCGGGGGCAGGCGGAAGCGGTCCGGCGGATCCGCAGCGAGTCGCGACGCCCGGTGGCGGCACGCAGCACCAGGGGCACCGGGGTGGCGCGACCGCGGCCGGGCGCCGGCGCGCGGCGGCTGTCATGACGCAGGCCGCCCGATGAGCTCGGCGTGGATCGTGCCCGCCGTCACCCTCACCCTGACCCAGGTGGCCGTCATCGCCACGTCCATCTACCTGCACCGGGCGCTGGCGCACCGGGCGCTGCATCTGCACCCGGTGGCCGACGTGGCGTTCCGCATCGCCCTCTGGCTGACCACGGGACAGTGCCGGCAGGAATGGGTGGCGGTCCATCGCAAGCACCACACCTTCACCGATCGGCAGGGAGATCCGCACAGCCCGCGCCTGCTGGGCTTCTGGCGGGTCCAGCTCTTCAACGTCGTCTACTACATGCGCGAGGCACGCAACACGGCGACGCTCGAGACGTTCGCCCCCGACCTGCGGCCTGACCGTCTCGATCGCGCGCTGTTCTCTCGCGGCGTGCTCGGCCTCGGGGTCGGGCTGAGCCTGCTGTGTCTCCTCCTCGGCTTCTGGCCCGGCCTCGTCGCCGGCCTCGCCCACGCGGTGCTCTACGTGTTCGGGATGGCGCCCCTGATCAATGCGCTCGGTCACTGGCGCGGCAGCAAGAACTTCGAGAACACCGCGTACAACTGGCGTCTCCTGTCGTGGATCACCGGCGGCGAGAGCTTGCACAACAACCATCACGCCCACCCGCGGTCGCCGAAGTTCAGCGTGCGGCGCTCGGAGTTCGATCCCTCGTGGCCCGTCATTAAATCGCTGGCGGCGGTGCGCCTGCTGACCATCCAGGGGCCAACGGCGGCGTGGGCGCCTGCGCCGGAGCTCCGGAGGACCCCGTGAACGTCCTCGCCTTCTCCACGCCACGCACCGCCGACTGGCGCTGGCGCATCGTGAGCTCCGGCGGCGAGACCGTCGAGGAGTCGTCGACCACGTTCCCGACGATCGCGCGGGCCATGGCGGCGGGGACGGAGCGCCTGCAGTTCCACCGGGACCGCGATCGTCCACCCCCGGCCCGGGCGCCATGGCGTCGACGGCGCTGATCGAGGGGACGGCCATGGCGACCAAGGACTTCGCGTGGCCCGACTTCGACCGCTGGCAGGCGGTCTTCAGCGCGGCCGGGGCGTTCCCGGCCAGCTGGGA
>Ga0268386_10001716_pt1 | contig 15138 bp, 17 predicted proteins | sample RVTome_15_FD_200260 | JGI IMG/M metagenome (GOLD analysis project Ga0268386, IMG submission 200260) | Soil microbial communities from uranium-contaminated site in the Upper Colorado River Basin, Wyoming, United States - RVT150D86... ...
TCGGCGATCTCGCGGCTATCAGCGGCGACGGCGGCAACGATGTCGCCCGCGTAGCGGACCTTGTCGATGACGACCACGGGCTGGTCTTCGACGCCGGTGCCAAAGTAAGGATTCAGCCCTGATAAATCGTCGCGGGTCACGACCGCACGCACGCCTGGCAGAGCAGCAGCCTTGCTCGCGTCGATGCGAACCAGCTTGGCGTGGGCATAGGGACTGCGGAGCGCTTTGACGTAAAGCTGGCCGGGAAATTCCAAGTCGGCGATGTAGGTCACCGCGCCGCTGACTTTCGCGTAGGCGCCGACCATCGGAACGTTGGTTCCGACCAGAGTCATGAGTTGATCTCCATGCTGCCATTTGCCAGCGCAGCAAGCGCTCTACGAGTAAGGACCCGAACGAGGTGGCGTTTGTAATCCGCCGGACCCCGGACATCGTCGATCGCATCGACGGGACGGGCGGCTTCGGCGGCGATGTCATCGATCAGTTGACCGGTGAGAATCATGTCACGAGCGGTTTCTTCAGCCGCGGAAATGCGCACAGGTCGATGAGACACGGCGCCGACAGCTACGCGAAGCTCGCGGCAGATGCCGTTTTCGATTCGGGCGAATGCCGCAATGCCGGCGCAGGGTCGCTCCTCCGATGACCCTGTCGTGAATTTGATGTAAAGACCTTTCAGATCTATTGGCGGCGGCGGAATCAGGATCGCCGCGACCAACTCGCCGGACGAGAGCGCGGTTTCGTAACTACCGAGTTGAAAATCCGTTAACTTTAAAGTTCGCGTCCCGCCTCGGCTTCTAAGCTCAACCTGCGCGTCCAAGGCTGCGAGTACCGTCGGCGGATCGGATTGAGAGTCGCCGTGAGCCAGATTGCCGCCGAGGGTCGCCATGTTGCGGATGCGGATGTTTGCCACGACGTGACAGGCCTCGGCGAGAGCAGGGTAATGCTCGCGGACCACTGGCGAAATCTCGATCTCGTTGATCGTGGCCAACGCGCCGATGCGCAAGCCGCTGCGCGCATCGAAGCTGATTTCCGCGGCGCCGCTAACCTTTTTAAGATTGAGCAGGCGCTTTGGCAGCAACAGCCTCTGCTTGATGATCGTCAGAAGCGCCGTGCCGCCGGCAATGACTTTGATGTCTTCATCAGCCGCGAGCGCACCGCAGGCTTCACTTAACGATTGCGGTTCTAACAGCTCGAAACTTCGCATTTCGGTTCTCTTGCGCTCAATACGACTGATTACCGATCACTGATTGCTGCTCGGCACCCGGGGATAAGTTCGCGTGCTGTGCGTCAGTCCCATGCGCACCATCATCTCCGCGGTCTGAATGCTGGTCTTGAGCGCGTCCATCACCGGCACGCCCAGTTCTTTCTCGAATTCCGCCGTCGGGTATTGCACCGGCACCATGGTGACGCCCATGGGTACGATAATTTCGGCGTCGTGATTTTCGATCAGCTCGCGCGCGACCTTGACGAACCGTTCGCGCATGACGTCGCGTTTGTCGGTGCTTTCCATCAGCGGAATCTGCACGCTGCGCATGCCGACCACCGAATCGGCGACGCGCCAGGCATGCATCTGCTTGCGCATGAAGGGAATGCTTTTTTCTTCATAGGCGATGACGCCCAGGCGGCTGCTGAGTTGCGCGGCCAGATGCATGACCGATTGCCCCGCGCCGAGGACGGGGATGCGAACCAGATTGCGCGCCAGCTCGACGCCGGCGTCGAGCGTGCCGAACGGTACGACGGCGTCGTAGCCGTCGGCTTCGGCTTTTTGCGCAACTTCCGCGACGAGCGGTCCGGCGGCAAGCGAGTTCACCTGGGAGTTGGAGCGGCGAAAAAAAGTCGCCTTGATGGCAGCGAAACCGATATCCGTGCCTGGCGAAGCGCATTGCACGACGGCCTGACGGCGCCGTTCGCCTTCCTCCGGCGGGTATTCGCCCATGACCACCATGATTTTCATCGTGCTTCCCTCACTCGGATCGGCTTCCGCGAACTATCTCGTATTCGTAAAACGCTTGTCAACTTGCTTTACGGTTTGATGGTGGACCGGAAGGCAAGATCCTTCACTTCGTTCAGGATGACAACACAGGTCAAACGGAGTCCGGGTGTCTTGAACGCTTGTTCTTCGAGCCAGTTAGAATATCTTTGCCTTGACAGGAAAAGAGAGCCGTTATTTAGTAGGGCGTCTTATGAAAATTCAGAACGGCGTTCTCGGCCATATCGTTCTCAACGTCGCGGATCTCAAGAAGTCGGAGCGATTCTATCGCGAGATCTTGGGGCTCAAGGTTTCCGCGCGTAACCGCGATACCAAGATGACGTTCATGAGCTACGGCAAGGAGCATCACGACGTCGCTTTCCAGCAACTGCCGGAAGGGGTGAAGCACGTGTCCGGCAATGGCGCACCGAAGGTTCATCACTTTTGTATTTATGTCGACTCGAACGAGATCATCGACAGGATCTATCCCGTACTGAAGCGGAAGAAGATCCCGATCGTAAGCGGGCCGGAGACTTTGGTCGTGGCGGGCAACCGCTCGATCAGTTTTCTCGACCCGGACGGCAATCGAGTCGAAATAGCCTGCAACGCCAACAAATTCAAGTTCGATGATCGCAAACGGCGTTAGCGATAAACTGGAAGACGGCATTGTCGCAAAGTTATACAATAAGTAACTGAGCGACGCGAAGAATCTGCTTTTTTACGCGCTTGGAAAAACAGATGCTTCGCTTTCGCGCAGCATGACACCCGGGCGATTTGAGCGTTAAGACACAGTCTCCAAAGGGCGAGGATCAGGACGGAATTTCGCATGGACCGTGGTAAAAACATTCGGGGTGAAGATTTCGTCCATCGGGAAAGACAGGTTCAAGAGGTGAACGATGTCAGCTGAAGCAGTCTTGAACGGTAAAACGCTGCCGACAAAGGAATTCTGCGACGTGCTGGTCAACGAGGTGAAGAACGGCCATGCACGGCTGCACCATCCGTTCTATCTCGATCTTTATGAGGGCAAGCTCCCGCTGGCGGCGGTCAGGATCTGGGCGAAGGAGGCGTGGGGCATCTTCGCTTACAACGTGGCGATCAACACGGCCAAGTTGGTCCGCTGCCAGCTGTCCGGTATTCACGATCCGGAGATCCATAAGAAGTTCGTCGACATCATTCATTCCGAGGTCGGCTACACCTATTTCGAAGGATCGCCGCGGCCCGTGCTGGGGCACCGGGCGCTGTTTCTCCGCTTCGGCGAAAGCATCGGCATCCCGGCGAAAGAACTGGAGCGCTGCGAAGCCGAAGAGGACTTCCTGCCGACGACCGTGCTGGCGCGGGTCGGCTGGCTCGACATCGCCTTGCGCAGCAATCACATTCTCGAGCAGGTGGCGTCGACCAATTGTTGCAACGAATTCTCCAACCAATTGACCGGCGGCAAGTTCTTCCGCGCGTTTCGCGATCACTACGGTTTGAAGCCGCACGATATCGAATTTTTCGCCGAGCACGGCGAGGCCGACACGGAACACAGCAACATCGGCTACGAGCTGGTGGAACAATTCGCCACCACGAACAATCTACAGGTACGTGTGCTCAAGGCGCTCCGCAAAGGCCTGTCGATCTGGTGGGCGATCACCGACGGGGTGGCGCGGGAAGCGGGGAAAGAAAAGTAACTGGAGTCCTGGAGTTTTGGAGTGCTGGGGCACAAGCGAATCAAATTTATCTCTCGCAAAGACGCAAAGGCGCTAAGAAAAGAGAACTCGTCATTTCGACCTGAGGGAGAAATCGTTTTTTCAGTCCGTGCAGGAGGGTGGTGTCTATGGAACTTCTTTCGACGTTTCATCTGAAAAAGTGGGTGGAGGAGAACCATTCCCTCTTCAACCCGCCCTTCCGCACCAATCAGCTTCTCGTGCATCACAAAGACTTTCTCGTAATGATGCTGCGCGGGCCGAACACGCGGTTGGACTTTCATATCGAGCCCGGCGACGAATTTTTCTATCAGGTGGAAGGGAACATGGAGCTGGTGCTCAAGCCGGAAGGCGAGCGGCGGCAGAGCGTCAAGATCCAAGAAGGGGAAATCTTCGTCTGTCCCGGAGGATTGCCCCACTCGCCGCGCCGTTTCGAGAATACCTGGGGATTGGTCATCGAGCGCAAGCGCCGGCAGGAAGAAAAAGAAGAGTTCGCCTGGTTCTGCGAGAACTGCGACGAGTTGGTTCTGTCGCGGATCGTCAATCAGGGAAATATTCCATCGCAGGTTGCCGCCGTTTACGCCGAGTTCAACGCCGACGAGAAGCTGCGTACCTGCCGCGGCTGCGGTTACGTGTTTCCCGAAACGCCGATGGCCGAGCGCCTGTCGTTTCTCGACGCCAAAAAATAGCCCGCAACCGGGCGGAGAGAGACATGGAACATAATTATCAAGATAAGTTCGGTTATCCCGCCGAGCGGACCAAGGCAAAGGTGCGGCCGGCCATGGCGCCATGGATCCAGGATTTCATCCGGCATTCGCCCTTTTGCGTGATGGCGACGAGCAGCGCAAACGGCGACTGCGACGCATCGCCGAAGGGCGGCACGCCGGGATTTGTGAAAATCCTCAACGACAAGCAACTCTTCATTCCCGACGTTGCCGGCAACAAGCTTTTCCACGGATACTCTAACGTCGAATCGAATCCACGGGTCGGGTTGGTGTTTTTTATTCCGGGACACAACAACACGGTGAGAATCAACGGGCGCGTAACGATTGTAGATCGATCCGAATTGAACTGCGCGGAACTCGAGGTCTTCGATCCCGACGAAAAGGCGGAAGTGCTTCAGGGATTGCTGCTCGAAGTGGAGGAGGCTTACAGCCATTGCCCGCGCGCTCTCAAATTTTCCAGGCTGTGGGACGTCGAGCAAATTGCCAAAAACGTAGCCGCACCGCCGCTCGGCCCCAAGGAGCCGGGAGTCTGACCGACCCAGGTAATTGGAGTACTGGAGTGGTGGAGTGATGGAGTGCTGGGGTTCGGAGCAGAGTCAGACCAGAGGTCGGTGCACTCCGCACCTCCCACGGTGAAAAGAACAATTCCTGGTAGCTAGAGGGCTAAACCTCAGCGTACCTGAACGTCAACGTTTTCCGGAACCGTGGATCGAAACCCATTACTCCAATACTCCTCCATGACCCCAGTCTTCCGTACTCCATCACTCCATTTCCAATGACCACCCGCCAAGTTGACGAGATAATTTTCATGAGCGCGCGCGCACTGGCCGAGTCGATCCGCGCTCGCGAGCTTTTGGCGCGCGAGGTCATGAGCGCGTTCCTGCAACAGATCGAGCGCGTCAACGCGAAAATCAATGCGATCGTCGCGAAGCTTGATGATGAGAAATGCCTCGCCTTGGCCGAGGAGTCCGACGGGTGCTTGGCGCGAAGCGAGGAAGTCGGAACGCTTCACGGCCTGCCGTTCGCGTTCAAAGATTCAGATCCGGCGGTCGGCTTTCCGCTGACGCGCGGTTCCAAGATTTTCAAAGACTTCATGCCTGCCGAGGATTCCGTGCTGGTCGAGCGGCTAAAACGCGCCGGTGTGATTCCCATCGGGAAAACTAACGTCTCCGAGTTCGGCATGGGCTCGCACACTTACAACGACGTTTACGGAACGACGTTGAATCCCTACGACCTGACCAAAAGCGCCGGCGGTTCGAGCGGCGGCGCCGGCGCGGCGCTCGCCGCAGGGCTGTTGCCGCTGGCGAGCGGCAGCGACCTGGGCGGCTCATTGCGCAATCCAGCCAACTTCAACAACATCGTGGCCCTTCGTCCGACGGTGGGACTCGTTCCGTCAGCGCCGGTGGCGCTGCCGTTTTTAGGATTTACTGTCAAAGGGCCGATGGCGCGATCGGTTGGCGATGTTGCTTTTCTGCTCAGTGCGATGGCCGGAGCCGATATCCGCGATCCGGCTGTTTATCCGTCCGATCCTTCCGTCTTCACCAAACCGCTGGAGCGTAACTTTAAGAATACGCGAGTTGCCTGGTGTCTTGATCTGGACGGGCTACCGCTCGATCGTGGGGTCCGAAGCGTGCTGGAATCGCAAAAAAAGACTTTTGCCGATCTCGGCTGCATCGTCGAAGAAGCTCACCCGGATTTGAGCGGAGCCGACGAGATCTTTCTCACGATTCGCGCCTGGAACTACTTTCATACACTCGGCCCGCTGCTGGAAAAGCATCGCCACGAAATGAAACCCGAAGCGGTCTGGCAAATCGAGACGGGACGCAATCTCACCGGTTCCGATATCGCCGGTGCGATGGCACGCCAGGGCGAGTTGATGGAGCGAGTGCGGCGCTTCTATGAGAAATATGAATTCCTTCTCTGCGCCGTCAACCAGGTCCCGCCGTTCGATGCAAGCATCTCCTGGCCGCGCGAGATCGAAGGGGTCGAAATGACGACCTACATCGATTGGATGAAGAGCGCCTACTGGATCACGCCCACATTTAGTCCGGCAATTTCGGTGCCCGCGGGATTCACCGCCGACGGGCTTCCCGTCGGCATTCAGATCGTCGGCCACTACCGCAATGATCTCGGCGTTCTGCAAATCGCCCGCGCCTTCGAGCAGGCAACCGGCTTCGGTCGGAGACGGCCGCAACTTGCGATGGATTAACAAGCCGCTGAAAAAGCCTCATATGCTTTGTTGCTGCGCTGCAATCGTCTGGCTACAACGTAAACGCTTGGGGTACTGGAGTGGTGGAGTAATGGGCCGAAGGCCAACACTCCATTACTCCTTTACTCCAATATTCCGTTTCCCCGTCAGCTCAGCAGAAATTCCACCAGCACTCGGTTAAATTCATCGGCCTCTTCAATCTGCGGCTCGTGCGCCGAATGCTCGAAGCGATGGACCTTGGAGCCGGGGACGATTTTTTGAAAATTGACGTCCCAGTCGCGCTGGTTGAGCGGGTCGTGCTCGCAGGACATGATCAGCAGCGGAATGGCGAGCCGGGAGAGTTGGTTGACGAATTCGTCGGTCGTCGAGCGCGTCTGATGGACCGGGCTTCTCAGACGCGCCGCCGACAGTGTTTCCCAGGCTCCCGGGATGATCGAGCATTCGTAGCGCTCGCGGATGTTGGCGTCGCTTTGCCATTTGCGATCGTGATAGAGCAGGGCGACGATTTTTTTCATGTTCTCCGGCGACGGCGTGTAATTTTCCAGATCGGCCTGGGATGTGGTCTTGAACACGCTCGCGTTGCCGCAGATCGTGACCATTTTGTCGATTTGCATCGGCGCCGGCCGGCGCACCGAGGCTCGAAGGATGAGACCGCCGCCGGCGGAGTTGCCGACAAAGAACGCCTTGCCGATGCCGAGGGCCTCCAAAAATCTCTGCAAGTGCTTGATACGCAGGCCGGCCGGGTCGGAAAAACTATAAACCTTGTCGGTGTGCCCCCAGCCGAGAAGATCGGGAGCGACCACATGAAATCGCCGCGCGAGATGCTCAATGTTGCAGCGCCAGGTGATCTCCGCCGAGGCGCCGTATTCGCCGCCGTGAAGCAGTACGAGGTCGGGGCCGCTGCCGGCTTCTAGGAAGTGGGTTTTGATATCGCCGGCGATAATGGAGCGATGCTGGTAAGCGCTCATGGGTCAAGAACCCAATGGAGTGTTGGAGTACTGGAGTGCTGGAGTATTGGGAACTTCATGCATCGAATATCACCCATCACTCCACTACTCCAATCCCTATAGAAACGACACGCCGCCGTCGACGGCAACGGTCTGCCCCGTCATGAAGTCGCTCAGCGGCGAGGCGAGAAACAGCATGGTGCCGACGAGGTCCTTGGGCAACTGGACGCGCTTCAAGGCGCGATCGCCGACGCGCGCGCCGCGCATCTTGAGCACTTCTTCGGACGGATTGTCTTCCGACAATGTGGATCCGGGAGCGATGGCGTTGACGTTGATGTTGTCGTCGCCGACCTCGCGCGCGAGAGTGCGCGTGAAACCGATCACGCCGGCCTTCGAGGTGACGTAATGAATCCGCCCGGCGCTGCCGTTGAGCGCGGTGCCCGACGAGATGTTGATGATCTTGCCCGACTTTTGCCGGCGCATGACCGGCAGGACGGCGCGGCAGCAGAAAAACAGTCCTTTTAAATTGACCAGCATCATGCGGTCCCATTCCGCCGGGTCGATGGTGTCGATGCCGCCGCGGTTCATCGGAATGGTCGCGAAGATCGCCGCATTGTTGACCAGTACGTCGATTCGTCCGAACTTGTCGAGAGCGAGCTTGGCCATGTCCTTTGCCGATGATTCGTCGGCGACGTCGACTTTAGCGGCCAAGGCTTTGCCGTCGAACTGTTGGACGACTTCGCCGGCGACCTTCTCCGCGGCGGGCGCATCGATATCCGCGACAACGACTTTGGCGCCGGCTTCGGCAAAGCCGTGGCAATAGGCGCGCCCGATGCCGTGGCCGCCGCCGGTCACGATCACGACTCGTTCTTTCAATCCTTCGATCATGGGGGCTCCTCAGTTTGATTTGCCGTCAAAATAGCTCTAGAAGTTTTAGGGTGTCAAGGTAATAACCGGGTAAGTCGATCCGGCAATGCGTATATTTTTGCTGAAGGTACAATCATTGATGTTCATGGGGACTCGTTTATCAATATCAACGATCGCACGCGCGACGCGTGTCATGGCGGCGGGGCTCGTGTGTTGGACCGGGTGTTTTTTTCTGACGCTCCCGGCGATGGCCGCGCAGACCGACGGTGTCGACCAATTGCCCATGTTTGGCCAACCTGAAATCGTTAGACCTGAACATTTAAAGAAAGCCGACGAAGCTTTCATCCGCGATTCGACGCTTCGGTTCGGCAGCCGGCATGCGGGGAGTCAGGCCTTGGCAACCAAAGGCTGGGCGGCGGTTCGCGCCAAGCAATCCGATCTGGCCATGCAGTATTTCAATCAAGCGTGGCTGCTAGATCCAAAGAATTACCGGGTGTTCTGGGGCTTTGGCGCGCTCATGAGCGAGCGCGGAAAACTGGATGAAGCGATAGAGCACCTCGAAACCGCGCGCGCGGTGGTCGATAATTCGGTCCAGCGGGTGGCGCTGCTATGCGACCTCGGCACCGTGCACTCGGAGTACGCGGCGCGTCTGCCGGCGGAGCGCGAGTTGGAGCGCGCGCAGCACTTCGTCAAGGCGAACAGCCGCTTTACCGAGAGCCTGGAAAACGATCCCAAATTCGCCATGAGCTGGCGCGAATGGGCGATCTCGCTGTACGAGCAGGGGCGTTATTCCGAGGCTTGGGTCAAGGTTCAGCGAGCGCGCGAGCTTCGCGCCGAACCCTTTCCGCCGGAATTTCTAAAAAAGCTCTCGACGAAAATGCCCGAGCCGAAGTAAAATCCTGCTTAAAATCAGTGCCGACGGCGCTCTCGGCCCGGAAATCATGTCCCGTTACGCCATTCTGCGCACGATTGAAAGCCTCGACCCGGAAAAGGATCACCAGCGGATTGTCTTTCTCTCGAGCTGCTTCGATTTTCCCTTCGATACGACCCGGGCGCTGGAGTTCGCGCTGTTCCGCTCGTTTGCTATACCGCGTATTTCGGCGCTCCTGGACCGCACCGGCGAATTCGAGAAACGCGCGCAAAAACGCTACGACGACACCGACATCATCATCAGCGAGCTGATCGAGCGGGGTTACGAGAGCGAGCGCGGGCGCCGCGCCCTGCGGCGCATGAACCGGCAACACGGCCGGTTCGCCATCGCCAACGAGGATTTTCTTTACGTTCTCTCGACATTCATCTACGAGCCGATCCGGTGGAACGCGCGTTTCGGTTGGCGGCCCATGTGCGATAGCGAGCGACTGTCGTATTTTTACTTCTGGCGCGAAGTGGGCCGGCGCATGAAGATCAAGGACATCCCGGCGGACTACGCGGAGTTCGAAACCTTCAATCGTAATTATGAAAGCCGGCACTACCGTTTTACGGAAGCCAACCGCCGGGTCGGCACGGCGACGCGGGAACTGTTCGTCGGCTGGTTTCCCAGGTTCTGCGCGCCTCTGGTGCGCCGCGCCATCCATTCTCTGCTCGACGATTCTTTGATCGAAGCGTTCGGCTTTCCGCCGCCGTCGCCCCTGATGCGCCGTCTCGTACCCGGGGCGGTTCGTCTGCGCGGCAAGGTGGCAGGATGGTTGCCGGCCCGCCGCCGCCCGCGTTTGCGCACGGAAATGGGGCATCCAAGCTATCCGAAGGGCTATGTCATCGAAGAGTTGGGGCCGCCGGCGGCCCGATAGCCCGCATTATTCGCGGTGAAGCTGTCGACCGACGCGCAACCCTTCCGGAGCAAAGGCAATAGCCCGGTGCTCCTGAGATACCAACGGGGCGTGCTGCTCATGAAATCTCCTGTGAGAAGGTCGAGGCCTCGTACCAAGCGCCGAGCATCGCCATGAAGCATTCGGCTCTGGTGCCTTCGCTCCTCCAGGGCCGCACCTCGGTCGATAAAGTGTCATGAGTTTACCTCGTTAGTATGAATAATCCGGGATAGTTATTTCGTTCGACATGGTTGCTTGGATGGATACTATGAAAAGTGCCTGCAAAGATCACCGTTGCGAAGCTCGATTTCGTTTCTCCGGCAGGTTTTTCTGTTTTGTCCTGGTCGCTTTCCTGCATGCGCCGCTTTACGCGCAAGATGAGAGCGCGCCGGCGCGCTTGCTCGCGATCTGGTCCGGTATGTTGCCGATCATTATTGCCGCGCCTCACGGCGGTCGCAGCGCGATTCCCGGGGTGCCGGTGCGCCGGGGAGTCGGCGTGGCGCAATTTGCCATCGAGCGGGACGGCAACACCGCCGAGATCGCCGAAGCCGTTGCGGGCAAAATCCATGAGCGGCTCGGCGCAAGACCGTTTCTGATTGTCGCGCAATTCGAGCGCAGATACGTGGACGCCAACCGGCCCGAGAGCGGCGCTTACGAATCGGCGACGGCGAAGCCGTATTACGATGCCTACCACCAGGCGCTCGAAAGCGCGCTCAACGAGGTGCGCGCGCGCTGGGGCGGGGGATTGCTGCTCGACATTCATGGCCAGGGCGCCGAGCGGGACGCGATTTTTCGCGGCACTGACAACGGCAGAAGCGTCGCGGCGCTGCAGCAAAAACACGGCAGCGAAGCCTTGTCCGGACGGCGAAGTATTTTGGGACAGCTGGCGTTGAAAGGATATCGCATCCTGCCCGATGTCGGCGACGAGCGCGAGCGCCGCTATACCGGCGGCTACACGACTCGCACCTACGGCAGTCACCGGGGCACGCGCATCAACGCGATCCAACTCGAGCTGGGTACCGATCTGCGCGCGCGCAAGAACCTCGAGCGCACAGCCAACGACCTGGCTGAGGCGATTGTCAACTTCGCGCGGGTTTTTCTGGCGCTGAGCGAAGCGCGGGCGCATCGTTGAACGACGTCATCGAGTCCGACTTTAGCAGCCCGCATGCCGTCGATTTGCGCTCGCCGCCGCGCGCGCAAGACCCTCGTATTGCTTAAGGAGCGGGAGCGGGTTTAAATGTCTGTTTCAGGAGGATTGACATCCGTCTCGTTCAGGCGAAGTGAAAGTTCGTCATGTCCGCGGGCATACAGATTCATGAACAAGAGTAACAAATCAGGCAGATGGATTCTCGCCTAAAGCGTCGGGAATGACGGAATCGGAAAGGCTCGACTTCCGGTCGACAGGTTGAATCAAAGCGTTCTGATCGGGCGAAGCAACGCTTCAATTTCGAACCAAAATCCAGGTTGACTCCTGGAAAAGTGCGGCAGCGATCGAGGATCACTGATTCGTTCGCTGTCGACTCCAGTACGAATCGCGGAGGCTCAACGATGGCGCAAGACTCGACTTTTGACTCGGCGAAAGCCGGCGCGTTCGCCGAACGGTTAATGAACAGGCTCAACGACGGCGGCCTGTGTTTGATGATTTCGATCGGGCACCGCACCGGCTTATTCGATGCGATGAAAGACATGCCTCCATCCACGTCCGGAGAAATTGCCGCTCGCTGCGGGCTCAACGAGCGCTACGTGCGCGAATGGCTCGGCGCGATGGTCACCGGCCGGATCGTCACCGTAGACCCCGACTCCGCGCGTTTCTCGCTGCCGCCGGAACACGCGGCTTCGCTGACGCGCGCCGCCGGCGCCGATAACATCGCGGTGTTCACCCAGTATGTCGCGCTCCTCGGCGGCGTCGAAGACGACATTGTCGAGTGTTTTAAAAAAGGCGGCGGCGTGCCGTACTCCAAAGTGCCGCGCTTTCACGAGATCATGGCGGAGGATAGCGGGCAGTCGGTCTTGTCTTCGCTCGAAGGCCACATCTTGCCGCTGGTGCCCGGGCTTGCGCAACAATTCGCCGAGGGCATTCAGATGCTCGATGTCGGCTGCGGCCGCGGGCGAATCATGAACCGGCTCGCGGAGGTCTATCCGCGCAGCCGGTTTACCGGCATCGATCTTTCCATCGAGGCGATTCAGTTCGCCTGGGGCGAAGCAGCGGACAAACGACTAAGGAATGTCGAATTTATCGTCGGCGATCTGAGCAACTTTGACGTCAAGGCCGAGATCGAAGCGTTCGATTTCGTCACGACGTTCGACGCCATCCACGATCAGGCGAAACCGCTGAACGTGCTGAAGGGAATCTACCGGACGCTCAGGCCGGACGGCGTTTACCTGATGCAGGACATCAAAGGATCGAGCCATGTCCATAAGAACCTCGATCATCCGATCGCGCCGTTCTTGTACACGGTTTCGTGCATGGGATGCATGACCGTGTCCCTCGCCCAGGGAGGCGAAGGCCTCGGCGCCATGTGGGGCGAGGAAAAAACACGGGAGTATTTGCAGCGCGCCGGCTTTCGCTCGATTGAAAAGCACGAGCTGGCGCACGACATTCAAAACAATTGGTACGTGGTCCGAAAATAGAAATTGGAGTAATGGAGTGGTGGAGTATTGGAGTATTGGGTGTTGAAGAACAAGAATCGCGGTTATCAGCAGCTTCGGGTTTGGCAGGATGCGGTTGAGTTCTATCGACTAAACAGTCATGTTTTTCGCAAATTCCCTTACGAGCTAAAACGAGTTGCGTCCCAGGCTATCGCAGCGAGCGACTCAATTCATCGCAACATTGCCGAGGGCTATTGTCGGCGATCGATCCGGGAGTATTTGAATTTTCTCAACATAGCTTTAGGTTCGCTTGGCGAGAGCGTGTCAGGGCTCCATGCGTATCGCGTTGCCGCACAGATCAGCGAAGAGGATTTTACGGAACTGGATCAACTTGCCTACAAGCTGGAAAACGGTTTACTAAAGCTAGTTGAAAGCCTTGAGAAAAAGAAGCTCGACGGCCACTGGATCGATACCTTGGTCGTTAAAGAAAGCAACGAGGCTTACGGGTAGTGGCTGGTCTTAGTCCGAAACCCAGCACTCCAACACTCCACCATCACTCCATTACTCCATTCTTCTTCGTCACGCGTCGATCGTCTGGCCGCCGTCGATCACGAGGGCGTGGCCGGTGACGAAAGAAGCCTCGTCGGACACCAGGAAGAGAACGCCGTAGGCAATCTCTTCCGGCCGGCCCATGCGCAGCAGCGCCTTGTTGCTCGCGCCCATGGTTTTACGCTGTTCATCCGTCATGCCTTCGCCGAGAGTAGGCTTGGGCGGAAAACCGCGAAAGCGCGGCGTCTCGATGGCGCCCGGGCACACGCAATTGATTCGAATTCCCAACGGACCGTAATCGAGAGCCATCTCGCGAGTTAAATTGATGATCGCGGCTTTGGTCGCGCAGTAGCCGGGATATTCAGGCGATGCCAAAAGGCCGAACGTCGAGGCGGTGGTCACCATGTTGCCGCTTTTTTGCTTGATGAAGTGCGGCATGACCGCCCGGGCGCCGCGAAACATCGCGTTTAGATTCGTATTCAAGACAAAATTCCATTCCTCGTCGGTGTGCTCGTGGATTTTTTTGCGGATGCCGGCGCCGGCATTGTTATAGAGAATATCGAGTCGGCCGAAATTGTCGACGGCGCTTTGCACGGCGCGGTCCAGGTCTTGCTGTTGGGTCACATCGCAGTGGGCGAACAGCGCTTCGCCGCCTTCTCTGTCTCTAATCAATTGATCGATGCGCGGCGATATCGTTTCCTGGATGTCGCAGCAAACCACTTTCGCGCCTTCGCGGCCGAACAGCCTCGCAGTGGCCCGGCCGATGCCGCTGTTGGCGCCGGTGATGATCGCGACCTTACCCTTGAGACGGCCCAGACCCGGCCGCAACATTGCGTGTTCGTCGGAAAGAATTTCCGCCATGATGCCTCCCTTGACTTGGCTAATACTGAAGTGAGATTTAAAGACCTTCATCTATCGCAGTAGAGGAAAGAATCCAAACGTGCTTGGAGCGGGTCGAGGATGGAGCATCGAGGATAGAGGATCGAAGAGAAACTGCGCAGGCGAGACTCACGGGAAAAGACTATGGGCGAAATAAGGAGCTTCCGAGATTTGGATGTTTATAAATTAGCCCGCGAGCAGGCAAGAAAGATCTTTGCCCTATCCAAAGCCTTTCCGATGGAAGAAAGATTCTCTCTCACGGATCAAATACGCCGGTCGTCCCGCGCTGTGAATGCAATGATCGCAGAAGCATGGGCGCGACGACGATATCCCGCGGCCTTTATCAATAAGATTGACGAGTCGTTGGGCGAAGCCATGGAAACCCAAGCATGGCTCGACCACGCGGTTGATTGTGGCTATTTGGACCGCAATCAATATCTCTCTCTAAACGAGTCGTGGCAAAAGGTCGGCGCCATGCTCAATCGAATGATCCAGCGCGCCGACGACTTCTGCCGCTCGGCAAGCCAGCGGTAGCTCGCGTACGCGCCCCATCGATTCTCGATCTTCAATCCTCCATTCTCGGCCTGTTACTTCTTGTAAAGCCGCTTGATAAATCCCGAGGTCTCGAGCTGGCGCACGAGGCTCTGGTCGACGAAGGCCTTCGGGTCCGCCGCCGCCGCTTTGGGGTTGCTGCGCGCCAGGTCGTCCAACATGGTCTTCACGCCGTCGGGAGTTGGATAGGGCGCCTCATTGAAAATCGTTGCTGTTAGCCTGACATATTGACGTTGCTACGACAGCGCGGGGAAATTGATCGCCGACTCAGATGTAAACGTGGCGCGCGAATGCGCGCGAACGCAATCCAAACAACTCGCCTTACGCGGTGTATTAAAGAAAAAAATGTAGAGCGCCATGGCCGC
>Ga0268386_10001718_pt1 | contig 15131 bp, 14 predicted proteins | sample RVTome_15_FD_200260 | JGI IMG/M metagenome (GOLD analysis project Ga0268386, IMG submission 200260) | Soil microbial communities from uranium-contaminated site in the Upper Colorado River Basin, Wyoming, United States - RVT150D86... ...
TCGAAGAATTGGACAATATCTCCAATATCAGTTACCGGATTCTGAACTAAGCAGACAATATTACGGTTTACCTGACAGTTTGGCACCAGCTTATGTCGCGGGATTAACATTAAAGTTTAATTGGCGCATCGTAGAGGCTTCGCGTTAAAATTTGCACTATATTTGCTGAATTAATTGTAATGAAAACAAGCAAGAATTAAAATATTTGTTATTATGTCTAAAACAGTTGAAATAACAGATGCGAACTTCGAAGAAATAATCGCATCAGAAAAGCCGGTACTGGTTGATTTCTGGGCTGAGTGGTGCGGTCCCTGTAAAATGATTGGACCAGTGGTGGAGGAGTTGGCATTTGAATATGAAGGAAAAGCGGTGGTTGGAAAAGTGGATGTGGATAACAATCCGGCGGTGTCCGCTAAATTCGGCATTCGCAGTATACCAACTTTACTGGTTTTCAAAGGTGGTGAGGTGGTAGATAAGCAGATCGGGGCTGTGCCCAAGAGCGTGCTGTCACAGAAATTAGACGCCCAGGTAGAAAACTCTGTATAAAGATAATCGAACTTAAAACGTAGAAGTCACGCCATTGGGCGTGACTTTTTTTATGAAGTTCTTAACTCCACCAGGTTTCCCCTTCCACCAGGTATTTGCCTTTGATCAGTTCTTCATTCAGCTCGATGCCAAAGCCTGGCCGGTCACTTAACTGGATGTGCCCGTTTACGATCATCTCCTTATCATAACCCAGAACGTCAGGGTCTCCGTTGATGCCTTTGCCCCCGCGGTTAATAGGATTGGAAATAAACGCCTCATGGGCCACGAATTCACGCACGGAGGCTGCAAAATTAGCCGAAGCAATGGTAGCAATGGGTCCGGCTACGTTATGCGTACAGACCGGGATGAAATAGAGTTCGGCCAGATCTGCTATTTTCTTAGCCTCCAGCAGCCCTCCGGCCATAGATACATCGATCTCTATCAAATTTAACCCCTGGTTTACAATAAAAGGACGGAAATCATCCCTGGTATATAGATTCTCACCGGTAAGGATAGGAACAGGTGATTTTTCAGTCAACTTGACCCATTGTTCATTATAAGCGATGGGCAGGGGATCTTCCATCCAGATAGGGCGGACGGGGGCTACGGCATTGGCCAGCCGAAGCGCACTGTCAAAGTCAAATTCCCAGTGGCAATGTACCGCTATGTCAAAATCCAGGCCCAGCGCCTCCCTCATATTGGTGTAGCCCTGGGCATTCCTGTCGACTTCCGGATTTGAAATCCGGCGGTTATCCAGTTCATTCCAGGCCTGGTCCCTGAGAACATTGGTCTTACAAGCGGTCCATCCCTGTCCTTTCATCAGTTCGGCAAATTCTGCACAGGAATTCTTATCCAGCATGTCCCGGGGACCGGAAGAAGCATAGGCCCGGACTTCATTGACATGTTTGCCGCCACCCAGGATCTTGTACACAGGTTGACCGGTGATCTTGCCTATCAGGTCCCACATGGCAAATTCTACCCCGGTAATGGCATGTGTGGCCACCCCGTGGTTCCCCCCGTAATAGGAAGTGCGGGTGCTCATCTTGAAAACCAGGTACTCCAGGTCCAGCGGGTCCTGTCCCATCAGGATTGGCTTACACACATTATGGACTATGTCTTTGGCGCCGTAACCATTTTCATCGTGATGACATTCCCCGATCCCCGTCAGTCCTGCATCAGTGGTGATTTTTACCAGGGGGCTCACGCGGAAGCCTATCTTGGTCAATACACATTGTACATCAGTAATTTTGACTTTCCCGGCCAGGGAATTGGCCAGCAGGTCGAAAACAGGCAAAAAGGTCAGGGCAGGAGCGGCCACTGCCAGGTTTCGTACAAATGTTCTTCGTTTCATCTTTCAGGGTTCGTAGGATGGTTTTTGGTGTTAATCTTAATTTGTGAAAAAACGGAGAAATAGGCTAACTATTTGTTAAATTCAATTGGTCTATTAAACCTAAACTACCATGAAACCCGCCAAAATTAACGTCTTATCAATCGGGGCATTTGTGATCTTAACATACTGTCAGCCCAAGGAAGATTTGTCAGTGGTTCAACAGGAATTGACCACTTTTCAGACGGAGTGGCTTGAATCCGGCAGTGCCATCAGGCAAACACTGGATAGCCTTAAAAATGACAACCAGGTTTTGCACGACCTGCTGGTAAAAATGAAGAAAATTAAGGACGCCGGCACCAGCAAAGCCAACTTTGATAGTCTTTATGTATCAGTTAACAATCTCAAAGATTCCCTTGGTGTTGAACTTAAAAACTTCAACACGCTTACCAATAATTGGAATCAGCACAAAGCGAATCTAAACCAGTTGGTGACTGCTGTAGAATCGAAAAGCATTACCGCAGCAGAAGCAAATGAGAAGTTGAGTGAGCTTAAGAATATCCGGACATCTGCTATGAACGAACTAAGCGATCTTCAGCGGGTCAGGGATGCCTATGCAACCAGCCTTAAAGCCTACAGCACTAAATTTGAAAAGGATTTTCCGAAAAACATAACCGGAGTTTGAACATGTTACTACCGGGCTAACCACCCTCCATCAATGGGTATTACCGCACCGTGCAAATATTCGGCAGCGGCGGAGGCCAGGAAAACCACCGGACCTTTCACATCGTCCGGTTCCCCCCATCTTCCTGCAGGTATGCGTTCCAGTACTGCCTTGCTTCTCTGCGGATCTGAGCGTATACCAGCAGTTACCTCAGTTTTAAAATAGCCGGGGGCGATAGCATTGACATTAATTCCCAGGCTGGCCCATTCATTGGCCAGGGCCCTGGTGAGTCCCAGAAGACCGCCTTTGGAAGCTGCATAAGAAGAGACCTGCAATCCGCCCTGGAAGGACAACACAGAGGCCACATTGATGATTTTACCCCTCTTTTTGTTCTCAATAAAGTGCCTGGCTGCGGCTTGTGACAGGTAAAACGCGCTGCTTAAGTTGATGTCCAGCACTTCTTCCCAGTCCTGGGTGCTGAACTCAAGAGCAGGGGCCCGCCGGATAATGCCGGCATTGTTAACCAGGATGTCAATGCCTCCGAAATATGTAACTCCGGTTGAAATGACTTCCAGCGCCTTTTCCCTGTCCATTTCAGCCAAATCCAGTTTTTCTGCCCTTCCTTTTTTGCCCAGCGCTTCAATTTGCCTCACAGTTTCAGAACAGTCAATACGGTCGATGGCAAAAACTTCGGCACCAGCTTCCGCCAAACTTATGGCAATAGACTGCCCGATGCCCCTGGCAGCGCCAGTCACCAGGGCTACCTTTCCGGTTAGCTGGAATAGTTCCCCTCCCTTCAAATTTTTACCGGATGAACTGCTCTACGAATCCCGCTCCCAGGCCAACCTCTTCATAATGTTTCATGCACATTTGGATTTTTGTGAAAACGTCCTCGTATCCAATGGTGGACCCGTTTTCGTCCACATAGATCATGGCGCCATTGACGTTGAACATGGTGATCATTTCATCATCGCTGTCTACTACCAGAGTGTGGGTCTCGCCAGGCGGCTCAAACAAAAATTTGCCTGGTGCTGCGATAAAATCATGTTCCAGATAGTGCCAATGTCCCTTGATTACATAGCCATACACCGGGGCCGGATGGCGGTGCCTGGTCAAAATACCGGAACGCCTGACCCTTAGCAAATTGAACCAGCCTCCGCCGGTGGTATCCAGAAGCAAAGGTCTGAACCAAATTTTGGGGGCCTGGGGCACCCAAACCCGTTCGTCTTCCGGTATGGCATCAAAGATCATGTCCGGTTTGGCAAAAGGTGGAAGTACGGAAGATTTTTTCTGCATTTTACAAATGAATCTTATATTCTAGTTCTCCGCTAACATGGACTGCTTAAACAATTCGGTTTGCTCCATGTAGTTGGCGTTCTGAGCCGCCTCCGCCCATAAATGAGCCTGGTCGATGGTAGCTAACGCTGCCGCCCTGTCACCGCTTTTATCCTGAATTTTTGCTTTCAGTAGCCCATATCTAAAATTTTCCGGGCTTTTATCCAGGGCGGTATTGATCAGTACCAATGCCTCTGCCAGGTCTTTATCATTATTGAGATAGTACTGGGCCGCTTCGAAATAACTCCGGTCAGGAACATTATCCGGATCTTTCTTAAAGTCTGCCACCTGTTGCTCAATCTGTTTGTCCACTTCTACTTCGATGGGGATATTGACCAGTGTATTCGCCCAAACCAGTTGCAGATGACATGAAGCACTTCCCAGTTCTGTAAATTGGATAGTAAAAGTCTCAGCATAGTGGTTTATCTGTTGCGGCTTAACATCAAACCGCAAAACATCATTGGCCGGATCGTAAGCATCGCCGGCCAGGCTGCGCAGCTCGGTGTTGGCATGAATTATTATGGTCCAGGTATTTTTTCCTGGTATAGTATAGAGGGCATAGGTTCCCTCCTGTATGGCCTTTCCACCTAGCATAGCAGGTTCACTCAGGGTGATTTTAGTAGAGGCATTGGCCCCGGTACGCCATACCTGGTCATAAGGAACCAAACTGCCAAAGACCTCCCGTCCCTTGGCCGAAGGTCTTGAATACTCCAGGTTTACTTCTGTAAGTCCTATTTCCTGTGAAATTTTACTGAAAGGACTTAAGGTTGGCGTTTTAAGTGTTTGGCTTAAACAGAGTAAAGGACATAAAATGGCGGTGAAAAGAATCAAGAGCGTTTTCATAAGAATTTTATTTTTTATTGGATGGCATAACCGAAGTTAGGAGCACACAAACAAACTGATTATACCAATTTAACATTATTTCTGAAATCACCAGCTACCATAAAACGGCGAAAGTATTCCTTATCTAAAATTGAATAAAAACCGGTCATCCTTTCCTAAGCATTATTTTTTTTTGAAATTTACCCCTGATCCTAATTCACACTAAAAATCACTGCCATGACCATCGCTGAAATTAAACAGGCCATTCAGCCCGGAGTGCTACACGGAGACCAGGTCCAAACCCTGCTCAACTATGCCCAGGAACAAAATTTTGCGCTGCCTGCGGTCAACGTCATTGGTTCCAACACCATCAATGCGGTGCTGGAAACCGCCCGGGAAGTCAATTCACCGGTGATGATCCAGTTTTCCAACAGCGGTGCACATTTCGTGGCCGGAAAAGGGTTGAGTAACGATGACCAGCAGGCATCGGTAATTGGTGCAGTCAGCGGCGCTCAACATGTACATCAGGTAGCATCCGCTTATGGTGTACCGGTTATACTGCATACCGACCATGCCGCCAAAAAACTGTTGCCCTGGATCGATGGCATGCTGGATGCCGGTGAGGATTTCTATAAGGCACATGGCAAACCGCTTTTCAGCTCCCACATGATCGATTTGTCTGAAGAACCTATCGAGGAAAATGTGGCCATCTGCAAGGAGTACCTCAAGCGGATGGACAAAATGGGCATGACCCTGGAAATAGAGCTGGGGGTGACCGGAGGTGAAGAAGATGGAGTGGACAATACCGGAGTGGATAGCAGCAGGCTTTACACTCAACCGGAAGAAGTGGCTTATGCATATGAGCGGTTGTTGGAGGTCAGTCCCCGGTTTACTATAGCGGCTGCCTTCGGAAATGTACATGGAGTTTACAAACCCGGTAATGTGGAGCTCCGGCCCATTATCCTGAAAAATTCCCAGCAATACATACAGCAGAAGTTTAGCACCGGTGCCAACCCGGTGAATTTTGTATTTCATGGAGGTTCAGGATCGCCCCAGCATCAGATCAGGGAAGCCATTGAATACGGCGCCATTAAAATGAACATCGATACCGATATGCAATGGGCTTTCTGGGACGGCGTACGTCACTATTACCTCGACAAGAAAGATTACCTTCAGGGCCAGATCGGTAACCCGGAAGGCGAGGATGCGCCCAACAAGAAGTATTACGATCCACGCACCTGGCTGCGGGCCGCTGAGCAGAGTTTTATTGAACGACTGAAAGTGGCGTTTGATGATCTGAATGCAGTAGATGTATTAGGATAATCAGCAACAGCAAGAGTGTAGATACAGGTGTTCAGCAAGAGCAACTGTATTTAGCAGGCACCCCCTGTATGCTGTTCCCTGTATGCTGTTCCCTGTATGCTGTTCCCTGTATGCTGTTGCTCATCTTTGGCAAATTTCCTTATAAGCACAGTATCTGCAGCGATCAGCATCATCAGTCTGAACAAATGGGGTATCCAGATCAAACATTTCCTCCAGGGTTTGCACCAGCAGTCTTTCAAACTCCTCAAACCCGGACACCGGTATGGACTGGTCATAATTGAGATACTTAATTCCCTCATTTACCTTTTTGAGCGGATATACCCCCAATTTTAACGGCATGGGGTCATGGTTCTTAATCCATAATAATCCGTAGAAAAATGCCTGAAATCCGGCTTTCCATTTGGGGTCCACAAAATGTTGCTCAATATAGGTGGTGCCGCTATCCGGAAATGCAGGTTTACGCAGGTACGGCAGATCTGCTTTCCCGGTTTTATAGTCTATTATATGAACTATTCCATTTTTCCGGTGTACCCGGTCCAGGGTTCCTTCAAGGCTAACCATTTTACCCGGGCCGAACTCCAGGGAAGCAGAGATCTTGGTCTCCGTTCCTTCCAGGGTAAATGGCGTCTGCCGCCGGTCGTTCTCAATGGCCTTATAAATTAACTTCTGAATGATCTGCTCATGCAGGATATCTTTCCCTTCCAGCATGGTACCCGCAGACCGGTTTAGCTGAATGTTTATAGACTCGTTTACTACTTCAGGTATCAGCTGCGAACTCAGCAAATCATTGATACCATCTCTGGTCAGCGTCTCTCCTACCAACGGCCTGTATAACCTGTCCAGGGCATGATGCACTATATTTCCAAAGTCGCGTGCATCCAGTTCTGAGGACTGTTTCTCCCTTTCCTTAATCCTGGCAACATACCTGAAATAGAATCTCAGGCTGCAGTCCAGGTAATGGCGGATTGCGGTGGATGAAAGAAATTTTTCACCATTGCCGGACAGAAACCGTCCCATCATCTCCTGCTCTTGGGAGGTTTTGTGAATTTTCAGGGAAGTACCTGGTTTAGGTTTAGCAATGGACATCTGGTAAATCTGCTCCTCAATGGTATACGCCGGAAATGATTGCTTCAGCTGCCAGATGAATCTGCTCTTTTCACCGGATCCGTCAATTGCCACTTCAGTGTTGTAAATGATAGTAGCATCTCCCGCTCTTTGCAATAATCGCTTGAAATGGTAGGCATAAATAGCATCCTGCTCCTCAAAAGTCGGGAGCCTGAATGCCTTTCTTATGGCATAGGGAATGAAGGTATTATGTTGATTTCCCCTCGGCACCCTTCCTTCGTTGACCGAAACCAGGATCAGTTTTTCAAAATCCAGTGCCCTGGTCTCCAGTAAACCCATCAATTGCAATCCTTTTGTTGGTTCACTGGAAAAAGGGATCCTGGATTGTTCAAAGGCCTGTACCACCAGGCGTACAAAAGTTCGCGCCTCCAACTGCTGATGATATTCCCTGATCTGCTCTTCCAGCTGCATCAACAGCCTGATTGCCTGGTAGGCAAACTCCGTTTCGACCTGGTCCAATTCCTGCTGCAAACGCAGTTTTTGGTAGATCGACATTAGCAACGAGATCAGGGCCCTGGCAAGGTCCTCCACCCGCTCCTTTGGTTTCAGGGCCTGGATCAATAATTCCGGCATATCTTCATCCAGCAAATCCGAAAAGGCCAGCCACCGTCTTTTTTGTCCAGGTTGGGGCAATATGTTCCTCACTGCAGGCAAAGATCTCTGTAACAAAGGATTGGTTAAAAGATCTTTTAGATACTCGGCTTCTACATAAACCTTATCACCTTTTCCCCTCCGGTGCAGCTGGTATTCAAGAAAAGAATTAGACAATCTGAACCAGTGACTGTGGTTGGCCGGATAACCCATGGTTACATTAAGCTTTTGAATATTGTCAGGCAATGCATACAAAAGAGGAAAAAGCAGTCCCTCATCTGATAATACAATTCCGCACCTGTCCTGCTGATCTATTGTTATCTGTTCCATCAATTGTCCCACAATCTGCGTTTGACCCACCGCCTGTACCCCTCCGATCAGCCTGATTTTTTTGGGATCCTTCAGCATATCGGTTATTATCCAGCGGCTGGTGTCCGAAGGAGGCCATTTCCTGTAATTGAGGCGCATGAACCTGCCGGCCTCTTCAACATCTTTCTCCATGTACGACCTGTCCGCATCCCAATAAACGGTGCCGATGCCTCTATCCAGCAGCCGGTTAAAGATAACTTCTTCCGATTTTGACAGGGCGTTGAACCCTGCAAAGACCACCCGGTCAAAAACCAGATCTGCTGAACCTTCTTCCATCTGCTCTGCCAGCAGGCGATAGAGCATTCCCGGATAGTAGATGTTCCTGCGCTCCATGGCTTCACGGAACGCATGATAGGTCTTGCTGATCCTTGACCATTGATTGCTAAAATTCGCCTTGAGGTCAGTGGGGTCTTTGCCCATCATCTCATTAAATCTCTTCAGGGCATCCTGGACCTCCTCGTTGTCCTGGTAGCGGATCTCCAGTTCCCGTAGCAGCTCCAGATTCCGGTACAGTTCCTTTGGGTTTACCAGGTTACGATCCACCTCGTCAAAGTCTTTTAGCAGTACCTGTCCCCAGGAGTAAAACTTATCGAAGGTGGGCAGTTCTTCCCTGTCAACTTCATGGTCACGAGTTGGCAAATATGTACTGCTGTAAGCCTGGTAGAGTGCAAACAACAGATCTATTTCACTGGTAACCGGTTTGCCGGTACACTTTACCACGAAATCCTCGATACTGAAGATGCCGGGCAACCAGAAGGTTTGAGGAGTAAACCTCTTTACCAGGGCGTCCCTGAAATGATAACAAGCCCTTCTTGTGGGAAACACGTATGCTGCATTAACCAGGTAGCCAATATCATCTTCAGGGATCTGGTCAACTAAATGATGAATAAACCCATTCATAGCGCGACTATCCTTAAATCCCCCACATACACCAGGTACTTCCTGACATTCTGAAATCCCATCCGCTCCAGCAGGGCGGCATAATCGCTTATCTGTTTATGGTGTTTGGGATCTTCCTTTTCCCGTTTATAATCGACCACAACTGCACTTTTCCTGTTAATCATTACCCTGTCAGGCTTATAGAGTTTTCCCTGGCTGGTGATCTCCCTTTCGCAAAAAACTTCCCATCCGGCGTCAAAAAAAGACCTGAAAAGAGGGTCCTGGAATAACGCTTCAATCTTCTGCTTAATACTTGCAGCGTCACTGCGGCCGATGATCCCTTCGGACTGCAGCTGCTGTAAGACCTGGGGCAGTTGTTCCCTGTCCTGCAAACGTTCCAAAGCGGTGTGGACCTGGATCCCTTCCCTGATATGAATGGCTTTGTAGTGTTCTGTCAGGGTAAACATCCTTTGCTGGCCGGACCAGTGGGTAACCTTGCCTTCATACGATCCAAGCCTGAGCCTGTCAATGGGCAGGGCCGGTGCAGCCACCTCTTCCGATCGTGTCAGTGGCTCTTCCAGATCCCCCATAACCAGCGTTTCACTTTGCGGATTCCAGTATTCACTCCATTCGGGACCTGTACACAATTTCCAAAGCAGTTTATAAAGCTGGGCCAGGTCATCGTCACTAACATCTCTGGATGGCCGATAACTGCAAACATACAATCGTTGCCGGGCCCGGGTAAACGCCACATATACGGTATTGAGTCCCTCGGTTAGACCTTCCAAAAGCTCCTGCCTGTAGGCCGTTGCAAACTGAGAGTTGGTCAGGTCAGCGCTAAAACTCAATGGAAGTAACTTGAATTTGGCATAGCGGCCCGGGAGCTGGTCCGTCCAGAAAAGTGTTTCCTTTCGCGGTTTCAACTCGAAATCAGCCCATGGTAAAAGCACGATAGGCGCCTCCAGGCCTTTGGCCTTGTGGATGGTCATGACCCGAACTGCCTGCTGGTGGGATGGGAATATCACCATTTGATCCTCTTTGTTCTCCTCCCACCAGGTTAAGAAGTCCCGGATAGTAGTCCTTCCCCGGTTGTTTTGTGTTAAACAAATTTCCAGGAACCGGCTTAAAAAAGGATCCGCCTGGACTGACTCCACCAGTAACGGTATTACCTGTGACACCCATTGGTAAATATTCTGATGGGACAGTGCTTTCCACTCTTTAACCAGCGCTTCAGGAAGGTACTTTTTGAGTAACCCGGAAACCGTTTCACCAGATTCCTTGAATAGTACATTGAAATCAATTTCATCCTGGCGATTGCCCCGGTGATAGAGATACGCCATCTCCGCCCTGGCCAGTTGGTCATGGTCATCCAGCACTAAGTACATGCTGCTGATCAGCAACCTTACCGCCCAGTACCCCGCCAGGTTCAAAGCCTGTTCGCTGTCAACCGGGACCCCCAGCATTGACAAATGTTGAGAAACTTCTGCCACTTCCACATTCCGGTCGCACAATATCAGGAAATCGCTGTACTGACCATTATTTTTGATGTGATCCTCAATAATTCCGGTCAGGTGGTTCAGGGATTGTTTTCTCCATTCATTTCCGTCCTTTTCGAAAAACCTGATCTCAACACCACCGGTTGACCTGGAATGAAACTCCTGTTCCACTTCCCTATACACCTCAGCTAGCATGTCAGCATTATCAGGAAGATCTTTGGTCAGCAACAACGTCTGGCTGGCCTGTCTGAAGAATTTGTTATTGAATGACACTACGGACCTGGAACTTCTGCGGTTATGCTGCAACGATATCTCCTGTAGCTGGTCCCGGTACAAAGACAGATCATGCTTCGCCTGCTTCAGTAACAGGTTCAGGTCACCACCCCGCCACCGGTATATCGACTGTTTTACATCACCAACCAGCAGCACGTGGTTTCGCTGATCCAGCGCATTGGTCACCAGTGGCTTCAGGTTCTGCCATTGATAGGTGGATGTGTCCTGAAATTCGTCTATCAGCACATGATGATAGTAAATACCCAGTTTTTCAAACAGGAATGGAGCTTCCCTGTCTGAAATGACCTCTCTTAACAGGAAACTGTTCTGTGAAAGCAGCATCAAATTATTGGTTTGCCGGTATATTTTCAGCTGATCACTCATGGCTTCCAGCAGCCCGTAGCTATAAATGTGGCGCTGCAGCTGGTAAGCGGTCATATACTCCTGATAGTGTGCCAGGTTGTGGTCAAGGATCTCCTTTGCTATCCGGCCAAGTCCCGCCTCCACCACCGCCTTTACTTCCCGTTGTTTGAGGCTTCCACCTATATACCAGTCGTCCTCTCCACGAGCAGTTTTTTGAAAAGTAATGTTAAGTGCAAGGTCATTATTCTGGATCTTATAAAAAGTGTTGACGGGCCCGCTTCCCTTGCGCTTAAAATCGTTTATTGATAATTGGTGTTGCTTAATGAGATCCGTAGCCTGTCTGGCCAGCTTTTTCTGATGTGAACTGTACTCCCACTGGGTATTCTGAAGGATCTTTTCCAGTTCCCTGAGAGATTTAATATTAACTTCCTCTTTTTGGATCTTGCTGAAACCCTGGTGAAACTTTTCCTTAAATAGTTCCTTGCCAAATTCAATCAACGTATAATCCAGCTGCCATCCCCTGTCATCATCAATTTTACTGAACGCAAAATCCTTGATCCAATTACCCAGCTCCTGATTATGGGAAAGATTCTCGTAAAGGAGCTGCAGTGACTCCTTCATTGCCAGGTCATCGTCAACATCAATTTCATAGTTCAGGCTGAGTTTGAGTTCCCTGGCCAGTGCCCGTACCACCTGACTGAAAAAATGGTCGATGGTACTGACAGAAAATTTCGAATAGTTATGAAGGATATTGATCAGCGCTTTACGGGCGCGGTCCTGGATGTTAAGTGCCTGCGGGTAATGTTTTACCTCATCCTGAATGACCCTTTTCATGTCGGTATCCTTTCCTTCTGATAATTCCAGCAGGTTTTGGAGGATCCGGTTCTTCATTTCCGCGGTGGCTTTGTTGGTGAAGGTAATGGCCAGGATATGCTGATAATCCGATGGATTTCTCAGCACGATTTTAAGGTACTCTTTAACCAGGGTGAAGGTCTTGCCTGAACCGGCGGAGGACCTGTATATGGTGAAGTTCCTGAATTTAGATTTTTGAGGATCCTCGAAGAGGTCGAGCTGCCTCATTGCCTATACGGTGTTTTGTGCAATGCCGGAAACTCCACCGGATACCGCAAACTTCATGGCATCGGTACTTGAGATCTCCAGGGGCTTGACCTGTTCTCTGGGGATCAGTACCACGTTCCCTGAAAAGTTATAACTATGAGGAAAGTATATAGCGGCGAACCCCGGCGCCCCCAGTACTGCCATATCTTCCTGGGTAATGAATCCTATTCTTTTAACAGACCCATCCTGGAACAGGTCTACCACCACCGGCTGGTTAAATTTCTTGTGGTCCCCTACAAATGCAGAAACCAGGTCCTTTAATGAGGTATATATGATCCCGATAAAGGGCAGTCTCATCATTATACTTTCAAAGAATTTTATTATTGGCTGGGCTAAAAATGAACTTCCCAGGTAACCAAACATGGTAATGGAACCCAAAATGATCAACAGACCAAGACCGGGTATATCCAGGTTGATCAGACCATCAAGCCAGCGAATTGAAATAACAATGATATAGATGGTCAGGGCTAAAGGGACCACAAACAGTAAGCCCCTAAGGAAATATTTAGGAATAAATTGAAACATTGGGAACTATCTACTATCTACTATCTACTATCTACTATCTACTATCTACTATCTACTATCTACTATCTACTATCTACTATCTGGAATGAGTGCATCGATCGTAGATTGCAGAGATCAGAGATCCGAAAATCAGAGATCCGAAAATCAGAGATCCGAAATCAAAGACCAGAGATCATATAGATATTCCTATAAAGGACATAAATGCCAGTCCCATCAAACCGGTGATCAGCATGGTAATTCCCAGGCCCTTCAATCCATCAGGCACGTTGCTATACTTGAGTTTTTCCCGGATGGCAGCTAAAGCAATAATAGCCAGGAACCACCCTATACCGGAAGAAAAACCGTAAACGGTGGATTCAATCAGGTTAAGGTCCTTTTGTACCATAAAAAGAGAGGAACCTAAAATAGCGCAGTTCACTGCAATAAGAGGCAGGAAAATACCCAGGGAACCGTACAAAGCCGGAGATAATTTTTCAATAACCATTTCCACCAACTGCACCATAGCCGCGATTATGGCGATAAACATAATGAACTGCAGAAAAGTAAGGTCCACTGTGGCAAACCCGGCACCCATCCAGCTCAGGGCGCCTTCTCTCAGGATAAATTCCTTGATCAACCAGTTGGCGGGCACGGTAATGGTCAGTACGAATATTACTGCCAGTCCCAAACCCACTGCGGTCGACACTTTTTTAGACACCGCCAGGTAGGAACACATACCCAGAAAGTATGCGAACACCATATTTTCAATAAAAATCGACCTAACGCCTAAACTTATCAGTTCCATATGCTATTGTTCAACGTATCCTGACCTGGTCCTTTGTATCCATATTATGATCCCCAGGATCATAAAGGCGCCGATGGGGGTCACCATCAATCCGTTATTGGGGAAGTTCTCAATTCCTATGGCTTTGAATACTTCAAAGCCGAATAGTGATCCAAAGCCAAATAATTCTCTGAAAAAAGCTACTGCCAGTATGATCCAGGCGTATCCAAAACCGCTGCCAAATCCGTCAAGAATGGAGTCCCAGGCCTTGTTTCCCATGGCAAATGCCTCCAGTCGTCCCATGATGATGCAATTGGTTATGATCAAACCTACATACACCGACAAAACCTTATACATGTCATAATAGTAGGCTTTGAGCACTTCATTTACCAGGGTCACCAATGAGGCAATAACTGCCAACTGGACTATAATCCGCACCCGGTTAGGAATCAGGTTCCTGAAAAGAGAGATAATGAGGTTCGAAAATACCACTACAAAGAGCACTGCAATGGACATCACCAGGGTGGGTTCCATTTTTAAGGTGATGGCCAGGGCTGAACAAATACCCAGCACCTGAACCGTTATCGGATTGTCGTCATTGAGAGGGTCGGTAACGAACCTTCGCCGTCTTTTTGACAACAGACCTTCGCTGCGATCTTTCTTAATTACCGGTTGCTCTAAAGTTTCAGTGGCCATGTTTGGTAATTTCTAAGATGAAACTTTCTTTAAATAATTTTGATAGTGTTCCAGGTAATTCAACAGCATGTTGTTTAAACCCCTGGCGGTGATGGTGGCCCCTGCCAATCCATCTACGTGATGATCATCAAGCGATTCTGCAGGATTACCCTCACCCTTTAACATGCTGACAGAAACCAACTCTCCCGCGGAATTGTATACTTTGCGCCCCACAAAACGGGACTGAATATCTGCCTCCGCAATTCTGGCGCCCAATCCGGGAGTTTCTCCCTTATGGTCGAAAACGGCCCCTTTTATGGTATTGAGATCCCTATCTAGCGCTACATATCCCCATATCACATCCCACAGGCCGTTGCCGTAAACTGGCAGTATATAAGCTTCTACTTCACCGGATTCACCTTTAAATAAAAAAACCGGGTAAAGACGCTCTTCCGGCGGTAATTTATAATTTTTTTCGATAGAGACATTTTCGGCAACTACCGGTGTTCCGGAGGCATCTGTTTCCACCTGGTTTCCATTGATATCAACTACCAGTGATTCAATTCTCTGATCATAAATTCCCAGTACGTCATCGGACTTCTGGATATTCATTACCGCACCCAGGATGCTTTTTTTAGTGTCAAGCTCAACCTGTACCTTTTGCTTTGGTCCCAGGCCTACGGATGCCACCGACAGCAGGCCGCCGAGGATAACGGTAGTAATAATCGAAAAAACGATGATGTAAGCGTTAGACTGTCGCACGTTTTAATCTTCTTTTTTTGTTTGCCTGAATCACATAGAAATCGATCAAAGGAGCAAACACATTCATCAACAGCACTGCCAGCATTATTCCCTCAGGATAAGCTGGGTTAAAAACCCTGATTATCACGGTAAGTGCTCCTATCAGAAACCCATATATCCACTTTCCGGTTTCGGTATGGGCGGCGGTGACTGGAT
>Ga0268386_10001719_pt1 | contig 15128 bp, 11 predicted proteins | sample RVTome_15_FD_200260 | JGI IMG/M metagenome (GOLD analysis project Ga0268386, IMG submission 200260) | Soil microbial communities from uranium-contaminated site in the Upper Colorado River Basin, Wyoming, United States - RVT150D86... ...
CGGGACCTCCTCGTAGCGGGCGAACTGCATCGTGTAGGTCGCCCGCCCCTGGGTCATCGACCGCATCTCGGTCGCGTAGCCGAACATGGTCGCCAGCGGGACGTTGGCCCGGATCACCTGCGAGGTGCCGCGCGCCTCCATCGAGACGATGCGGCCGCGGCGGCTGTTCAGGTCGCCCACGATCGCGCCCATGTACTCCTCGGGCGTCACCACCTCGACGTCCATCACCGGCTCCAGCAGCGCGGGCTTGGCCTTCCGGCAAGCCTCCTTGAAGCCCATCGACCCGGCGATCTTGAACGCCATCTCGGAGGAGTCGACCTCGTGGTAGGAACCATCGGTCAGGTGGACCTTGATGTCCACCATCGGATAGCCGGCCATGATGCCGGTCTCCATTGCCTCCTTGATGCCCTTCTCGACCGCCGGCACGTACTCGCGCGGCACCGAGCCGCCCACGATCTTGTTCTCGAATACGAATCCGCCGCCGGCCTCGTTCGGCTCGACCTCGATGTAGACGTCGCCGTACTGGCCGCGGCCGCCGGTCTGTCGCACGAACTTGCCCTGGGCCTCGCCCTTGCGCCGGATCGTCTCGCGATACGCCACCTGCGGCTTGCCGACGTTGGCTTCGACGCGGAACTCGCGCAGCAGACGGTCGACGATGATCTCCAGATGGAGCTCGCCCATGCCGTGGATCAGCGTCTGCGAGGTTTCCTCTTCCGTAGTCACCCGGAACGTCGGGTCCTCCAGGGCCAGCCGCGACAACGCCACGCCCAGCTTCTCCTCGTCCGCGCGCGTCTTCGGCTCGATCGCCACCGCGATCACGGGCTCCGGGAAGGTCATCGCCTCCAGCACGATCGGCTTGTCGGGATCGCACAGCGTGTCACCGGTCGTCGTCAGCTTGAGGCCGATGGCCGCGGCGATGTCGCCGGCGGCGATCGACGGGACCTCCTCCTTCTTGTTGGCGTGCATCCGGAGGAGGCGGCCGACCCGCTCCTTCTTGCCCTTGGTGGAGTTGTAGACGCCGGAGCCGGCTTCCAGCGTGCCCGAATACACGCGCAGGAAGACCAGCTGGCCCACGTGCTGATCGTTCATGATCTTGAACGCCAGCGCGGCGAACGGCGCATCGTCCGAGGCTTTGCGGTCCTCCATCTCCCCGGCTTCGGGATTGACGCCCGTCATCGGCGGGATGTCGAGCGGCGACGGCAGGTAGTCGATGACCGCGTCGAGCAGGGCCTGGACGCCCTTGTTCTTGAAGGACGCGCCACAGATGACCGGGAACACCCGCATCGCGATCGTGCCCTTGCGGATGGCCGCCTTCAGCTCGTCGGGGCTGATCGTCCCGCCGTTGACGTACTTCTCCATGAGGTGCTCGTCGACCTCGGCGAGGCCCTCGATCATCTTCTCGCGATACTCCCTGACCTGGTCGCGCAGCTCGGCGGGAATCTCGACCTTCTTGAATTCCTTGCCGAGCGTCTCGTCGCCCTCGTCCCACACGAGCGCAACCTCGTCGATGAGATCGACCAGGCCCCGGTACTGGTCCTCCCGGCCGATCGGCAACTGGATGGCGACGGGATGGGCCCCCAGGCGGCTGCGCAGCATGTCCAGGCACCGGTAGAAGTCGGCGCCGATACGGTCCATCTTGTTGACGTAGACCATGCGCGGCACCTGGTACTTGTCGGCCTGCCGCCACACGGTCTCCGTCTGAGGTTCCACACCCGAGACCGCATCGAGAATCGCGACGGCGCCATCGAGGACCCGCAGGGAGCGTTCGACCTCCACGGTGAAGTCCACGTGCCCCGGCGTGTCGATGATGTTGATCCGGCAGTCACGCCAGAAGCACGTCGTAGCCGCCGAGGTGATGGTGATACCTCGCTCCTGCTCCTGCACCATCCAGTCCATGGTGGCGGTGCCCTCGTGGACCTCGCCGATCTTGTACGACCGTCCGGTGTAGTAGAGGACGCGCTCGGTCGTCGTCGTCTTGCCCGCATCGATGTGGGCCATGATGCCGATGTTGCGGGTCTTCTCCAGGGAGTACTGCCGCTCCACGTCCGCCCTCTTTCTCTGTTCGCAGGCTCGCCTCGGGTGACGTCGCCCGGTGGCTCGCGCTACGGTTCGACATGCGAGGAGGGGGGCCAGCCTTCAGCCCCCCTCCTCGAGTGATCTACGCTACCAGCGGTAATGCGCGAAGGCCTTGTTGGCCTCCGCCATCTTGTGCGTGTCTTCTCGCTTCTTGACCGCCATGCCCCGGTTGTTGGCCGCGTCCAGCATCTCGGCCGCCAGCTTGTCCGACATGCTGCGCTCGGACCTCCGCCGGGCGGCACCGATCATCCAGCGCATCGCCAGCGACGTCCGGCGGTCGGGGCGCACCTCGACTGGCACCTGGTACGTCGAGCCACCCACGCGGCGCGACTTCACCTCGACGGCTGGCTTGACGTTGTCGATGGCGGTCTTGAACATCTTCAGCGCTTCTTGCTTGGAGCGGTCCTCGACCGCCGTCATCGCGTCGTACATGATCCGCTCCGCGGTCGATTTCTTGCCGCGAATCATCATGATGTTGACGAACTTCGCAACCAGCCGGCTCCCGTACTTGGGATCCGGCAGTACCTCGCGCTTCGCCGCCCCCGCCCGCCGCATGGCCTAGCTCCCGCCCTTCGGTGCCTTGGCGCCGTACTTCGACCGGCTCTGCTTGCGGCCCGTCACCCCGGCGGTGTCGAGTGACCCGCGGATGATGTGATAGCGGATGCCCGGCAGGTCTTTCACGCGACCGCCGCGGATCATCACGATCGAGTGCTCCTGCAGATTGTGGCCGACACCCGGGATGTACGACGTCACCTCCTGCCCGTTGGTGAGCCGCACGCGGGCCACCTTGCGGAGAGCCGAGTTCGGCTTCTTGGGGGTCGTGGTGTAGACCCGGATGCAAACGCCCCGCTTCTGCGGGCACGCCTGCATGGCGGGCGTCTTCGACTTCTTCCGCACCGCCTCACGACCCTGTCGCACGAGCTGGTTAATCGTCGGCATAGGTCTCCATCGCCGGGAACGGCGACAAAACTCTCACGTTATAACCGAGTGACCCTGTGTTGTCAACATGTTGGGGCCGGTATCGGCGCCAACCGTCTCGCCTTCACGGGGTCCAGACAAGCCCTCGCCAAATGGTCGGCACCACGGCTCCGTCGCCGTGGCGCTCTCGGTCACCGTCATCCAGCCGCGGCGACCGAGCCCTCGCCGTCGGTCGGCTCGACAGGCGCCGGCGGATCGAAGCTCAGCATGCTGTCCAGCGGCTTGACGACCTCGCCGCCCGGGGTCAAAACCTCGACCCGCGTGTAGTTGTTCAGACCGGTGCCGGCCGGGATGAGCCGGCCCACGATGACGTTCTCCTTGAGGCCGCGCAACTCGTCGGTCTTGCCGGAAATCGCGGCCTCTGTCAGCACCCGGGTGGTCTCCTGGAAGGAGGCTGCCGAGATGAAGCTATCGGTCGACAGCGAGGCCTTGGTGATGCCGAGGAGCACGGGCTTGGCCGTGGCCGGGCGCTTGCCCTGAGCCAGAACCCGGTCGTTCTCCTCCTGGAACACGAACTTGTCCACCAGCTCGCCGACGACGAAATCGGTGTCGCCGACCTCCTCGATGCGCACGCGCCGCAGCATCTGGCGCACGATGATCTCGATGTGCTTGTCGTTGATCGTCACGCCCTGCAGGCGGTAGACCTCCTGCACTTCGTTGACGAGGTAGCGCTGCAGCTCGCGGTCACCGAGGACGGCCAGGTAATCGTGCGGGTTCGGCGACCCGTCCATCAGGGCCTCCCCCGCCTTCACGCGGTCGCCCTCGTGAACGCTGATGTGCTTGCCACGGGGGATCAGGTACTCCTTGGTCTCGCCGTTCTCGGCCCGGATGACGATCTTCCTCATGCCCTTGACGAACCCGCCCATTTCCACGCGTCCGTCGATCTCGGTGATGACCGCCTGCTCCTTGGGCTTGCGGGCCTCGAAGAGCTCGGCCACCCGCGGCAGACCGCCGGTGATGTCCTTGGTCTTGGTCGTCTCGCGGGGGATCTTGGCGATGATGTCAGCCGCGAAGACGTCGGCGCCATCGGCCACCGAGAGGTTGGCCCCCACCGGCAGCGGGTAGCGGTGCCGCTCCGACCCCGTCGCGGGCCCGGCGCCCTCGGAGTGCGCGCCGTAGATGATGACGCCGGGCTGGAGCCGGCCGTCAGCGTCCTCGATGATCACCTTGCGGGCGAGGCCGGTGACTTCGTCGAACTCCTCGCGCACGGTCACCCCCTCGACGATGTCCTGGTACTGCACCTTCCCCGTGAACTCGGTGAGGATCGGGTTGGTGAACGGGTCCCACTCGACCAGCACCGTCCGGGCCTTGATCTTCTGCTCGAGCTTGACCTTGATCTTGGCGCCGTACACGACCGGGTAGCGCTCGCGCTCCCGGCCCCGCTCGTCGGCCACCGCGATCTCACCGTTGCGGTTGGTGGCCACCAGGTCACCGTCGCGGTTGACGACCGTCCGGAGGTTGTGGAACTTCACGACGCCGGCGCTCTTGGCCTCGTGCTTGGAGGCCTCCACGACCCGGCTGGCGGTGCCGCCGATGTGGAACGTCCGCATCGTGAGCTGGGTGCCCGGCTCGCCGATCGACTGGGCGGCGATGATGCCGACCGCCTCGCCCAGCTCGGCCAAGCGGCCGGAGCCGAGGTTGTGCCCGTAACACAGTACACAGATGCCGCGCTTGGTGTCGCAGGTCAGGGTCGAGCGGATGCGCACCCGCTCGAGGCCGGAGTCCTCGATCCTCTGGGCTAGCTCCTCGGTGATCTCGGTGCTGGCCTGGACGATGATCTCTTGCGACAGCGGATCCCGCACATCCTCGGCGGTGGTACGGCCGAGGATGCGATCCCGGAGCGACTGAATGATGTCGCCGCCCTCGACGAGCGGCGTCGCCTCGATGTACTTCACGGTGCCGCAATCGTACTCACTGACGATCACGTCCTGGGCGACGTCGACCAGCCTGCGCGTCAGGTAGCCGGAGTCGGCCGTCTTCAGCGCCGTGTCGGCGAGACCCTTCCGGGCGCCGTGGGTCGAGGTGAAGTACTCGAGGACCGTGAGGCCCTCGCGGAAGTTCGAGGTGATCGGCGTCTCGATGATCTCGCCCGACGGCTTGGCCATGAGACCGCGCATCCCCGCGAGCTGACGGATCTGCTGCTTGGAGCCCCGGGCGCCGGAGTCGGCCATCATGAAGATGGGGTTGAACTCGCCGCCCTGCTCGCCCTCCTCCAGCTCCTTGAACATCTGGTCGGCGATCTGCTCGGTGACGTGGGCCCAGATGTCGACGACCTTGTTGTAGCGCTCGCCGTTGGTGATGACGCCGTCCTGGTACTGCGTCTCGACCTCGTTGACCTGGGCCCGCGCGCTGCCGATGAGCTGCTCCTTCGACGACGGGATGTGCATGTCGTCGATGCCGATCGAGAGGCCCGACAGCGTGGCGTACCGGAAGCCGAGGTCCTTCAGCTCATCGAGGAACTTCACCGTGACCTCGTTGCCGAGCTGGTTCATGCAACGGGCGACGAGGGCGGTGACCTCCTTCTTCTTCAACTCCTGGTTCACGAACCGCAACGGCTCCGGCACGGTTTCGTTGAAGAGCGTGCGGCCCACCGTGGTCTCGAGAATCTCGCCCTTCCAGCGCAGGCGGATGCGGGCCTGGAGGTCGACGTCCTCGTTGTCGTAGGCGATTCGGACCTCTTCGGCGTCCGCGAACAGCCGCCCCTCACCCCGCACCGGGTGGTCGGGCGTGGCCAGCCGCTCCTTGGTCAGATAGTAGATGCCGAGCACCATGTCCTGGGTCGGGACCGCGATCGGCGCGCCGTTGGACGGCGACAGGATGTTGTTGGCCGACAGCATCAGCACCTGGGCCTCGAGCTGGGCCTCCATCGACAACGGCACGTGCACGGCCATCTGGTCGCCGTCGAAGTCGGCGTTGAATGCCGTGCAGACGAGCGGATGGATCTCGATGGCCTTGCCCTCGACCAGGATGGGCTCGAAGGCCTGGATGCCGAGCCGATGCAGCGTCGGCGCCCGGTTCAGGAGGACCGGGTGCTCCTTGATGACCTCGTCGAGAATGTCCCAGACCTCCGGCCGCTCCTTCTCCACGAACTTCTTGGCCGCCTTGATGGACGACGCGATCCCGCGCTCCTCGAGCTTGCGCAGGATGAACGGCTTGAACAGCTCCAGCGCCATCTTCTTCGGCAGCCCGCACTGGTGGAGCTTGAGGTAGGGGCCGACGACGATCACGGACCGGCCGGAATAGTCGACCCGCTTGCCGAGCAGATTCTGACGGAAGCGCCCCTGCTTGCCCTTGAGCGTGTCGCTGAGCGATTTCAGCGGACGGTTGTTCGGCCCGGTGATGACGCGGCCGCGGCGCCCGTTGTCGAACAGCGCGTCGACGGCTTCCTGAAGCATCCGCTTCTCGTTGCGGATGATGATCTCCGGCGCCTTCAAGTCCATGAGGCGCTTGAGGCGATTGTTGCGATTGATGACGCGACGATACAGATCGTTGAGATCCGACGTCGCGAACCGACCGCCATCGAGCGGCACCAGCGGGCGCAGCTCCGGCGGGATGACCGGGATGACCTCGAGGATCATCCACTCCGGCTGGTTGCCGGACTTCAGAAAGGCCTCGATGACCTTGAGGCGCTTGACGATCTTCTTGCGCTTCTGGACCGAGGTCTCGCCCAGCATCTGCGCGCGGAGATCCCGGGCCAGCGAGTCGAGGTCCATGTCGCGCAGCAACTCGCGGATCGCCTCGGCGCCCATGCCCACCTTGAGGGCTTCGGGGCCGTGCTCCTCGAGCAGCTTGCGAACCTTCTCGACTCCGACCAGGTCCTTCTTCTTGATGCCGTTGATCCGAGACTCGAGGCACACGTACTCCTCGAAGTAGAGGATCTTCTCCAGCTCGCGCAACGACATGTCCAGGAGCTGGCCGATCCGGCTGGGCAGTCCTTTGAAAAACCAGACATGCGATACCGGCGAGGCCAGCTCGATGTGGCCCATGCGCTCGCGCCGCACCCGGGCCCGTGTCACCTCGACACCGCACTTGTCGCAGATGACGCCGGCGAACTTCATCCGCTTGTACTTGCCGCACGCGCACTCGTAGTCCTTGGTGGGACCGAAGATGCGGGCGCAGAACAGTCCGTCGCGCTCCGGCTTGAAGGTCCGGTAGTTGATGGTCTCCGGCTTCTTCACCTCACCGTGCGACCAGTCCCGGATCTTCTGCGGTGCCGCCAGCTTGATTCGAATCGCGTCAAACGTGATGGGCTTCGCATGCCGATCGAGGATGCCCCACAGGTCCTTGGTAGGCTTGTCCTCTCTGATCAGGCTGCCGAAAGGCCGATCCGTCAGCATTCAGTAGTCTCCTTTGTAGCGAAGTCGTGAGGCCGGTTCGAGGCGCAGGTGGCCTGTTCGAGATGCGCGTGGCTCCGACACGCCCGTTCAACCCTTCGACCAGCGCGCGGCTGTTCCACTCCGTTGCGCTCTTCGTTCGCTCCCCTCACGACGCCTTCTTTCCGTCTTTCGTGACCAGTTCGACGTCCAGGGCCAGACTCTGCAGCTCTTTCACGAGCACGTTGAAAGACTCGGGCGTGCCGGGCTCGAGGAAGTTCTCGCCCTTCACGATCGCCTCGTAGATACGATTGCGCCCTTCGACGTCATCGGACTTCACCGTCAGCATCTCCTGCAGCGTGTGGGCGGCGCCGTACGCTTCCAGGGCCCACACCTCCATCTCGCCGAACCGCTGCCCGCCGAACTGGGCCTTGCCGCCGAGCGGCTGCTGGGTGACCAGCGAGTAGGGCCCGATCGATCGCGCGTGCATCTTGTCGTCCACGAGGTGCGCCAGCTTCAGGATGTAGATCTGGCCGACGGTCACCTCCTGGTGGAACGGTTTGCCGGTGCGGCCGTCGTAGAGCAGGGTCTTGCCCGACGTCGGCATGTTGGCCTGTCGCAGATGATCCTTGATCTCCTGCTCGGTGGCGCCGTCGAAGACCGGGCTGGCCACCCACAGCCCGAGAGCACGGGCCGCCCAGCCCAGATGCGTCTCGAGGATCTGGCCCACGTTCATCCGGGACGGCACACCGAGCGGATTCAGAACAATCTCCACCGGAGTACCGTCCGGAAGGAACGGCATATCTTCTTCTGGAAGGATCTTGGACACCACGCCCTTGTTGCCGTGGCGGCCGGCCATCTTGTCGCCGACCGACAGCTTCCGCTTCACGGCCACGTAGACCTTCACCATCTTGATCACGCCGGGTGGCAGGTCGTCACCGCGGCGCAGCCGCCCGATCCGTTCCTCGAGCATCGAGTCGTAGATCGAGATCTGCTCTTCGGCGAGCTCCTCGATCCGCTTGATCATCTGGGTGAGCCCCTCGTCCTCCTTGACCTTCACCTTCTTCAGTTCGTTCCACGAGAAGGTGTCGAGATCCGGCCGCTCGATCCGGTCGCCCTTCTTGGTGACCCGCCGCACCTTGTTGGTGGGATCGAACAGCTCGTTCAGGGACGTCTTCCCCACGAGCAGATTCTTCAGCTTCTGGTCACGCTCCATCTCGACCATGGCGATCTCGTCTTGATAGTCCTTCTCCAGGCGCCCGATCTCCTCCTCCTCGATCGACTTGGCGCGCTCGTCCTTGTCGACGCCTCGCCGGGAGAAGACCTTCACGTCGACGACGGTGCCCTCGATGCCAGGCGGCACCGTGAGCGAGGTGTCCCGCACGTCGCCGGCCTTCTCACCGAAGATCGCCCGGAGCAGCTTCTCCTCCGGCGTCAGCTGCGTCTCGCCCTTCGGGGTGATCTTGCCGACGAGGATGTCCCCGGCCTTCACCTTGGCGCCGATGCGCACGATGCCGGAGTCGTCCAGGTCCTTCAGCGCCTCCTCGGAGACGTTCGGGATGTCGCGCGTCACCTCTTCCTTGCCGAGCTTGGTGTCGCGAGCCTGAACCTCGAATTCCTCGATGTGGATCGAGGTGAAGCGGTCGTCCTTGACCAGCCGTTCCGACACCAGGATGGCATCCTCGAAGTTGTACCCACCCCACGGCATGAAGGCGACCAGCACGTTACGACCGAGCGCGAGCTCACCCTGGTCCGTGGCCGGCCCGTCGGCGATGACGTCCCCGGGCGAGACCTTCTGGCCCTTGCGCACGATCGGCTTCTGGTTGATGCAGGTGTTCTGGTTGGAGCGCCGGTACTTGGTCAGGTTGAAGATGTCCAGCGGCAGATCCTGGACGGGGTCGGCCTTCTTGGACCGGCTCTCCGCGCGCACGACCACCCGGTCGGCCGACACGTACTCGATCACGCCTGGGCGCTTGGCCACCACGACCGAGCCCGAGTCGCGGGCCACCACGTGCTCCATGCCGGTGCCGACGAGCGGCGCCTCCGGCTGCAGCAGCGGCACTGCCTGCCGCTGCATGTTGGAGCCCATCAGGGCGCGGTTGGCGTCGTCGTTCTCGAGGAACGGGATGAGCGCGGCCGCCACCGACACCAGCTGCTTGGGGGACACGTCCATGTAATGCAGCTCCTCCGGCGCCACCATCCGGTATTCACCCGCCCGGCGGGCCGAGACGCGCTCCTGCATGAACTTGCCCTGGCGGTCGATCTCCGCGTTGGCCTGGGCGATGACGAACTTCTCCTCCTTCAGCGCGTTGAGGAACTCGATCTCGTCGGTCACCTTGCCGCCGACGACCTTGCGGTACGGCGTCTCGATGAAGCCAAGCTCGTTGGTCCGGGCGTACGTCGACAGCGACGAGATGAGGCCGATGTTCGGACCTTCGGGCGTCTCGATCGGGCAGATCCGTCCGTAGTGGGTCGGGTGCACGTCGCGTACCTCGAACCCCGCCCGCTCGCGCGACAGGCCGCGCGGTCCGAGGGCCGACAGCCGCCGCTTGTGGGTCAGCTCGGCCAGCGGGTTCGTCTGGTCCATGAACTGCGAGAGCTGGGACGAGCCGAAGAACTCCTTGACCACGGCAGAGACGGGCTTCGCGTTGATCAAGTCATGGGGCATGAGATTCGTGATGTCCGAGATGGACATCCGCTCCTTGACGGCCCGCTCCATCCGCGTGAGACCGACCCGGAACTGGTTCTCCAGCAGCTCGCCCACCGACCGCACCCGGCGGTTGCCAAGGTGATCGATGTCGTCGGTCGACGTGCTCCCCAGCTTGACCGTGAGCAGGCGGCGGATGACCGAGACGATGTCCTCGCTGCGCAGGGTCTTCGCGCTGGCTGGTGCTTCGATACTGAGCTTCTCGTTGATCATGAAGCGGCCGACGCGGGCGAGATCGTAACGGCGTCCGTCCATGAACATGCCGCGGAACAGCGCCCGGGCCGACTCCACGGTGGGCGGATCGCCCGGCCGCAGCTTGCGATAGATCTCCACCAGCGCCTCGTCCGGATTCTTGACGTGATCGCGCGCCAGCGTCTCGTATATCGACGCGTCGATCTTGCCGGGGCTGACGACCAGCAGCTTGAACGGCGCCACCCGCCGGCTCATCACCTGCGTGAGCACCGTCGAGGTCAGCTCGGTGTTGGTGCCGACGATGACCTCGCCGCTCTCGGTGGCGACGATGCGGGTAGCCGTGCGCCGGCCCACCAGCGCCTCGGCCCGGACGGGGATCTTCTCGACATTGGCCTCGAGCAGCTTCTCGACGAGCTTGCCGTTGAGCACCTTGCCGGCGGTGACGATGGGCTCCCGGTGGCGCGGCGCCTTGACGTCGTCGGCCACCTTGACGCCCACCGACGCCTCCGGGTGCACGCGCACCCAGGCGTTGCCGTCCTCGAAGCTCAGCACCTCCTCGGCGTCGTAGAACTGGGCGAGGATCTCCTCGTCGGAGAGAATCGAGCCCTTCTCGAGAAACCAGAACGCGCGCAGGTACGCCGTGGCGTACATCTTTCGCCGCCGGTCGACGCGCACGTGCAGCAGATCGTTGGCGTCGAAGTCGAACTCCACCCACGACCCCCGGTACGGGATGACCCGCGCCGAGTAGAGCGGCTTGCCGGAGGCCAGGGTCTTGCCCTTGTCATCGTCGAAGAACACGCCGGCCGAGCGCTGGAGCTGGCTGACCACCACCCGCTCGGTGCCGTTGATGATGAACGTGCCCTTGTCGGTCATCAGCGGCAGCTCGCCCAGGTAGACCTCCTGGCCGCGCTGCTCGCGGATGGTGCGGGTCTTCGCTTCCTTGTCGTGATCGAACACGACCAGCCGGAGCGTGACCTTCAGGGGGATGGCGAACGTCATGCCCCGGTCGTGACACTCCTCCACCGTGTACTTCGGGTCACCGAAGTGGTACGAGTCGAACTCGAGCAGCGCGTTGTCGTTGTAGTCGGCGATGGGAAATACCGACCTGAACACCGCCTGGAGCCCGATCTCTTCCCGGCGCTCGGCGGACACGTCCTTCTGCAGAAACGTCTCGTACGACCGCTTCTGCACCTCGATGAGGTTTGGAATCTCCACGATGGACGGGATCTTCCCGAAGTCCCGACGACTACGCCGCCCGCACTGAATCGTGCCTGCCATGGCTTCTCCTGAGAATTAGAGGTTTCGTCCGACCGTTGGCCTGCCCGCGGGCATGGCTACTTGACCTGGACGGTCGCCCCCTGCTCCTCGAGCTTCTTCTTCATATCTTCGGACTCGGCCTTGGTGACCTTTTCCTTGACGGCCTTCGGCGCGCCGTCCACCAGATCCTTGGCCTCCTTCAGGCCCAGACCGGTGAGCTCGCGCACGACCTTGATGACCTGGATCTTCTTGTCGCCGGCCGCCATGAGCATGACGTCGAACTCTGTCTGCTCTTCGGCCACCGCCGCCCCGCCGCCGGCTGTGGCGGCGCCCGGCATCGCGGCCACCGCCACCGGTGCGGCCGCCGACACACCCCATTTTTCCTGGAGCATCTTGGACAGCTGCGCGGCTTCGAGCAGCGTCAGCTTGTCGAGTTCCTCGGCGATCTGTTCGACATTGGCCATGTGACTGAATCCCCCTGTGTGTTGTCGATTACTCGGCGGCGGGGGCGGATGTCCCCCGCTGCTCCAGGACGTACACGAGCTCGCGCTGCGGCGCCTGCAGCAGGCCGACCAGCTGAGCGAGCGGTCCCTGCAGGGCGCCGGCGATCTGGGCGCGCAGCGTGTCACGCGACGGCAGGTCGGCCAGCGCCTTGAGCCCGGCCGGCTCCAGCATCTGGCCGTCGACCACGCCCATCTTGAGAACGAGCGCCTGGTTCGTCCGCGCGAACGTCTGCAGCGTCCTGGCGACGCTGACCGGGTCGCCCTTCGTCAGCACCATCCCGGTCGGACCGGTCAGCGAGGCACCCAGGCCGTCCAGATCCGACGAGGCGATGGCCAGCCGGGCCAGCCGGTTCTTCACGATCTTGTACTCGGCCGACACCGCCTTGAGCTGCTTGCGGAGCTCCGAGAGCTGCCGCACGGTCAGCCCGCGGTACTCGGCGAGGAGGACCGTCGTGACCCCGTTCAGCCGCGTTTTCAGATCCTCCACCGTCTCCAGCTTCTCTTGCGTTGGCACGCCGTGCTCCTCAGCTCGTCGCTTTCTTGAACAGGTTCGCGACCGCCTGGGCGTCGACCGGCACCCCTGGACTCATCGTGCTCGACACCGTCAGCGACCGGAGATAGATGCCCTTGGCAGCGGCCGGCTTCGCGCGCACGATCGCCTCGATGAGCGCCATGGCGTTGTCGCGCAGGTGGTCCCCACTGAACGAGCGTTTGCCGACCGGCGTGTGGACGTTACCGGCTTTGTCCACGCGAAACTCGATCTTGCCGGCCTTGGCTTCCCGAACCGCGCGGGAGACGTCGAAGGTCACCGTGCCGAGCTTCGGGTTCGGCATGAGGCCCCGGGGCCCGAGCACCTTGCCGAGGCGGCCCACCTGACCCATGAGGTCGGGGGTCGCGATGGCCGTGTCGAAGTCCATCCAGCCGCCCTGCACGCGCTCGACCAGATCCTCGGCGCCCACCACGTCGGCGCCGGCTTCGCGGGCTTCCCGCTCGCGCTCGCCCTTGGCGAACACCGCGACCCGGACCGTCTTGCCGATCCCGTGGGGAAGGACGACGGCCCCCCGCACCATCTGGTCGGCGTGCTTGGGATCGACACCGAGCCGGAACGAGAGGTCGACCGACTCGTCGAACTTCGCGGCCGGCATCGCCTTGAGGACGCCGATCGCCTCCTCGAGCGTGTACTGCTTGTCGGGCGCGATCGTCTTCGCGGCCGCGTCGTAACGCTTGCTCACCATCGTTGCCATGGCGATCTCCTAGGCGACCTCGATGCCCATGCTGCGGGCGGTGCCTTCGATGATCCGCATCGCGGACTCCACGTTGTCCGTGTTGAGGTCGACCAGCTTGGTCTGGGCGATCTCCCGGACCTGGGTCCGCGTGACCTTGCCGATCTTGTCCTTGTGGGGCACCGCCGAGGCCTTGGCGATCCCCGCCGCCCGCTTGAGCAGCACCGCCGCCGGCGGCGTCTTCACGACGAACGTGAACGAGCGATCCGCGTAGATGGTGACGACCACCGGCAGGATCAGCCCCTCCTGGGAGCCGGTCTGCGCGTTGAAGCCCTTGCAGAACTCCATGATGTTGACGCCGTGCTGGCCGAGCGCGGGGCCCACCGGCGGCGAGGGGTTGGCCTTGCCGGCCGGGATCTGCAGCTTGACCATCGCCTGGACTTTTTTCACAGACGCTCCACCTGGTAGTACTCGAGCTCGACCGACGTGGGCCGGCCGAAGACCGGCACCACGACCTTCATCCGTCCGCGCTCGGGGTTCATGTCCTCGACCACACCCTGGAAGTTGACGAACGGCCCGTCGATGACGCGCACCTTGTCGCCCCGCTGGAAGACCGACTTCGGCTTGGGCTTCTCGGCGCCCGCCTCCATGTTGCGCACGATCTCGTCGACCTGGTCGGCCGGCAGCGCGACCGGCTTGTTACCGGAGCCCACGAAGCCGGTCACTTTGGGCGTCGACCGCACCAGGTGCCACGTCTCATCGGTCAGCTCCATCTCGACCAGCACATAGCCGGGAAAGAATTTTTGCTCGGTCTCGCGCTTCTGCTTGTTGCGGACCTCGACCACCTTCTCGGTGGGCACCAGGACCCGCGTGATCTTCTCACCCATGCCGAAGATCTTGGCGCGCGACTGGATGGCCTCGGCGACCTTGTTCTCGAAGCCCGAGTACGTGTGCACGACGAACCACTGCTTGTTCGTCGTCGTCGCTTCGCTCATCTCAGATTCCTTTCCGGCCGCCGCCCAGGATCCACTCGACCACCCGCGCCAGCGCGATATCGACCGCGCCCAGGAAGAACGCGAGCACGACGGTGACGATGATCACCACCACCGTCGAGTTCACGAGCTGCTCACGGGTGGGCCACGTGACCCTGCGAAACTCCGCCAGGACCTCCTGCACGAACTCCTTGACGCGCCCGATCACTCCCATGCCTCGATCTCTTTCCTCGACCGCCGCGACCGTGAATCAATGGCAGGGGTGGAGGGATTCGAACCCCCATCCCCCGGATTTGGAGTCCGGTGCTCTAGCCGTTAGAGCTACACCCCTATGCCTTGTGAGGGAGCTTCGCCCCCGTCGCGACGTCGTCCCCCCGGTTGCGGCGACAGCGCCGCGCCCTCGAAGCAGCCCATCGGCTACTTCGTCTCCTTGTGAGGGGTGTGCTTTCTGCACCACTTGCAGTACTTTTTGAGCTCCATCCGGTCGGGATGGGTACGGCGGTTCTTGGTCGTCGAATAGTTGCGGCGCTGACACGTGCCGCAGGCCATGGAGATGATGTCGCGCATGAGCTACTCCGCGATCTCCGTGACGACACCGGCCCCGACCGTCCGCCCGCCCTCCCGGATCGCGAACCGCAGCTCCTTCTCCATCGCGATCGGCATGATCAGCTCGATCGCCATCGTCACGTTGTCGCCGGGCATCACCATCTCCACCCCCTGCGGCAGCGTGCACACCCCCGTCACGTCCGTCGTCCGAAAGTAGAACTGCGGCCGGTACCCGTTGAAGTACGGCGTGTGCCGCCCCCCCTCTTCCTTCGTGAGGACGTACACCTCGGCCTTGAACTTCTTGTGGGGCTTGATCGACCCCGGCTTGGCCAGCACCTGCC
>Ga0268386_10001720_pt1 | contig 15128 bp, 15 predicted proteins | sample RVTome_15_FD_200260 | JGI IMG/M metagenome (GOLD analysis project Ga0268386, IMG submission 200260) | Soil microbial communities from uranium-contaminated site in the Upper Colorado River Basin, Wyoming, United States - RVT150D86... ...
ACGGCAGCGAGCCGATGTAGTTCCGTAACAGGTACACGGCCAGGGGTAAGCCGAAGCCCGCATGCGCCAGCCAGATCCCGAGGAAGGTCCCCTGCAGGCTGAGATCGGGGAAGATCTCGCGACCGAACAGGGTCGCCCCCTGTGTGTACAGACGCAGGATGGGGATCAGCGCCATCTGCAGCGGCACCACGAGCAGCCCGACGACGATCACGAACAGCACGTACCGGCCGCGGAACTCCATCCACGAGAACGCGTACGCGGCGAACGCCGCGATCGTGATCGGGATCACGGTGGAGGGGATCGTCACGGCCAGACTGTTCAGGAAGGCGTTCCCGAACCCGCCCTGGTCCAGGGCGATCCGGTAGTTCTCGAGCGTCCACTCCGTCGCCCCGAACGGATGGGCGAACACCTCCCACCACCCGGAGGTGTTCACCGCATCCTCCGGCCGGAAGGACGTGATCAGCACGCCGAGGGTCGGGATCGTCCACAGGATCACGATCACGACGATCGTGATGCGGACGAACCAGCCTCCACGACCGGCTGCCTCCAGCTGATCCCCTTCCGGCGCGGGGGCCGGTGCCTTCGGGGGCGCCTCGACCGTGGCCGAGCTCACCGGATCGCCTCCTCTTCCCGGAAGCGGCGGATGTTCCACACCATCACCGGGATCACAGCAGCGAACAGCACCACAGCGATCGCCGCGGCGCGGCCGTTGTGGTTGAGCTGGAAGAACCAGCGGATCATCCGTTCCGCGACGACCACCGTCCCGTTGGTCTCGGCGCTGGCCGGCTGGACGAACACGATGTCGAAGACCTTCAGCGAGTTGATCACCATGTAGGTCGTGACCACGACGATCGTCGGCAGGATGCTCGGCACCATGATCCGCCGGAAGACCTGGAACTCCGAGGCGCCGTCGATCCGCGCCGCCTCGATGATCTCGTCCGGGATCGACTTGATCGCGGCGGAGAGCACTACCATGGCGAAGCCGGTCTGTATCCAGACCATGATCACCATCAGGAACAGGTTGTTCCAGGGCTGCAGCTCCAGCCACTTCACGGGTTCCTGGCCGAGCCCGATCATGATCCCGTTCAGCAGGCCGATGTTCGATCCGAAGCCCTGCGGGCGGTAGCTGTAGATCAGCTGCCACGTGATCGAGGCGCCGGCGAACGAGATCGCCATCGGCAGGAAGATCAGTGACTTGGCGACGGCCTCGCCGCGACGGAGTCTGTCCGCGAGCGTCGCGTAGATCAGGCCGATGGTGACGGCGGCCAACGGTACGAGGATGATCCACCCGGCCGTGTTCCGGATCGCGCGCAGCATGTCGGAGTCCGTGAAGACGAACTTGAAGTTGTCCAGGCCGACGAAGCTCTGGCTGTTGGCGTCCTTGAGGGAGATCAGCACCGTGTTGATCACGGGGTAGACGAGGAACACGGCGAGGATCACAAGGCAGGGGCCGACGAAGACGTACGGCCGGACGCTCTCGCGCACTCGAGCGGGGAACAGATCCACCGCTCGGTTCATCCCCCAGTACAGGACGAAGACGCCGCCCACCCCCACGGCGATGGCCACCCCAACCACGATGAACCGGTTGGCGTTTTCGTCGCGAAGGAACTCGAACGTCCACCACAGGATGGAGAACGTCGCGACGGGGACCGCGACCGCGACCAGCACTCGCAGCAGGAGCACGAGCACGCCGGTGGATCTCCGCGACGGAGGAACTCCGGTTAGGCCGGGGGCGGAGGCCGGTTCCGACGAGACGCTCACGGTCGCATCCTCCCCCGGTCGAAGCCACCGCCGCAAACCGGAGGGAGCGGCCGCCCTGCGGCCGCCCCCTCCGTTGCAACGAGCATCGACCGGCTCGTTCCTACCTCCCCGAGGTGGCCGCCTATCCGGACGGCCAGCTCGACTCGATCTCCTCCAACACGGACGACAGGGACTCCGGGCCATCTTGCATGTACTCCACCATCCCGGTCCAGAAGCTGCCGGCCCCGACCTCGCCCGGCATCAGGTCCGAGGCGTCGAACCGGCCGGTATCGTTCGCGATCGCGTCGGTCAGGACGGCAGCCGAGTCGGCCAGGATCTGGTTCGCGTAGCAGTCGGGACCGACGTTGATGTTGGCCGAGATCCTCGACGACGAGGGGTCGGCACCCTGCGCGCACTGGATCGGCGCGTCCGCGAACTGCTGCAGGAAGTCGACGACCTCCGGCCGGTTGCCGGCGGTCCCGACGACCGCGAACTCGCCGGCGTACAGCGTGCCCTCCTGGTCGATCGGTGGGAGCGGGAACCAGTCGTAGTCGACGCCCGCCTCCGCGTTCTCGGGGAACGGCGCGGCCCCGATGATGAAGGTCGCCTGCCGGTGGAGCCAGCAGCCCGGCGGCTCCTCGAACATCGGCAGCGGCGCCGAGCCGAACGAGATCGAGGGCGTGTCGTCCGCACCACCGAGCACGTACCCGTCGGTGAACATGATGTTCCCGAACTCCTCGGCCGCGGCGGCGACCGCCGGGTCGGTGAACGGGATCTCGTGCGTGACCCACTGGTCGTAGGTGTCCACGCCGGCGGTCCGCAGCATGATGTCTTCCATCCAGTCCGTGGCCGGCCACCCGGTCGCGCCTCCGGACTCGAAGCCCACGCACCATGGCGTACCGCCGTCGGCCACGATCTGGTCGCTCAGCGCGAGCATCTCGTCCCAGGTCGTGGGCACCTGGTACCCGGCCGCGTCGAAGTCGTCCTTCGGGTACCACACCATGCTTTTCAGGTTCACGTTCGTCGGGATGCCGTAGTGCTCTCCGTCCACCTCGACGAGCGAGAACAGGTACTCGCCGTAGGCCTCCTGGAGCGCGCCTACATCGATGCCCAGGTCCTCGAGGGACACGATGGTGCCGGCGTCCGCCTGCTGTTGGACGGTGCCGGGCTGTGGCACGAGCGCGATGTCGAGCGTGCCGCCCTCGGAGCGGATCGCGAACTGCTCCTCGAAGTCGGCCGAGGCCTCGATCTCGACGGCGTAGTCGGCGTTCTGGAGGTTCTCATCGACCGCCGCCTGGACCGCCTCCCCCTCGTTCGGCTCCATCGCGTTCAGGACGTTCACCGTGCCCGTGTTCTCCTCCAGAGCAGGACCATTACCGGTCTCTCCTCCGCCTCCGTCGTCGTCGCTCGTACAGGCCGCCGCGATCAGCAAGAACACGGCGAACGGCACGATCAGCCTGAGTGGCTTCATCGACTGCCCCCTTTCTCCCGGCCCATTCTCCCCCATGTACGTGATTCGAGGTCAACTCGGCCTGGCTCCGCTCTCACGCTACCCTCCCGGGTTGCGTGGTCAAACGGGCCGAGAGGAACCGCTCTCGACCAGCCCCTGGAACCAGCGGGCACTCGCCTTCGGGGTCCGCACCTGGGTCTCGAAGTCGACGTGGACCAGGCCGAATCGCTTCGCATAGCCCTCGGCCCACTCGAAGTTGTCCAGCAGCGACCAGACGAGGTAGCCGATCAGCGGTACCCCGGCCGCGATCGCCTGACCCGCGGCGGCGACGTGGTCGCGCAGGAACGCGATCCGCGGCTCGTCGTGGACGACCCCGTCCGGTCCGGGGCCATCATCGAACGCGGCCCCGTTCTCGGTGAGGAAGATCCGCGTTGGCGAGTACTCGCGATGGAGTCGCTGCAACAGCTCCAGCAGGCCCGAGGGCTCGACCGGCCACCCCATCGAGGTGACCGGCGTTCCGCGCGGCACCACGTCCCAGCCGCCGAGCGATCCAGGGGTCTCGGTGGTCCGATCGGACCGATCGACATCCGTCGTGATCGCGTGCGGGCGGTAGTAGTTCACGCCGAGGAACGACAGGGGACCTGCGATGCGGCCCAGGTCGCCCTCGTGCACGAACCCGCGGTCGAACAGAGCCCGGTAGCGTTCCATGAGCGCCGAGGGGTATCCCCGCCCGAACAGCGGATCCAGGAACAGGGCGTTCATGTGCAGGTCCGCCAGGTGGGCGATCTCCGCGTCCGGCGGAGTCTCGGACGCCGGACGATGGGGCTCCAGGTTCAGCGTGATCCCGACCGGTTCGCCGATGGCGTCCCGAGCCAGGGCGTGGGCGAGCAGCAGGTGATGGCCGGCGGCGAGCGCGAGGCCGTCATCGGTGCGACCGGGCGCGTGGACCCCGGTGCCGTACCCCAGCCAGGCCGCGACCCACGGCTCGTTCACCGTGATCCAATGCGCCACGCCTCCCGCGAGCGCTCGGTGCACGATGGCGGCGTACTCGGCGAACCGCTCGGCGGTGTCGCGGTTCGGCCACCCACCCGCGTCCTCGAGCGCCTGGGGAAGGTCCCAGTGGTACAAGGTGACGACGGCGGCGATGCCGCGACCGTTCAGCTCCTCGACGAGCCTGCGGTAATGATCGAGCCCACTGGGGTTCCCGGGTCCGCTGCCGTCCGGCTGCACCCTCGGCCACGCGATGGAGAACCGATAGGCGCCAATCCCGAGCTCGTCCATGAGCGCGACGTCCTCGGGGTACCGGTGGTACTGGTCGCACGCCACGTCTCCCGTATCCCCGCCACGCACCTTCGACGGTGTCCTGCAGAACGTGTCCCAGATCGAAGGTCCTCGCCCGTCCTCGTCGACGGCGCCCTCGACCTGGAACGCGGAGGTCGCGACTCCCCACAGGAACCCCTCGGGGAATCGGGGGGGCGTGGGACTCAGCTCTCGTCCCCGTAGATACCGAGCCCCGTCTGCGGATCGAAGAAATGCAAGCGACCGGTGTCGACCGCGAGCTCGAGCGGCTGGCGTTCGGCCGCGCGCGTTCGCGGATCGAGCCGAGCGACGAACGTCGACGTTCCGGTCTCGGCCGCCTTCTCCAGCTCCTGGACGATAACGCTCGCCTGGGCCATGGGGCCGCTCTGCTCGCCCACGAGCTCACGCGTATCCTCGGTCAGGACCGGGGGCGCGTCCACCGAGAAGTGCACCAACACCTCGGACCCAAGCGCCTCACGCAGGACGATGTCGACCTTCATCCGCCGGTCCTCCGGGATGATCGGCATGATGGAGGCGTCCTCCATGTTCTCCGGGCGGATCCCCGCGATCACACGGTGCCCCTCGTAGGCGCGGATCCCGGGGCGTTCCGAAACCACCTCATCGGCCACGCGCAGCCTCGTGCTGCCGAACACCGCGTAGAGCCCACCGTCCTCGCGCACGAGATCGGCCTCGACCATGTTCATCGCCGGTGACCCGATGAAGCCCGCCACGAACAGGTTGGCCGGGTGGTCGTACAAGAACTGTGGAGCGTCGACCTGCTGCAGCTCGCCCTTCTTGATGACCGCCACGCGGTCGCCCATCGTCATCGCCTCGGTCTGATCGTGGGTCACGTAGATCGTGGTGACGCCGAGTTCGCTCTGCAGGCGTGAGACCTCGGCCCGCATCTGGACGCGCAGCTTCGCGTCGAGGTTGGACAGCGGCTCGTCCATCAGGAACGCCTGTGGCTCGCGGACGATCGCACGACCCATCGCGACCCGTTGACGTTGCCCACCCGAGAGCGCCTTCGGCTTGCGCTGGAGGTACTCCTCCAGCCCGAGGATCTCGGCGGCCCGCCGAACGCGGCGATCGATCTCCTCCTTGGGCAGCTTGCGCAGCTTGAGCCCGAACGCCATGTTGTCGTAGACGCTCATGTGCGGGTACAGCGCGTAGTTCTGAAAGACCATCGCGATGTCCCGCTCCTTCGGAGGCACGGCGTTGACCACCTGATCGCCGATCGCGATCGTTCCGCGGGTGATGCTCTCCAGCCCGGCAACCATCCGCAGCGCGGTCGTCTTGCCGCACCCGGACGGTCCGACCAACACGATGAACTCCTCGTTCTTGATGTCGAGCGAGAGGTCCGAGACGGCGGTCGTGCCGTCTGCGAACACCTTGGAGACATCCTCCATCACGATCCCGGCCATCCCGCTCCTCCTGTTCCCTGGCCGTGTTGCCGGCCGCGGCGACTGGAACCCATTCAACCTCAACCCGCTTGCCTGGGTCGAGTCCGTCCCCGCCCTCAGCCGCTCGAGACGGCGGGCAGCACCTCGCGCTCCCGGCGTCGCGACACCTCTCGCCCGAACTCGCGTTCCCGTTCGTCCCGAGCCCTGCGATAGCCCTCGAGCGCGGCCTCGATCGAGCCCGGCGCCGCGTCCACGCCCAGAGGCCGGAGCAGGTGCTCGCTCATCTTCTCGAGCTCGCGCCGGATCAGGTCGTCCTTGCCCTTCTCGCGCTTGGAGGCCAGCCACAGGATCCAGTCCCAGAAATGCTGGTCGATCCCGTCGAGCGTCTCGGCGCTCACCGTCCAGGGCGGGAGCGACTCGTACGGCTCACCGGGGAAGATCAGATCCACCTTGACGGGCCCGGTCAGCATGAGCATGTAGCACGGGTACGCGCTGATCCGGTCCCACTGCTGCGCGAGGGGTTCGAGCGCAGAGACCAGCGCGGGGAGCGCGCGAGCCACGGCGCCGAAGTCGTCCGTCTCCACCTCGAAGTCCCAGTCCGACAGCGGCGTCGACGAGCCGGTGGCGCGGGACCCGACGAGCTCAACCGCTCGGATGTGCCGATGCGGGAGGAGAGCGGCCCTCACGGACGCGGCGAGATCTCGGTCATCCACCACTCGTCCAACCTACGATGTCGCCATGCGAGACATCGTGCTCATCGAGGGTGACATCACCGTCCAAGACGTCGACGCGATCGTGAACGCCGCCAACTCCTCGCTGCTGGGCGGCGGAGGGGTCGACGGCGCGATCCACCGGGCAGGCGGCCCGTCGATCCTCGCCGAGTGCCAGGAGATCAGGCGAACGACCTTCCCCGACGGGCTCCCGGCCGGCCGCGCGGTCGCGACGGGTGGCGGCGACCTCCCGGCGCGATGGGTGATCCACACGGTCGGGCCGGTGTATTCGGCCACCGAGGACCGCTCCGGTCTCCTCGCCTCCTGCCACACCGAGTCCATGCGGATCGCCGACGAGCTCGGCGCCGAGACGGTCGCGTTCCCCGCGATCTCGACCGGTGTCTTCGGGTACCCGGTCGAGGAGGCGTCGGTCGTCGCGATCGAGGCGGTTCGGCGAGCCGAGACCTCCGTCGGGCAGGTCCGGTTCGTCCTGTTCGGACGCCCGGCGTACGAGGCGTTCGAGCGAGCGCTCGGCGCCTGACGGGCGCTTCCGTCGTTCCGCACCTCACTGCTAGGATTTGCACCTGCATGAGCGGCGTGACGACGGACCTGACGACCTCGAGCGGCCTGGCCGAGCACCTCGGCGAGGTGCAAGTGGTCGATTGCCGTGAGCCCTACGAATGGCACGGGGGGCGGATCGACGGCTCGATCCACATCCCGCTGAACTCGATCCTGGCGGGCGCGATCGGGGAGCTCGATCCGCAGAAGACGACGGTCGTCGTCTGCCGTTCGGGCAACCGGAGCGAGCTCGCGACCCTGATGCTCCGCGCCCGTGGATTCGAGGCCTTCAACCTCGCGCACGGCCTCGAGGAGTGGGCCGACCAGGGACGGCCGCTCACGACGCCGGAGGGCGAGCCCGGTCACGTGGTGTAGCAGGTCCGGACGCCCGCCATCGCCGGTAGACCGGATCGAGCTCGGCTCCCTCGTACGTCGTTCCGATCGCCTCCTCGACGGAGAGGGTGTAGAACGCGAGCGGCACCCGCGTCGTCTGGACGATCTCGGCCGCTGCGGGGTAATCCGGGGTCACGGGCGCCATCCGGCCGCGGACGAGGAACTCGCCACCCTCGCCGTTCGGGTTGTCCATCGGTGAGTGCAGGGCATACCGAGGGTCGCCGGCGACCTCCGCAACCTTCGGGCTTCCTCCACGGAACCGAACCATCATTAGACCGGCAGCGATCCACGGCTCCACCGGATGGACACGTGGACTTCCGTCGCGACGCAGGGTGGCATGGAAGCACACTCGACCGTCCAGCCGCTCCCGGCCGAACGCGGCCAGCTCCGCGTCGGCCCGCTCGAATTCAGCCCACGTCGCCACGCACTAGGCCTACCCTACGAACGTGGCCGACGTCGAGGGGGCCCGGCGAGCGCTCGAGGATGCGCTCGGTCCCGCCGAGGTGCTGTCCGACCCGCTCGCGCTCCGACTGTACGCGCGCGACGCCTCGATGGTCGAAGGCGGCTGCGCGCTCGTCGCCTTCCCTCGCTCGCGCGACGACATCGTCACCTGCATCCGTGTCGCGGCCGAGCACGGCCTCCCGGTGGTTCCCCGGGGGTCGGGAACCGGGCTCGTCGGCGGTTCGACGCCGATCGGCGATGCGCTCGTCCTCGTGACCACGAAGATGACCCGGGTCCTCGAGATCCGGCCGGAGGACCGTCTCGCGTGGGTGGAACCCGGCGTGCCGAACCTCGACCTCGCGAACGCCTTCCGACCGCATGGGTTCACGTTCGCGCCCGATCCGTCCTCGCAGCCGACGTCGTCGATCGGCGGGAACGTCAGCACCAACGCCGGCGGCCCGCACTGTCTCGCCTACGGCGTGACGTCGAACCACGTGCTGGCGCTCGACGTCGTCCTGGCGAACGGGAGCGTCGCGCGTCTGGGTTCGGAGTCTCCCGAGACGCCCGGCTACGACCTCCGAGCCGTCATGGTCGGGAGCGAAGGGACGCTCGGGGTCGTGGCGGCCGTGTGCGTTCGGCTCACGCCGCTCCCCGCTGCGGTCAGGACGATGCTGTTCGATTTCGAGACCGTCGAGGATTGCGCGGCCACCGTCAGCGGCATCATCGCCGCGGGCGTGGTCCCCGCTGCCGTCGAGATGATGGATCGAGGCATCGTGGTGGCGGCCGAGGGCTTCGCGCACGCCGGCTACCCGACGGATGCGGCGGCGATCCTCATCGTCGAGGTGGACGGGACGGGGGCCGCGGTCCAGGCGCAGGCGGTCGCCGTGGAGGCGGCGGCGCGATCGAACCGAACCCGGAGCATCCGGGTGGCGGTGGACGACGACGAACGCGCGCTGATCTGGAAGGGGCGCAAGAACGCGTTCGGCGCGGTGGCCACGATCGCGCCCCACTACCACCTGCACGACTGCGTCGTCCCCCGTACCAAGCTCGTCGACGTGCTGACCGGCGTCTATGAGATCGCCGGACGGCACGAGTTGGTCGTGACGAACGTGTTCCACGCCGGCGACGGCAACCTGCATCCCCTGCTGTCGTTCGACCGGAGCGTGCCCGGGACGCTCGAACGTGTGCTGCGCGCGAGCGAGGAGATCGTCCGGCTCTGCGTCGAGGCCGGCGGTGCGCTCTCGGGCGAGCACGGGATCGGCCTGGAGAAGCGCGACTTCATGCCGCTCGTGTTTTCCGCCGAGGACCTCGCGGCTCAGGCGTGCGTGCGGTCTGCGTTCGATCCCGAGGGGCGGATGAACCCGCAGAAGGTGCTGCCGGACGGTGCCCGGTGTGGCGACTTCGCGATGACGCGCGGCTCAGACGCCGCATTGGTTGCGGCGGATCTGCCGGAGGGCTCGTGGATCTGATCCATCCGTCATCGAAGGCCGATGTCGTCGAGGCCGTCCGCGACGCGAACGCGACGGCGCGACGGCTGCTCGTGATCGGCGGGCGTCGTCACCTCGACAAGGGCAATCCCTCGGAGGTCGACGCCGAGCTGTGGACGACCCAGCTCGACCGGCTGGTGTCGTACGAGCCGGCGGAGATGATCGCGGTGGTCGAGGCCGGCATGCGGGTCGGCGAGCTCGACCGGATCCTCGCCGACGGTGGGCAAGAGTGGCCGAGCGACGCCCCGGCCGACTCGACGGTCGGGGGGGTGATCGCGAGCGGCGCGTCGACCCCACGGCGGCTGAAGGTCGGCGCGCTTCGGGACACCGTCCTCGAGGCCGAGGTCGTGACCGGCGACGGTCGCCTGGTTCGCAGCGGCGCGCGAACGGTGAAGAACGTGACCGGGTACGACCTCCACAAGCTGGTGGCCGGCTCGCTCGGCACGCTCGCAGTGATCGTGCAGGTCGCGCTCAAGCTACGGCCGCTCCCCCACGCGCGACGAACGCTGCGGTTCGAAGGTGATCTCGAGCTCGCGGACGAGCTCGTGGGCGCGGTGCACGGATCGGTCGCGGTGCTCGCGACGCCGGGCGCCGTCGACGTCCGCCTCGAAGGCTGGCCCGAGGAGGTCGAGGAGCAGACCGCGATGGCTCGCCGGGTGCAGCGACCGGTCGCCACGGTCGACGATGCGCCGTTCCCGATCGAGCGGCGCTGGGACGAACGACCGGTCGTCGCGGAAGCGGCCGTCGCCCCTTCGCAGCTCAACTCGGCGATCGTCGGCGACCGCTGGGGCGCGCTCGCCGGCGTCGGGATCGCCTGGCTGGGTCTGGACGGTGGGGAGCGCGAGCTCGATCAGCTCCGGAGCCGCGTCCGCGCGGTCGGCGGTATCGCCCCGATCGTTCGCGGTGCCGGCGGCCTGGGCGACTCGCCGGTCGCCGCTCCGGACGTGCATCGTCGCCTGAAGGCGGCCTTCGATCCGAACGGCGTGCTGGCCCCCGGCCGAGAGTGGAAGACCTCCGAGGGCTAGGCGAACGCCTTCCGCAGGCGCGCCCCTGCCTCCTCGAGTGTTTCGATGCGCTTGCAGAACGCGAATCGCACCAGGTGCGTTCCGAGCTCGGGCCTCGAGAAGAACGACGAACCCGGCACCACGGCCACCCCGACGTCTTTCGTCAGCCGGTTCGCGACTTCCACGTCATCGCCCATCCCGAGATGCGAGACGTCAGCCATCACGTAGTAGGCGCCGCGCGTCGGGTGCGACCCGAACCCCGTCTCCTCGAGGATCCGCAAGAGCGTGTCACGCCGCTCGAGGTACTCGAGCGCAAGCCGCTCGTAGAACGACTCGGGCATGCCGAGCGCAACCACTCCGGCTTCCTGCAGTGGCGCCGGCGCGGCCACCGTGAGGAAGTCGTGCACCGAGCGGATCCCGCCCGTGAGCTCGTCAGGGGCGACGACCCAGCCGACCCGCCAGCCGGTGACCGCGTACGTCTTCGAGAGCGCGCTGATCGTGACGGTCCGATCCTCGAGCCCGGCGACCGCTCCGGGCGGGACGTGGCGGAACCCCTCGTACGTGATGTGCTCGTAGATCTCGTCGGTGAACACGACCGCGTCCCACCGCTGGCAGAGCTCGGCGACGACGTCGAGCTCCTCGCGCGAGAACACCTTGCCCGTCGGGTTGTTCGGCGTGTTGATCACGATGCCGCGGGTTCGAGCGTTGAAGGCGACGGCCAGCTCGTTCTCGTCGAAGGTCCAGTCCGGAGGTGAGAGCGTGACCGTTCGCGGAACGGCGCCGGCGAGGATCGTGTCGGGGCCGTAGTTCTCGTAGAACGGCTCGAACACGACGACCTCGTCGCCCGGGTCGAGCACCCCGAGCATCGACGCGATCATCGCCTCGGTCGAACCGCACATGACCGTCACGTTGCGTTCGGGGTCGACCCACGTCATCCCGTAGCGCGCTCGGTAGGTGTCGGCGATCGCCGCTCGGAACCCCTCGGCGCCCCAGGTGATCGGGTACTGGTTGATGTCGGCCGTGATCGCCGCTCGAGCGGCCTCCTTGACTTCCTCGGGCGCCGGGAAATCGGGGAAGCCCTGGGACAGGTTGATGGCCCCGTGTGCGTTCGAGAGTCGCGTCATCTCACGGATCACCGACTCGGTGAACGACGATGCCTTGCGCGAGGGTCGGATCTTGGACATCCCGCCGATGATAGTCGTCGATGGAGGGCCGTTCGGGGGCTCGAGCAGGACGACCTCGTCGCCGGGAGGTCTTACGCCATCAGCTTGGCGGTGATGTCGAAGTCGACGCCCGCACCGACGCATCCGAGCTGTGCCGGCACTCGTTCGACGAACGTACCCACCAGCTTGGAAGCCCGCCAGGCGTCGCGGACCGTCTCCGCTCGAACGACCTCGAGCCTCAGCGTGAATGTCCCGGTGCTCGTGACGTTGCCACAGGTCCCGAACTTGGAGCTGCCCGTGCCCTCGTATCGCACTCCTGTGCGTTCGAGCCTGCCCGAGATCGGATTGCCTTGGACGTCCTTGAACGTGACGCTGCATGGTCCGCGCCGGCACACCGGACGGAACCGCCATCCGGAGGCGAACTCGTCGGCGACGCCGGTGAAGCCGAAGTGCGATGTGCTTCGCGCGTCGATCGCGTAGACGCCGTCGAGCCGAGCCAGCGAGAGGGGCGCCGGTGGCGTCTTCACACGGATCGGCTCGCTCCGGACGAACTCCCCGTCACGCACCGATTGCACCACGTAGGAATAGCGAGTGGCCGGGAGCGCCGATCGGTCGAGGAACGTCGTGTCACCAGGATCGAGCCGACCCACGCGCGTGCCGTCGCGCAGGACCACCAAGGCTTCGACCTCGCCCTCCGGTGCCACCCAATCGAGTCGGACGGCGAACGGCTTGGCTTCGGCTTCGACGGCGGTGACGTTCGATGCGGGCTCGACGGCGGGGGCATCGTTCCCGCTGGTCTCGGGAGGAGCCTGGCCATCGTCCCCGACGTTCTCGGGACGAGCCTGCCCCTCGTCCCCGCCCAGCGTGAGAAGCGCGATGATCCCCCCGGCAACGATCAGCATCCCGAGAGCGGCAGTCAACAGAACGATCGCTCGCCGTCCGGGTTTGCGGCCGGCGCCGTCCTCCCCTTGGGGTGCCGAGGGGTGTTCGGTGCCGCTCGACGTCATGGGCGTCTGCACATCCCGCTCCTCACGCATGGACGATCGCGGCCCACGGAGCAGCCACGGGCTACCGGATAACATCGGCAGGTAGTCATGCTTGGTGAAGGCGACCCTGGGAGCGATCTCGTCCTCGGCAGCCAGATGCCTGCAGGCGTTAGGTTCGTCGGCCGGGACCCGGATCGCGTACCCCGGTGGCGGTTCCCGCTCGACGCGCCGGCCGACGAGGACCTGGCCGCCTGCGTCGCGTGCGGGCTGTGCCTGCCCCACTGCCCCACCTACCGGGTCACCGGCGAAGAGTCGGCGTCCCCCCGGGGCCGGATCACGGCGATGCGTTCGGTCGCCGAGGGGTTGGCCGACCCCGACGAGACGTTCTCGAGCTTCATGGACCTCTGCCTCGCGTGCCGCGCGTGCGAGGACGTGTGCCCCTCGCACGTGCCGTTCGGCCGGATGGTCGAGCGAGCGCGCGTCCAGGTCGAACCCCTGCGGACGCGCCGGTCGCGGTTCCTGCGATGGCTCGGCCTCGATGTCGCGCTGCCGAGGAAGAAGGTGCTCTGGCTCGCGGCCGCCTTACAGCCACTCGCGCGCCTCGCGCTCCCCCGACGCGTCCGGACGTTGACGCCCAAGCCATCGGAGCTGTTCCGCCGCTTGCCGCGCGTGACGGAGCCGGCGGGCGAGGTGCGCGGGACCGTCGCGTTGCTGAGCGGGTGCGTCCAGGATCGGTGGTTCCGAGGAGTGAACCGCGCGACGATCCGCGTGCTGGCTCGCAACGGCTGGCGTGTGGTCGTCCCCCGCGCACAGGTCTGCTGCGGAGCCCTCGCGGCGCACCACGGGCGTCTCGACACCGCGCGAACGCTCGCCGAACGAAACCTTCGCGCGTTCTCCGACGCGGACGTCATCGTGACGAACGCGGCCGGATGTGGCGCCCACCTCCAGGAGCTCGGCGACCTCGTCCCGACCGACGAGGTCCGCGCGTTCTCCTCGAAGGTTCGCGACGTGATGGAACTCCTGCACGACGAGGGGCTGCGGCAAGCGTCGGCGAGAGTCCCGGGGTTCGACCGCGTCGCGTACCACGACGCGTGCCACGCGCTGCGCGTCCAAGGGATCCGCGAGCAGCCGCGCGCCCTCCTCAGAGGGATCCCCGGCCTCGAGGTGGTCGACGTGCCGAACGGCGACGTGTGTTGCGGCGCAGCGGGTCTCTACAACGTGCTCGAGCCCGAGATGTCCTCCGAGCTCCGGCACCGGAAAGCCGAGGCCCTGGCGTCGACCGAGGCGGACGTCGTCGCGAGCGCGAACCCCGGCTGTACGGTGCAGATCGCGGCGGGGCTCCGCGAGCTCGGTTCTCGGACGAGGGTGTTGCACCCGATCGAGATCCTCGACCGAGCGTACGCGGCCGGGCCGGAGGCGGCCCCGGCCGCCCCCGACGAGGCGTCTCACATCCCGAGCGCCTGACGCGCTTTCGCGTTGTCGCTCGTGACCGCGACGGCGCGGTTCTTGGTCGCGAGATACACGACCTGGATGTTCACGCCGGCATCGGCCATGGCGCGGGCCATCTGACCGATGGCCCCGGGGCGGTCGACCTGATCCGAGGCGAGCTCGGAGATCAGGGGTTCGGCCTCGCCCTCGACCTTGATGCCGGCGCCCTCCAGGGCAGCGCGCGCCGCGTTCGCATCCGTCACGAGCAGGTGGATGATGCTGCGCCCCTCGCTCGCGACGGCGCACATCCCCTCGATGTTGATCCCGGCCTTGCCGAGCGCCTCGCCGAGATCGGCGAGGGTCCCGGGCCGGTCATCGAGGGAGACGGTGAGATCCTTCATCGGCACCTCCTTCGTTGAGATCAGCCCAACCCGTCCACCGCTCGGTCTACGCCCGCCGTACCTCGGCGTCAAACCGTCGGCTCACGTCCCCAGAGCCGAACGCAGGGCGGCCGGGTCGTCGGACGAGAAGACGACGCGGGAGCGGGACGCCACGTAGCAGGCCGCGAGGTTGACACCGGCGCCGGCGATCGCCTCCGCCAGCTCGGCGAGCTTGCCCGGGCGATCCTCGTTGGAGACGTCGACCAGCACGGCCTCGCGCTCACCCTCGATCGTGACCCCCGCGCCTTCGAGCGCGGATCGCGCAGCCGCGGCGTCCTCGACCAGCAGATGGACGTGGCCGTGCCCACCGCCACCGAGACCGGCGATGCCCTCGACGTTGACGCCGGCCGCGCCGAGCGCGCCCGCCGCCTTCGCGAGCCCCCCGGGCTCGTCGGGGAGCGAGATGGACAGATCGGTCGCCATGCGAAGCCCTCCCTTCGGCTCATCGGCCGACGCTTCGGCCGTCCTGTGGGGACCGGTCCTATCCCGGCCGGGACCGCCGCGTCAAGCCGATACCATCCCGCGGGTGCGTGTGGCCGAGCGATGGTTCGAGCACGAGACGATCGACGACGGCGTCCTCCGCATCCGGGAGCCGAACGTCGACCCGTTCCTCCAGGCGAACCTGTTCC
>Ga0268386_10001721_pt1 | contig 15120 bp, 13 predicted proteins | sample RVTome_15_FD_200260 | JGI IMG/M metagenome (GOLD analysis project Ga0268386, IMG submission 200260) | Soil microbial communities from uranium-contaminated site in the Upper Colorado River Basin, Wyoming, United States - RVT150D86... ...
TACGACGCGGGGCTGCTCGGCCGGAGCATCCAGGGCTCGGGCTTCGACTTCGACATCGTGGTGCACCGCGGGGCGGGCGCCTACATCTGCGGCGAGGAGACGGGCCTGCTCTCCTCCCTGGAGGGCAAGAAGGGCTGGCCCAAGATCAAGCCGCCGTTCCCCGCGATCAAGGGTGCCTTCGGGCAGCCGACCATCGTGAACAACGTGGAGACCATCGCGGCGGTGCCCCACATCATCAACCGGGGCGCGGAGTGGTTCGCCGGGCTCGGCACCAAGACCCAGGGCGGGACCCGGCTCTACTCGGTGTCGGGCCACGTGGTGAAGCCGGGAGTGGTGGAGGCGCCGGTGTCGGTGACCCTGCGCTCGCTGATCTACGACCACTGCGGCGGCATCCGCGACGGGCGACGCCTCAAGGCGGTGGTGCCCGGCGGCTCCTCGGCCCCGATCCTCGCCGCCGACGAGATCGACGTGAGCATGGACGCCGATGGCCTCAAGGCGGCCGGCACCATGATCGGCTCCGCAGGCGTGATCGTGATGGACGAGACCGTCTCGATCCCGGAGGCCCTCATGGTGGTGGCGCGGTTCTACGCGCACGAATCGTGCGGGCAGTGCACACCCTGCCGCGAGTCCACCGGCTGGATCTACAAGATGGCGCACCGGATCGTGGAGGGAAAGGGCCGCAAGGAGGATCTCGACACGATCCTGGACGTGGCCAAGCGCGGGGCCGGCACCACCATCTGCGCCTTCTACGACGGCGCGGTCGGCCCCTACGTCAGCTACATCGAGAAGTTCCGCGAGGAATTCGAGGCCCTGATCCCGCGCGATGCCTAAGCTCACGATCGACGGCAAGGAAGTCGAGGTCGCCGCCGGCACGAACCTCATCGAGGCCGCCCGGCAGGCCGGCGTCGAAGTGCCGCACTATTGCTATCACCCCGGCCTCAGCATCGCGGGCCAGTGCCGGCTCTGCATGGTCGATATCGAGAAGAACCCGCGCCCGCAGATCGGCTGCAACACCCAGGCCGCCGACGGGATGGTCGTCCACACGCAGACCGAGCGCGTGCTCGAGACCCGCAAGTCCATCATGGAGTTCCACCTCGTCAATCATCCGCTCGACTGCCCGGTGTGCGACCAGGCGGGCGAGTGCTGGCTGCAGATCTACTACATGCGACACGGCCTCTACGACCCACGCATGGTGGACGAGAAGGTGCACAAGCCCAAGGCGGTGCCGCTCGGCCCATACGTCATCCTGGACGCGGAGCGCTGCATCCTGTGCTCGCGCTGCGTGCGCTTCTGCGACGAGGTGACCGGCACCGGCGAGCTCGGCATCTTCAACCGGGGCGACCACTCGGAGATCGGCCTCTTTCCGGGCAAGGCGCTCGAGAACAAGTACTCGGGCAACGTCATCGACATCTGCCCGGTGGGCGCGCTGACCGACCGGGAGTTCCGATTCCAGGTGCGCGTGTGGTACCTGGACACCGCCCGCTCGGTCTGCAACGGGTGCGCGCGGGGGTGCAACGTCGAGGTGCACAACAGCCGGCGGCGGCCGCACCACAACCAGGGCCGTCGCATCGCGCGCATCAAGCCCCGCCACAATCCGGACGTCAACGGGTGGTGGATCTGCGACGAGGGCCGCTACGGCTTCCGCTGGATCGACGACGACAGCCGCCTCCTGACGCCCGTGCGGCGCGCGGCCGGTACGGACGTCCACCTCGGCTGGGACGAGGCGGTGGCCGATCTCGTGGGTGCGCTCCGGCGCTACCGGTCCGAGGAGATCGGGATCCTCGCGTCGCCCCAGATGTCCAACGAGGACCTGTTCGCGCTCCAGCGGATCGCCGGCCAGCTCGGGATCCGGGCGGTGGACCATCGGGTGCCGCCGCGTCTGCCGGGCGAGGATGACCACATCCTGATCCGCGCCGACAAGAATCCCAACCGGCGCGGCGCCGAGCTGATCGGCCTCGATCAGGGCGAGACCGTCACGATCCTGGATGGGGCGCGGCAGCGGCGGATCAAGCTGCTGTGGATCTTCCAGCACGATCTCCTCGACTCGGGGTTGCCCGCGGCCGACGTGAGCGCGGCCCTGGCCGGCGCCGAGATGGTGGTGTTCCAGGGGCCGAGCGCGAATGCCACCAGCGCGGGGGCGCACCTCGTGCTGCCCAGCGCGGCCTACGTCGAGCGCGATGGGACGTTCACCAACTTCCAGGGGCGGGTGCAGCGCTTCCGGACGGTGGTGGAGCCGCTCGGAGACGCGGTGGCGGACTGGGACATCCTCGGCCGGCTCGGCCGCGCCTTGGGCGCTGCTGATCCTGCGCTGGCCGCGACCCGCGCCGAGCAGGTCTTCACGGCGCTCGCCGGCCACGTCCCCGCCTTCGCGGGCATGACCTACCGGGCGCTGCGCGACGCGGGCCTCCCGGTGAAGGCATGAGCGACGTGGCCCTCGACCTCCTGCTCCAGGCCATCCCGGTCGGCTTCGTCATGTTCGTGGTGCTGAACTTCGGCGGGCTCCTGACCTGGGTCGAGCGCAAGCAGTCCGCGATCATGCAGGACCGGATCGGCGCCAACCGCGCCTCCATCTTCGGCATCCGGATCCTGGGCCTGCTCCACCCGCTGGCCGACGCGGTCAAGATGCTGACCAAGGAGGACTTCACCCCGGCGCGCGCGGACAAGCTGATGTTCAAGCTCGCCCCATTCGTCTCGGTGTTCTTCGGCCTGGCCGCCTTCGCGACGATCCCGTTCGGCGACACCCTGCAGATCCTGGGGCGTGAGATCCAGCTCCAGGCGGTGACGCTCAACGTGGGCATCCTCTACGTACTCGGGATGGTCTCGCTGGGCGTCTACGGGCTCATGATGGCGGGCTGGGCCTCCGCCAACAACTACGCGCTGCTCGGCGGGCAGCGGGCGGCCGCCCTCATGATCTCGGCGGAGATCGCGATCGGCGCCTCGATCATAGGCGTGGTCATGGTGTACGGCTCGCTCAACATGCAAGACATCGCGCGCGGCCAGGGCCAGCCGCTGCTGCCGCAGCTCTTCGGGACCTGGATCCCGGCCTGGGGGCTCCTGACCCAGCCCGTCGCCTTCGTCCTGTTCCTGACCGCGGGCATCGCCTCCACCAAGCGGATTCCCTTCGACACCCCGGAAGGGGAGTCGGAGATCATCGGTTACTTCGTGGAGTACAGCGGGATGAAGTTCGGCATGTTCGCGATGGCCGACTTCCTGGAGACGGTGGTGATCGCGGGCATGACCACCGCGCTGTTCCTGGGCGGCTGGCAGGTTCCGTACCTGCAGGCCTCCGGGTTCGTCTTCCCCTGGGGGGCGACGGTGGAGCTGCCGCACCTGGCGGTGGTGGGCATGCAGGTGGGCGCGTTCCTCAGCAAGGTCGTGGTCATGATCTGGTTCCTCATGCTGATCCGGTGGACGCTGCCCCGCTTCCGCTACGACCAGGCGATGCGACTCGGCTGGCTGGCCCTCTTCCCGCTGTCGATCCTCAACATCCTCGTCACCGGCCTCGTGCTGCTGGCGGTGGGGCAGCCCTGAGCCATGTCCTACCAGACCACCAACACCCCCGCGGATCCCGAGCACTCGAGCCGGCTCGGCCTCCGCCAGCGCTTCTACGTGGTCGAGGTGCTGGTGGGGCTGGCCCTGACCGCCCAGCACTTCTTCGCGAACCTCGGGCGGCACACCCTGCGCGTAGTCTTCCGGATCAAGAGCGCGCGGGGGGCGGTCACCATCCAGTACCCCGACGAGCGTCGGCCCTATTCTCCGCGCCTGCGCAGCCTGCACCGGCTGGTGCGCCGGGAAGACGGCTCCCCGCGCTGCGTGGCCTGCATGATGTGCGAGACGGTGTGCCCGGCCCACTGCATCTACATCGTGGCTTCCGAGCATCCCAATCCCGAGATCGAGAAGGTGCCGGAGCGGTTCGATATCGATCTGGGCAAATGCGTGTTCTGCGGCTACTGCGTGGAGGCCTGTCCCGAGGACGCCATCCGGATGGACACCGGCATCCTCGAGTTCTCGGCCTACGACCGCCAGAGCATGATCTACACCAAGGACACCCTGCTCGCGCTCGAGGCGGCCGGCCCGAACGGCGTCCCGACGTCCCCGGTGCCGATCGCTCCCTCCCGGAGGCCCCGGTGAGCCTCTTCGTGTTCGCGGTGCTGGCGCTGCTCGCGGTCGGCTCCGCGGCCGGGATGCTGCTGCGACGGAACCCGATCCACGGGGCGCTCTTTCTCGCGATCAATCTGACCACGGTGGCCGCGCTGTTCCTGACCATGCGCGCGGAGTTCCTGGCCGCGGTGCAGATCATCATCTATGCGGGCGCCATCGCGGTCCTCTTCGTCTTCGCGATCATGGTGCTGATCCCGGGCCGGGAGGAGACGGGACCCGATCCGCTGCGCCGGCAGCGCTGGCTGGCGGTGCCGGTGGCCGCGGTGTTCCTGATCCTGGTCGCGCTGGTGCTGGGCTCGGCGGTGTTCGTGGGCCCCCCCAGGCCGCCGCTCCCGGGTGGGACGGACGCGGTGGGGCGCGTGCTCTTCACCGACTACCTGTTCCCGTTCGAGGTCACCTCGGTGCTGCTGCTCGCCGCCATCGTGGGAGTCGTGGCGCTGACCAAGCGCAGGGCGTAGGATGGTGCCCGAGTCCTACTACGTCGCGCTGTCCGCGGTCCTGTTCACCATGGGCGTGCTCGGGGTCCTGATCCGGCGCAACCCGCTCGTGATCTTCATGTCGATCGAGATCATGCTGAACGCGGCGAATCTGGCCCTGGTGGCCTTCGGGCAGCGGCACGGGACGGCCGAGGGCCAGGCCCTGGTCTTCTTCGTGCTGTGCGTGGCCGCCGCCGAAGTCGCGGTGGGTCTCGCGATCATCGTGACGATCTTCCGGCTCCGCCGCCGCCTCTCGGTGGACGAGCTGAGCACGTTGCGATGGTAGGGCAAGGTGCAGCCGTGGCAGGGTGAAATGAGCCGAAGGCGAGCTGAGCGGATATAGAGAATCGAGCCGAGTGAATACAGGAAGAGCAGCTTACGGTAGCGGCACGATGAGGGTGGGGTGAGGCCAGCGGGCCCCCTCACCCTAGCCCTCTCCCCCGAGGCGGGGGAGAGGGAAGTCTGACCTCAGGAGGAGAACCGAATGGCGCAGACCAAGACCGCAGTGGTCCAGACCCGGCTCGATGCGGAGCTGGCGCGGCGGCTTCTGACGCAGATGGCCCTCATTCGGCGCTTCGAGGAGAAGGCGGCCGAGATGTACGCCCTGGGCAAGATCGGTGGTTTTCTCCACCTCTACATCGGGCAGGAGGCGGTCGCGGTGGGCGCCACCTCGACGGTGCGCCTCGACGATTACGCGGTGTCGTCCTATCGAGAGCACGGCCACTGCCTGGCCAAGGGGTCCGACCCGCGCCGGATCATGGCCGAGCTGTTCGGCCGGATGGACGGGCTGAGCAAGGGGAAGGGCGGGTCGATGCACCTCTTCGACAAGAGCGTCAACTTCCTGGGCGGCCACGGCATCGTGGGCGCGCACCTGCCGCTGGCCGCGGGGGCGGGCTTCGCCATCAAGTACCAGGGCGGCGACCAGGTCGTGCTGTGCTACTTCGGGGACGGGGCGGTGCCCCAGGGCGAGTTCCACGAGTCCATGAACCTGGCCGCGCTGTGGAAGCTCCCGGTGATCTTCATCTGCGAGAACAACCGCTACGCGATGGGCACCGCGATCCATCGCGCGCTGGCCCAGACCGACATCTGGAAGTTCGCCGAGACCTACGGCATGCCCGGTGAGGCGGTGGACGGCATGGACGTGCTCGCGGTACGCGACGTGGTCGGCCGCGCGGTCGAGCGGGCGCGGCGGGAGAAGATGCCGACCCTCATCGAGGCCCGCACGTACCGCTTCCGCGGCCACTCCATGCGCGATCCGGCCGGCTCGGTCTACCGGACCAAAGAAGAGGTCGAGCGCGAGAAGCTCCGGGACCCCATCACCCTGTTCAGCGACCGCGGCCTGAAGGAGGGCGTGCTCACCGAGGCCGACATCCGGAACATCGAGAAGGCGGTGCACGACCTCGCGGACGAGGCGGTGGCCTTCGCGGACGCCTCGCCCGAGCCGCCGCCGTCGGAGCTGTTCACCGACGTGTACAAGGACTGACGCCATGGCGGTCATGACCTACCGGGAGGCGCTCAACCTGGCCCTCCGCGAGGAGATGCGGCGGGATCCCCGCGTCTTCGTGATGGGCGAGGAGGTCGGCCTCTACGACGGCGCCTACAAGGTGACCCAGGGGCTCCTCAAGGAGTTCGGCGAGACCCGCATCATCGACACGCCCATCTGCGAATCGGGCTTCACCGGGGTGGGCGTCGGGTCGGCGATGCTGGGGCTCCGGCCGGTGATCGAGATGATGACGTTCAACTTCTCGATCCTGGCCCTCGACCAGATCGTCAACTCCGCGGCCAAGATGTGCTACATGTCCGGCGGCCAGTACAATATCCCGCTCGTGATCCGGGGGCCGGGAGGGCCGGCGGCCCAGCTGGCCGCGCAGCACTCGCAGTCCATGGAGACGTACTTCTACCACGTGCCCGGGCTCAAGGTGGTGCGCCCCTCGACACCCGCCGACGCCAAGGGGCTGTTGAAGTCGGCCATCCGCGACGATAATCCGGTGATCTTCATCGAGGCCGAGACCCTGTACGCGGTCAAGGGCGAGGTGCCGGAGGATCCGGAGTTCCTGATCCCCCTCGGCAAGGCGGTGATTCGCCGCGAGGGCACCGACGTCACGGTGGTGGCCTACATGGGCATGATGTACCGGGCTCTCGAGGTCGCGGAGGAGCTCAGCAAGGAAGGCATTTCGGTGGAGATCGTCGACCCGCGCACGCTCCGGCCCATGGACACCGGCGCCCTCGTCGCGTCCGTCCGCAAGACGCACCGCGCGGTCGTGCTCGAAGCGGGCGCCGGCTTCGCGGGCATGGGCTCCGAGATCGCGGCCGAGATCCAGGAGGAGGCCTTCGACGACCTGGACGCGCCCGTCGAGCGGGTCACCGGCGAGAACGCGCCCATGCCGTACGCCAAGAACCTCGAGCTGCTCAAGACGCCGTCGAAGGCCAAGATCGCGGCGGCGATCCGCCGGGTGTGCAACGCATGATCACCAAGGTGTTCATGCCCAAGCTGTCGGACGCCATGGAGACCGGCAAGGTCATCAAGTGGCTGAAGAAGGAAGGCGATCCGGTCAAGGGCGGTGACGTGATCGCGGAGATCGAGACCGACAAGGCCAACGTGGAGATCGAGGCCTTCGGCGCGGGCATCCTCCGCAAGATCGTGGTGGAGGAGGGCGGGCAGGTGCCGGTGGGCGAGATGATCGGCGTGATCGCGGACCCGACCGAGGACATCTCGAGCGTGACCGCCGCGGCCGCGAAGCCCGCGGCCGCCGCGCCCCCGCCGGCGCCGGCCGCCGCGCCTTCGCCCACCGCCACGCCCGCGCCGGCGGCCGCCGCGGCTCCGGCCGCCCCGGGCGGTCCGCTCCCCGCGATGGAGAGCTACCAGTCCGTGCCCGCCACCACCGCGGTGGTCCCGATGGAGGCCGCTGCCACGGCCCCGCCCGGCCCCACGGCGGCGGCCCCCGTCCCGGCGGGTGGCCGGGTCAAGGCCTCGCCCCTCGCCCGCAAGATCGCAGGCCAGGCCGGCGTGGACCTGCGGCTGATCAAGGGCACGGGACCCGGCGGGCGCATCATCCGCCGCGACGTGGAGGCCGCCCGGGCGGCGCCGCGAGCCGCGCCCGCGGGCGCGGCCCAGCCGGCGGGCGCTCCGCGCCCGACCGCGGTCCCCGCGCGCCCGCAGTTCGTGATCCCGCCCCGGCGCGAGGCCGAGTTCGAGGACGTGCCGATGTCGCCGATGCGCGCGGCCATCGCCAAGCGCATGCCGATGTCGAAGGCGCCGGTGCCGCACTTCTACGTCACCTCGGACGTCGCGATGGACGACGCCTGGGCGCTCCGCGAGCGGCTGAACGCGCTCGACGGCCAGCCCAAGATCTCGGTGACCGACATGGTGATCAAGGCGGTGGCGCTGGCCCTCCTCAAGAACCCCGGCGTCAACGCCCAGCTCAACGGCCAGGGTATCCGGGTGCACCACCGGGCCCATATCGGGATCGCGGTGGCGCTCGACCAGGGCCTCATCACCCCGGTGCTTCGCGACTGCGACGCGAAGCCGCTGGCCCGCATCGCGATCGAGTCGCGGGACCTGGCCGAGAGAGCGCGTGGGGGTAAACTGCGCGCGCAGGAAATATCCGGGGCCACCTTCTCGATCTCGAACCTGGGCATGTACGACGTCGAGGAGTTCTCGGCGATCATCAACCCGCCGGAGGGCGCGATCCTGGCGGTCGGCTCGGTGCTGCAGAAGCCGGTGGTGGAGGACGGAGAGCTCGGGGTGGGCCGCCGCATGAAGATGACCATCTCGTGCGATCACCGGGTGATGGACGGGGCGATGGGCGCGCGGTTCCTGCAGGACGTGAAGCGGCTGCTCGAAGAGCCGCTGCGGCTGCTGGTCTAGCCCATGGCCACCCAGCAATTCGACGTGGTCGTGGTGGGCACCGGCCCCGGCGGCTACGTGGCCGCCATCCGCTGCGCCCAGCTCGGGCTCTCGGTGGCCACCGTCGAGGACGACCGGCCGGGCGGTGTCTGCCTCAACTGGGGGTGCATCCCGACCAAGGCGCTGCTCCGCAACGCGGAGGTCGTCGGCCTCTTCAACCGGGCCAAGGAGTTCGGCATCACAGTGGGGGAGTGGACGGCCGACTACGCCCAGGCCGTGCAGCGCTCGCGCCGGGTGGCCGACCGCATGGCCAAGGGCATCGAGTTCCTCTTCCGCAAGAACAAGATCACGCTCTTCCTCGGGCGGGGCACGCTCAAGAGCGCCCGCGTGGTGGAGGTGGCGGGCAAGGACGGCGCGAGCACGCTCGAGGCAAGGCGGGCGGTCATCCTCGCCACCGGGTCCGAGCCCAAGTCGCTCCCCGGCGTCACCATCGACGAGAAGCGGGTCGTCTCCTCGACCGGCGCGGTCACCAACGAGGGCCGGCCCGGCTCGCTGATCGTCATCGGCGCGGGCGCGGTGGGGATCGAGTTCGCCGACGTCTACGCGGCGTACGGCGCCGCGGTGACCGTGCTGGAGGCGCTGCCGCGGGTGCTGCCCATCGAGGACGAGGAGGCCTCCGCCCAGATCGCACGCCTCTTCTCCCGGCGCGACATCACGATCCGCACCGGCGTGAAGGTCCAGAGCGTGACGCCGGATCGCGGAGGGGTCTCGGTGTCCGTGGAGGCCGAGGGCAAGACCGAGACGCTGAAGGCCGACCAGGTGCTGATGGCGGTGGGGCGGGCCGCGCGAACGCGCGGGCTCGGGCTCGAAGCGCTGGGCGTCGCCACCGAGCGCGGGTTCGTGACGGTGTCGGCGACCATGGAGACCTCGGTCAAGGGCATCTACGCGATCGGCGACATGGCGGGACACCAGCTCCTCGCCCACAAGGCGATGGCCGAGGGCGTCGTGGCCGCGGAGGCGATCGCGGGGCAGTCCCCACGGCCGGTGGACTACGGCAACGTGCCGTCCTGCACCTATTGCCACCCGCAGGTTGCGGCCATCGGACTCACCGAGGCGGCGGCCCGCGCCGGCGGCCGCGACCTCGCGGTGGGCAAGTTCCCGTTCACGGCGAGCGGCAAGGCGGTCGCGCAGGGAGAGACCGAGGGCTTCGTCAAGGTGGTGGCGGACAAGGCCAGCGGCGAGATCCTGGGCGTGCACATCGTCGGGCCCGAGGCCACCGAGCTGATCCACGAGTTCGCGGTCGGCCGGACCCTCGAGGCCACGCTGGACGAGTTCGTCCACACCATGCACGCTCATCCAACCCTGTCCGAGGCCGCGTTCGAGGCCGTCCTGGCCGCGCTCGGCCATCCGATCCACATCTGACCGCTCACCCTCTCCCCTGTGGGGAGAGGGCAGGGTGAGGGGTTCCATGGACTTCAAGCTCACCGCCGAGCAGGACGCGCTCAGGATCCGTGCGCGCCACCTGGCCGACACCGTGTTCCGCGAGCGCGCCGCCCGCTGGGACACGGCCGAGGAGTACCCCTGGGACAACGTGAAGGATCTGGTCCAGGCCGGCTTCATGGGGCTCAGCATTCCCAGGGCGTACGGTGGGGCGGGGGCGTCGATCCTGGACGTCCTGCTGGTCGTCGAGGAGATCGCGCGCGCCTGCGGGGTCACCGCGCGGATCGTGGTCGAGGGGAGTCTGGGCGTGGTCGGGTCGCTCACCGCCTACGGCACCGAAGCGCAGAAGCGCCGCTACTTCCCCTGGGTTCTCGAGGGCGAGAAGCCGGCGATCGCGATCACCGAGCCCGAGGCGGGCTCGGCGGCCACCGATCTCGTGACCCGTGCCGACGAGGCGCCCGAGGGCTACGCCCTCCGCGGCGAGAAGCGCTGGATCACCGGCGCCGGGACCTCGCGGCTCTATCTCGTCTATTGCCGGATGGGCGCGAAGGCGGGAGCGGGAGGAATCGGCGGCATCTTCGTCGAGCGTGACACGCCGGGGTTCCGCGTCGGCGAACGCGACCACACCATGGGGCTGCGAGGCATCCCCGAGGGTCGGCTGCACTTCGACGGCTGCCGCGTGCCCCGGGACCACGTGCTGGTCGGCCCGCCCGACGGGTTCAAGAAGCTCATGGAGGCCTACAACGGCCAGCGCCTCGGCGCCGCCACGGTGGCCCTCGGGCTCGCGCAGGGCGCGTACGAGCTGGCGCTGGCCTACGCGGGCACGCGCCGCCAGTTCGGACGGGCCATCGGAGACTTCCAGGGCATCCGCTGGAAGCTGGCCGACATGGCGATCAAGCTCGACGCGGCCCGCCTGCTCATCCATCGGGCCGCCGCCAACGCCGGGACCGGCTTCCCGGACGCGCTGGAGTCAGCCAAGGCGAAGACGTTCGCGGCCGAGATGGCGCAGGAGGTGACAAGCCAGGCGCTCCAGATCCACGGCGCCGCCGGCTACGGGCGCGCGCTGCCGCTCGAGCGCATGGTCCGCGACGCCCGCATGTTCGCGATCGGCGGGGGCACCGTCGAGATGATGCGCAACCTCATCGCCGACCGGCTGCTGCCGACCCGCGCCGACTTCCGGCGGTAGGGCCCCTCACTCTGCAGCCCCTCACCCTGCCCTCTCCCCAGCGGGGAGAGGGCAGTAGGGAGGGAAGGCTCTTCTAGTTCGAGCGGCCTCGCGTGATCTCGTCCTTCATGGCCGAGCGGCCCGCCTCGAAGGCGGAGGTCAGCCGCTGCGCCTGCTCCTCGAAGTACTCGCGGCCCTTGTCGAAGAGGTCTTCGGCGCGATCCTGCGCCTGTCCCGCCACGTCCTGGGCGCGCTTGAGGAGGTCGCCGCTGTGCTCGGCCAGCAGCTCGCGCGTCTCGCGCCCCGTCTTGGGCGTGAGCAGGACGGCCGCCGCCGCGCCCGCGATGGCGCCGAGGAAGAACCACCCGAGGTAACCCGCCGCGTCGTGCCCGCGCTCTTCCGCCATGGTCTTCTCCTTGGCCGTGCCGCCGATCAGTGGTGTCGCTGCTTGAGCCGGTGAAGAAAGACTTCGACGCCCCGCTTCACCCCGGCCGCCATCCCCGCGTACTGTCCGATGCGCGTGAGCCCCGCCACCGCGCCGACCAGGCGCGCGGCCTGCACCGAGATGTCCTCGACGCGATCCACGATGCCCCCGATCCGCTGGAGGTTGTCGTTGGCGTTGCGCGAGAGCTTCTGCAGATCCGCGGTCAGGGCCTCGAGCTCGCTGGCCATCGGACGGATCTCGCGCTCCACCTGGGCGAGCACGCTCTCCGCGCGCAGCGCCGTCTTCCTGACGGAGAGCAGGGTAGAGATCAGCACGATCGTGAGCGCCACGACGCAGGCGAGAATGATGCCGACCGCGAGGGGGGTCATCGGGATTCGAGTATGGCAGGGGGTCCCGCGCAAGTCAATGAAAGGGGCCGAGAAGCGCCCGCATTCATTGACTTTCCGGGACCGCGGCCCCTATACTCCACCAGCAGAGGTCCCGTCATGCCCCTCCATGATCGCTTCGACGAGCTCAGACGACGCAACGAGGCGGCCGAGCTCGCGGGCGGCGCCGACCGCATCGCCCGGCAGCACAAAGCGGGCAAGAAGACGGCGCGCGAGCGCGTCGAGCTGCTGCTCGACAAGGGCTCGTTCAACGAGATGGACCGTCTGGTCGTCCACCAGAACCACGACTTCGGCATGGACGGGCAGCGCATCCCGGGGGACGGGGTGGTCACCGGCGCGGGACGCATCCACGGCCGGCCGGTCTTCGTGTTCGCCCAAGACTTCACGGTCTTCGGCGGCTCGCTCTCGGAGGCGTACGCGCGGAAGATCTGCAAGATCATGGATCTTGCCTTGAAAACCGGCACGCCCATCGTCGGCCTCAACGACTCGGGCGGCGCGCGGATCCAGGAGGGCGTGGTCTCGCTGGCCGGCTACGCCGACATCTTTCTGCGCAACACCCTGGCCTCGGGGGTGGTGCCTCAGATCTCGGCCATCATGGGCCCGTGCGCGGGGGGCGCGGTCTACTCGCCGGCCATCACCGACTTCGTGTTCATGGTCAAGAACAGCTCCTACATGTTCGTCACCGGGCCCGACGTGATCCGGGCGGTGACCCACGAGGAGGTCTCGTTCGAGGAGCTGGGCGGCGCCGCCACCCACGGCGGCACCTCGGGGGTGGCCCACTTCGCGGCGGAGAACGAGGAGGAATGCCTCGCGCTCATCCGCGAGCTGCTCACCTTCCTGCCCCAGAACAACGCGGAAGACCCACCCGTTCGCGCGAGCCTGGACCCGGTAGATCGGGTGGACGAGGAGCTCCAGACGGTGGTGCCGGAGCAGCCGAACCGGCCCTACGACATCAAGGACATCGTGCGGCCGGTGCTCGACGACCGGTACTTCTTCGAGGTCCAGCCCGACTTCGCGCCGAACCTGGTCATCGGGTTCGGACGGCTCGGGGGCCGGCCGGTGGGGATCGTGGCCAACCAGCCCGCGCACCTGGCGGGCTGCCTCGACATCAATGCCTCGGTCAAGGGCGCGCGCTTCGTGCGCTTCTGCGACTGCTTCAACATCCCGATCGTCACCTTCGAGGACGTGCCGGGCTTCCTGCCCGGCACCGCCCAGGAGTTCGGCGGCATCATCAAGCACGGGGCCAAGCTGCTCTTCGCCTTCTGCGAGGCCACGGTGCCGAAGCTCACCGTGATCACCCGGAAGGCCTACGGGGGCGCCTACTGCGTGATGTCGTCCAAGCACATCCGGGGCGACGCCAACTTCGCGTTCCCCACCGCCGAGATCGCGGTGATGGGCCCCGACGGGGCGGTGAACATCCTGTACCGCCGCGAGATGGACGGGGCGCCCGACCCCACCGCGCTCAAGGACGAGAAGGTGCGCGAGTACCGCGAGAAGTTCGCCAACCCGTACGCGGCGGCGGAGCGCGGCTACATCGACGAGGTGATCGAGCCGCGCGACACGCGGCGGCGGCTCATCCAGTGCCTCGAGGTCCTGCGCACCAAGCGCGACAGCAATCCGCCCAAGAAGCACGGGAACATGCCGCTGTGACCCCGGACGAGCAGGCGCGCTTCGAGCAGGCCCGTCGGGAGTGGGAGGAGCGCACGCTCCGGCCCTCGCTGGCCCGATCCCCCGAGCGCCCGGGCCCCTTCGCGGATTCGACCGGCGCGCCGATCGAGCGCCTCCACACGCCCGCGGACACGGCCGCGGTGGACTACGTGCGGGACCTGGGCTTTCCGGGGGAGTTCCCCTACACCCGCGGGGTGCAGCCCACGATGTACCGCGGGCGGTTCTGGACCATGCGCCAGTACGCGGGCTTCGGCTCGGCGGCCGAGACGAACCAGCGCTTCCGCTATCTCCTCGAGCAGGGGCAGAGCGGGCTCAGCGTGGCCTTCGACCTGCCGACCCAGATGGGCTACGACGCGGACCACGAGGTGGCCCGCAGCGAGGTGGGCAAGGTCGGCGTGGCCATCTCGAGCGTGGAGGACATGGCCGCGCTGTTCGAGGCCATCCCGCTCGACCGCGTCTCCACCTCGATGACGATCAACTCCACCGCGTCCATCCTGCTCTGCCTCTACCTGGCCGTGGGGGAGCGGCAGGGCGTGGCGTCGGAGCGGCTCTCGGGCACGGTCCAGAACGACATCCTCAAGGAGTACATCGCCCGCGGTACCTACGTGTACCCGCCCGGCCCCTCGATGCGGCTCATCACCGACACCTTCGCGTTCTGCCGCGAGCGAGTGCCGCGCTGGAACACGATCTCGATCTCGGGCTACCACCTGCGCGAGGCCGGCTCCACCGCCGCCCAGGAGGTGGCCTTCACGCTCGCCAACGGCATCGCCTACGTGACGGCCGCGCAGGAGGCGGGACTCAAGGTCGACGAGTTCGCGCCGCAGCTCTCGTTCTTCTTCAACGCCCACAACAATCTCCTCGAGGAGGTGGCCAAGTTCCGGGCGGCCCGGCGGCTGTGGGCCCGCATCATGAAGGACCGCTTCGACGCGCGCGACCCGCGGTCGCGGATGCTCCGCTTCCATGCCCAGACCGCGGGGAGCATGCTCACCGCCCAGCAGCCGGAGAACAACATCGTGCGGGTGGCGGTGCAAGCGCTCGCCGCGGTCCTGGGGGGCTGCCAGTCGCTGCACACCAACTCGATGGATGAGGCCCTGTCGCTGCCGAGCGAGGCGGCGGTGCGCACCGCGCTCCGCACCCAGCAGGTCCTGGCCCACGAGTCGGGCGTGGCCGACATCGTGGATCCGCTCGGCGGATCGTACTCGATCGAGCGGATCACGAAGCGGATCGAGGAGGAGGCCCTGAACTACATCGCCAAGATCGATGGCCTGGGCGGCTCGGTGCACGCCATCCCGTTCATGCAGCGCGAGATCCAGGAGGCGGCCTACCGCTATCAGCAGGACGTGGAAGGCAAGCAGCGCGTGGTGGTGGGCGTGAACGAGTTCGTCATGGACGAGCCGGCGCCCGCCAACCTCTTCCAGGTGGACGCCGGCGTGGGCCAGGCCCTGGCCGAGCGCCTCGCGGTCCTGCGCCGCACGAGAGACGGCTCCGCCGCCGCCCGCGCGCTCGAGGCGGTGGATCGGGCCGCGCGGGGT
>Ga0268386_10001723_pt1 | contig 15118 bp, 15 predicted proteins | sample RVTome_15_FD_200260 | JGI IMG/M metagenome (GOLD analysis project Ga0268386, IMG submission 200260) | Soil microbial communities from uranium-contaminated site in the Upper Colorado River Basin, Wyoming, United States - RVT150D86... ...
CGCTCGAGCCTGCGATTCTTGTCGTCATGGGCGGTGTCGTAGTGACGATTCTGCTCGCGATTTACCTCCCGATCATCCAGTCAATTTCCAGCGGCGCCGGCGTAACCGGTCATCGTTAGTTTAGTGTCATTTTTATGAAGCAAATCTCAGAAAAGGAAGATTCGGTCATCGTTCCGCCTGGCGGCGAAATTGGCCAAAACGGCGAAGAACATCAGCCGCCTGAGATGAAGGCTGCGAGGGAACTCGCGCGCCGCTACCGGCTTCCCTTTGTCGATTTGCTTCCGCCGGATCGTGAATCGCCAATCGACTATCAACTGTTTACCGAAGTTCCGGTGGACTTGATGGTCCGGCATCAGTTTGTGCCGCTCAAACGAGACCAAAAAGGTCTGCACATCGCGATGGCGGATCCGACCGATCTCGAGCGGCTGGACGAACTTTCGAGCACGCTTCGTACTCGGGTTGTTCCTCACGTTGCCACGGCGGGCGCAGTCGAGGTCGTCCTGCGAAAAGGCGACACCACTCAGCGCGTCCTTCAGGAAGCCGCATCAGGCTTTCGCATTTCTCTTGTAAGAGAAACTGAGCACGGTGAGGAAGTACTCGATCTCGACCGTTTGGCGACCGACTCCGACATGTCGCCGATAATCAAACTCGTCGACACGATCATCTATAACGCGATGGAATCGCGCGCGTCCGATATTCACATTGAAACTCGCGACACGGAGGTTCAGGTCAAGTATCGAATCGACGGCGCTCTCTACGCCAAGGTTGATCCGATTGACCTTGCCTATCATCAAACACTGATCTCACGTATCAAGGTCATGTCTGAGCTCGACATCGCTGAGCGTCGTGTGCCGCAGGACGGCAGGTTCAGAGTTCGTTATAAAGGACGCAACGTCGACTTCCGTGTTTCGATCATGCCTACCATCCACGGCGAAGACGCGGTCATTCGTATTCTCGACAAAGAACAGATAAACGAAGAGTTCAAAAACCTGAATTTGAATGTGGTGGGTTTTGCGGAAGAAGACCTGCGAAAGTTTCGCCGCTACATCGCTGAGCCTTACGGCATGGTGCTGGTCACTGGTCCAACCGGATCGGGCAAGACAACAACTCTGTATGCAGCACTGAACGAGATCAGAAACGAAGAAGACAAGATCGTGACGATCGAAGATCCGGTTGAGTATCAGTTACACGGCATCACGCAGATTCCGGTAAACGAGAAGAAGGGACTCACATTCGATCGCGGTCTTCGTTCAATCCTGCGCCACGACCCTGACAAGATCATGGTCGGGGAAATTCGCGATACAGAAACAGCGCAGATCGCGATTCAGTCGGCGTTGACCGGCCACCTCGTGTTTACCACAGTTCACGCAAACAATGTGATCGACGTGATTGGCCGCTTTTTGAACATGGGTGTCGAGCCTTACAACTTCGTTTCGTCACTCAATTGCGTTCTGGCGCAACGCCTGATTCGGATGCTGTGTCCGTATTGCAAGCGCCAGCATCATCCAAACGAGGTCGAGCTTACCGAATCCGGGCTTACGCCTGATGAAAACCGTCACAAGACTTTCTACATGAATGTCGGATGCGATGCCTGTAACCACACAGGGTATCGCGGTCGAACTGCTATTCACGAACTGTTGGATTTGTCGGATAATATCCGCGAAATGATTGTCGAACGGCGGCCTGGTTCCGAGGTTCGTCGAGCGGCGGAGGCCGAAGGCCTCACGAGTTTGAGAGAGTCGGCCCTGCAGAAGGTTTTTAGCGGGATTTCGACCTTACACGAAATCAATCGCGTAACCTTTGTCGAAGAGCTCAGCGCGGGCAAGTAAACGATTGCCGATTTCCAATTGCCAATTGAGGGTCGTGGTTAACATGGTCAAATTGGCAATTGGCAATTGGCAATCGGCAATAAGATCGGCTCGCTCTAAGCGGAACCAAAATACCCTCCCGGCGTGTAAGGAAATTGGCCGGGCTGATCTTGCATCTTAAGCGTCGCAGCGGCATTATTAGGTCGCTAAACTTTCCACCTCCCGAACCGAGGCAGTCATGAGAAACCATATGAGAATTAGAACACTTATCTCCTTCGTCCTTGCCATCAGCTTGTTGTCCTTGCCGGTGACGGCGTTTGGCAAAAAGGGCGAGAAGAATTTTAAGCGTGGCATGCAGTTCGAGGAGGCCCAGCAGTGGGATAAAGCCGCTCAGGAGTTTACGCTCGCGGTGGCCGCCGACCCGTCGAATATGGAGTACCAACTCCATTTTCGCCGCGCGAGTTTCAATGCCTCGCAAACCTACATGCAGCAGGGAAGGTCTTTGTCGGAGCGGGGGGATTTCGTCGGCGCGTACAACTCCTTCCGGCAGGCCTATGGTTACGATCCCGTGAACGAGCTTGCTGTGTCGGAGATGGAGCGGATGCTCCGAATGCAGGCCGTGAAGGAGGGCAGATCAGCTCCGAATGGAACAGGGCCCGGTGAAACGTCAGAGAACGGCACCGTCACCCCCGCCAACGGTCAGGCTCAGGAGTTCGTAACACCTACGCAACAGCTTCGCATCGTCGACGTCAAAGGCGACCTCAAAGCGCTGATTCGCAATCTTGCAGATCAGCTCAATCTCAACGTGATTTTCGATCGGCAATCGTTCACGCAATCACGCCAAATCGATATCACTCTCAAAGACGTGACCACAGCGCAGGCGCTCGATTATGTGTTTCTCCAGGAAGGACTGTTCTTTCAGAAACTCAGCCGTCGAACAATACTGGTAGCTGACCAGGCTCGGCGTCCGCAGTATCAGCAACTGGTCCTTCGCACCTTCTTCCTTTCAAACATGAAACCGACAGACGCTCGCACGCTGGTCCAGCAAGCGATACCACCGTCAGTTGGTCGTCCGCAAACGATCGTTGTTCCTGATGATGCCACCAACAGTTTGACTGTGCGCGACACGGCAGAGAATGTGCGCTTGATTGGTAACCTGCTTCAGAGCATCGATAAGGATCGCGCTGAGGTCGTGATGGACGTCAGCATCTATGAAGTGTCGAAGAATGATCTGGTGCAGTTTGGTAACCAGATCGGGACCCCGGGCAGCAACGGCATTTTTAGTATCGGCGGTTCACCCGGTTTCTCGCTGTTGACTGACAACGGAATCGTTAATAACCTCGGTCGCGGCGTAAACCTTGGCGCATTTGTCGGATCAGTGCCGACGGCGCTGGCCGCCGCGCTCGTGATACCTCCATCACTCCTGACTGCTTTTCAAAGTAAGAACAATACGAAACTGATTGCTTCGACTCAGGTTCATGCTTTCAATGGTGAAGAGTCGACTGCTCGCATCGGTCAGCGTGTTCCGGTCCAAACAGCGCAGGCTTTTCCGTTCGGCATCCAAACCGGCACACAGACGCCGAACACCAGCGGGAGTGTTTTTCCGGGTGGCGGTTTCCCGGTCATCAATTACGAGCCGACCGGTCTCACTCTGAAGTTCACGCCGCAGGTGTTTCCGAATCTGGATGTGCAAGTGAAGATGAACATTGAATCAAAGGATGTTCTCGGAGCGGGTACCTTAACGCCGACCTTCACCGAACGCACGATAACCGGCACCGCGCGCGTGCAAAACAATCGCACCATGATGCTGGCCAGCGTCTCCCAGGATGTTCAGACGCAGGGACGACAAGGGCTACCAATTCTCGGCGGACTGCCGATTCTTGGACGTTTGTTCACTTCGCCCACGCGAGACAATCGACAGATCGACATCGTGATCTCCGTTACGCCTCGCGTGCTTCGAGCGCCGGCAGTAACACCTCGAGACGAAGAGATGAGGCCCAGCGGAACGTTGCAATCGCCGACGACCGGATCGCTGGCGGAAATGATTCGTGATGCAGATCGTGAAGACCAGATTGCAGCCGCGCGCACGTTGCCGCGGAATGTAAATCTGCAACTGCCGGATGCACCACTGGTGAGACCGGGTGAGAGGGCGGCCCAGAACACATCGGGGCCTGGGGTGTTTCCTCCTCCTGCCGGTACGATGGCATTTGCTCCTGCACCGGCTAGCGCTAAGCCCGCCACTGCTGAAAACAATAAGCCCGGAACGATGGAAGAGCTGCCTTCGTTCGTACCTGCTCCCAAGTCGCTGATTAGCAATCAAGCTGCTGCGAATGTTGCGACAGTGAATCCAAGTGGTGCGGGAAGTCAGAATGCCGTTCTAACTACGCTGCCAAAAACTGCGGAGACCAGTCTCGAAACGAAGCTGGGCACACCTGTGGCCCAACTTAGTCTGTTGCCTTCGGACGACGTGATGAAGGTTGGCGAGAAACGGCGTTATGCGATTCAGTTGAATTCGAACGTTCCGCTTAGTCTTGCATTGCTTGCTTTGAGATTCGATCCGAAGGTTGTGAAAGTGCACGGGCTAACGGCGGGCAGTATCCTCGCAACTTCGGGAGAAACTGCACCGCTCTTTACCCCGTCCATTGATGCCTCGGGCACTTGCCTGATATCAATCTCGAGTCTCAACGGGAAGGCGTCGTTTAAGGGATCTGGACCACTACTCTTTATCGATCTGGAAGCAATTGGCGAAGGCAATGCCTCGCTGGTTTTCGTGAAGGAGACGTTGCACCTTGTGGCCACTGACGCTCGCAATGTGGTGTCGGAGGTTATTCAGGGAACGGCAACCGTGAAGCAGTAGATGTTTTTGCACGGCACAAGGCAGAACGCGGCTCAAGAACGCGGCGACTGGATGAGCAGAGTTAAATCGACTGGTCGCCGCGTTACTCTGCGAGCTACGCGCCAGTCGGGCTTTTCGCTTATCGAACTGGTCATAACTATCACCGTGTTGTCCATTCTGACTCTGGGTGTTTTACCTCTTGTCAAAGTTTCGGTGAAGCGGCAAAGGGAGCAGGAACTGCGAGACACCCTGCGCCAGATGCGCATCGCAATTGACGAGTTTCATCGAGACACTGTGGGCATGGTTTGCACAGGAGTTGCGCTGACGCCCCAACAACAAGCGCAGCAGCAGCAGAATGTGTTCGTCGATCCGCGCAGCAAGGTAGTGATTAGCGATTGCACGATTTTCGGGGTCGACAACCCGGATCATTATCCACCGGATCTCGAAACGCTGGTCAATGGAGTTAACGTAATACCGAGAGGTACCGCTGGTGGTCGAGGACAACAGGGCGTGGATGCAACGGAAGTGGGTCAGTTATCCACCAAGCAAAAGGTTTATTTGCGCGGGTTCCCGATCGATCCGATGACGGGAAAGGCTGACTGGGAATTTCGGTCATCTTACGATTCGCCCGACTCTGGATCGTGGGGTGGTGAGAACGTTTTTGACGTTCGGTCCAAGTCAAACGAAACAGCTTTGAATGGAGAGAAGTACAGTGACTGGTAGATTGCAGCAGGCAGGGGGCAGGTGGCGGGCGGCAGGTTTTACGTTGCTGGAGCTGATGATCGTGATCTCGATCATCATTATTCTTGCCGCCATCACGCTGCCGCAGTATCAGAAGACGATCATGCACACGCGCGAAACGGTGCTCAAAGATGATCTCCGTAAAATGCGTTCATTGATCGATCAGTTTGCGGCTGATAAAGGACGCTTGCCTCAATCGCTCGATGACCTTGTCAGCGAGGGTTACATGCGTGAAGTCCCCGTCGACCCGTTCACCGGACAGAAAGACTGGACCATCACCTCCGGCGAAGATCCCAATTCACTGCAGGGCGAGACGGGCATGGCCGATGTTCACAGCAGCTCGGCAGAAACGTCGACTGAGGGAACGCCTTACAACGAATGGTGACATTGGCAATCGGCAATAACACAACCGTGCCCAACCTCCTTTCACGACTCGTCGACCCTTGGTATCCCGCGACAGCTATTGGTCTCGAAAAGGGTACAGCTTCCGTAGTTCATCTCGAACGCGTCAAAGGCTCGGCTTGCAAGCTGCGGCGTGCCGCGACCTTCAACATCGCCGAGTCTCTGATCCGCCCCCGCTTTGATGAGCCAAACATTGAGAATGCAGCTCAACTCGCGGCCGTGTTGAATGAGCTGGCGGCCAGTGCGGGCTTGCTGCGACAGAAGCGCTGGTCTTTGAGTTTGCCAGAAGCAACCACCAGAACCCTCGTCTTGACTAATGAGAGCCAGTCGCAATCGGCCGCCGAACTTCAGGATGTATTGAAGTGGAAAATTGAGCGCGGCTTTGGCATCGCCCTTGAGGAACTGTCCGTTTCGAAAGAACGTCTCCAGAAGGATTCGCAGGGGCGTGACCGCTATCTTGTGATCGCTGTTAAGAAGAACATCCTTGCTGAATATGAAGCCTTGCTCGAGGCGTTGGGATGGAGAGCCGGATTGATCCTTCCGCGCCATCTTGGTGAAGCACAATGGTTGGTGCGAAACGGAGCGGTTGGCGATTCATTGTTGCTGAGCGGTTCGAGCCAGGGTTTCACCGGCGTTATCTTCCGCAATAAACATCCACTGATCGTGCGCACGATTACCTGCGCCGAAGAAGAATTCGAGGATGAGTTTTATCGGTTACTTTTATTTTACCGGGATCGGAGCACGCCCGAAGGAGCCGGAAACGGGCAGGGATTGTCGCGGCTGATGGTGATTGGCGAGGGCATTACGAAGCTACGAGCCGGAGAGATCGTCAACGAAACGACGGGCGGAGACTTGCGGCCCCTGGAAGCTGAAGATTTGGGACTGCAGTTACCGAGCAGCGACTTTAGTTTCGATTCAATCGCCGCCCCGGCCGGGTTGGCCACGTTGTCGTGGTGAGCCACAAGAGTCACAAAAAGCACAAATGCTTTAACTAAATCGTTTGTGCTTTTTAGGCCTTCTTGCGGCCTTGTGCTTTTTGGGCCTTCTTGCGGCGCCGCTTGAAACAATCCTTTTTATTCGAACGTAACACCCTTGTATCATGAGTCTTGCTGCATCGTCCGTTTCCCGTGCCTTTTCCCGAGATCTGACTGCGGTCAGTGACCGCGAACTGGTCGCGACTGCCGTCAATGGCGTCGAAGGAAGCTTTGAAGAGCTCGTGCGCCGCTACCAGCGACCCATATCGGCCTACGTCTATCGCATGGTCGGCAACTATGAATCCGCGCTCGATCTGACTCAGGAGATCTTCATCAAGGTCTATAGCTCGCTCAAACGCTACCGCGCAGAGTTCAAGTTCTCGACCTGGATCTACAAGATCGCACACAACTCGGCAGTGGACCACTTGCGGCGAAATTCGACGCGAGAACAGTCGCTCGTAATGGGACCTGAAGGCGACCAATTTGACCTCCCACTTGAAAGCGGAAGTTTGAGTCCCGAGCAGGAGAGTGAGCGGAAGGAGAGACGAGTCGAGGTAGAGTCGGTGGTGAGGGCACTGCCGGCAAACTATCGCGAGCTGATTATCCTCCGCCATTCACAAGATCTCAGCTACGAAGAGATCGTCGATGTGACAGGATTGCCGCTCGGCACAGTTAAGAATCGCTTGTTTCGCGCCCGCGAGATGATGCGGCAACAGTTTGTTGAGAAGGGGATCACCGGCATTTGATGAGCGCGATGACAACAGGTCAGGAAAAGATCTGCGAAAGAAATCTGATCGCCGCGTACATCGATGGTGAATTGGAAGAGAATGTAATGCTGCTCCTTGAAGAGCATTTGGAAAACTGCGCTCCGTGTCGAGCTGAGTTGAGAGCACACCGTCTCTTCGTCTGTGAGCTTGATGCGGCCCTGGCAGACAGCGGTGACATCCCCGTTCCGGCTGAGTTTTCCCGAATGGTTGCAGCACGTGCGAGCAGCGACATGAGAGGTATACGCACTCGTTCGGAGAACCGAAAGGCCTTGAGCATTTGTGTAATCCTCGCCCTCGGCGGGTTCGCACTTCTCGGCGCCACAGCTCGCGACGCGATATTCATGGTTGCGGAAAAATTTATTACGACCGTCCTAAGCGTGGCCGGTTTTGTGTCGACTGTTGTGTATGACACTGTCGCCGGACTGGCAGTGATGTTTAGAGTTCTCAGCAGTAAGATCGTTGAATCCGGCTCGCTGGGTCCGCTGCTTGTCCTGCTCGCTTTTGCCATTCTGATACTCTCGCGCCTGATCTCCAACTATCATCGCACGAGCGCAACCGAGTAAGGGGGTTGCATGTGGCAATGATCATCTCTCACTCACAAGCCGATCTCACGACATTCCCACAATTCGATCTGAATCGCATCTTCGCAATGCTTGTGTGGGTGTTGCTGCTCATGGGTGTTGCCAGTGCCCAAAGCGGAGGCGACGAAAAGGTCATGCTCATAGAAGGTGTCAATGACAGTACGGTCTTTGGACTGGGAAACTCGATAAAGATTACCGGCACTGTGAAACACGGAGCGATGTCTTTGGGCGGCGACGTGATCGTCGAGGGAGTGGTCGAGGGTGACGTTGCCACGATTGGCGGCTCAGTGATTCAACGATCCGGCTCGCGTATTGGTGGCGACGTCATCGTGCTGGGTGGGACTTATCGAGCTGACGACACGCCTGCGAATCGCAATCCGGACGCGAAGACAATGATGTATGCCGGCTACCAGCAGGAACTCCGCGACATGATGCGAAATCCCACGGGACTGTTCAGCCCGCGATGGACACCAAGCTATCTGGGAACGCGTTTGCTCGTAGTGCTGTTTTGGTTTGTCGTGTCGCTGGCATTCACAGCGGCAATGCCAGGCACTATCAGCCGGGGAGTCGCCAGATTACAGACAACCAGTTTGCGTGTTGCTGCCATCGGTTTGATCGGCGTGGTAGTGCTTTTCGTAGGGGTGCTTCTGTGCCTTTGGATCATGCCCGAACCAATCCGCGTGCTGGTGGGACTGCTGGCTTTGCTGCTCTGGCTGGTGGCAGGATTGTTCGGACGGGTTATCCTTTACGCGGCGACGGGCCGTTGGCTGCAACGGAAGTACGTCCCCGTAGGGAAGAACTCAGAAGCGGTAGCATTATTACTTGGGACCAGTTTTTGGGTACTCTTAACTTCGCTACCGTATGTTTGGCCATTTATGGCTAGTTTCATTCTGATTATCAGTTTCGGACTCGCTCTAACCGCCCGTTATCGGGTGAATTGGCGTGTATCCACAGACTACGCAGATTAATCTGTGCAATCTGTGGTAGTCTGCGGATTCATGTACAAGAAAGGACCACGTCATGAGGACGTTCTTTTTCGCGGCCGCGATAGGACTTACCACGCTACTCGCTTCACACACGGCCTCTATGGCCCAGGGCACTGACCCGTCGATTACTGCCAAACATGCGATTGGCGAAGTAAAAACAATCGACTCTGCGGCGAAACAGTTAACCATAAAAACTGATGCCGGCTCGGTTGTCACGGTTTCGCTTAGCGATAAGACGTCGTACAAACGACTCGCTCCCGGCGAGCAATCGCTGACCAACGCTACCGACGTTACGCTAGCCGATCTCGGTGAGGGCGATCGCGTCATGGCGAGAGGAACTGTCTCGGAAGATCGCACATCTGTTCCAGCGGCCATGGTTATTGTGATGACCAAAAGCGACCTCGCCAAGAAACAGGAGGCGGAAAGGGCAGAATGGCGCCGCCGTGGAATTCTCGGTGTGATAACGGCGCTCAAGCCCGATACCAACGAGATAACAATCTCAAATAGGACCATGGCGGGTACGCAAACGATCGTCATTCCGGTCAGTGAGAAGACTGAAATACGCCGGTACGCCCCGGATTCCATCAAATTCGGCGATGCAAAACCAAGTAACTTCAGCGAGTTAAAAGTTGGCGACCAGTTACGTGCCCTCGGAGATCGAACGCAAGATTCACTTCGTTTCAACCCGGAAAAAGTCGTAACTGGAAGTTTCCGTACGGTTGGAGGCGTGGTAACCGCAATAGACGCGGCTACCGGAGAGGTCAAGATCAACGAGTTGGAAAAGAAAACTCCGCTCACGATCGTCGTCAAGCAGGACGCGGTGTTGAGGAAATTCCCGCCGGCATCCGAGATGGGCGCGATGATGGGTCGAGGACCCGGTGGTCCGGGAGGAGCTCCTGGAGGTCAGCCGCCGCAAGGCGCACAGGGCCAGCCGGGCCGCCGTCCGGGCGGAGGGTTCAACATTAACGACATGCTCGAAAGACTGCCAACGATTTCGATCGCCGATGTTAAGGCTGGCGACACCATCATCGTTTCCAGTACGCAGGGAGTGGATCCAACTCGCTTGACAGCAATCTCGATGGTTACTGGAGCCGATACACTGCTCGCTATGCTGGCGCCGCGGCCACAACCTGGGCAGATAGCACCTAACCCCGCAGCTGGTTTAGGAAGCGGCATTTCATTCGGCATCGGCTTGCCATAGTCTCCCCAGGCTACAGGATTACATGATTAGATCGTCCACGTACAACTTTATGTCTTTATGTCATAGGGGATCCTCAAGAGACTCAAAAGCAAAGACCGAAGACCGAAAGGTCAAACACTCATAATCTCTTGCTCTTTAGTCTTCGACAGTTCATCTATCTTCCCAATGTAAGTGTTGGTGAGTTTTTGAATCTCATCGAGCGCGTCGCGCTCTGCATCTTCAGACACAAGCTTGTCCTTGAGCATCCTCTTCAAACGCTCGTTGCCGTCGCGCCGCACGTTGCGAATCGCCGTACGATGATCTTCGGCGATGTCGTGCACCTGCTTTGCGAGTTGCTTGCGCCGCTCTTCTGTTAACGGAGGAATTGGAATGCGCACGAGCTTCCCGTCGTTCGAAGGGTTTAAACCGAGGTCGGCTGCACGAATGGCTTTCTCAACAACGGCGATCTGAGTTTGATCCCAAGGCTGCACGGTGAGCATTTGTGGCTCCGGCGCATGGACTGAAGCCATCTGGTTTAGCGGCGTCATCGTGCCGTAGTAGTCAACCATCACAGTATCCAAAAGACTAACGGCAGCACGTCCGGTCCGGACGGTCGCAAGTTTGCGCCGGAAGTCTTCGATGACTGTTTCCATTCGTGGCCGCGTTTCTTTGATTACGTCCTTTTCACTCATCTCGCTGAACTCCGTGAAGTGGTTAGTTAACCAACCTTGGTTCCGACGCCGCTCACACCTGTGACTACTCGTTTGATATTTCCGGGCTCTCTCATGTTGAAGACGATGATAGGCAGGTTGTTATCCATGCACAAAGATATGGCGGAGGCATCCATGACCCTGAGCTGGCGCTCGAGCACCTGGCGATAGGTAATCTCATTGAAAAGTTCGGCGGTCGCGTCAGTCATCGGATCGGCGGAATAGACTCCATCAACTTTGGTGGCCTTCAAAATGATGTCGGCTTTTATCTCCAAAGCTCGAAGCGCAGCCGCCGAGTCAGTAGTGAAATAAGGGTTGCCGGTGCCGGCTGCGAAGATAACAACTCGCCCCTTCTCCAGATGCCTGACTGCGCGGCGGCGAATGAACGATTCAGCTAGCTGCGGTATATCAACAGCCGATAGAACACGAGTATCGACTTGGATCTTCTCGAGCGCATCCTGCAACACGACGGCGTTCATGACCGTTGCCAGCATCCCGATATAGTCCGCCGATGAGCGATCCATGTTGCCGGCGCTTTTGGATACGCCACGGAAGATGTTGCCGCCGCCGACGACAACAGCTATCTGCACACCCAACTGATGGACCGCTTTCAGTTCTTCGGCAACACTTCGTGCCACGTTGACGTCGATGCCGTAATTCTGCTCGCCCATCAGGGCTTCGCCCGAGATCTTCAGCAGAACTCTGCGGTACGTCAAACCGGGTTTTTCGACTTCGTTGATACTCATCAACAGATCTTTCTCTGCGTTCTCTGCGTATCTCTGTGTCCTCTGCGCTAAAAACTTTGCGGATAATCTAACGCAGAGGACGCAGAGTTTCTATTCGAGCAGGGAAGCGACTTCGCCGCCAAAGTCTTCACTGCGACGCTCAAGTCCTTCACCCATTTTGTATCGCGTGAATCGGCGGATCGCTATTCGCTCGCCGGTCTTCGAAACTTTTTCAGTCACCAACTCACCGACAGTCTTCTCAGGAGCTTTCACAAAGGGCTGATCGACCAGAACAGTTTCTTCATAAAACTTATTCAGCCGGCCCTCGACGATCTTCTCGATTACCTGTTCGGGTTTGTTTGCGTTCTTGGGATCGTTCTTAGCCTGGGCGCGCGCGATCTCGCGCTCTTTCTCGAGCACGTTCGCCGGCACTTCGTCACGCGAAACATACCGAGGCTCGGCGGCGGCAATGTGCATGGCTATGTCTTTCACCAGTAGCTGAAACTCTTCGCCACGCGCAACGAAGTCTGTCTCGCAGTTCAACTCCACAAGCACACCGACCTTTCCGCCCATGTGGATGTAGGAGCCCACAATTCCCTCGGCTGCGATTCGTCCTTCGCGCTTTTTGGCGGACGCCAAACCACGCTCGCGCAAAATGTCTACAGCCTTCTCTTCATTCCCCTGTGCTTCGACGAGTGCGTTCTTGCACTCCATCATTCCGGCTCCGGTCTTCTCGCGGAGCTGTTTGACTGCTGCTGCTGTAATTTCAGGCATGATTCCCAATTTCTCCGAGTACCAGATTATTTGTGTTCAATGAAAAACGCAGCCCTGCGGATGTCCGCTTGAAGGCTGCGCTCACCGATGAGTAAGGATATCGCTTAGCTCGCCGCCACGACAGATTCAGTGCTCTCGTCGGGCGCCGCTTCAGTCTCCGAATTGTCTGCGCCCGGCGATGTCATGGATTCGGATTGCGCCTCCCCGCCACTGACGCCGCCGTTGTCGTCATCATCCGAAAGGATCTCAGTCGCAGCAGCTTCGCCTGCGGCGCCGGCGCCTTCACCTTCAGCCGCCTCTTCGCTTACCTCCGCAGGAAGAACACCTCCTTCGGTAGCGATTTGATTACCCTCCACAATCGCATCGGCGATCCTGGAGGCGAACAATCTGACGGCACGCAGAGCATCGTCGTTTCCGGGTATTACGTAATCAATTCCTTCGGGTGAACAATTTGTATCGACGACTGCGACAATTGGGATACCGAGGCGATTAGCTTCAGCGACTGCAATCTCTTCCTTCTTTACATCGATGATAAAGATGGCGTCAGGAAGGCGAGACATCGACTTAATCCCGGACAAATTCTTGTTCAAACTTTCGCGCTCGCGGTCGAGCTTGATGCGTTCCTTCTTGGTCAGCTTCTCGTAACGACCATCGGTCTGCATACTCTCGAGATCCTTGAGTCGCTTGATCGACTTCTGGACCGTCTGAAAATTTGTAAGCAGGCCCCCGAGCCATCTTTGATTGACGTAGTACTGCCCACACTTCTCTGACTCTTCACGAATCGCGTCTTGTGCTTGTCGTTTAGTGCCTACAAAAAGAACTGTCTTGCCTTTGTCTTCAGCGATGAGGTTAGTGACGAAGGTGATTGCCTCGCGAAACATTCGCTGAGTTTTTTGCAGGTCGATGATGTAAATGCCATTGCGCTCGCCAAAGATGTACTCTTTCATCTTTGGGTTCCAGCGCCTTACCTGGTGGCCGAAATGGACGCCGGCCTCCAGCAGCTCTTTCATGGTAACCGATACCAAACTAAGTCTCCTTCTCGCTAATTGGTTTAGTGTACTCGCCGCAGCCTTTCGACTTCTTTTAGCGTAAGCAACCAATCGTGCTACGGCAATGGAATTAAATTTCGAATTGCAAGATTGCGAATTGCGAATTTGAAACTATCGGGTCCCAAAATTCGCATTTCGCAGTTCCGCATCTCGCAATTTCTGCTTTACCGCTTCGAAAACTGGAATCGCTTCCGAGCACCCTTTTGTCCGTACTTCTTGCGTTCCTTGATCCGAGGATCTCGGGTCACAAGACCTGCGTGTTTGAGAGCCGGACGGAGGTCGGCATTGTATTCGAGCAGTGCTCGGGTTATGCCATGTCTGATCGCCCCAGCCTGGCCCGCAGGACCACCACCGGTCACGTTAATGACAAGGTCAAATTTATTTGTGGTTTCGGTCAGTTGCAGTGGCTGACGAATGATCATCCGCAGGGTTTCGTTGGGGAAATACCGGTCAAAAGGTTTGTGGTTGACCTTAACTTCGCCCGCACCGGGTCGCAGATAAACTCGGGCAGTTGCCGATTTGCGCCGCCCCGTTCCGTAATACTGAATTTCAGCCACAGTTATCTTCCTCTTATCTTCGTTCTTATCTTAATTTGAATTCGGTTTGTGAGTTAGGTCGAAGGCTTGCGGGCGCTGGGCTGAGTGCGGGTGCTCGGCATCGGCGTAAACTTTGAGCTTCTTCGCCATAGCCCTGCCGAGTTTGGTCTTCGGCAGCATGCCCTTGACAGCGAGCTCAATAACTCGCTCGGGGCGTTTGGCTATCATCTCCTTTGCGGTGGTCTCTCTAAGACCTCCCGGGTACCGCGTGTGATGGCGGTAAAGTTTCTGCTCAACTTTGTTTCCCTTCAACACCGCTTTGCGCGCATTGATCACGACCACGTGATCGCCGGTGTCGAGAAAGGGAGTCCATTGGGGACTACGCTTGCCTGTCAATATTGAAGCAACCTCAGACGCCAGATGCCCGACGGTTTGACCGCTCGCATCTACCACGTACCATTTTCGTCTTCCAGCGAGTTCCTTACCGCTGGGGAAGTATGTCGACATAGTTAACTATCTCTGTTTTCAGCGAGTAAAACGCGAACGGCTAGAATACAGAACGGCCCAAAAAGTTGTCAACCCGAGACGCGGACGGGATCGGTCGTAATCTCACCTTTGCGTAATCTCGGCGTGCTCTGCGCCTCTTCGGTGTAGTTGCTTTTGGGTACGATTCACCGCAAAGGCGCAGAGGACGCGGAGGTTACGCAGAGAAAGATTCTCAGGTTAGGACACCCCGCGTGGACAGGATGGTGGTGCAGTTTGGATTTGGGCATAGATCATCGGGGCATTAGCCCGACCGTTAGGGAGGGCTCTGCCTTTTACGCCGCCAAACCAATGAGTAAACCAATGAGCCCTCCCTAACGGTCGGGCTAATGCCCCGATGATCATTCCTTGCGGTAGGTTAGTCAAACTGCACCACTGTCCGTGGACAGGATATCAGGGTTGGCGTGATCGGCATTTGGTCAGAAATCCTGTTAATCATGTAATCCTTCAAATCAAAAGGCCCTTCGGCGGCAGCCGGAAGGGCCCCTGGTTAACGAACATGTCTG
>Ga0268386_10001724_pt1 | contig 15110 bp, 17 predicted proteins | sample RVTome_15_FD_200260 | JGI IMG/M metagenome (GOLD analysis project Ga0268386, IMG submission 200260) | Soil microbial communities from uranium-contaminated site in the Upper Colorado River Basin, Wyoming, United States - RVT150D86... ...
GACGACCTCATCAAGCGGGTCGTAGCGATCGCGGGCGACACGGTCGAGATCGACGATGGTCTCCTCTACATCAACGGTGTCGCCGTGGACGAGCCCTATCTGTTTGAGCAAGGAACCATGCCCGACTTCGGGCCAATCGAGGTCCCGGCCGAAAGTGTCTTCGTCATGGGCGACAACCGCGACGTCAGCTATGACAGTCGTCGGTTCGGGCCTATCTCCCTCACGAACGTGGTTGGCGAGGCCGTAGTCAGGATCTGGCCACTCGATCGCTTTGGCTCTGTCGATTCCGTCCCACCCGGCTCTTAAAACCGGGGGTATGAAGCCCCCTTTTTGGCGTGATCGCCGGGCCACTGGTCGTTTGGCCGAAGAGCTGGCCACCGAGCTGCTGTTGCGCCACGGAGCCAGGATCGTGGCCCGCAATCTCGCGGTGAAAGGTGGCGAGGTGGACATCGTCGCCGAGATCGATCGCGTCAAGACGGTGGTGGAAGTCAGATCGGTCACGACCCGGGATATGGGCACTTTGCCATCTCCCCATCCGCTTGACGCCTTCGACGACGCCAAAGCCCGCCAGGTGCGGCGATTGGCCAACGCCCTTCTTTGCCGTCGGGTCGACCTGGTGGCGGTCCGGTTCCACGCTCGTGGGGTGGACCTCCATTGGGTGAAAAACATCGGGTAGGGTGCCCGAAGCCAGTGTCCACAGCCCCGAGTTCTGTAGCAATCGTCGTCGAAGGGCTCCGCAAGAAATACAAACAGACCGTCGCACTCGACGGCCTCTCGTTTGAGGTGCCCGCTGGCGCCCTGACCGGTTTCCTGGGCCCCAACGGCGCTGGCAAAACCACCACGTTTCGGTCCCTTTTGGGTCTGACCAGACCCGACACCGGACGGATGGAGATCCTGGGAATGAAGGTCGGGCCCGACACCGCCGAAATCGTCAAGCGGCTGGGAGCGGTGGTCGAGGAACCGGGCCTCGTGAAGGGTCTCAACGGACGGGACAACCTGCGGGTCGCGGCCTTGACCCTGGGACGGGGATCGGAGAGGATCGAGGAGATGCTCGACTTCGTCGGCCTCACCGATGCGGCCGGGCGGCGGGTGGACGGCTACTCCAAAGGCATGCGACAGCGACTGGCCTTGGGCGCCGCTCTGCTGGGCGACCCGGATTTGCTGTTTCTCGACGAGCCCTTGGACGGACTCGACCCGGCCGGCCAGTCCCAGATCAAGCAGAAGCTGCGGGAATTGGCACAACAGGGCAAAACCGTCGTCGTTTCCTCGCACAACCTCAACGATGTCGAGGCGATCGCCGACCACGTGATCGTCATCAACCGCGGCAAACTCGTCTCAAGCGGCAGCCTCACCGATCTGCTGGGCAAGAGGGGATTCAGGGTGGTGGCCGAGCCGCTCGACGAGACAGCGAGGGTTCTCGAGGGAGCCGGTATGAAGACCTCGATCGTTGACGGTGGTGTTGTTGTCGACACCGAGGACGGTTCTGTTGTCTCGAGGCTGTTGGCAAATGCTGGGATCTATCCCTCCGAGCTGGTCCGGGACTCGGCCCGGCTCGAGCATGTGTTCCTCGAACTCACCAGCAGTACCTGAGAGATGGCCGGGCTACTGAGGGCCGAGTTGATCAAGCTGGTCAAACGGCGCACCTACTGGGTATTGCTGATCGTTCTGGCGGCTCTCACGGCCCTCCTCGCGTTCGTATTCTTTGTGCTTCCGCAGATCATCGGGGCCAGCGACGGCGAACAGGGTTTTCCCGATCTGCAAAAGCCCGACGCATATATCTTTGGCGCTCAGCAGGTTTTGGGTCAGACCTGGTTTCCGTTGATCCTGGCGGTCATGTTTCTGGCCGGGGAGCTGGCGACCTCTACCTGGGCTACGGCTCTCACCCGCAATGCGCGCCGCTGGCAACACCTGGTGGCGCGATTGGCAGTTGTCACGGGCGGGGCCTGGGTGGCGATGTTGATCTCGATCGGAGCCTTCGGGGTTGCCACTTACCTATTCGCTGAGGGATCGGGTTTTCCGTCGGGCCCCGAGATCGTGGGCGTGGCCTGGAAGTCATTGCTGGTGATGACGACCTGGGTGGCGCTCGGGTTTGCGGCTTCGGCGTGGCTGCGGTCGGTGGGGCCCGCGATTGGAGCCGTGCTTGCCTTCAGCTTCGGCGAGGGCTTGTTGGCCCTATGGGAGGGTTGGCGCAACGTTTCATTGTCGATCCACACGAGCGCCCTTCTTGGCAGCCTCGACATCGGCGGGTTCGGCGAACTGCTGGGCGGAGACATCTCGTTCGGGCGCGGTCTGACGGTGATCTTGGTCTGGGCTATGGTCTCGCTCTCTGCTGCCTGGGCGGGTCTTCAGCTCAAGGACGCCTGAGCGCCCCGTCCAAAGCGGCGCCGCAACTCTTTGTACCAGCAGCCGTGATGCCAATGGCGGCGGAGATCGGGTTCGTCGTCGGGAACCACCACCAGATGGAAGGTTCCGGGTGGGATCGTTGCCTGACAGCCGGGGCAGAGGTAGGCCTTGCGAGCAGCATATGGCTGCACCGGTGTGACCGTCATCCCCAGATCGCCCATGCCAGAAGTCCCAGGATCAGGAGGATGGTCCCGGCCACAAGGGCCAGGTCGAGACGGTCCTTGCGGGCGGGCCGGAACGGGTTGAATCCCACCGGGTCGACGGTAATAGGTGCGGCTACCGTCCCCGATCATGTGGCTCGAGATCAACGATCGCGGCGCCGTACGCTGGTTGACGATCAACCGGCCTGAGCGACGCAACGCCATACCGGGCGACGGCTGGCCCGAGTTGGAGCAAGCGTTTTCCGACTTCGGTTCTTCGTCACAACGCGTGCTGGTCGTGACCGGAGCCGGTGGTGCGTTCTGTTCGGGGGCCGACCTCGACCCGAACGAGGCGGTGGCAATGGCCGATGTTGCCGGTCGACACCGGCGAATGCGATCAGTGGGGGCGGCGGCGCTCGCCCTGCACCGGCTCGCCAAACCAACCATTGCGGCGGTTGATGGAGTAGCGGCCGGAGCCGGGATGAACCTTGCCCTAGGTTGCGACCTTGTCGTCGCTAGCCAACGGGCCCGGTTCTCCGAGATCTTCGTAAGGCGTGGATTGTCCGTGGACTTTGGGGGGACGTGGCTGCTCCCGCGCATCGTCGGTCTCCAGCGGGCGAAGGAGCTTGCGCTCACCGGGCGCATCGTGGAAGCGACCGAGGCATTGGCCATCGGGCTTGTGATGGAGTTGGTGGATGTAGACCGGCTCGAGGCCCGCGTCACCGATATCGCCGATTCTTTGTTGGCTGGTGCCCCGGTGGCGCAGATGTTCGCCAAACAGGGTCTCGACCGCTCCGGTGAGGTTTCGTTCGAGGAGGCGCTTGCCTGGGAGGGCCAGTCACAATCGATCTGTTTCGCCACTGAGGATGTGCTTGAGGGCCTCGCGGCATTTCGTGAAAAACGATCACCGGACTTCCAAGGGCGGTAGATCCCTCTAGTACCCGATCGTCGGGCGGCGTATTTTCGAGCGGTGTATGCGGAGACCACATCGGTGGCGATGGTCGGAGCCGAACCGCGGCCCGTCCGGATCGAGGTCCACGTCGGAAAACCAAGAGATCGATTCACGCTGGTGGGGCTCCCCGACACCGCGGTGAGAGAAGCCAAAGACCGGGTGCGTGCGGCCATCGTGTCCACCGGCAAGGACTTCCCCCATCGCCTGGTCACCGTCAATCTCGCCCCGGCCAATCTCCCCAAAGCCGGCTCCGACTACGACCTCCCGATCGCCCTGGGGGTGTTGGCAGCGGCGGGGGAGCTGCCGAAGAACTCGAGCCGGGTGGTGGCAGCGGGTGAGCTCTCCCTCGACGGCTCGGTTCGTCGCAGCCGCACCGCCATCGGCGCCGCGCTACTGGCAGCTCGCTACGGACTTCCATGCGTGGTGGCCGATGACGATGCCGGAATAGCCGCTCGCGTGCCGGGAGCGGCCGTCTATCCCGTGGCGACCCTCGCCGAGGCGATGGCCGTCGTGTCCGGCGTTCGTCAGCCCCGGGAGCCGGTCGAGCTTCCTGCCGAGGTAAACCCCCAATGGGAAGACATGGCTGATGTGCGGGGCCAACCGGTGGCAAGGCGAGCTCTCGAGATCGCCGCGGCTGGTTCGCATCACCTTCTCATGGTGGGCTCGCCGGGGGCCGGTAAGACCATGCTTGCCCGCAGGCTTCCCGGCATCCTCCCCCCGCTCAACGCGGGGCAAGCGGTCGAAGTTGCTTGTTTGTGGTCTGCCGCCGATCGTCCTCGCCGATTCTCCACCGCACCACCCTTTCGGGCGCCCCACCACTCGGCCTCCGCGGCTTCGATCGTCGGAGGCGGACACGGCAATCCGGTTCCCGGCGAGCTTTCGCTGGCTCACCACGGGGTGTTGTTCATGGACGAACTGGGTGAGTTTCCTCCTCATCTGCTCAACTCCCTTCGTCAGCCAATCGAGGAGGGCACGGTCACTATCGCCCGCCGCGGGTCGGCGGTCACGTTTCCTGCCAGGGCCCAGGTGGTTGCAGCTTCCAATCCCTGTCCCTGCGGGTTTCGCGGTGATCGCGCTCGCGGGTGCCGTTGCACGGAGTCGGCTCTGGAGCGCTACCGGCGACGGCTTTCGGGTCCCTTTCTTGACCGGTTCGACATCAGGGTGTTTGTCGGCGCGCCGGATCCTGAGGCGTTACTCGGACCTCCCGGCGAGGCTTCCCTTCCTGTGGCCGAACGAGTCCTCGCCGCCCGACAGCTCCAGTACCAACGCGGTGTGGTCAACGGGCACATGGCCCGAGCCGACCTTGATCGCCAACCCCTCGACCCGGGCGCCCGCAACCTCCTGCATCGGGGGGTGGAGGCGGGGCTGTTGACCGGGCGAGGAGCCGATCGGGTTCGGAGGGTTGCCCGTACGATCGCCGACCTGGCGGGGGTGGATCTCGTGGGGGAGAGTCATGTCGCCGAAGCGCTGGCCTACCGGAGCGGTTTGTGAACCCTGAGCCCATTGCGGTGCCCGGGTTGCTCCGGCTCATCCCCGACCCGCCTACGGCGTTGTGGGCCATAGGCGAACTTCCCACCGTCCCCGGGGTGGCAATCGTCGGCACCCGCCGCTGCACGTCTTACGGCCGGAAAGCGGCGCTATGGCTGGGTGAGGCGGTTGCCCTGGCAGGATGGCCAGTGATCAGCGGGTTGGCCCGGGGGATCGACGCCGCCGCGCACAGAGCAGTGGTGGAAGCAGGCGGGATCGGGGTGGCCGTTCTCGGCTCCGGTCTCGATACGATCTATCCGCCGGAGAATCGACAGTTGGCCGCCGATCTGGTGGGGGCCGGCGGAGCGATCATCTCCGAGTATCCGCCTGGCACACCGCCGGCGCCATTCCGGTTTCCTGCCCGCAACCGTGTGATCTCCGGACTGTCGGCGGCCGTGGTGGTGGTCGAGGCGGCTCTGACCGGAGGTGCACTCATCACCGCCCGGCTCGCTCTTGAGCAAGGAAAGGAGGTCCTGGCGGTACCGGGGGACATCGACCGGCCGACTTCGGCCGGGTGCAATCTCCTCATTCGTGATGGCGCTCACCCGGTGCTGGGTGCAATCGATTTGATCGAAAGCCTCGAACAGATCATGGGTCCCGCTCCTAGCGTGGCCAAGCCACCGGACGTGGCTCCCGGAGCCACGGTTGACGAACTCATAGCCGGGTCGGACCGCCCGGTCGGTGAGGTTCTGGCTGAGCTTGCCCGCCTCGAACTCGAGGGCGGGCTCCGGGTCGAATCGGGTCGGGCGGTGACCTCTCCCAAGAAAGGCTCATAGGCCTAGCCCCCAGGGCGTAGCCTGGGCGCCGGATGCCGATCGATGATCTTCCCGACTGGGCCAGGGGGCCGGTCGAGGGCTACCTCACCAGAGTGGCCGGGCTCCGACGTTTGTCACCACATACCGTCGCTGCCTATCAGTCCGATCTGGTCCAGTTCTTCCAATACGCTGCCACCGAGGGAGTTGTCGGCCTCGATGTAATAGATCGTCGCATGGTGCGCCGTTATCTCGGCTATCTCGATTCCGGGGGCTATTCCCGCCGCACGCTGGTTCGAAAGGCTTCAGCGGTGCGAGCATTCTTTGCCGACCAGGTGGTCCGGGGAGCCCTCGCCACCAACCCGGCCGCCGAGGTCGGGCATCTCAAGCTCCCTGAGCGCCTGCCGCGGGCCCTTCCGGCGCGGACAGTTTCGGCGTTCCTGGATGCCATCCCCGGAGAGACGGCTTTGGATCTGCGTGACCGCGCCATCCTCGAGACTCTGTACGGGACCGGTTTGCGGGTCTCGGAATTGGCTCAACTCGCCATCGCCGACGTGGCCGGTGACCTGGTCACCGTCACCGGCAAAGGCGGTAGACGACGGTCGGTTCCGATCGGCTGGCCGGCGCGCCGCGCCCTGGTGGACTGGGTTAACAAGGGTCGACCGGATCTGGCCCAAGAAGAGGCCGGCGACGCCCTGTGGGTGGGCGTCCGGGGGGCACCTATGGACGCCCGCGGGATCCGAAGAGTCGTGCGAGCCCGGGCCGGCACCTTTCCCCACGCCCTCCGTCACTCCTTTGCTACCCATCTGCTGGAAGGGGGCGCCGATCTCAGGGCGGTACAGGAAATGTTGGGACACCGCGACCTTGCCACAACTCAGATTTACACTGCTGTGACCCGCCACCACCTCAGGAAGACGTATGACCACACCCACCCCCGGGCCTGACAGCCAGGTTGGAGACATCTCCAGCCTCTGGCAGCGGTTCAAGTCGACCCAGGACCCCAAGGCCCGTGAAGCACTGATCCTTCAGTATTCGCCCCTGGTCAAGTTTGTGGCCGGTCGAGTCGCGGTCAGCCTGCCCCGCAACGTCGATCAGGCCGATCTGGTCTCCAATGGAGTGTTCGGGCTCATCGACGCTATCGACAAGTTCGAGCCCGAGCGGGGCTTCAAGTTCGAGACGTACGCCATCAACCGGATCAAAGGATCGATCCTTGACGGCCTGCGTGCACTCGACTGGGTGCCCCGCTCGGTGCGTTCGCGAGCCCGCGAGATCGAGCGGTCTCTCTCCGAACTGGAGCACCGGCTCCATCGCACACCATCGGACGAAGAGCTGGCGGCGCACATGAGCACCGGTGTGGACGCGGTCCGGTCGACCCTGGCGGAAATGTCGCACCTTGGCATGGTCGCTCTCGATGAGCTGGTGGGCCCCGAGTCTTCGACGTCGATGGGGGAGTTCCTGGCCGACCCGGGCGGGATCGGGCCCGAAGCCGCTTTTCAGGCCGAAGAAACCCGTCACATCCTCTCCGATGCCATCAACCGCCTGCCCGATCGGGAACGGCTGGTAGTCACCCTCTATTACTTCGAAGGACTGACCCTGGCTGAGATCGGCGAGGTGCTAGGAGTAACCGAGTCGCGGGTCTGTCAGATCCACGCCAAATCGGTCCTCTCCCTGAAAAACCGGATGGCCGAACCGACCTTTAGGTAATGGGTGGTGGGTTTTGGGTGGTGAGTACCCACCACTCACCACTCACCACCCATCACTATGATTCCCGGTAACGACACACGTCGGTGCATCCCCATGGTCGATGGCAGTTGCCATCGGAACGGGAGGCCCAAAAAGCCGGGTCCAAGACCCCACCGGCGGAGGAAAAACCAAAAGAAGGAGATCAAAGGTGGCTGTGACCATCAAGCAGCTGCTCGAGGCGGGCGTCCATTTCGGACATCAAACCCGCCGGTGGAACCCGAAGATGCGACCCTATATCTACGGCGAGCGCAACGGGATTCACATCATCGACCTGCGCCAGACTCTGGAGCAGATCGAAGCAGCCAACAAATACGTGCGCGACCTCGTCGCCGAAGGCGGGACGGTGCTTTTTGTCGGCACCAAGAAACAGGCACAGGGACCGATCGCTGAAGCTGCACTGTCGGCCGGCATGCCCTACGTAAACTTCCGCTGGCTGGGCGGCATGCTCACCAACTTCTCGACGATCCAAAAGCGCATCTTCTATATGAAAGAGCTGGAGCGAATGGAGTCGACCGGCGAGATCAACGCCCTCCCCAAGCGGGAACGGCTGGCTTTGCGGCGCGAGCTCGTCAAACTCCAACAGACACTTGGTGGGGTGAGAGACCTCACCAGGGTGCCCGACGCCGTATTCATCGTGGACGTAAACACCGAGCACACCGCAGTGAAAGAGTCCAAGCGTCTCGGCCTCACCACCCTCGCCCTGGTTGACTCCAATTGCGACCCCGACGACATCGACTTCGTCATCGCCGGAAACGACGACGCCATCAGGGCGGCCAGTGCGGTGGCCGGCGCCCTGGCCGACGCCATCAGAGAGGGCAGAGGCGTCCAGGCCAAAACCGACGAGGACATCCTCGAAGAGGAGATGAAGGTGGCTCGGCCTTTTGTCGCCACTCCGGAGGCAGTCGCGCCAGCAGAGCCGACGGAGGTTGTCGCCGATGGCTGAGATTTCGGCCAAAGACGTCCAAAAGCTCCGGCAGATGGCCGGAGCGGGGATGATGGAGGCCAAACGAGCCCTGGTCGATACCGACGGCGACTTTGACAAGGCCCTCGAGATCCTTCGTGCCAAGGGCGTGGCCAAAGCCGCCAAACGGGCCGTCGAGCGGGAGGCGACCGACGGAACCATCGGCCACTATCTCCACTTTCAGGCCGATCGACCCGTCACCGGGGTAGTGGTTGAACTGGCCTGTGAGACCGATTTCGTCGCCAAGCATCCCGACTTCCGTCAGACCGCCGACGACATCGCCTTGCATGTCGCCTGGGGCAAACCACCCTGGGTCCAACGCAAAGACATCGACCCGGCGGTCCTTGAGAGCCAGCGGGATTTGTTCACCCGTCAGGCCAAGGAACAAGGCAAACCAGACCCGATCGTCGCCAAGATCGTCGAAGGCAAGCTCAACGCTTTCTTCGAAGACAAGGTTCTTTATGACCAACGATTCGTCAACGAGCAGAAGTTCGAAGGTACGGTAGGTGAGATGGTCAACCAACTGGCAGCCCGGATGGGAGAGAACATCTCGGTGCGAAGGGTCGCCTGGCTGACCGTGGGAGAGGACGTTTCCTGATGGGCCGCCGGGTCCTCCTCAAACTCTCCGGGGAGGCCTTCGCCGACGCCAACACCCGCTATGGCATCGACCCGGACACCGTTCAGCGTGTAGCGGCGGAAGTAGCCGAGGCCAATCAGGGGAGCAACCAGATCGCCATCGTCGTGGGCGGCGGCAACATCTTCCGCGGTGTGTCCAAGCAGGCCAAGGGAATGGACCCGGCCAATGCCGACTATATGGGCATGCTCGCCACGGTCATCAACGCTTTGGCGCTGCGAGACGCCCTCGAGCACGCCGGGGTGGCGACCAGGGTGCAAAGCGCCATCACAATGCAGCAACTGGCTGAGCCGTACATCCGCTTGCGCGCGATTCGCCATCTCGAAAAGGGGAGGGTCGTCGTTTTTGCGGCCGGAACCGGCAACCCTTTCTTCACCACTGACACCACCGCGGCCCTCCGCGCCGTTGAAGTGGAAGCCGACGTCCTTCTCAAAGCCTCCAAGGTCGACGGCATCTATTCCGCCGATCCGGCGACAGATCCCAATGCAGTCAAGCTCCACGAATTGACCTATATGGAATTCATCAACCAGGGTCTCCAGGTCATGGACGCCACCGCCATTACGATGTGCAAGGAGCACGGCGTGCCGATCGTGGTGTTCGATATGACGGTTCCTGGCAACATCGTGCGGGCGGTGGCCGGGGAGCCCATCGGGACCGTGGTTCGCTGAGGAGGAGAGGATGATCCCCGATCTTTTGGCCGACGCTCGTCGCAAGATGGAGCACGCCGTCGACCATGTCACTTCGGAGTTCACGACCGTCCGGACTGGGCGCGCCAACCCCCAGATCCTTCATCGGATCAACATCGACTATTACGGCACCACCACGCCTTTGCAACAGCTGGCATCGTTCTCAGTTCCCGAACCGCGCCTGCTGGTGGTGCAGCCATACGACCGGACCACCATCAACGCAGTGGAAAAGGCGATCAAAGCCTCCGACCTCGGTCTCAATCCCTCCAACGACGGGATCGTGATCCGTCTTGCCTTCCCCGCCTTGACCGAAGAGAGGCGGCGAGAGTTGATCAAGGTGGTCCGGCACATGGCTGAGGAAGGCAGGGTTGCGGTTCGCAACGTGCGGCGACATGTCAAGGACGCCATCGAGGCGCTCCATGGTGAGCTCTCCGACGACGACATCCGGCGGGGTGAAAAAGAGCTGCAGGATCTGACCGATCGCCACACTCATCGGATTGACGATCAGCTCAACCACAAAGAATCCGAACTCCTGGAGGTTTGAGGTGCCGGACCTGGGATCGCCCCGCTTGCCTGGAATGGAACCAGAGACTCCCACGGAAGGCACCCGTTTCAACCGCCCCTGGGAACAACCCCTGGACGAGTCGCCAGAAGAGGAAGAGTCCGAGGAGTCGGTGGAGGATGAGGCCTCTGAGCAGCCCACCGACGGAGTCGACGACTTGATGGACTACGACGATGAGGCGTCGACCATTTCCGAAGAGGTCTATCTGTCGGCTACCACCGCGGAATACCGCGACCTGGCCGAGGAGGTTGCCCGGGCCGAATACGAAGAGCCCGTGTCCCGGCCGGCGGTCGCCGCTTCGATAGCCGGGGTGGGTTCAGGGTTGGTCGACTTCGAAGACGTCACCGGCCTCAAGGGTGTCTCCGAAGAAGAGATAGAGCACGTCGAGCAGGCGGCCGCCTCGGACCTCACTCTCCGGGTCATCAGCGCCCTGGTCCTGGTGGGTCTATTCATGGCGACTCTGTTTTTGGGTGGTTGGTGGTTTACCGCATTTATTGCCCTGGTGATGGTGGTGGCTCTGGGTGAGTTCTACGCCACCCTGCGACGACACGGATTCGTCCCCCTGGCGGTGTTCGGCCTGGCCGGTGTGGTGGGTTCGGCGATCGCTGCTCACGTGGGTGGACCCGGTCCGATCCTCGTAACGATGGTGCTGTCGGCGGTCCTGGTGGTTCTCTTCTTCTCCGTGGTTTCCCGTCGCCGCCCGCTCGACAATGCCGCCGTCACCGTGTTGGGGGCGGTTTGGGTTGCCCAGCTGTCGTTTGCGGTAATCATCGGTAGGTCGGAGCAGGCGGCCTCGCTCATCATCCTGCTGGTACTGATCGCTGCCCTCTTTGATATCGGTGGGTATTTCGTCGGCAAGGCCTTTGGTCGCCAGCCGATCGCCCCCGTCCTTTCGCCCCGCAAGACCTGGGAAGGATTTGTCGGGGGAGTGGTGGCGGCGGCTGGTGCGGCCGCGGTCCTTTCAACAGTTGACTGGTTCCCCGTAACCACGGCTCAGGCGCTCGTGCTTTCCATCCTGGTGGTGGTCTTGGCACCCCTGGGAGACGGTGCTGAGTCGATGATCAAACGGTCGCTGGGAGTCAAAGACATGGGCACGGTGCTCCCGGGTCACGGTGGAATGCTCGACCGGGTCGATGCACTCCTGTTCGTCGTACCCGCCGCATACGTCTTCTTTCTCAGCGCCAACCTGTTGTGAGCCGGCCGGTTGTGGTCCTGGGGGCCACCGGCTCCATCGGACGTCAAACCCTCGATGTCGCTACCGGCTTGGGTCTGTCCATCGCCGGGTTGGCAGCCGGGCGTCCATCGGCCGAGTTCGTGGCTCTAGCTCACGGATATCCAGACGCCGCGCTGGCGGTTGCTGGGGGCAGCCATGCAGAGCGGGAAGAGTTCTCCGCCGCCGCTGGGAGACGGCGGATCGAATATGGAACCGAGGCTGTTGTAGATCTAGCGGCTACCACGGGTGTTGTTGTCGTGAACGGCATCGTCGGGCTGGCAGGCCTCGGACCGACCCTGGCCGCAGTCACGGCAGGCAACCGGCTGGCCTTGGCGAACAAGGAGTCGTTGGTGGCGGCGGGTGACCTGGTGATGACCGCCGTGAGGATCTCAGGGGCCGAGCTGATCCCCGTCGATTCCGAACACTCCGCCATCTTCCAGTGTCTGATCGGCGAGCCCGCCGATCAGCTCGCCCGGATCTGGCTCACTGCCAGCGGCGGACCGTTTCGGGAATGGCCTATGGAGGACCTGGAGAATGTGACACCGGAACAAGCTCTGCGTCACCCCAACTGGGAGATGGGTCGTCGCATCACCGTAGATTCGGCCACCCTGGTCAACAAGGGCCTGGAAGTGATCGAGACGCATCGATTATTCGGGCTGGACTACGACATGATCGAGGTTCTCATCCATCCCCAGAGTGTCATCCACTCGATGGTCGAGTTCTCCGACTCCTCGGTCAAGGCCCAGCTGGGACCTCCCGACATGCGGCTTCCAATCGAATACGCCCTTACCTACCCCGGACGGGGGCCTCGAATAGTTGACGAATTTCAATGGGCAGGCCTCGCCTTGAACTTCGAGGAACCCGACCTCAAGCGTTTCCCCTGTCTGGGCCTCGGCTACGACGCCGGCCGCGCCGGCGGCTCGGCCCCGGCTGTCTTCAACGCGGCCGACGAGATCGCGGTGGAAGCGTTTCTCCAGGGTCGGCTTGGCTTCACCGGCATCCCCCGGGTTATTGCGTCGACGTTGGAGGCCGTCGCGTGGCGGGAGCTGGCCGAGGTGGAGGCAGTGATGGAGGTCGATAGGGAAGCCCGGCAGACGGCGGCGAGCCTGATCGCCGGAGTTTGTTGATGCCGGCCTGTGAAATAGAGCGGCCAGACGGTTAGCGTTTGACGTCGTAGTCCAGGAGTCTGAACGTGTTCGGTGCCGTCGGCGGAATCGTCGCCATCATCTTTTTCGTGACCGCTCACGAATTCGGCCACTTCATCGCGGCCAAAGCGGTCGGCATCAAGGCCACTGAGTTCTTCTTCGGATTCGGTCCCAAGCTCTGGTCGTTCAAGCGGGGTGAGACCGAATACGGCATCAAGGCCATTCCACTGGGCGGGTACGTCCGGGTGGTGGGGATGAACCCCCTTGAGGAGGTCGCTCCCGAAGACGAGGGACGCACTTATCGCGACCGACCCTTCTGGAAGAAGTCGGTTGTCGTACTTGCCGGGGTCGGGATGAACTTCCTCATCGCCTATTTCATGTTCGCGGGAGTTCTGCTGGCGACCGGGATCCCGCTCGGACCGACCACGACAATCGAAATTGTGGTCCCGACTCTGGCCGATGGGACTCCCACACCGGCGGCCCAGGCGGGCCTCCAACCCGGTGACCGGATCGCTGCGGTCGACGGCGTGCCGACACCCGATTGGGAGGCCGTGGCAGCAGCCCTGTCCACCCGTCCGGGTGAAGAGGTGGAAATCACCGTGCAACGCGGCGAGCAGATGGTCGATCTGACCACGGTTTTGGCAGTTTCGGAGGACCCCAACGGGGAGGAGAGGGGTTTTCTGGGGGTCGCACCGATGAGCGAGATCCGCCAGGTTGGGATCCTTGAGGCAGGCCGTCTCGGGGGACGACAACTGGGCATCGCGGTGGGCCTGACCTTCGATGTGTTGGGCCGGATCGTGCAGCCGGAGACCCTGGGCCGTTTGGCCGGCGTGTTGGTCGGCAACACCGAAATCCCTGATGAGATCCGGCCCGTGAGCCCGATCGGGATCGGCGCCATCGGCGCCCAGGTCGACGAGTTGGGTGTCGCCTCCTTCATGGTGTTGCTGGCCTCCGTCAACGTCATGCTCGGTACCCTCAATGTCCTGCCCCTCTATCCGCTCGATGGTGGGCACTTTGCGGTAGCCCTCTTCGAGAAGATCTTCCGTCGCCGGGTCGATGTCCGGGTGTTGGCCCCGGTGGCTGCGTTGGTGATCGGCCTGGTCGGTTTCCTCGGCCTTGTCGCGATCATCCTCGACATCGTCAACCCGATCGACCTCTAGTGGTAGGGCGCCGCAGCTCGCGTCAGCTACAGGTAGGGGCAGTCGCCGTCGGGGGCGACGCTCTGATCAGCGTGCAGTCGATGTGCACAACCAAAACCGCCGACGTCGACGGCACTCTCGCTCAGGTCTACGCGTTGAAAGGTGCCGGAGCCGACATCGTCCGTATCACCTGCAACGACGTCGAAGCGGCCCAGGGACTCGCCGAAATCGTGCCTCGTTCGCCAGTGCCGATCATCGCCGACATCCACTTCCAATACCGGTTGGCCCTGGCCGCCCTGGAGGCCGGGGTGCAGGGGCTGCGTCTCAATCCCGGCAACATCCGCAACGAGGAGCACATCAAGACGGTCGCCCGCGAGGCCAAAGACCGCGGCGTGCCGATCCGGGTCGGGGTAAATGCCGGGTCGCTCGACAAGGACCTGCTCGAGAAGTACGAGGCGCCGGTAGCCGAAGCCCTGGTGGAATCGGCGCTCAAGGAGGTCCGATATCTGGAAGAGGTCGACTTCTTCGACATCAAGATCTCGGTCAAACACTCCAACGTCCCGACGATGATCGAGTCTTACCGATTGCTTGCTGACGCGGTTGAGTATCCCCTCCACCTCGGAGTAACCGAAGCTGGTCCGCTCCCCGGGGGGTTGATCAAGTCGGTGGCCGGGATCTCCACCTTGTTGATGGAAGGCATCGGCGACACCATCCGGTTCTCGTTGACCGCCGACCCGGTCGAAGAGGCCAAGGCCGGTCGACAACTGTTGGAGTACCTGGGGTTGCGGGAGCGGAAAGGACTCGACCTCATTGCTTGTCCATCTTGTGGCCGGGCCGAGGTCGACGTTATACGGGTGGCCAACGAGGCCCAGAGGGCCTTGGAGGCCCTGAACCTCCCGATCCAGGTGGCGGTGATGGGATGTGTCGTCAACGGTCCCGGTGAGGCGAGAGAGGCCGATCTCGGGATAGCCGCCGGCCGGGGCCGCGGCCATCTATTTGTAAAGGGCCAGGTGGTGCGGGTGGTGCCTGAGGCGGACATGGTGTCTGCCCTGGTGGAGGAGGCCAAACGACTGGTCGAGGAAGGCGTTGAGGCCCGTCTGGCAGCAGCCGACAGAGATGCCGCTGCGATTGCTGAAGCCGACCGCGGGGAGCTGATCAACATCCAGGGCGACGTCAACCACGTCGAGATCAAACGGAAGGCAGTAGCCGAGACAGCGAAGGGGTAGGTTCGGCTCGTGACTTTCGCAGAGTTG
>Ga0268386_10001725_pt1 | contig 15109 bp, 8 predicted proteins | sample RVTome_15_FD_200260 | JGI IMG/M metagenome (GOLD analysis project Ga0268386, IMG submission 200260) | Soil microbial communities from uranium-contaminated site in the Upper Colorado River Basin, Wyoming, United States - RVT150D86... ...
GAGGTCCGCGTTCTTCAGGCGCCGTCTGTCGACCGCTCCAACTAGCAGCGGAACGCCCGCGAACAGCTTAGCACGGTGCCGCAGAAGGAAATCCATCGCTGGCGCTCCGAACGGTACCAGCAGATGGGGTGGTCGATCGCCGAACAGGGCACGGAGGTACTCGACAAACGGGGTCTCCGAGCCGCCTTCGACAAACCGCGCCGTTTCAAGAGAAGCCTCGAGGAATTCAATGGGAGCCGGCGACTGTCGCGCCAACTCGGTTCGAAAGCCCGATGAAGCCGCGTTGAACGGGGCAAAATCCCGTCCGAACGAGTGTAAAATAAGCACTCGTTTGACCTGCCCGCTTTCAGCGCCGTGCAGGTTTTTTGCCGCCGCAATACCGACGATCGCGCAAAGGGCAGAAAGAGCCCATCGCCGCAAGTGATATTGGAACGAACAGTTTGACACCGGCATTGACGTGCAAGAGCCCACGCTGTCTGCGACTTTAAGATTATCACCGGATAAAAATCAAACTGATCGTGGGAAACTTGGTGAGGCGGACTACAGGCCTGAAGCATGTCGGCGTGCGAGCTCAGGCGGAGCGAATCCAACAATCCAGACGAAATTAACGGTACGCTTATTTTTTTTCCGGGGCGGGATAGAGCCCCCGCGCGGGATTGAAAAAATGATCGAGCACCAGCCATAGGCTTCTGGCGTGGTGAAAGAAGACGAGCGGGAAAATGATTGCGAACGGCACCCAGAGTCCGAGCTGCTGGCCGATCGTCATGCCGGTCGAGACGTCGAGCAGAAAGAAGCCCGGTACGGCGATGGCGACGGTGGCGGCATAGTTGATGTAAATCGCGCCGACAAAGTAGCCTTGCTCGCGCTCGTACTTCAAGCCGCAGTGCGGACAGTGAGAAAACATCCGAAACGGCTTGGCGTAGAGTTTTCCCGTGCCGCACCGCGGGCAGCGCAGCCGCAGCCCATAGCCAAGCATCCTTAACAGTCGCGCGGCCACTTTACGCGGTCGCCCCGTACGGGGTCTCAGCGCGCGTTCGAGGCGCCGCGCCGTTTTCCAGGTATTCGCGCAGGAAACGCGCGGTGTGGGAATGCTTGCCGCTTTTCGCAACTTCCAACGGTGAGCCGCATGCCACCACTTCCCCACCCTGCTCGCCGCCCTCCGGGCCGAGATCGATCAGATAATCGGCGTCTTTGACGATATCGAGGTTGTGCTCGATGGTAATCACCGTGTTGCCCATGTCGACCAGGCGGTGAAGAATATGAATCAGCTTCTCGACGTCGGCGAAGTGCAGGCCGGTGGTCGGCTCATCGAGGACGTAGAGCGTCTTGCCGCGGGATTCCTTGCCCAGCTCGTAAGCGAGCTTGATGCGCTGGGCTTCGCCGCCGGAGAGCGTGTTGCTCGCCTGACCGAGGGTAATGTAACCCATGCCGATATCGTCGAGAATTTTGAGCGGCCGGGCAATCTTGGCAAAGGCGTGAAAAAAAGGCGCGGCTTCTTCGACCGTCATGCGGAAGATATCGGCGATGCTCTTGTCGTTGAAGCGGATACCGAGTGTCTCTTCGTTGAAGCGCTCGCCGCCGCAATTCTCGCAATCGATAAACACGTCGGGCAAAAAGCTCATCTCCTTGCGAATCTTGCCCTGTCCGGCGCAGGTTTCGCAGCGCCCGCCTTTGACGTTGAAAGAAAACCGGCTCGGCGTGTAGCCGCGCAGGCGCGCCTCGGGCGCGAGCGCGTAAAGCTTGCGGATCTCGTCGAGCAAGCCGACGTATGAGGCCGGCACCGAGCGCGGCGTCTTGCCGATCGGCGTTTGATCGACTTCGACGACTCGTTCCAGGGTTTTCCAGCCGGTAATTTCTTTGTGCGCGCCCGGGCGCCCGGCGAACTGACCAAGGTGGAGCTTGAGCCCTTTGTAAAGCACTTCCCGGACCAGGGTGCTTTTGCCGGAGCCTGAAATGCCGGTGACGCAGGTCCACATGCCGAGCGGAATCTTGACGTCGATGTTGCGCAAGTTGTGTGCTTTGGCGCCGCGCACGCCGAGCCAACTCGTCCGGCTGAAGTCGCGCTGCGGTCCGAGACGCCGCTTGGGCGCGCGCAAATAAGCGCCGGTGGGCGAGTCAGGGTTATCTTTAATTTCAGCCGGCGTGCCGATGCAGACCACGCTGCCTCCGCCCACGCCGGCCCCCGGTCCCAGGTCGACGATCAAGTCCGCGGACTGAATCGTCGCCTCGTCGTGCTCGACGACGAGCACGCTGTTGCCCAGTTGCTCGAGCCGCCGCAAGGTGCGCAACAGCATATCGTTGTCGCGCGGATGAAGGCCGATGGTCGGTTCGTCGAGGATGTAACAGACACCGCGCAGGTTGGAACCCAGTTGGGCGGCTAGTCGGATGCGCTGCGCCTCGCCGCCGGAAAGCGTATCGGCGCGGCGGTCGAGAGTGAGATACGGCAGACCGACCTCGGAGAGAAAGTTCAAGCGCTGGTGAATTTCGCGCAAGATCTTTTCCGCCACCGCTTGATCGCGCGCCGCATTGCCGTTCGCGGAACGGGAAAGATCGAGCGCGGCGAAGTATTCCCTGGCTTCGTCAACGGCCAAGGCCGTGATCTGCCAAATCGCCTTTCCTTCGACCTTGACGGCTTGGGCGCGCTGGTTCAGCCGCCGGCCCTGGCAGGCGGAACAAGGCGCTTCGGTCATCAGGGCGTCGAGCTCGCTCGCTGCATCCTCACCGCCGGCTCGCCATAGGTCGTCGAGAAAAGGTACCAGGCCTATGAAAGCGCCGCGACCGCTGCCGCCGTTGAGAACCGTCTGCTGGACTTTTTTCGCCAACTTGCCGAACGGCTGGTCGATGTCGACATCATGCTCGTCCTTGAGATCTTGCAGGAGCCGCTGCAGCGCGCGCTCAACTTCGGAGCCGTTTACCGACGAGCTTGGCGAAATGCCGCCAATGGCGTCCCGCACCGAGCGGCGTGGATCGGTAAAAATCAAGTCCGGGTCGAAGCTCCAGGTAACGCCCATGCCGCCGCATTGATTGCAGGCGCCCTGCTGGCTGTTGAAGGAAAACAGCCGCGGATCGAGCGGCTCGTAGCCGATGCCGCAGCCGAGACAGAAAAGCCGCAGATTAAAAATCTGCTCGCCGCGCTCGGAGACGAGATGGATGACGCCGTTGCCCAAGCGCAGCCCCTGATCGATCATGGCTTCGACTTCGCGCCCGCCGGCTTTGGCCTTGCCGACGACGATATCGATGTTGTGTTCCTTGAAGCGCTCCAGGCCGTCGGTCAGTTCGGGCGCGCGCAACTCAACCAGCTTGCCGTCGATGCGCGCCCGTCGATAACCCAGACGGCGCGCGCCGGCGATGACTTCTTTGTGAAAGCCTTTGCGGCCGCGCACGATCGGGCTCAGGACCAAAACCTCTTTGCCGCGGTAGGAACGGCCGATGCGGTCGAGGATCTGGCTGCGCGTCAGCGAGTGGATCTGCCGGCCGCACTGCACGCAATGCTGTTTGCCGATCTTCGAGTAGAGCAGGCGCAAGTAATGATAAATTTCCGTCACCGTGGCGACGGTCGATTTTTTGCCGCCCTGGCTGAGGCGCTGCTCGATGGCGACGGTCGGCGGGATGCCGGCGACGTAGTCGACGTTGGGCCGCGCCATCACTTCGAGAAACTGGCGCGCATAGGCCGACAAGCTGTCGATGTAGCGGCGCTGCCCTTCGGCGTAAACGATATCGAAAGCGAGCGAAGATTTACCCGAGCCGCTCAGGCCGGTAAAAACCACGAAGCGGTCCCGGGGTATGTTCAAGCTGATGTTTTTGAGGTTGTGCTCCTTGGCGCCGACGATGGCGATGGCGTTCTGATCTGCGCTTGAACTTTTGAACTCTTGAACCCTTGAACGTTTCTCCAAGGCGGGGTTGAAGGAGGAAGCGGCGCCGTTCAAATGCGGCCGCAGATAGGCGCCGGTATGCGAGCGCTCGCAGCGCGCAATCTCGGCGGGGCTGCCCACCGCGACGATCTCGCCGCCGCCGTCGCCGCCTTCGGGGCCGAGATCGATGATGTGATCGGCGCATTTCACCACTTCCATATTATGCTCGATGACGACGATCGAGTGCCCCTGATCGACAAGCTCGTTGAATGCCCAGAGCAGGCGCTCGATGTCGTGGAAATGCAGGCCGGTGGTGGGCTCGTCGAAGATAAACAGCGTGCCGGCCTTGCGCGCCTTGGCCATGTGCGCCGCCAATTTCAACCGCTGCGACTCGCCGCCCGAGAGCGTCGTCAAGGGCTGGCCCAGACGCACGTATTCCAGCCCCACCGCGCGCAGCGGCTCGAGGCGTTCGCTGATCTCCGCCGTGTCTTTGAAGAACTCCAAAGCTTCGGCGACGGTGAGATCGAGCGTCTGGCGGATGTTCTTGCCCCGATAAGCGACCTCCAAAACTTCCTCGCGGAAGCGGCTGCCGTGACATTCGGGACAAGACGTGTAGACGTCGGAGAGAAACTGCATCTCGATTTTTTCGAATCCTTCGCCGCGGCAGGTTTCGCAGCGCCCGCCTTCGACGTTGAAAGAAAAAGTCGAGGGCGTGTAACCGCGCAGGCGCGCCAGGTCGGCGGCGGCGAACAGCCGGCGCACGCCGTCGAAGGCTTTCATGTAAGTCGCCGGATTCGACCGCGGCGTGGTGCCGACGGGCGATTGGTCGACGAGAACGACTTCGGAGATCTTGTCGAGTCCGGCGATGCTCGCGCAATCCGTCACCGCGGCGGTGGGCGCTTCCTTCAGCTTTTTCAAATTGCGGTGCAGCACTTCGTCGACCAGGCTCGACTTTCCCGAGCCGGACACGCCGGTGATGCAGACCAAGTTGCCCAACGGAATATCGACGTCGATGCTCTTCAAATTGTTGGCGCGGGCGCCTTTGATCCTGATCGCGCGCTGCAACAGCGCCTTGCGCCTGCGCGCCGGCAACGGGATCGACTTGCGGCGGCTCAGATAAGCGGCGGTCAGCGACTCCTCGTCGCGCAGCAGCTCGTCATAGGATCCGGCGAACATGATTTTGCCGCCTTGTTCCCCGGCCTTGGGTCCGAGATCGATGATGTGATCGCATTCTTTGATGATCTCGGGATCATGCTCGACGACGATGACCGTATTCTGATTGGCCCGCAGGCGCTGGAGAATTTCCACCAGGCGGCGGCTGTCGCGCGGATGGAGGCCGATGGACGGCTCGTCGAGCACGTAAAGCGTGTTGACCAACGACGAACCGATCGCGGTGGTGAGGTCGACCCGCTCGAGCTCGCCGCCGGAAAGCGTGCGCGATTGGCGGTCCAGGGTAAGATATTCGAGACCGACGCCGACCAGATAGCCGAGCCGGCGGCGAATTTCGCCAAGGATGAGACTCGCCACCTGATCCAAAGCGCCGGCGGGTTTAAGCTCCTGAAAAAAGCGCTGGGCGGCGCCGACGCTCATGGCGCTTACCTGGGCGATGTCTTTACCGTCAATGCGATAATGCAACGCGTCGGGTTTGAGCCGAGTGCCCTGGCAATCGGGGCACATCAGATAGGCGCGGTAGCGCGCCAGCAGCACGCGCACGTGCATGCGATAGCTTTTGCGCTCGAGCCGGTGAAACCAGCCGCGGATGCCCTTGTATTCGCCGTCGCCTTCGATGACGAGGTTCTTCTGCTTGTCGGTGAGCTCGCCCCAGGATTTCTTGGCGGGGATTTTTTTGCGCTCGCAAAAGTCCAGCAGCCGGCGCGTGCGGCGCGTGCGATTGATCCACGGCTTGATGGCGCCGTCGCTCAACGACTTGCCCGGATCGGGAACGACCAGATCGAGATCGATGTCGATCACCCGGCCGAAGCCCCGGCAGGTCTCGCAGGCGCCGAGCGGGCTGTTGAAGGAAAAGAAATTCGGCACCGGGTCGCGATAGGAAATCTCGCAGCGCGGGCAATGCAGCTGATTGCTGAACGGCTCGCAATGCCAATCCTCCTGCGGCAAAAACAGGTTGAGCCGGCCTTTGCCGTAATGAAAAGCCTGCTCCAGCGAATCCGCGATGCGTTTTTTGTTCTCCGGCCTGAAAGCGAAGCGATCGACGACGACTTGCAGGGCTTCGCCGCCGCCGGGCGGTTGGTCCAGCTCGTCGATTTCACGAATGGCCCGCTCGACGAGCAAGCGCTGAAATCCGGCCTGGCGCAGGCCGCTACGCAAGTCGTCCCACGCCACCGCCGAAACAGTCAGCGGGAACGTCAAGACACCCGGCGTGCCTTCGGGCCATGCGCCGAGCTTGCCGATGACCGACTGAGCGCTGTCGCGCGCGACGACGCGCTCGCAACCGCGGCAATAAAGCACCGCGATCTTGGCGAAGAGCAGCTTAAAATGATCGTGTAGCTCGGTCATGGTGCCGACGGTGGAGCGCGACGTGCGCACGGGCCGGCTCTGATCGATGGCGATGGTCGGCGGGATGCCTTCGATCGTTTCCACGTCGGGCTTGTCCATGCGCTCGAGGAACTGCCGGGCGTAGGCGGAAAAGCTCTCGACGTAGCGGCGTTGTCCCTCGGCATAAAGAATATCGAAGGCGAGGGTCGATTTCCCCGAACCGCTGACCCCGGTCACCACGGTCAGGGCGTTGAGCGGAATGTCGAGATCGAGGTTCTTTAAATTGTTTTGCCTGGCGCCGCGGATGCGAATGAATTTGCCGTCCACGGTTGGATGGTTAAGCGAAGTTTGATCTGCGGCGGCGTCGCTGAGTTTCATTGCAAGCGATATTTTTCCACCAGGATGCGGCGAAAACGGGAGCCATAAATGAGATCGAAAGTCTCCTCTTTGTCGGGGCAGAGTTGCAGCGCCGTGTGTTTCGCATGCCCGATAACGTCCTGGGCTTCTTCGAGGGTCAAATCGACCCGCCAGAGGAGCGCCGCCGTTACGTCCATGGCGCGGCGCAGCCGGCGTAGCCTACGCTCTTCGGCCGCCAGAGCTTCTTTCGTTACAGACATTGATCCGTCTCTGCTCACACCGGGTACGGGCGGACGGTTTGGTCCGGCGCGCCAACCTTTAACCTCTACCATACGGCGCCGCCGTTGCAAGTTTGTCCGCGCTAACGGTTCCGTTGGGCGCAAGCCGCGCCGCCGTTGCCATCGTCCTCAATGCGCCGGGTGAGAGACAGGAACGCGGCCCTTACAAGCTGTGCCGACCCTCTGATAGGTTGATGCCGTGCGCGTCAGTGAAATCTTCTACTCCATTCAGGGCGAAGGGCGCCTGGTCGGCACGCCATCCGTGTTCATCAGGACATCCGGGTGCAATCTCCGTTGCGTCTGGTGCGACACGCCCTACACCTCGTGGCGGCCTGAAGGGACTTCCCGGTCGATAAAAAAACTTCTGGACCTGGTCGACCGGCACCCTACCCGTTATGTCGTCATTACCGGCGGAGAACCGCTGTTGGCGGACGACATCGAAGAGCTGGCGCTGGAGCTTAAGCGCAAGGGCAAACACGTCACGATCGAAACCGCGGGAACGATTTTCAAACTGCTTCACTGCGATTTAATCTCGCTCAGTCCGAAATTAGCCAATTCGACGCCCTGGAGAAAGGCCGGCGGCAAGTTCGCGCGCATGCACGACCAGCGCCGGCTCAATATACCGGTGGTGCAAGCATTTCTTGATCGTCACGATTACCAGCTCAAGTTTGTCGTCGAACGCAAGGACGACTTCGCCGAGATTGGCGATATCGTCGGTCGGCTCAAAAACGTCGAACCGGCGCGTGTTTTGATCATGGCGCAAGGCACGACCAAGAAAGACCTCGACGAGAAGGCGCGATGGATTGTGCCCCTGTGCCTGCGCCATGGCTACGGCTTTACGCCGCGCTTGCACATCGAGCTGTTCGGCAACCGCCGCGGCACTTAGCTTTAGCTAGTTTCTGTCGCAAAACTCATGATTTTTTCGGTTGAAGCTCTCGCGCATCGAAAAAACCGTTGACTTTTCAAGGGCGCCACATCGTGACACCAGGCATATTAAGCAGTTTTGCGACAGAAACTAGCTAGTCCTCGCTTGGCTCGGAACGGCAAACGACAATTGCCGATTGCAAAAATGCCCGCGCGCGAGTCAGCGTGCGAAATTTGCAGTTGAGGTCGTGTGGGCGCGGACAGCGGCGGGAATGTTTTCGACCGGCGGCAGGTTGGGTTGAGCGATGGATTTATTTTCCATCCGGGTGATGATTGTCGGTGCCAAGAGTTTCAACAGCGATACCGGCAAGCCGCTGGTGAAGCGGTAGTTGTCCGCTTCGCGTCCTTGCACGTAGGCCGTGATGACGCCGAAGTAGCGCGCGCCGATGTAGAAAACGAAAGTCGCGGTTCGATTCGTCGCGCGCGAGGAGATCACGGCGCCGGTGCGGCTGAACGTTTCGAAGCGGTTGTCGCCCGAGCCGGTCTTACCGCCGACGGTGATCTCTTTTCCGGCGGACAATTTAAAAACTCCATTCAAGCGCCGCGCCGTGCCCTGCTCGACGACGTCGGCCATGGCTTTGCGGACGGTCCGGGCGACCTCAGGCGCAAGTACTTGTTGGCCGGATTCGGGCAGCCGTTCAAGAACCGATTCGTAGGGGGTGCCGGCGGCAAAGTGCACTTCGGTGAGGCTCACCGACGGTTTCCGCACGCCGTCATTGACCAGAATCCCGACCAGCTCCGCAAGCGCAACCGGCCGATCCGAAGAGCTGCCGATGGCGGTCGCATAAGTCGGCACCATGGTCTTGAACGGGAAGCCGAGCCTCTGCCAGTAGGGCGCCATGCGGGTGAAGGCGTCTCTTTCCATGCGGATGCGCAGACGCAAATCCTGGGCGCGGCGATTGCGGTCCTCGAGCAGCCACGCGGAACTGACCCGGCGCGCCTCGGTGCTGGCGGCGTAGAGTTTTTCCAAGCTCAGCTTGGGCTGTTTCCGCAGCTCGCCCGCGCTCCACAGATCGACGGGGTGAAGCGAAAGCAGGTAGGCATGGTCAGCCAATGTCAAGCGCGGGTTGTGATAGGCGCGATACAGCTTCGAGATTTCTGCGTCGGTCGGCGTGACTTTATTCTTTTTCAGCCACGCTTTAAGGTCGCCCTCGGTTTTACCGAGGCCCCATGCGTAGAATAGAATCGTCAAACGGCGCTCCGTGTTTCCCTTGCCGAGCAGGCGGCGGACGATCTCCTCGGGTGTCTGGTTGGCATAGTGTTGATGGGCCCGGCGCAGCGGCTGGCGCGACTCCTCTTCAGCGATCTCGTGGAGCATCTTGCGTCGTTGCGCGTTAGCCTGATTAGCCAGCACGTCGCCGGCGTCATAGGGCAGCCGCGCTCGATGGTACGCCACCAAATCGCGCATCAAGCGAATGAAAACGAGATTAGTCGAGTTTCGAAACGCCTCCCGCAGGCTCAAGACGCGCTCGTTGTCGTCCTTGTCGAAGTTTTCAAAGCGGTGCAACCCGCCCCCGGTAAAGAAATCTTCATTAGGGCTGGCGGAGTATTGCCGGGCCATGGCGAGATCGAGGAACGGCTGCAGAGCGATTTTTTTTTCGCTTTGCAGCGTTCCGATCGCCCACCGGGTCAAGGGATCGCGGGCGCTTTGCGATTTTTGCGCGAGCTGCTTCGGCTCGAGTCCGGACAACTCGCGGTGAAGCTCCCCCGCCGCTTCCAAGTAATGCGCCAGCGTGCGCAACTTGGCCGTGCTGCCCAATTCCAGCTTGACGCTTTTGTTGAAATCGAAGGGCGCCGCGAAATTGTCCGCCTGCACGCGGATCAGGTTGCCCGCGGGAGTCGCTTCCATGAGCAGAAACGAATAGATCACTTTCGACGGATCGGCGTTCTCCAACAGCCGCTCGCCGTTTAGTCCGCTGGCGCTGACGAATTCCGGATCGGCCAGGCGGTTCAAGAAGTCGGTGACTTCTTTCTGCATAGCAACGTCGAACGTGCTCCCGACCCGCAAATGGAGCCGGTCGAGGTCGTAAAGATTGCCGATGCCGAGCGCTTCCATCATGTTGGTGCGGATGGCGTTGGCGGCTTTATTCCTGCTCGATGAAGGCAGCGGCGGCAGCGGCGCCGCGGGCAAAAAGCCGATCGGCGTTTCTTGCAGCTCGGCGGCCATCTCCCAGTCGATAATGCCGCCGCGCGCCAACAGGCGCGTAAACTGGTTTACTTTTTCTTCCAAGGACGCCCGTTCGTCTACCAGATAGACCGATGGCGCGCGCACCGAGATGAGCAAGGTCAGGACATGTTTGAAAGCGTGCACCTTCGTCCCTGTTTGACCGGGTGAATTCAACGCCGCCGCGACATCGTCGAGCCGCATGCCGAACCAGGCGTAGAGGCCCTCGCCGAGGCCATGGATTTCGCCATAGCCGGGAGCGGCGGCCAGCGGCACGGTATTGACATAATCGACGATGATGCGCTCGCGCCAGCTGCGCGTATTGGGGCCTTCGCGGTAAGCCTTGAGACTCGCCCCGAGAATCTGGCGCAACTTCTCCAACGGCGTGTCGGTACGGCCATTGGGGGAGTGGCGAAACTTTTCAAGCTGGACGGCCAGCGTGCTGCCGCCCTGCATCGGCACTGGGAGATTGAGCTTGGCGCCGACATACATCATGGCGGCTTTTAAGGTTCTGTCCCATTCGATCACCGGGTTTTGCCACGGCATGGTCGAACGGTCGAGATCGCGGTTTTCAAGAAAGAGCAGGGTCTTGACCACCAACGGGGGGATGTTTTCGATCTTCGCGAATAAGAATTCCGATTGATCGTAACCAAAGAGCGGCTCCCCGTCGGTGCCGCGAATATCCAGGCCCGCCGCAGGCTTTTCGGAGTAAGGCGGCGAAATACCTTGCTCGAAGAGCGTGAACATGGTTTCTGACTGGCGCACTTGCCGGGCAACGCGGTATTTTTGCTTTTCCAGGCGCGACAGGAACAGCGGCAGTTTCGAATAGCCGCGGCGGTCGTCGAACGGCGCCGAGCGCGGATAAGCGATTTCCTTGCTCGGCCCCTCGCCCAGCTTGTAATACAGGCGCATGTTGGTGCTGGTAAAGAACCACGACTGCAGGATCGACGTGTGAAACTCGATGAAAGCGGCCAGGAAGAAAAACAACAGGGCGGCCAGGCCGTAGAGCCAGCGCTTGAGCCGTTGCCGATTGACGAACCAGAAGATCCGGGAGACAACCGAGGGAACCCGGAAGAAATCGGACGGGATGGACTTACCGTTCATCGAAGTCGCAAGAATACCATACCGCCGAAGAAAAACTAAGGTGTAATCTTTTCCTCATGATTTGTTCGCGAAAACTTGTTGGCGCCAACACCTGTGGCCGCTCCTTCGGAGAGGACGGACGCCGGCCTGCCTGTATGCGCCGTCGTTGTCGTCAAACTATCGTTGGTCGACCGCTGTTTTGTGGACGCGTAAGAAGTTGACGCCTATTGTCAAAGGATTTACTCCATTTCTGATAGATTCATTCGATTGGGAGACCGGAGATGAATATTCACGATCTAAGCGCCTTGGTGGAGCAGCGCCGCAGCATCCGCGGTTACGATGAAAATCGGGAAATTTCCGACGAAACGGTGCGGACGATTCTTGATTGCGCCCGCTGGGCCCCGTCCGGCGGCAACGGCCAGCCTTGGGAATTTCTCATCGTACGCGATCAGGCGACGCGTTATAAGATCGCCGACTATTATATGAAACAAATGGAACAGAAGCGCGAAATGGACTTGGCCGTGCGCGGCACGGCCAAGATGACGGGCGACGGCTTCCGCCACGCGCCGGTCCATATCGTCATTCTCGGCGACCCGCGGGTGAAACAATCTTATCCGATCCGCACCCAACTGGAAAAAGCCGAATCGCACTTCATCACCGGCCTGGCCAACGCGACACTGCTGATCCACCTGGCGGCGACGGCGGTGGGACTGGCTTCGCAGTACGTCAGCGACGCCAATTCGCCCTATATGGAGACCATGCTCAAAGTTCTGTTAAGGATTCCCGAGCCGCTGCGCATTTATCATCTGGTGCCGATCGGCTACGCCAAGTCGCGAATTGCGGCGCCGCCGCGCCGGCCGCTGGACGAGCTGATTCACTATGAGACCTATGATAACAGCCGCTATCGGGATGACGCCGCGATCGGCCGTTTCGTCCAGACGCTTACTTTACAAGGCGCCTATGGTAGAAGAGGAACCGGCGATTGAAGAACTCAACTAATCAAACCCTTCGCGTCCTTCGTTGAGAGTTTTCGCAGCTTGCGCAAAATTTGTCAGAGTCAAAAGACTCTCGGATTCGGATATTCCGCACTCCAAGTCCCAAAACGCCAAGTTTGCCGAATTTTTTTGGCTTCTTACTTCGCGCCTTTGCGGGAGATATTCCGATGGTTGCGGCTTTGCCGCGTGACGTATTGTTTCACCTTTGGTGACGGCTCTGCGCAGTTTCAGTCCGCCAGCACGCCCATGTCCTGGCCGCCGCCGTGCTGGTAGATGATGCGCTTGCCGGTCTTTTCATCGATCTCGTTGCGCTGGCCGCCGGCTTTGGCGACATCTTCCGGGGTCGCCTTGTGGCTATTGCCCAAAAGAATCATCGGCTCGTCGTACGGATTCGAGCCTTCGTAAAATTCATGCGCAGGGATGCTGATAATCTGGCCGGTTGATACCTCGTGTGATTCGTTGAGACCCTTCATGACCCCCCGGCCGGTAAGGACATAATAAGTGCGATCCGACGGGTGATTATGCATTCTCTGCACGTCGCCCGGAGGAAAAATAAGAATCCACGTCTCGAGATTTTCCCGGCGGAAAAGATCGATGCGGCGCTGCCCCTTCTTCCGCTCTTTGGCCTTCTCGGCAACGTCCAGCAATTGCATGGCGACCTCCTTTTGTTGGCAAAATAAACGCGCGTCGCTATCCCGAATACACTCTATTCCCGACCGAATCGGAGTGTCAAGAATCCTGTTTGTCGGTTGTTGAGAACCCTCAAAACCCTTCGACCTCAGGACGGTGGGGACATCCTGCTCTACGTGATCGTGCATGAGATTGGATTTGTTTGACGCGGCGAGCCGTAATATAGAAGGGAAGCGGCGGTTGAAGAAAGGAGGCGCTCGATGAGCCTGATCGAGTTAACGGTAATGTACGGCCATCTCGAAGGCGCGGGCGGCGCTTTCGCGCGCGACCCGAGCGGGTACCTGTCGATCGAGGCCGGAATTTTTCGCAAGCACGGTCTCAATGTTTCGTGGGTCCATGTGCAGGGCACCGAACAGCGCTATCGCCGCCTCGAGGACGGATCCGCACAGATATCGCTGGTTGTCGGCCGCGCGTCGCTGCAACATTTCATTACCTCGAAGACGACGAGAATTCTCGGCGCGGCGATGAATAGCTGCCCGTATTATTTGGTCGCTGCGCCGGCGATTCATTCGCTCGCCGATCTCAAAGGCAAGACCCTCGCGTGTCGTGAAGCACCGTCGCGCAATGCGCCGATCGCCGAAACGTTCCACGAGCGCGCCGGGCTCCGCGTCGGCGGCGATCTGACCTTGCGAATGCCAAACGGCGATCATGAAGCATTCGATCTTCTCGTCGAGGGCAAGGCGGACGCTGCGCTTCTGCCTCGCCCCTTTGGTTTCATCGCGGAGGACAGGGGCTTCAAGCGCATCGCCGGCTGGCCCGAGATCGTCGACGATCCGCTGCCTATCACCATCGAAACGACCCATAAGCTGGCGCTGGAAAGAATAAACGATTTCGCGACTTTTCTGGCGGCGCATAGGGAAGGGATTGCTTATCTAAAAGCCAATCGCGCCGAAGCGGTCGGCGTATTGGAAAGGCAATTCGGCCACTCGCGCGCCATGGCTGAGAAGATTTTTAACGACTACGTCATTTGCATGGATGAGACGTTGAAAGTGGATTTCATGCAATTCGAAAGTCTGTTGTCTCAAGTCGCTCCCGAAGCCGCGGTCGATGCCCGGCAGGTGGCGTCCGAGTGGATCGCACCCGGGGCGATAAAAGAACCGCCGATTATGACTCTTCCGTTTCCCGGGAAGATTTTGTTATAGCTGGCTGAGACGAAGCAGAACCAAGGAGGGATTTTATGACTGGCATAATCGACGCAGACACGCATATTTCGGAAGGCGAAGCGATGTGGGCGATGATGGACAAGGAGATGTATCATCGCCGGCCCGTGCTGCTCAGAGGGCCGGAGGATACGCTGTACGGTCCGCGCAATGCGTTTTGGTTGATCGACGGCAATATTTTTCCCAAGCCCAACGGCAAGGGCAGTTTTCGGTTGATTACGCCGTCGGCGTCCAAGCTGGAATCTTCCCGCGGCGACATCCATCTCGCGTATCGAGAGATGACGGATATTCCGGGCCGGCTGCGTGACATGGACAAGCTCGGCGTCGAGACGCAGGTGATATTTCCGACGCTGTTTCTGATCTATATAACGGACGACGCAGCCTTGGATGTGGCGCTGGCCCGCGCTTACAATCGCTTTCTGGCGCAGGCTTGCGCCAGGTCCGGCGGCCGCATGAAATGGGTCGTGGTGCCGCCGCTTCATTCGGTCGAAGAATCGGTGAAAGAGATCAAATGGGGCAAAGATAACGGCGCTGTCGGAGTTTTCTTTCGCGGCATCGAAGGTCAAAGGACGCTGGACAATCCTTATTTCAACCCGATCTACCAGGCGGCGAGCGATACCGATCTGCCGATTTTGATCCACACCGGCGCCGGTTGCCCGCTGTTTCTAAGCCTTTTCGACGTCGAGCGCAATCACACTTTCGGCCACAGCCGGGTGCAACCACTGTTCGCTTTCCGCGACTTGATCCACAACAAGATCCCGGAGCAGTTTCCGCGTCTCAAATTCGGCTTTATTGAAGCTTCGGCGGGTTGGGTGCCTTTCATGATGCATATCATCAAAAGGCTGTTTCGCGAGAAGTGGAAATTCTCGTCGGATCAGGACATGTTCCGCGAGTATCGGATTTTTGTCGCCTGCGAGGCCGACGAGGACGTGAGCTACATCGCGCAGTATACTGGTACGGATCACCTCCTGATCGGTTCCGACTACGGCCATCAGGACCCTTCGGAAGAACGCCAGCTCGTGGCCGCCATGCGTGCGCGCGAAGACATCCCTCGCGCCCTCACCGATAAGATTTTCTTCGACAATCCGAAGCTGCTTTACCCATTGACCTA